>Ga0307375_10000051_pt1 | contig 166359 bp, 129 predicted proteins | sample TR1MG_FD_202531 | JGI IMG/M metagenome (GOLD analysis project Ga0307375, IMG submission 202531) | Soil microbial communities from Risofladan, Vaasa, Finland - TR-1 | ecosystem: Environmental > Terrestrial > Soil > Coastal area > Acid sulfate soil | place: Finland: Risofladan, Vaasa...
CCGGCGCAAACAAGCAGCCCATTAACTTTTCTGTATACATAATAGCATCGCTAACGATAATGGTTATAGTAGTGCTTACCTCGTGCTATCAAACCATTAAGGTTTCGAGGGCAAACCCCATTGATGCATTGAGGTATGAGTAGTTTGGTGGGTTGAAGATGTTGGTGTAGACGGGAGAGTTGGCGTGACAAAATGGTGACAAGTGACTGAATAGTTATGAGTTACCGAGAGTAATTGCATAAGTGGTTTGGCAGTTGTTCTTGCTGGGAGTTTAGGCGATTGGGTAACCTATTTGATTACATATAGTTAATTATTCTTTTGCATCCCAAATATCGTAATTAGTCCATTTTGTTTCTCCAATTCTCATCGTATCGATTTTGTTTTTTTCTTTTAAAATCCATTTGGTTCCTTGTTTATTATAAATATCTCCTTTTGAAATAATAATCCCATTTTCATCACAACTTTCAATAAGTCGGATTTGCAGCCTTAAATAAATGGTATCTTTTGCAATTACTAATCCTTTTGCAATGCAAGAATCATACATAAATTTGTTTTCCTGTTGCATTGAAATAAAGTCATAATTATATTTAAAAGCAACAGTATCATTTAGGTAGAATTCATTAAACTCTATATGTTCCCTTGCACTTTCTGCAAGTTTGGTTTTTTCCCAATAGTCTTTGTAGAATTTAATCTGTTCATCAAGTTTAATGTCCGTCTTATTTAAATATCTATGAAATGATGTCAGAATAATACCTGACATATCATCTGGATGATAAATTCCCAAGTCGTGAAAATATTTTGCAATTTTTGAATCTCCTTTCCATAATCCCCAACTATTCCTAATTCCCATACCAGTCCCCAAATGAAGTCTGTTTACTGCCTCATTTTCAGGTATTTTCTTAAAACCTTCTTTATCAGACTTACTCCATAAACAATCAAGGTAGTTTAAGGCATCATTTAAATCAATCGGTATATATTTCTCAGGATATTTGTCACAATTAGTTTGTGCAAATAGAGAAGTCGTAATCAATGTCAATATAACTATCAACTTAGCAATCATTTCTTTATGATTTTTAGCAACTCATTTATAAGTATAACAAAATCACCCTTATATGTCAAAATTAGCAATTTTTTATTGGTAGCCAAACGATGGTTTTTGTTTTGGATTTTGTAGATTGGACTCTTTGGGTGCTTGTAGTGGAGGGCAGAGAAAATGAGTGACTGGTGAAGAAGATGTTAAAAGTCGGAAGACGAAACCAACTTATCAATGTGGAACTATCACACCAAAAGACTTGTATAAACTGAGTAACACTGAGTAACCCCTGTGTCGCTATTCCTCTCCTTAAGTATTTCCGAGCGCGATTGTAGCATTTAAAGGCAGGGTGAAATAAAATGTTGAGCCGGCTCCCTTTTCACTTTCGACCCAAATTTTGCCACCATGTTTTTCAACAAATTCCTTGCAGAGGATTAAGCCCATGCCGGTTCCGGTCTCCTTATCGGTTCCGGTGGTTGAGAAACTTTGGTCAATCCGAAACAGTTTTTCAAAGCTGTTTTTTGGTATTCCTACACCGGTATCTCGTACCGAAAAGATGATTTCCTTTTGTTGTTTTATTGCTGAAATGGTGACCTCGCCACCAGGATTAGTGAATTTTATGGCATTGGAAATCAAGTTTCTGAATATAGCGCTTATCATGGCCTTGTCGGCAAATACTGGCATGCGGGATGGTAAAACCATTTTGATAGCAATTGATTTTTGCCCGGCAATGTCATCGTAAGGAAATGTTGTTTCATTTATGAAAGCCATCATTTCGAAGTGTTCTGGATTGAACGCCATTCTGCCAGTGTGCGATTGCGCCCATTGCATCAGGTTCATGAGCAAATCCATTGCCCTTTTGGACGATAGCAATATAATATTGGCAAACTTTTCAATTTGTTCGTATTCCTTTTTTTTGATTTTTTCGGTGAGAAACTCGCTAAAACCAATAATTGAATTGAAGTGACTTTTTAAATCATGGGCAATGATGGAGAGGAACATGACCTTCTCGGCGTTTAGCTTTACCAATTCCTGATTCTTCAATGCTATTTCCAGCTCCTCATTTTTACGTTTACTTATATCGTTTAAAGTGCCCGTCCATATGATATCGCCATTTTCCAACACGCGGGGAATTGATTCAAAATGAATCCAGACTGGGTTGTTGTTAACCACGAAACGGCCTTCCCAAGTAAATGGAGTCACATTTAAGTTGGCTTCTACGTTTAACCTTACGAATTCTGCCTTATCGGCCTCAAAAATTAGATCGTTAATTATTCCGGGATTCTTTTTAAATGCGACGCTATCCAAATTTAGTATTTCAAAGAATCGGTCATTCGCAAATTCAATAGTATAAGGTGAATCATTGGAACTGGCCCATTTCTCTTCGTTTGAAGACATGTCATGAAAGACTCGTAAACGGTATATTCCAGAAGGGAGTGCATTTGCCAAATCGGCATAAAATTTACGCTCATGATCTAGTGCCTCAGCAACCTTCCTATGATTGTCCTCAGCCTTTTTTAGTTGGGCAATTTCGACTTCAGCTTGTCGTAAATCATTTACAAGCTGCTCTTTGGATCTATCTTGAGGTTTCATTTTACGTTAGATTCATCGCGTTGATGCTGCATCTGCAATAGCTCGTAATCCCAATTATGCAGGGCTATCTGCCCCAATGGATTTATTACCTCAATTTTTAAAAAATCTGTCTTTTGTCAAAGAACGCAATTTTTCACAAGACATCAAAAGGTAACTTTGTCTTTTTCAGGTGTTAGGCTGCTGTTTACCTTGTGCCTACCTCGAATATATGGTTAGCTGCAAATCGTCGACTAAGAACTGTCCCTTGCTGTTGTTCCACATGTAAACCTTGATTTTGTAGTCGGGGAATCGGTAAAACCTTGGAATATCGTAGTCAAACACCATTTTTTGCCATTGGCCCTTTGCCAGCTCCTCCGCAGCCATATCTTTTGACTTCCACTCCATAAGGATGCCATCCTTAACGTGCCATACCTCCAGCACAAGATGTGCATTGGTAAGGGAATCGGTGGTGTAGAGCATGGCGCTTGCTTCGGCACGGTAAATCTCTGCATAATTCATGGTGCTGAAGTTGGCCTCCAGAGCAGGAGAGTAGGACTCTGAGGGTTGCATTATAAAACTACTGTGTCCTGAAAAGGCGAGGGAGTCGGAGTACCTTTTGGGGGAGTCGCCCACCTCTTCAAAATTATTGGTAGCCGAGAAGGCTACCTTGCCGGAGGTGCTGCTATCCTCATGCAGGGCTTTGCGGTTTTGGGCATATAGAATTCCAACGCTACCGGTGAGGAGTAGGAGCAGGGAGGCTACGCGCAGATATCTTCCAGCATTGGATGGTGGAGTGGCTATCCAGGCCCTTACCGAGGTTTCAACTTGCCGCATTGCCATAGAGAGCATAATGGCGAAGAGCACAAATAGCACGGCAATAACCAGCGAGGCCATTGGGGAGCTAAAGTAGTTGGCCAGCTGGAGGAAGTTGCCGCGCAGGAACCCATGACAGGCAAATAGATACATGGATATGGCTCCCGTAAAGGTTAGGAACGACGATACCATATTCATTTTACCTTTTACACGGATCAAGAGCTGGATGAGGGTAATGAGTAGTATCGCTGCCGAAATGTTGGCAATGGGCCACATCCATCGAAAAATATTACCCCCAACAAATGTGAGCAAGGCCAATGCAATGAGCCAGATGGGTAACTTCAACTCCTTTTTTACGGCCAGCAGAATTCCAAAGCAAAATTCGGGGAGGTGGCCAACAAAAAGGTAGAGCGGATTCAACGCTACCTGTCGCATGGGGTCGTAGAGAAGAACGGTGGCGATAAGTCCAAGGATGGAAATTGCCACCAGACCGCGAGTGTTGAATTTCTTTACAACCCACATAAAGAGTGGGAAGAGCGCATAGAATTGGAAGATGAGCGAGTAGAACCACCACGGTCCGGTTATGGAGAGTGCCTTATCGGGAATGAAGTTTGCAAATAGCGAAAGCTGAATGCCTAAATCGGCAAGGGTTTGGTTGTCGATAAATCGTCCGGTGGAGAGTATAACCACCAGAATGTATAGCACCGCTGCAATTAGGAACGAGGGGTAGAGCTTATCGAGCCGGTGAAGTAGGTGCGATGTATACCGGGGTCGGTTTTTCTGATACGAAAGGGTGAGCCCATAGGCGCTGATGAAGATAAAGGCCTGGACGCCATAATGCCCAAGGAAATTAAATACTACGTTGAAAACCTCCATGGGATTGTTCCCCAGGATAATGAAGAATTTTTTGATGTAGAGGCCTGAGAACCAAAATTCGTTTTCGCCGGTGGTTGGGTTCACCGCCCTAAAAAAGTTGTGGAGCACTATGAGCAGTATGGCAAAACCCTTTAAAAAGAGGGTGTCGTCTTTGGAAAAGGGAGCAAGGGTTATCTTTTTTAGCATACTTGTAAATGGATAGCTGTAGTATTAAATTCGCTGGATTGATTGAAAAATGATGATGTAATATCTAGTCAAACGATTTATAAGCCACACCCAATTGCGCCTTCCGTTTCTCCATTGGATGCATAGCAATGCTTAACCCAAATGTATAAAATTATTGGTTAGGCAGGGGATATTTTTGGCGAGCCATTTTTTAACCGTTCGGTGATTGTGGTGAAAAAAGTAATTTGAGAATTAAGCGATTTGAGGATTTGTGAATGATTGGGATTTTAAAACCGTATGGTTATTGCGGTGCGGGGTTACTGTGATGTATTGAACACCATAGGCGTGTGCACCGCCTGAGCTGGGCGGGGTTTGGCTTAACGCCCATGGCTATTCATATTTAACCGCTTCGCGGGTTACCATTCAATAATGTTTTGCCGGCATAAAATGGGGGCGAAAAATTTTTCGCCCCAACATGGTCTGGTTCTTTAATTCGGCAAGGAGGGATTTGTGAATGTGGTGGGTATTAAGAGACTCACGATCGTGCGTCTCTAGCCGTCAATGGCCGGATCTTCGCTTCGCTGCGACTTTTTCTAATACGGCAATGGTTTCCGATTTCCTCTAACTTCCTCTAACTTCCTCTAACTTCCTCTAACTTCCTCTAACTTCCTCTAACTCCCTCTTTCTACAATGCCAAATGTAGTCCAATGCCCACGCTGCCATCCATCATCAGCGATGGGCCAATGGATAGCTTGCCTTTTCCCTCCTCTTTGGGTCCCATGCGCTCGATAGCCTTAATGGTTATTCCGCGTGAGGTGGCAATTTTAGCGTAGGTGTAACCTAGGGCAATGGCCAGCGGATAGTCGCTAATCCAGTGCACACCGTTGTTTATCATGGCAAAGCCAACCAAGCCCATCATGGTGTAGCCCACTGGCCTAATGAACTTTAGCTCTGGGTAGTTGGTAGCGAGAATGGTAACAGTAGCCATGGCGGTGGCCATGTGGCCAGAGGGGAAGGCATCGTGCGCTGGAACCGATTTTTGGTATTTCTTTAGATTGGTGAAGAACTGCCACTTTCCACCCCGCTGGGTGGCAACAAAGGGGCTTTGGCGACCGGAAATATGCTTGAAGAGCTGTGCCGTAATCCCCATGGCGATGTAGCACTCGGCAAACTGGCTGGCGGTTCGCACGTCACGCTCATCGTGCTTAATGAGTCCATTCACCAGGAGGCCTGTTGCGAAGGTAATGCTAGGCCATCCTTCTGCAATAAAGTAGAGTGTGGTGTTGAAATTCTCGGGTAGATCGAGCATGTTTACCTTTGTGCCACCCACGTAAAATTTTATGGCATTGTCATTTTTTCGCGTGGCGTCAATGCCGGCCCATCGGCCAAAACGTTGAGCACCGTTGGTTACATCTTGGTCTACCAGCAAAAGAGCAGCCGTGGAGGCGGCAACAATGCCAATGGTAATCAGGCCTTTTCGGGAGGCAGTTCGTTTACCAAAGTCGACCCAGTCGCGAGGAAGGTTTTTCCCAAATTCGTAGATGCGTGGTGCGTGAAAGGTGGTTTGAATGGTGTCGAAGGTGTAAACCGAGTAGCGATGCCCCAGGCTATCAATTCCCGAGGAGTCCTTTGCACAGGCTGCGTAGGATGAATTCATAGAGCACAGCCAGAGCATGGCAATGCCAACAGGTAATAGGCGCATTTAGTAGTCTTTGTTGGGTTAGCGTTATTTATTTTGGAAACAAAACGAGACTGCAGATTAGGGGCTACAGCCTCTGTTTCCTACTTCTTATCTACTTTGTTTAGTCCATGAACAAACATATATTCAGCGGTTTGGTAATATGTTACTGCATTGTGCTCCAGAGTGGTGTCGGGATCCATCTTTGTCTCTTCACCTGTATGGCGATCGAACTGGTAGAAGGAAAATCGCTGCTGTGGGCTTAGTATGGATAGCTTGTTTCCCTTCAAGTAACCCAGCTTCTGGTAGGTGCCAATAAAAGCACGTTCCTGGTCGGGTGTCATCTTCATAATGTCTTTACCGTAGAAGGTGGACTCGTAGCTCCAGTTGAGAATACCCAGCAGGGTGGGTGTTAGGTCAATCTGGCTACAGAGCTTATCTACCTTTTGGGGAGCAATAATGCCGGGGGCATACATTACTAGTGGTATTTGATACTCCTTCACCGGAATTTCGGTGCGACCAGCGCTACCACCGCAATGGTCGGCCACCACAATAAAAATGGTATTCTTAAACCAAGGCTTGTCCTTAACATGGTTGAAGAACCAGCGCAACGCATAGTCGGTGTACATTACGCCACCTTGTCTGGTTTTGGGGAACTTAATACCAACATCAGGGAAGGTGTAGGGGCGATGGTTGGAAGTGGTCATGATGAAGTTAAGAAATGGCTCTCCTTTTTGGAACGACTTGTCGGCCTCCTTAATTGCCCGCACGTAAATATCTTGGTCGCAAACACCCCACACGTTAGCAAAGGTGATTTCGTTTTCTGAAAGTTCACTACGGTCTACAATCTGAAATCCGTTGTTGCTAAAAAATTCGTTCATGTTGTCGAAGTAGCCGTATCCGCCGTATAGGAACTTGTTGGTATATCCCTTCTGCTTAAATATGTGGCCCAGCGAGTAGAGGTTTTCGTTATTAGGACGGCGCACAATGCTATTTCCTGGGGTTGGTGGAATGCTCAGGTTGATGGCCTCAAGTCCACGAACCGTGCGGTTACCATTGGCGTAGAGGTTTGTGAAGAAGAGCGACTGGTTGGCCAACGAGTCCATGAACGGCATGGTAATGCCCGAGGTGTTTGGAATGTAGGCCATGTATTCACCGCTGAGGCTTTCCACCGTGATCAGGAACACGTTGTAGCGCTTCTCCTCACCCGTAGCGGTATTCATCCGAACTGGGTTCATCACATCGGGTGAAATGAAATGCGAGCTGCTGTCGGCCAGCAAGGTGCGAAGGTAGGTAAAGGCCTTCTTGTTATTTTCGATAAGGTAAAACTGGTTGTAGTCGAGTTCGTTATTCTTGAACGCCTCAAAGAAGGAGTAAACGCCATTTTTGGAGAGTTCCTTGTTGTAGGTATTGTTGCTGATCTCGCTCCAGCGTTGTGTTACAAATAGCAGACCAAATACCGGGACAATCATCAATAATCCTGCTGTTTTCAGCCGCTGCAGAAAATTGTCGTCGTTTTGCAATGCTTTAGTAAGCCATCCCTTTCGGGTGACAAACCAGATAATGCCTGCGGAGATAACCAGAATGGCAACAATGAGCAGAGGAATGTTGTACGATTCCCAAATATTACCCAGCACCTCGTTGGTGTAGATGAGGTAATCCACAGCAATAAAGTTGAACTTTACGTTGAACTCGTCCCAGAAGAAGTATTCGGCAAATGCCGTGTATACCAAAATTACCGTAGCTAAGGTGTAGAAGGTATAGGTTAGGTATTTTGAGATTTTCTTAGTGGCCAGCTTGTGAGGCACGAGTAGCGTAACCAGCACAAAGGGGATCATGAAGTAGCCGTAGGCAATGGTGTCGAAGAAGACGCCTACAGTGAAACTTTTTAGCAGCTCCCAAGGGCCCTTGCTGAACTGCGAAAAAGAGTATGCAAAGAGCACTATACGGGTAACAAAGGAGATGGAGATAAAAATGAGGTAGAGCATGAACACCCCACCGAATCTACCGCTAAATAATTTTTTCATTCCAAGTCAATATTATGTTTTGTATCTATTTTTTTGTTTGATTGCAATGAACAAGAGGATTATAGCGCTTGTGTTGCAAGAATTAAAAATTTTATGGCGCAAGGTAAAGTATGTTTCTCATTTTTGTGGCAAATTCATTCCCAATTTATCGGTCTGAATTGTTAAAATTATGAATCATTGCTGCTGTATGGGGTTTGCTTGTATGGAAAGGATTGGGTTTATATGACCAATGTGGTGTAAAGTTAAGTGTCCCATCGTTATTTTTGATAATTGAGCGCTATCTTGCATTCGTAAAAGTTTAACTATGGCTACAACAATAACGGTAAAGCCTGCAAAGCATTCTAGGATGGTAAATGCTGGGGTTTTATTAATACTCTACAATCTGATTTTTTTTGTGGGAACCTCAAGGTCTGCATCTTCGGACATGTTTATGTTAGGCAATGATGCTACCTCATATTGGGATATTGTTCAGGGACTGGTGAGCATTGCAGTGATTATTGGCGGAGCCATTTGGTGTGGTATCGTTGCGTCAAACTTAAATAGGAATATTCTGTTCTGGATAATTTTTGGTGCGCTGTTTACCCCATTAGCATTGATTATTCTAGGATTACTCGATTCTAGGCTTGCTAATCAGGAGGCTCAGGAGATAATGGCGAAGTTACGATCTCAATACTTGCAAGAGGTGGAGGTGTTCAACCAACGTTACAGGAAAAGCGAACTCTCTTGGGAGGCCAGTCAAGCATCGATTGCCAAAATCAGAGAGAAATATGACGCCATGTTGCATGCCGAGCTGGATCGGCTGGATCGAATTGCACAAAAGCAGCATGATAAGTCAGTCATTGATTTGGTGGAGGGCGATGGCGTTCCGGTTGAAGTAATTGATACATGCCCTGCCTGTGGGGCCAAGTTGGCTGATAACGATAATGTTTGCCCAGATTGCGGATTAAATCTGGGATAGAAACGAGGCACCAGCTTGTAATTCTTTTACCTCTGACTTCCCTTTTTTTTACCTTTTGGTTATTACGGTACAAAAAAAAATGAAAATTTGGGAATGAAGGGGATTTTAAAACCATTCGGTTATTGCGGTGCATGGAAATGCTGGTTCAATGAACACTATTTGTACGTGCACCGCCCGCATTTTATGGGCCTTTGGTTCCGGGGGTTGACACCCCCAGCTATTACATTGTCACCTCTTCGAGGTTATGTTCTATTGTTTTGATGCGAGATGGAATAGAATGAAATATTTTTTGTCCAAACATCCGTATTAGCGTCTCTGACTTCCTCTACTTCTCCTCCTTCAACAATCCCGGTCGAAGTCGCTGAGTTCGTTCCGTGGCTTGCTCCATCTGCCACTTCTCTATTTCGGGGAAGTTGCCCGAGAGCAAAATTTCGGGAACCTTCCAGCCGTTAAATTCAGCTGGACGGGTGTAGGCCGGAGGGGCAAGCAGGTTATCTTGAAAGGAGTCGGTGAGGGCAGAGGTTTCGTCGGAGAGCACGCCAGGAATTAGGCGCACCACAGCATCCACAATAACTGCGGCGGCCAGTTCACCACCGGTAAGCACGTAATCGCCAATGGAGATCTCTCGTGTAATCAAGTGCTCTCTTACGCGGTGATCCACCCCCTTGTAGTGGCCGCAGAGTATGAGCAGATTTTTTTTGGTGCTGAGCTGGTTGGCCAGCTGCTGGGTGAGCAGCTCTCCATCGGGGGAGGTGTAAATTATTTCGTCGTAGGTACGCTCCGCCTGCAGCTCCTTCAGGCACTCAAAAATGGGTTCTATCTTCATTACCATTCCAGCATCGGGGCCAAAGGCATAATCGTCCACTGTTCGACGCTTATCGTGCGTATAGTTGCGTAGCGGGTGCACCACAATTTCGGCGAGGCCTTTTTTTTGTGCTCTTCCAGGAATGGAGTTGTTAAGTGGGCTATCGAGCAGCTCGGGCAAAACGGTTACAATGTCTATTCGCATTGGAAAACAGTATGTTTTTTCTGATGCATGAAGTTGGTACAAAAGTAATACCCTTTCGCGTTACAGCAAACCTGATTTATTGATAATCCGAAATCATTTGGGCTTGTTTTCCTGTTTTTTCCAAAAAACTTTGAGTATTAACTCACAAATAGTTAATTTCGTCAGCTGAATGTTGACCCCGGGCTCACAGGATTGGTGCTAAGTAAAAATGTATATTAAACTCCTTCCCACCTGTTTACCCGCATTATTGTTATAAAGCTTGCCTCATGGAAACTAACGAAATGAAAAACTCTGTTCCTGAAGAACAGCCTGGTGAAGAGTTAAATACCACCAGGAATGTGGAGACTCCTGCAACTTCTGACCTATCTGCTGAAGTATCCTCTGAGCAGCCAACAAGCGCTGCTTCCGATCTGCAACACGACGATCAACCTAGTGAAGAGTTAACTAGTGCCGAAAATGCGGAAACTCCAGCAGCATCTAAATCTGCTGCAAAAGTATCCACAAAAAAGGTAGCTAATGATGCTTCCGATCTGCCACACGACGATCTACCAGGTGAAGAGTTAATTGCCACCGAGAATGTGGAAACTCCGGCAGCATCTAAGCCTGCAGCAAAAGTATCTGCGAAGAAGGTCGCTAAGGATGACGTTGATCTGCAACACGACGATCATGAAGAGCATGTTCACGACGAGCATGTCGATTTCTCCGATGAGGAGGCTATCATAGCCAGCACTGAGCTCGACGATGACGAGAGTGACGACGACGATGATACGGCTTCTCCCTCTTCGATAGGAAAAGAATACGCAGGATTGTCGAAACCAGAGTTAATTGCCACACTCAAAGAGTTGGTTGAAACAAACACGGCAACGCGTATTCGGAAGGATATTGATGCAATAAAAATTGCTTTCTACAAGCGGCATAAGCTCGACGTAGATAAGGAGCGCAAAGCGTTTATTGATGGGGGCGGGGTTCCAGAGGAATTCCAGTATACCACCGATACCTACGAGAACGACCTGAAGGAATATCTTAAGCAATATCGCGAGAAGAGATCACAGGAGAATATGTCTCAGGAGCAGGAGAAGGAGAAAAATCTGGAGGTTAAGCTTTTAATCATTGATGAGATTAAATCGCTGGTTGAGAGCCAAGAAAATTTCAACGAAGTATATAGCAAGTTTCGTGAGCTTCAGAAGAGATGGAGAGAGCTGGGACCAGTTCCTCAGGCACGGGTTAATGACCTCTACGAGAATTACAACTTTGCCGTTGAGCAGTTTTATGATTTTCTGAAGATTAATAAGGAGCTGCGCGAAATAGAGTTTAAAAAGAACTTTGAGGCCAAAACCACACTTTGCGAGCAGGCAGAAGACTTGCTCCTAGAGCCCAACGTGATGGAGGCATTTAAAACCCTACAGCGTTATCATGAGCTTTGGAGAGAGATAGGCCCCGTGGCCGTGGAGGTAAAGGAGACCCTTTGGGATCGCTTCCGCGAGGCAACGGTTACCATAAACAAAAAGCATCAGGATTACTTTGAACGGCTTCGTTCGGAACAAAAGACTAACCTTGAGGCCAAGAATACGCTCTGTGAAAAGGCAGAGGAGCTTGGTGCCATGGTTATTACCACCCACAAGGAGTGGAACAAGCGCTCGAAGGACCTTGTTGAGCTGCAAAAGGTTTGGAAATCCATAGGCTTTGCACCCAAGAAGGAAAATAACAAGGTTTACGAACGTTTCCGTAAAGCGTGCGACCAGTTTTTTGGCAATAAGCGCGAGTTCTACCTTGAACTGCGCAAGGAGATGGATAACAACTTGCAACTGAAGAACGATCTCTGCATTCAAGCGGAGGGGTTGCAGGATAGCACTGAGTGGAAAAAGACTACCGAAGACCTTATCAATTTGCAAAAGCGCTGGAAGGAAATAGGTCCAGTTCCTCGCAAGCATTCCGACGAAATTTGGAGGCGATTTAGGGCGGCCTGTGATAAATTTTTCCAAACAAAGGGGGCACATTTCAGCTCCATCGATTCCAAGTACGATGGCAACCTAAAGCAGAAGGAGGAGCTCATTGCCGAAATAACCGCCTTTGTTCCCACCGAGGATACCGAGGAAAATTTCCGCATGCTGAAGGATTTTCAACGCCGCTGGTCCGAGATAGGTTATGTGCCCATTAAGGACAAGGAGCGTATTCAGAATGAGTATCGCCAAGCGCTAAACGTGCATTTCGAAAACCTTAAGATTGATGAATCGCAGCGCAACCTTATTCGTTATAAAACTAAGTTAGAGACGTATCAGTCCCAGCCCAAATCAGAAAAAAGGGTTAGGCAGGAGCGCGATCGGTTCTTTATCCGCATTAAGCAGCTGGAGAGTGATATTCTACTTTGGGAAAACAACATTGGCTTTTTCGCCAAGTCGAAGAATGCAGAGGCCATGATTCGCGACGTAAAGGCAAAAGTTGAAAAAGCTAGGGCTGAAATTAAAATGCTAGAGGACAAGGTCCGGTTGATCGATTCAATGGATGAATAGGCTTTATACATCAGAAATACAATAACATGAGCCAATCTACCAAGTATATTTTTGTAACAGGCGGTGTTACATCATCGTTGGGTAAAGGAATTATTTCGGCATCGTTGGCCAAACTTTTACAAGCTCGGGGATACGCAGTAACCATTCAAAAGCTGGATCCTTACATCAACGTCGATCCGGGGACTTTGAATCCTTACGAGCACGGTGAATGCTACGTAACGGAGGATGGTGCCGAAACAGACCTTGATTTGGGTCACTATGAACGGTTCATCAACCTTCACACCACTCAAGCCAATAATGTTACAACCGGTAGGATTTACCAAGCCGTAATTAACAAGGAACGTAAAGGGGAATACTTGGGTAAAACGGTTCAGGTTATTCCTCATATTACCGACGAAATAAAGCGCCGCATTAAGCTGCTCGGCACCAAGCATAAGTTCGATATGGTGATCACCGAAATTGGTGGTACGGTTGGCGATATTGAATCGCTTCCCTACATCGAGGCGGTTCGTCAGCTGAAGTGGGAGTTGGGACCAACCAACGCGCTGGTTATCCATCTAACGCTAGTGCCCTATCTTTCTGCCTCTCGTGAGCTGAAGACAAAGCCCACGCAGCATTCTGTTAAGGCACTGCTGGAGTTGGGAATACAGCCCGATGTTTTGGTGCTGCGCACGGAGCATACGCTGCTACCAGACCTTCGGAAAAAGGTGGCACTATTCTGCAACGTTGAGAGTGAGTCGGTGGTTGAATCCATCGATGTTTCTACCATCTATGAGGTTCCTCTGCTTATGCTCAAGGAAAACCTTGACAAAACAGTGCTACATAAGCTAAATCTACCTTTGGGGGAAGAGCCACAGCTAAAGGCGTGGAAGCAATTTGTTGCCAAGCTCAAAAACCCCAAACAGGAGGTGAAAATCGCACTAATTGGTAAGTATGTTGAGTTGCCCGATGCTTACAAGTCCATTATTGAGGCCTTTGTGCATGCCGGTGCCGCCAATGAGTGTAAGGTGAAGTTGGAGCTTATTCATTCTGAAAAGTTGGAAACAGAGAATGTTGCTGACCTGCTCAAGGATATGAAAGGCATTTTGGTTGCACCAGGATTTGGACATAGGGGCATCGAAGGAAAGATTGCGGCTGCAAAGTACGCGAGAGAAAACAATGTCCCATTCTTTGGTATTTGCCTTGGAATGCAATGTGCGGTGGTTGAATATGCACGTGACGTGCTAGGCTATGCCGATGCCAACTCCACGGAGATGGTTCGGAATACTAACTACCCGGTAATTGATCTTATGGAAGATCAAAAAAATGTTACCGACAAGGGAGGTACCATGCGTTTGGGAGCATACCCCTGTGTAGTTTCTAAAAACACAAAAGCATTTGAAGCCTATGGCGTTGAGGAGGTATTTGAACGCCATCGTCATCGCTATGAGTTTAATAATGAATACCTCGACAACTTTATTGGTGCCGGAATGGTTGCCTCAGGAATGAACCCCGATACCGGACTGGTTGAAATGGTTGAACTACCTAATCACCCTTGGTTTGTAGGTGTTCAATTTCATCCTGAATACAAGAGTACTGTGGTGAACCCACATCCTTTGTTCGTCGATTTTGTAAAGGCTGCCCTCAGTTGGTAGCCATTTCTTTCAGTTCTCGTTGGGTTGAAGTGTGGAACTTCTACGCATTAAATTTGTTTAATTAGGATATTTACTTCAGATGGATAAGAATACAATTTATGGACTTGTTGCAGTTGGGATAATTCTAATTGGGTTTAGTCTCTACAACGGTAAGCAGGAGAAGAAGTATGCTGCAGAAAAGCATCGCCTCGACTCCATTGCTGCCCTAAGTGCCCCGGTGAACTCCACCAATGTAGCTGGCGATACAGCTTATGCTGCCACAGCAAAGGCTGCCGAATCAGCCAAATCGGATAGCGTATATAAGGCCAGCGTAAGCCAAAATCTTGGTGAGATGGGTAGTGCGCTTACCGGTAAGGAGAAGTTTATTACTCTCGAAAACGACTTGGTTAAGATTACGTTGACCAATAAGGGTGGTAAAATCTATTCCGTTGAGCTCAAAAAATACAAAACTTATGGAGGTAAGCCGCTAATCCTATTTCGTGGAGAGAGTGAGAAGTTTAGCCTGAACCTGTTTTTGAAGGAGTCGGTGGAGACGGGAAACTTCTACTTCTCAACTGATTCCGATCAGAGTGATGTATCGGTAGCGAAGGGCGATAGTGCAAAATCGGTTGCCATGCGTTTAAATATAGCCGATAACAGCTACATGGAGTACAAGTATACCTTGCGCCCAGGTAGCTATATGGTCGACTACCAGATAAGCATGGTAAATATGAATAAGTATATCTCTCCACAAACCACCGGAATAGATTTAAAGTGGGAGGCCGACGTTTACCATTTAGAAAAGGGAGCTGAGAATGAGGATAACTATACCACCATTGGGTATATGTTCACCTCCAACGAATATGAGGAGTTGAGTCCTCGTAAGCCTAGTGAGAGTGAAACCATTTCAACCAAGGTACAATGGATGGCGTTCAAGCAGCAGTTTTTCTCTTCCATTATTCTGTCGGGCGATGGCTTTAGCAATGCAGTGTTGGGGTATACAAACAATCCTTCGCTAAAGGATACCGTGCTGAAGCATTTTAAGGCTGATCTTACTATTCCGTATAGCCCACAGGATAACAAGCCAATTAACCTTCAGTTTTATTTTGGACCAAACGGGTACAATACACTGAAGTCCTATGGCCACGATTTTCAAAAAGTGGTGCCAATAGGTAGCTGGATAATCAGGTGGATCAACCGCTATGTGGTTATTCCCTCCTTCGATTTACTTGGACGCTACTTTACTAACTACGGGCTAATTATTTTGCTGCTTACCCTCGCCATTAAGCTGGTGTTATTCCCATTGACCTATAAGTCGTATCTCTCTTCTGCAAAGATGAGGGTGCTCAAGCCCGAGGTTGATAAGATTAATCTGAAATACCCAAAGAAGGACGAGGCTCTTAAGAAACAACAGGAGGTAATGGCGCTCTACAAAAAGGCGGGTGCGAGCCCATTGGGCGGCTGTTTGCCCATGGTGCTGCAGTTCCCCATCCTTTTTGCAATGTTCCGGTTCTTCCCGGCATCCATAGAACTTCGTCAACAGAGTTTCCTTTGGGCCGACGACCTTTCATCGTACGACTCCATATACCATCTACCATTCAATATTCCACTGTATGGCGACCATGTAAGTTTATTTACCTTACTGATGGCTGGTGCACTGTTTGTTACCTCCCGTATGAGCTACACCCAAATGGGCGATACCAATGCGCAGATGCCAGGAATGAAGTTTATGATGCTCTATTTAATGCCAATCATGATGATTGGGTGGTTCAACAACTACTCCGCTGGGTTGAGCTACTATTACTTCCTTTCCAACATGGTAACTTTGGGTCAGACCTACTTTATTCGCAGGTTTGTGGACGACGAAGCATTGCTGGCTAAGCTAAGGGAAAATAGCAAGAAGGTGGTGACGAAGTCGAAGTTTCAGCAGCGACTTGATGACATGGCACGATCCCAGCAGAAGAAAAAGAAATAGATTTTTTAACGGATAAGATGATAGTTACGCAACAAGCGCGTATGAAGAATATTTTCCTTAACATGCTTAGACAATGCTCTTGGGGGTGTTGATATGCTTGGTATGTTTGAATGATTAATCTTTTTGAAAAAGGCGGAAGTTTGTAATACATTCTTCCGCCTTTTGCTTTATGTGGCTTCAACTTTGAGTTGAAGTTTTTTGTTATTTATAGGTAAAAATGATCGAGAGTTTGTTTTACATAAATATGGTAGCACTTTTAGCCTAATCATAAATACTTATAAACTGCAATTGAGCGTTAAATAGTAATTTAACCATATGTATTTACTCAAATTGGTTTACATTAGAGGAATAGATGTGACACTTTTTTGGTATGACATTATCCCAATCATATTATGATGTCAAAAAAGAATGGACAACCGAAAACAGCAATGACCACTCCTCCCGATCCGGATGCGCTGGTGCGTAAGCAGGTAGGTCTCATTGTTGACAAGATGAGTGGCCATGCCATATTCTTGGTCGACCGTAAGGGAGTTGTTAAGAGTTGGAACTTTGGTGCAGAAAAAGCATTTGGCTACACTGCCAATGAAATGGTTGGAGAATCGGGAAATAAACTGCTTCAAAAAGGGGGGAATGGTGTATTCTTATCCAACTTATTGGGCGATGTTGATTTTCAAAAGTCGATTGACTTCGAACAGTGGGTTTACCGTAAGAACAAAACTCGATTCTGGGCAAGCCTCGAAATTTCAGCAATAGCAGGTACAAATGGTGGTGAGTCAATTTTCGGATTCATTGTGCGTGACATAAGTGAGCGTAAGCGGGTGGAGGATAGCTTGAGGGATAGCCAGCAAAAGTTAAGGGCAATTCTGGAGGCAATGCCCTCTCCAGTTTTTGTGAAGGATACGGAGTTGGTGTATACCGAATGCAACCAAGCGTTTGCTGAGTATAATGGATTGGCTCGGGAGCAGATCATAGGATCAACCATATTGGATTTATTTGAAAAAAGCAAAGCAGAGATATATAAAAAGGCAGACCTTGATTTATTGAAGAAGGCGGGAACTCAGGTATATGAATCCAAGGTGCGCTTTAAGGATGGAACAGATCACAACGTGGTTTTCAGGAAAAGTGTTTATAACGATGGGGGTGAAAAAACACTTGGTATTGTTGGCTTAATTGAGGATATTACCAATAGGGTAAGGGATAAGGAGAATCTTCTACAAATCAATAGAATATACCAGCTAATACTGGAGAACAGCATATTTGGCATTTCACTCATTCAAAATCGCAAATTCAAATGGGCGAATAATAGGCTAGGAGAGATGCTTCTTCGACCATTAGAAAAGCTTCAGGGAGTATCCACCAGAATAATGTATCCTTCCAATGAGTTTTATGAGCAATTGGGGCATGAAGCATATCCACTTTTAGACAAGGGCGAGCCTTACCAAAACACTATTCAGCTCAAGCGAAGTGATGGCACGCTATTTTGGTGCCGATTCATTGGCAAAGCAATTGCTCCCGAAAGCCCACAGGAGGGAACGATTTGGATGTTTGAGGATATTACCGATTTGAAGAAAATTCAGGATGAGCAGAAGATGGTCGAAATGGCATTAAAGCAGAGTCAAGCGAATCTTCTTGCACTAATTGAGAATAACGATGATTGCATCTGGTCGTGTGATGCTAACCTGATAGTTACAGCCTATAACAGCAAGTTTAAAAGGCGGTTACAAGATTTGTTTGGGCTTAACCTAAAAATTGGAGCTAAAATCTCCAAACTACCGGGAGTATCGTTCTCCGTTTGGAAAAATAGGTTTGCGAGTGTTCTTCGAGGCCAAAAGTTTTTGTCAGTTGATGTTTTTACTGAAAACAGCGCCTTTGTCTACAATGAGGTATCGTTATTCCCAATTCAGGTGGAGGGTGAAGTTACAGGGATTGCCTGTTTCTCAAGAGACATTACGCCGCGAAAACTTGCAGAGGAGGCGCTTCTTAAGAGTCAATCAAAGCTTACAGTAGCCATGGGGTTATCTAAGATGTGCAGCTGGGAATTCGATGTGCCAACTAGCACGATTATTTTAGACGAACATTTTTACGAAATCTATGATGATACGTCGAAAGGGCAAGCGCGTCAGCTAACCGTTCAGGAATTCTTCGACCGCTATATATTTCCTGAGGATTGGCCAAAAATTTACGAAATCTTAAATGCAAGCATCGCCTCAAATGGTGAAGGCACCCTCAACCAATTTGAGCATAGCATGAAGCATAAAAATGGTGAATGGAGGCATGTGGTTGCTCGGTTTACGAATGTTAAGGATCACGATGGAAAGCTTATTCGATTCCTAGGAGCAATACAAGATGTTACCGAACGAAAAAGGATTGAGATTCAGCTGAAGGAACTCAACGCATCCAAGGATAAGCTTTTTTCTATTATCGCCCATGACCTAAAAAATCCATTTCATACTATTATTGGAATTAGTGAGTTGATTAAGGCAAAGGTCTCCTCGAAGGATTATGCTCCACTTGATTATTATGCAAAATCGCTGTATGACGTTTCCGCACAAACATATAACCTACTTGAAAATTTGCTCGAATGGGCAAATTCGCAGAAGGGTGGAATTACTTATAATCCGAGGAAGGCTAACCTACTCAGCCAAATTACCGAAGTTGTTGACCTTTTATCAGGGATGGCCAGCAGAAAAAATATTAGCATTACAGTCAACATCCCAAATATTATTACCGTATTTTCCGATTTGGACATGCTAAAGACGATTTTACGAAACCTAATCTCCAATGCTATCAAGTTTACCTATACAAATGGTAATATTCACCTTCAAGCCACCATCTCGAATTCGATGGTGCAGCTTTCTGTACTCGATAGCGGAACGGGCATGAACGCTGAAACGCTTAAAAATCTCTTTAAATTGGAATCTACCAAGTCTATTCTTGGCACTAGCAATGAGAAAGGGACTGGCCTTGGTTTAATACTTTGCAAGGATTTTGTTGAAAAGCAAGGAGGTGTTCTCTGGGCTGAGAGTGTGGAAGGGAGAGGGAGTGTTTTCAGTTTTACTCTTCCTATTGCGAATAATTAAGTGGGATATATCTTCTTTTACCAACGAAAAAGCCACCATCCGGTGGCTTCTCATTTTGATATATATGAGTTCGACGATATTACTTACTCGACCTGCCGCATATTGTGGAAAACGTTGGTCACATCCTCGTCGTCTTCGAAACGGGAGAGCAACTTTTCGATATCTGCCATCTGCTCCTCGTTAAGTTCCTTGGTATCGGTTGGGATGCGCTCAAATTCTGCGGACACGATTTCGAAACCGTTATCTTCCAAATATTTCTGTAGTGGTCCAAAGGCCTCGTATTCGCCATAAATCACGATATCGTCATCTTCCACAAATAGCTCCTGTGCACCAAAGTCTATAAGCTCAAGCTCAAGCCCTTCGGGGTCAACACCTTCTTTGCCCTTAACCTTGAAAAAGCACTTGTGCTCAAACATGAAGTCGAGGCTGCCGGAGGTTCCCAGCGTTCCGTTAAGCCGGTTGAAGTAGCTACGCACGTTTGCTACTGTACGGGTAGGGTTGTCGGTTGCAGTTTCTACAATAATGGCAATGCCGTGGGGACCATAACCATGGTATGCTATCTCCTTGTAGTCAGCCTGATCCTTTGATGAGGCCTTTTTAATGGCACGCTCCACATTTTCCTTGGGCATGTTGGCTGCCTTGGCATTTTGAATCAGCACTCTCAAGCGGGGGTTACTTGCTGGATCTGGTCCTGCCGATTTCACGGTCATGGCTATCTCTTTTCCCAACTTTGTGAAGGTTCGGGCCATATTGCCCCAGCGCTTCATCTTGCGTGCTTTCCGGTATTCAAACGCTCTTCCCATGCTTCTGTATCGATTTTATTCGTAAAAGTTGTGCAAAAATAGTTCAACTTGCCTTATTTCGAATAAGATTGTAAAAAAACTTTTTGAGCGCTTGATAAAAAAAGGGAGAGCCACCCTCTCGAGCGGCTCTTAACCCAAACGTAGTAAACCTAATCAAAAAAACTATTCATATTTTAACGTAATGGAAGGACTTGTTCTCGCTGCCTTAATGGTTTGGAATATTACCGTAACTACAGCAATTGCATAGGCAATTAACGAGGCTTCAATAAATTCCCATGGCGACAAGCTAATGCGGTAGGCAAAGTTGTTGAGCCAGCTGTGCATCAAGTAGTAGGCAATAGGCCAAGCTATGATGGTAGAAATAATAAACAGTTTGTTTATCTCCTTCAGCAGCAGGAATACGATGGTGGAAATTTGTGCACCCATCACTTTTCTTATGCCAACCTCACGGGTTCGTTGCTCTGCAGTAAAGGAGGCTAATCCAAACAGGCCAAGGGCTGCAATAAATATGGCCAAGATGCTGAAAATGGTAAATAGGTAGCCTGCTCGTCGATCATCCTTGTATTGAACGTCGAGCATTTGATCGAGGAAGGTGTAGTCGTAGGGATCAACTGTTCCTGCAAACTCTTTCCATTTAGCCTCCCCACTCTTTATGATTGAATTCACATTAACACCATCGGCATACTTAATGGTTACATACGATCCATTTCTATTGTCGAGTACTATGGCTAGCGGGTTTATTTTGCTGTGTAGACTTTCGAAGTTAAAGTCTTTCACTACTCCAATAACGGTTAGGTGCTGTGAGGTGTTTGCCACAATTTTAGTCCCAACAACTGGCTCTTTCAGCCCCATAGCCTTTACTGCAGCTTCGTTAATTACAAGTCCTGCGGTATCTGATGCAAAGTCACGGCTATAATAGCGACCTTCCACCATGGTTAAACCTAGCGTTTTTGCAAAATCCCAACCGGTGTTGAAAATGCTGAGCACGTTAGTCTCCTGCGAAGGTGAGCCTTCGGGTAAGAATACTGTAGAGCCAATAAGTGTGGATGGTAGTGCTCCGGAAAGGGCTACACTCTTAACGCCGGGAATGGCTGCCAGTTCCTTTAAAAATGCGTCTCTCCTTTCTTCGGGAACGGTGAATGCCCTATTTATTACCAGCTCATTGTGGCGGTCAAAACCGAGGTCTTTGGATCGCGTGTAGTTTACCTGTTTGTAAACAACAAAGGTGGATCCTAGCAATCCAATTGTAATAATAAACTGAATCACCACTAAGGCACCGCGCAACCAAACGCCCGATGCACCTGAGCGAAGCTTGCCCTTGAGCACTTGCAGTGGCTGAAAGCGAGCGAGGAAAAAGGCTGGGTAACTTCCGGCGAGGAGCCCAACAGCAATAATTATTCCAAGCAGGGTAGCAATAGTGATGCCTATCGGCAGGCTTGTTATGGATAGTTGTTTTTCGGCCAGTAAGTTGAAATATGGAAGAAGAAGGGCCACCAAACCAATGGCAATTAGCAGCGAAAAGAACGTAAGAATTATTGACTCAGTAAGGAATTGATTGATGAGCTGCGATTTTGTGGAGCCTACAACCTTTCGAATACCAACCTCCTTTGCCCTTTTTGCTGAGCGCGCGGTGGCAAGGTTCATGAAGTTAATACTGGCTATGGCTAGTATAAAAAATGCAATAATCATAAAGACGTAAACCATGATTAGGCTTCCTCCGGGCTCAATTTCAAAGTTTTGCTGAGAGTGTAGGTGAATATCCTTAATGTTTTGCATGGTAAAGCCATAGCTGTTATCGCTTTTTGAAAACTGCTCCGGCGTAATGCCTAGAAACTGTTCTACCTGGGGACCAATATATTTCTTTACAATCTCAGGAAATTTAGATTCAATAATTTTGGCATCACCCTTATTTTCCAACAGAATGTAAGTATAGAAGTTATTTGAAATCCACATGGTGCCGTTGATGAAGTTGCTATCCATGGAGTTCATGGAGGCAATAAGTTCAAAGTGAAAGTGGGAGTTATGGGGAAAGTCCTTTGCCACTCCGGTAACCTCATAGGCTGTTTTTTCATTACCCATATAAATTGTTTTGCCTATTGGATTCTCGTTCCCGAAGTATTTGTTGGCAATCGATTCTGTGAGCACAATGGTGTGAGGGCGAGTAAGCACCTTTGCCGGGTCGCCTTTGAGTAATTCTAATCCATTGAATACTTGGAAGAAAGTGGAATCGGCAAAGGTTATGTGATGCTCCACAAAGCACTTTTCACCGAATTGTATTACCGGCGTACCGATGAAGTTAAAAACTCTACAGAAGTTTTTTACCTGAGGGTAGTCCTGCATCATGGCGCTACCCATAGGAGCAGCAGTAATTGGACCACTGAATTCGGTGCCCATCATTTTGGCGTTAATGCCAAGTCGGTAGATACGGTCGGCATTTGGGTGGTAGTTGTCGTAACTTAGCTCATCGGCTACATAGAGCATTATCATCAATGCTGAGGCAATGCCAATGGCCAATCCAGCCACGTTAATCAGCGTATAACCTTTTTGACTAATTAGGTTTCTGAGTCCAACCTTCAAGTAATTTTTAATCATAGCCTAAGTTGTGTTGATCAGATTAATAAGTTGTGATGGTTTTGAACTATCAAACCACGTTCCGATGTGTGTATTATGTTAGTAAACAGTATTATAATAAGTTTTTGAATTGTTGTTTTCTGTTCGGTTTTATTTCAACAGTGTTCGTTATCGAACAAAATACCTTTGTCGATGGCAATTGAATTGGGAAGCAGAATGGGTTTTGGCCTTTCGAAGTTTGATGTGGGCATAAATGTTTCTATTTTTGGTTGGATTATTAATGCCACGATGAACGATAAAATAAACCCTCAGATTGAGGAGAGTTGGAAAAGTGCCTTGTCCGAAGAGTTTGAAAAGGACTACTTCAGGCAGCTGAAGAACTTTTTGGTGGCTGAAAGGCAATCGCACTTGGTTTTCCCTCCAGGAAAGAACATATTTGCAGCATTTGACCATACCCCATTGCCGCAGGTAAAGGTGGTGATTCTAGGGCAAGACCCATACCATGGACCGGGCCAAGCACATGGATTATGCTTTTCGGTACCGAGCGGAATTCCTAAACCGCCATCCCTCATCAATATTTTCAAGGAGATAAGCAACGATTTAAAGATTTCCATGCCAGTAAGTGGCAACTTGGAGCGGTGGGCCGATCAAGGCGTTCTACTGCTTAACGCAACCTTAACGGTGAGAGCCCATATGGCTGGGTCGCACCAGAAAAAGGGGTGGGAAGAGTTTACCGATTCCGTAATTAGGACCATATCGGAAAAGCGTGACGGTGTTGTTTTTTTGCTTTGGGGTGCCTACGCCCAAGCAAAGGAGAGCATAATAGATACCTCCCGCCATTTTGTGCTAAAAGCGCCACATCCTTCACCGCTTTCCGCCAGTCGAGGGTTCTTTGGTTGTGGCCATTTTTCCAAAGCTAATGAGCTGCTTCGTAAGCAGGGGCTTTCAGAAATCGATTGGCGATTAGAGTAATGCAAGTAGATTCCATACTAGCTATTGTTAAATCATGTGAAAAGGAATACCACCCCTAAACCTTTTCGCGTTTTAGCTGTATTGTTTATGCATAATAAGGTATTTTTGATGCTCTTAATTCTCAAATAAACTATGAAAAGAAATTTCCTATTTGTCATTCTCTGGCTTTTCTCGCAATTGGCCTTTGGTCAATCTCAGCAGTTGGAACTTAAGGTGCTTCAAACATCCGATGTGCACGGAGCCATTTTCCCCTTCGACTTTATTAATAATAAACCGCTGGATGCATCGCTTGCGCAGGTTGAAACCTACGTTAAAGAGGTAAAGGCCTCCGGTATTCCATATCTTTTGCTCGACAACGGCGATATTCTGCAGGGTCAGCCCGAATCGTATGTATACAACTACGTGAGAACAGATGTTCCTCACCTAGTTGCGCGAGTGTATAACTACATGGGTTACGATGCTGCCGAAGAGGGAAATCACGACATTGAAGCTGGCCATCCGGTTTTTGACAGGGTGGTAAAGGAGTCGAATTTTCCTTGGCTTGGAGCGAATGCTGTAAAGGAGGGTACTCACGACCCTTACTTTAAGCCTTACGTAGTATTTAATCGCGATGGGTTGAAAGTTGCTGTGCTAGGGCTAATAACCCCCGGAATTCCTAGCTGGCTGCCCAAGGACTTATGGTCGGGGATGGAGTTCGATGATATGGTTGAAACCGCCAAGCGTTGGATGGAGGTTATTAAGACTAAGGAAAAACCGGATGTGATTATTGGGCTTTTCCACAGTGGTACCGATCCTGCCTATGGCCATGTTGATTCTCTCTCCTACAAGAATGAAAATGCCAGCGTTGTGGTGGCCATGAAGGTTGCCGGGTTTGATGCCATCATGATCGGGCATGACCACTTTGCCATCTGTAAAAAGGTTGTTGGCCCTACTGGTGATTCCGTAGTTGTGTTGAACCCGGGTCATGGGGCACAATACGTTTCGGAGCTTACCATAAAGGCATATCGCGATAGTAACGGAAAACTGGTGAAGCACTGTAGTGGAAGAATAGTTCCCATGAGGGGTGTGGCAGCCGATCCTGAATTTATGAAGACTTTTGCCGACGACTACAAGGCTGTGAATGATTTTGTGTCGAAGCCAATAGGTTCTTTCGCTAAGTCGATAAGTACGAAGGATGCCTACTTCGGTCCTTCTGCCTTTATCGATTATATCCACTCTATTCAGATAAAAAACAGTGGTGCTGATGTCTCTTTTGCTGCACCCCTTTCGTTTGTAACCGAAGTTCATGCCGGACCAATATACGTGCGCGACCTATTTAAGCTCTATAAATACGAAAACCGATTGTTTACTATTTGGCTTACAGGTAAGGAGATTAAAAACTACCTAGAGTTCTCGTATGGTGACTGGTTCAACCAGATGAAGAGCGTTGATGACCACCTTATCCTTTTTGAAACTGATGCCCAGGGCAACGTGGTCCTCGACAATAGAGGGCACGCAAAGGTGAAGAATCGTTACTACAACTTCGACTCAGCATATGGTATTTATTACACCGTGGATGTTACAAAACCTGTTGGAGAGCGGATTACCATTTTGAAAATGGCCAATGGCGAGCCGTTCGATATGAATAAACGGTACACCGTTGCCTTGAACTCCTACCGAGCCTCTGGCGGCGGGGGACATTTGACCTTGGGTGCAGGAATTCCCGAGAGTGAGCTTCATAGCAGAGTTGTCAAGATGGGTGATACCGATTTCCGTATGGTAATACTGGAGGCAATATCGGCACAAAAAGGTGCTGTAGATCCGGTTGCCGCTGACTTCTGGAGCGTTATTCCTAACGCATATTTAAAGGCCGGTAAGGCTAAGGACTTTCCGCTGCTTTTTGGAACAAAAAATGATGGAGAATAGTATGTCTGAGGTCGATATATTTGAGGGGGGCAGAAGGCTTCCCCTCGTGGAGGATTTTTATACAATTCAGGGCGAGGGCTTTAATAGCGGTAAGCCTGCCTACTTCATTCGCTTAGGTGGTTGTGACGTGGGCTGCAGTTGGTGCGATGCTCGCTATACCTGGAACCCTAAGCTCTATCCACCGGTTGATATAGACGAGATAGTTGCCCGTGCAGCGTCGTTTCCTGCTCAAGCCGTGGTGGTTACTGGGGGAGAACCCACATTGTATCCACTCGATCAACTCTGCAATAAGTTGAAAGAGAAGAATATTCTCACCTTTATCGAGACGTCGGGGGCGCACCCGCTCACAGGAACATGGGATTGGGTTTGCCTATCACCAAAAATATACCAGCCGCCGCTTCCGGAAGTTTTTGCTCGGGCTAGTGAGCTCAAGGTGATTATTAATTCGGAGCGTGATTTTGAATGGGCAGAAGAAAATGCTGCAAAGGTGCTGGATAGCTGCATGCTTTATCTTCAGCCAGAGTGGAGCGTATATAAGCGTATAATTCCTCTTGTAGTTGAGTATGCAAAGGAGCATCCTCGATGGAATGTCTCCATACAAATTCACAAGTATATGCATATTCCATAGTGGTGTAAATTGCATAGTGCAAACATAAAAGCAAATGAAAAGTTTAAGGTATTGGTTGGCTGTTTTTTCTTTGGTTGTTGCCATGGGTTTCAACAACAGCGCTGCTGCACAGCCAGCGCTAACGACACACTCAAAAAAAGCAGTTGAACTTTACCACAAGGCTCAGTACTTCTACGATAGGTATGGATATGCCATGGCCATAACCTCGCTGGAACAGGCCGTGTCCATCGACCCAAAGTTTGTGGAGGCTTACCTCTTCCTTTCGCAGATGTATCAAGATTTGCTGCAGTTTAGTAAAGCCATAGAGTATGGCGATAAGGCCTTGGCTCTTAACGATAAAGTGTATCCTGAGATACGCTTTTCGCTTGGTCAGATGAAGCTCATGCTTGGAAGATACAAGGATGCCTTGTCCGACTTTGAGCAATTTGAGGCTATTCCTAAGCTGTCACCCATTAAAATTGCTTTCACCGATTCACTCATGGCTCGTTGTCGCTACGGTATTCAAGCAATGGAGCATCCTGTACCGTTCAATCCTGTTAACCTTGGCGATAGCGTAAACAGCGAGTACGACGATTACTGGCCGAGCATTTCGGCCGATGAGAAAACACTGGTAATTACCTCCAACATTCCTCGTGATACTCTTTTACCTTATTCAGAGAAGAATAGGCAGGAGGATTTCTTTATATCCACCCAGAAGGATGGACATTGGACTGCGCGTAAGCCACTTGGTCCACCTATAAACAGTGAGATTAACGAAGGTGCTCAGTCACTCACCGCCGATGGCAAGGCCATGTATTTTACCATCTGCAGCCGTAACTGTAACATTTTTTACTCCAAGCGCAATGGTGATCGTTGGGGAATTCCGGTTGCTCTGCCGGAGCCAGTAAATTCAAGATATTCCACTAAACAACCTTCGATTTCACCTGATGGCCACACGCTCTACTTCTCAAGCAACCGGCCAGGTGGTAAGGGTGGCTTCGACCTTTGGCTCTCGCACCTGCTCGATGATGGAAGCTGGACTGAGCCTGTTAATTTGGGCGATAGCATCAATACGCGTGGAAATGAGTTTTCTCCGTTTATTCACTTCGACAATTCAACCCTTTACTTTTCCTCAGATGGTCATATGGGGATGGGAGGCGAAGATATCTTTGTTTCGCATAAGCTTGGCAACAATATTTGGAGCAAGCCTGTAAATGCCGGATATCCTATCAACACCTGTCAAGTGGAGGATGGTTTGGTGGTAAGTGCAAAGGGTGACCACGCCTATTTTTCGTCGGTAAGGGAGGGAAGTAGAAGGCGCGATGTTTACATGTTCGATCTTCCTAAGGCAATTCGACCAACTCCTGTTTCCTATATCAAGGGAATTGTGGTTAACGCGGTTACGGGAACACCCATTGAGGCTAAGGCTTCGTTGGTGGATTTGGCCGACAATAAAACCCTGATGGAGGCAAGCTCCGATCCTGAAACGGGCGAGTTCCTGGTGTGTATCCCCGCCCATAAGAGCTATGGCTTTACGGTGGAGCACCCCGGTTACCTATTCTACTCCGACAACTTTATGGTGAGTGGCGATTATGGCATCGATCACCCTTTCGAGAGAGTAATTAAGCTGGTGCCGGTAAAGGCGGGAGAGACGGTTATCCTTCGTAATATTTTCTTTGCTCTTGACTCGTGGCAGCTGCTGCCCGATAGCTATCCTGAGCTTGAAAAGCTTATCGGACTGCTCAACCAAAATCCTACCATGAAGATTGAGGTGAGCGGACATACCGATAATACCGGAACGCACGAGCACAACCAGCAGCTATCCGAAAATAGGGCTAAGGCTGTGGTTGATTACCTAGTGTCCAAGGGGGTAGCTGCTAGTCGACTCACCTACAAGGGCTACGCCGATACCAAGCCGGTTGCTGATAATTCGACACCAGAAGGACGTGCCCTGAATCGACGCACGGAGATGAAGGTGGTGGAGTAGGTAATCCAATTCAAACCTCTTTCTGGGTTAAGGAAATTCTTTTATTGGGGAAGGTGGAAAATAGAAAAGCCCAAGTCGCATGACTTAGGCTTTGTTGAGCCGGTGATGGGAATTGAACCCATGACCTCTTCCTTACCAAGGAAGCGCTCTACCCCTGAGCTACACTGGCCAATAGAGCGGGAGACGAGACTCGAACCCGCGACCCTCAGCTTGGAAGGCTAATGCTCTACCGACTGAGCTACTCCCGCTTATTGATTGTGTTTTGGTGGGGAGAGCAGGATTCGAACCTACGAAGGCGTACACCAGCAGATTTACAGTCTGCCCCAGTTGGCCACTTTGGTATCTCCCCGTTGCTGCAAAGAACTATTTGCTCGAAAGCGTTGCAAAAGTAGTTTTTTTGCCCGAAAACAAAAGGTTTCCGAAGGTTATTTTCAGAAAAAAGTTATTAACAATGAAAACAGATTTGAAAATCAAACCCTTGTGTTGCTAAGCTTCCGAAAAGTCTTCTAGGTTACGTTGAAGATTGACCATCTTAATGGCAGTTACAGCAGCTTCGTCACCCTTATTACCATGCTTTCCACCAGCTCTTTCCCTTGCTTGCTCCTGCGTGTCGGTGGTAAGCACGCCAAAGATGAATGGCATGTTATACTCCATGTTGAGGGTGGTAATACCCTGCGTTACCCCTTGACAAATGAAGTCAAAATGGCGGGTTTCACCTTGAATTACGCATCCGAGGCAGATAACTGCATCAACATCGGCACTCTCGGCCATTAGCTGTGCCCCTAGGGTGAGTTCAAAGGTGCCAGGTACAGTAACTCTAACGATGTTTTCCTTCTTTGCACCATGTTTCAGTAGGGTGTTGTAGGCCCCCTGACTGAGTGCTTCCGTAATTTCTGAATTCCATTCGCTAACTACGATGCCAACCTTCATATCGGCGGCAGAGGGGATTGGACTTCCCTCGAATTTGGATAAATTTTTTTGTGCTGTGGCCATGGTAGGTGTGTGTTAATAAAAAAAGGAAAGTATCAATGTTTATTGATACTTTCCTTGCAAAGGTATAAAAAGATTACTAACCTTAATTTCCCATTTTCATAGTAGCACGAGCAATATATTTGTCTATATCTCGAGCTTCCGTTGTCTTACTGTATTTGTCCTTAATAATTTTGTAGACCTCAACGGCATCCTTATATTTTCCCAGAGCCTCGTATACGCCTCCTGCCTTCATGAGTGCAGTAGGAGCGGTAAAATCATTGTCATTCAGGTCGGCAGCCTTCCGGTAGTATTTTGCACCTTCGTCAAGTTTATTCAACTCAACGTATGCATCACCAATCCCAATCACTGCTTCGGGGCCAACTATCATGTCGTTTCCATCGTAGCCTTTAAGCAGATCGATTGCAGCCTGAAAGTTGCCAAGGTGGAGGTTGCACATGCCTGCATAGTACTTGGCTAAATTGCCAGTCTTCGTTGAACCAAAGTTGCCAATAATCTGGTTAAACCCGAATGCGTTTCCATCGCCATTTAAAGCGAGTTTGAAAGAGTCGCGCTCAAAGTATTGCTGGGCCTGATAAATTTGCTTCTGGGCCTCCTTTTCCTTTGGGGCCAAAATTAGATACTTGTAGCCGAGGAACAATCCAACAATCAAAGCAATCCCTGCGAGACCGTAGAGAAAACTTTTGTAGTGTGTTTCAATGAACTGTTCAGTTTTGGAAAGAGTTTCCTCGATTTTCACGATATTTTCCTCTGTAGAATTGCTTTTCTGTTTTGACATAATGGCTCCGTTTTCAATAAACCTTGGCAAAAGTAACCTTTTTTGAGAAACTAGGAAATATTTCTTTATCTTTTTAAACCCATTTGAATTGCGGCGCGATTGCCCTAACTTTACACCCAAATCCATTTTGCTCATGCGGCTCGACCGTCTTTCGCTACTAAATTTTAAAAACTTTCAGGAGGTAAGCATTAACCTTAGTGCCGGGCTAAACTGTTTTGTGGGTGCCAACGGTGCTGGGAAAACAAACCTTCTCGATGCGGTGCACTACCTCTCCATGAGCAAGAGTTTCTTGATGACTGCCGATATTCATAGCATTCGGCATCAGGAGGAGTTCTTTGTGCTGCAAGGTGATTTTTTTCGCGATGGACGTGAGGAACGAATCTACTGTGGGGTGAAGCGAGGAGTGCCCAAAGTTTTCAAGCGCAATGGGAAAGATTACGAGAAGATTTCTGACCATATTGGCTTACTACCGGTGGTGTTTGTTTCACCCTACGATACCAATCTGATTGACGGCCCCGGTGAGGAGCGTCGCAGGTACTTAAATAGTGTTATTTCCCAGCTCGACTCCTCTTATCTCACAGCCATGATGGATTACAATCGGGTTTTGAGTCAACGGAACCGTTTCTTAAAGCAGGCTTGGGAGAAACGCCATCTTGACGAGGAGGTGATGGATGTGCTCGATTTGCAGCTGTCTACTTTGGGTGCAGCAGTATATGAGCGACGCAGGCAGTTTGTGGACGAAATAGTTCCTCTATTCAACAATTACTACCAATTTGTAAGTGGTGGTAAGGAGAAGGTGGAGTTGGGCTACGAGTCGAGCCTCTCAAAAAAGCCGCTTGTTGAGCTGCTGAAAATGAGCCGTGAAAAGGATCGCTTTCTTCAGCATACCTCCGTTGGTGTTCATCGTGACGACATTGAGCTGTTGATTGACGGCTTTCCTGTGAAGCGGGTTGGTTCGCAGGGACAGCAGAAAACGGTGCTTATTGCACTTAAGTTGGCACAGTTTGACTACATTAGCAGGGCAACGGGATTGAAGCCGCTGTTGCTGCTCGATGATATTTTCGACAAGCTCGACATGCAACGCGTGGAGCAGCTAATCGCCTTGGTAGCAGGGGAGGGATTTGGCCAGATATTTATTACCGATAGCAATAAGACTAGGCTCGACGGTATACTGCGGCAAACCATGGGGCAGCACCGCCTATTTAGGGTTGATGATGGATTAGTAATACCAGTGGACGATGAGAAATAGTAACAGCAAAACCATAGGCACCATTTTGAAGGATCTTATCAAAGAGCAAAACCTTCAGCCCGGCCTCGATAGAGCCAGAATTATCTTGGCTTGGCCCGAAGTGGTGGGCCTTAACGTGGCGCGAGAAACGCTGAAGGTTTCGGTACACAATCGTGTGCTCTTTGTAAGCTTGCGCTCGGCCATCGTACGCTCGGAACTACTCATGCTCCGCAAGGACATTGTGGCAGCCATCAACCGTAAGGTGGGCTACAGCGTTATCGACGATGTGGTGCTTCGCTAGACTGGACGAAAAATCTCCCTCTGCGAAAAAAAGAACTCCATCTCTATTTGAGCATTCTCATCGCTGTCGGAGCCGTGAACAGCATTCATCGTTTTGCTGACAGCATATAGCTTACGGATGGTACCATCTGCTGCTTGGCTGGGGTCGGTGCTTCCCATAAGTTTGCGGTAGTCTTCTACAGCGTTCTCCTTTTCCAAAACCATTGCCACCAAGGGTCCAGAGGTCATAAATTCAACCAATCCGCCAAAGAACTCCTTTCCCTTATGCACTTCGTAAAAACGTTCGGCTTCCTCCTTGGTAAGTTTTACCATTTTAATGGCCCTGATGTAGAAGCCAGCATCGGTTACCATGTTAAGTATGTGCCCAATGTGATTTTGCTTAACTGCTGTGGGCTTTACCATCGAAAATGTGAGATTTCCTTTCATGTTTTATAGTTATTTGAGTTACTAAAAATAGTTGTTTTTATATTACGGCTCTCTTCCCCGATGCAGAATTTCATTCGAATTGAATATTAGCCTTCACGATTGAAATAGGCGAAAGTCTCAAGACCAAATCAGACTTTTCCCCATAAAGTTGTATCTTTGAACTTAATTTAAAACCGTAGCGCTTTGATTCTAAGTGATAAGGCTCGTTTTGTAGAGCTGCTGATTCCAATACTTTCCACCTCGAAAAACATTTGTATCATTTCGCATGCCAACCCCGATGGAGATGCCATTGGCTCTTCGCTGGGACTCTTTCATGTGCTCAGTAACAACGAAAGGCGCGTCAATGTTTTGATGCCTGATCGATTACCCGAATTTTTACGCTGGCTACCCGGAGGCGCCGATGTGGTAATTGGTTACGACCAGAAGGCTCAGGCCGCTAAGGTGCTTGCCGAAGCCGACCTTGTAATCTGCCTCGACTTTAACCAGCTCAACAGGGTAAACGGCCTTGAGGAGGGACTTACTAAAACAACCGCCAAGCGCATCCTTATCGACCACCATCCAGAGCCCGACGACGTTTTTGCCCTAGGTCTTTCTGTAACCTCTTCCAGCTCCACCTCCGAGCTGGTATACGATGTTGCCGAAGGGTTGGGCCTTACTACTAACCTTTCTAAGGAGGCAGCTACCTGTATCTATACCGGCATAATGACCGATACCGGTTCGTTTAGCTACGGCATTGCCAGCGGACGACCTTTTGCAGTATTGGCCCACCTAATGGATGCCGGCGCGGAGAAGGAGAGAATCCACGCCGCTGTTTACGACAGCTTTTCCGAAGGTCGCATGCGGCTAATGGGGCTATGCCTCAAAGATAAAATGGTTGTATTACCCAAATTACGAACGGCATACATTTCGCTTACAGCTGCTGAAATAAAGCAGTACAGCAACAGAATTGGTGATACGGAGGGCTTTGTAAACCTTCCGTTATCCATTGAAGGCATTGTGTTTACAGTGCTTTTTGTGGAGCGTGAAGATCAAATTAAGCTATCGTTGCGCTCCCGCGGAAATTTTGCAGCCAACGAGTTTGCAAAGAAGCATTTCAGCGGTGGAGGACATAGGAATGCGGCAGGAGGGAAATCGACCAAAACTCTTATGGAGACAATTGCCGAGTTCGAAAAACTATTGGAAGGCTATGAAAAGGAATTGCGTAACGCATAGCATTATTTTTTTGGGTTTGCTGTTGGCTGGTTGTCACAATGCAAAGGAGCAGCCTCAGCTTCCAATTGACGCTTCAACGCTAAGTAACAGAATACAGAGCGTTAATAAGGAGTTGATCAATGAGGATAAACACCATATAGTTAGGTATTTCGAACGTAGAAATTGGCCCTATAAAGCAACTGGTTCCGGTCTTTATTACTATATTTACCATCAAGGTAATGGTAAAAAGGCTGTTAGTGGATGCGATGTAACAATCTCCTATAGCATAAGCCTACTCAATGGAACTATTTGCTACGGTGGCGATAAGCCGGTGGAGAAGAGCATTGTTCCGGGAATGGGCAAGGAGGTATCGGGATTAGAGGAGGGAATTTTGCAAATGAAAGAGGGAGATAAAGCAATCTTGGTGATTCCACCACATTTGGCTCACGGACTGCTTGGTGATGAGGAGAGAATCCCGGCCCGGTCCATAATCGTTTACAATATCACGCTGTTAAAGGTATCTCAAACTCAGTAACCATGAATAGAGTAAGCACTTTTCTACTTTTGTCATTTGCTGCCCTAGCAATTCTAGGTTGTAAAAAGTCTCCATACCCAGGGTATGAGGAGAAACCCAATGGGATTTACTTTAAGTTGCTGGCCATTGGTGACGTAGAAAAAAAGGCTACTATCAACGATTACATTACGGCCGATATTGCTTACCGTACCATGTCGGACTCCACCTTTTTTAGTGGGCGCAGAAGGTTTCAACTCTCTGCCTCTCGCTTTCCAGGCTCGGTGGATGAGTGCTTTGCCATGCTTTCACAAGGAGATAGCGCCTCCTTTATCATTTCAGCCGACAACTTTTTCCAAAAAACGTTGGAATCGCCTAAGCCATCCTTTCTCGACAAACAGTCGAACATGAAGGTTGATATCAGGCTTGTGGAGGTTCAAACACAGGAGGATTACAATAGGGAGAAGGAGGCCTTCCTAACTTGGATTGAGGATTTTGGTGATTACGAAAAGGTTATACTGAAGCAGTTTTTGGAGCAGAAGAAGATTGATGTGAAGCCAACAGCTTCGGGAATGTACTTTGTACCACTAAACCAGGGTCATGGAATGCCTGTTGTCGCTGGCGATACCGTGGTGGTGGATTACGAAGGAAAGTTCTTAAATGGAAAATTTTTCGACTCCACCAAGAAGCGGAAGGAGCCCTTCTCCTTTGTTCTTGGCGAAAAGTGGCAGGTTATTGATGGGCTTGAAGAAGCTATAGGTTATATGTGTGAAGGTGAAAAAGCTTTAGTAATTTTGCCCAGTCCTTTGGCTTTTGGACGCGATGGTTCCTCAACAGGTATTATACCACCATTTACCTCTGTAGTTTTTGAGGTAGAGCTGTTAAAGGTGTATAGGGGTAATGGAGCGTTACCAACTGCGACTAAGGATACCTTAAAGTAGTTGAACCACTATTTTAATGCTGTTAAAGTTTTGAAGTATAATTTTTTGGAAATGAAGATTTGGTTATATATCAGCGCCATTGCCTTGTTGGTTTCTTGTACCGCTGAGAATGGCGATATTATTACTGCCCAAAATACAACCCTGCAGAGCTATCTCCGCTCTCACAATTTAGCCTACGAGCAGGTAGGAAGTGTATTCCACGCCATACAAAGCAAAGGATACGGCTATAAACCAAATATTGGGGATACTGTAGTTTTTAACTATACTGAGTACCTTTATAATGGCAGCACTCCCATAATGTCGAACGTGCTCGATACCATTGAGCGCTATCACATTGATACCACTTTTTTTAAGCCCGTTGCTAGCACGGTCGTCATTGGTCAAACCGACCTTATTGGTGGCCTTAGAGATGGGTTAATGCTGCTGCAGCAGGGAGAGGTTGGCGATATATACATGACCAGCGATGTAGGCTATGGCGCAAAGGAGGCTGGTCCAGTGCCGGCGAACTCTATGTTGCATTTTAGAATTCAAATACTATACGTAAATGGCGCAAGTATTCAAAATGAAAAGGCAAGCATCTCCAGCTACATAAGTTCTAATTCAATTTCTGCTACAACCCTTCAATCGCAGGGATACTACTTTATTCCGTTAACGCAGCATGTGGTTCCCTTAGTAACGTTAGGGGATACTGTTTATGTCCACTATAATTGTTATACCCTCGATGGCACAAGCCTTTCTGCAATTTCGGTATCCAATAACAATTTGGCGAGCTTTGTGGTAGGAAAAGGCAAACCGGTGCAAGGAGTTGATCTGGCTTTTCTCCAAATGGCCAGCAGGGATACTGCCGAGGTAATTTTACCTTCGTGCCTAGCCTATGGTAATTCAGGTTTAACTGATATTGTAGGTCCATACCAGCCCTTACGCTACACCGTTGTTCTAGATAGCATTAAGGGGCATTGACGTGAAGCCGAAGAAATTAGTCAATAGGGACTATAGGCCAATACGGCAATTTCCGGATGACGTTATTGGATAGTTAAAAGTTAAAAGTTATAAGACTGGTTTAAAGTTCCTAATGGCCTAATTACCTAATAACCTAATATCCTAAGCTGCTATCCACCTCCCTTTTACACAGGATCAAGTTACGCAGAGTTTGGAATAACCCTAACCTCTTTTCTTAAACTATTGATTGCCAGGCGGTGAATTTTTTTTACGTTTGGTGTAAAGAATGACGCTCGTCAGACCTGTACAACCCAAAATGGGTGGATAGTGATGATTTTGTTAGGCCTACAAACGAGTTAGCAACAAGCAAAATGAAGAAAAAACTTTTCATATTATTATTGATTGTAATGGGATTAGATTCTACTTACGGTCAGATTTTAGATAAGAGATATGTTGACAATTGGATAATTGGGACTTTTCCAAATTCATTGATTGATAGCTCAACTATGTATTTAATTAACGGATTCCCATTTAATTGTAAATCTGTCAACAATGAACTCAGTAGGTATAAAAACGAGGATATAATTGTTTTTGATCTAATTGATAAATTGCAAATAGACTCCTTGACAAGTTTTAAGTCTAGATCAAGTGTAATCATTTTAACGACAATAGGAAAACAATCAAGTAAATCGATTGATTCTAATTTCGAGAAAGCGAAACGAAGATTCTTGAAACGTAACATAATAACAACCGCTGACATTGACACATCTTTGAAAGAACCTGTTTTGATAATTAATGGTATGCAGATTTTTCATAAAGATTGTTATAATAGGATTAATGCGATTAAGATTACAGATATTTTAGGAATTAATTTGATTGATAAACCAGTTTCAAAAGAGATTTATGGTTCAAATAGTATTAATGGACTGATAATGATTAAATCTAGATAAAATTGCCTGTTGTTAACATCGCATATATTTATTGGGGTTGAAGCGCCAATTTAAAGGTTTTTGCTTCTATTAAAGTTTTGTATACCGTGATAGTGAAGCGCTCCGTGGTTCCCCAACAAAACATATGCGTAACGTCAGCAGCCATTATTGAGTGAAAAAATAAAATGAACAGAAAATGCAAGAAGATACCGACTATAAAGTCAACGATGATTTAGAACTTTACGACAGTGTAATTGAAAATTTTTCTGTTGACCATAAAAACGGCACAATATCTTTTACAATTCTCAAAGTAACTGGGAGAATCGACAAAACACCAAATTCTTTTACTTACAAAGTCAGACGAGGCACACTGGTTTTTGACAAAGTAATTTTTGCCAATATTTCTTATGGACTTTACTTCAATGAATTGAGCGAATTTTATAGAAGTGCTGAATTGAAATCATCAAAGTTGTTATCGGATTATTGTAAACGATTACCTTCAACAATTAAGGCAGAGAATTTGAAACATTACTATTTGGGAATTGACAACGGAACCGATTACAAAGAACTTGATATCATTTGCAATAATCATTGCTTGACACTTGAGGATGATGAAAAAATATTACACGAAGACTTTGATTGGCTCAATGGACCAATCTATAGTGCGATAAAAAATAACGGCTGCTAACAGTAGTTATGGGTTACTTTGCCTCGTCTGATAACCGAATGGCCACAAAGGGTGACCATTTTTGCTTAGGGTCGATGCGTTGCTCTTGCACACCAACGCTAGGAAAATGAGTAGGTTAGAGTTAATCTACCTGCTCTATTTTTTTATCGGAAAGCCATGAAAAATTCATACATTTAAAGAACAATTTTTTCGAGCATTTTGTATGGAGTCGCACGGTAATCGTACAATATTTATTGCGATTGGAATTTTGCTGGCCATAATTCTAATTGGAATTATGGGATTTATGCGCATAGAGGGCTACTCCTTTATCGAGGCGCTCTACATGACAATAATTACGATTAGCACCGTTGGGTTTAGGGAGGTTCACCCTCTCTCGCACGTGGGAATGTGGTTTACCATAATGCTCATAATTTTCAGCCTTGGCCTTTTTGCATTTTCCATTTCATTAATAACCAAGCAGCTATCAGATCGACTTCTCAGTATTTATAATGTCAAAAAAAAGATGGAAAAACAGATATTGAAACTAAAGGACCATGTTATTGTGGTTGGGTACGGGCGGAATGGTTCGCAGGCGGTGGAAGAATTGCTCTCCAACAACATTCCGGTTGTAGTAATTGAGAACCGTCCTAAGGTCATCCAATACATGCAGGAAAATCCAAAAATAATCTATATCGATGGCGATGCCACCGAAGATAGCGTGCTGCATAAAGCAGGGATTAAGGATGCCAAGGCGCTCATTAGTGCTTTGGCAAGCGATGCCGACAACCTGTTTGTAGTAATAACCGCCCGCGAAATAAACCCTGACATGGTCATTATTAGCCGGGCATCGGTCATAGCCAACGATAAAAAGCTAAAGCTGGCTGGTGCAACCAATGTTATTATGCCCGATAAAGTTGGTGGACAAAAAATGGCTAAGCTTGTTATGCAACCCGATATCCATGAGTTTGTGGAAAAAATAATGCTTCATCGGGTTGGCGGTGTTTCCCTTTTCGAAATTTCATGCTCGGGGATACAGCCCAACACCAACAAAACAATCGGAGAACTTCAAATTAGGGAAAAAACAGGTGTAACCATCCTCAGGATTAAGCAAGAGAATGGACTCTACATACTTAACCCATCATCGGAGACCATTCTAAAAAAAGACATCATGCTCTTTGTTCTGGGAAATAAGGAGCAGGTTTTACTGCTTAAAAGAATTTTGAGTTGATAAAGCAAGGGTTAATAAGTTGCTGGTTATAGGCTGCAACGATTGATGTGAAGAATATTGCAACAAATCTTCCAATTGGTTTTTCTTTTAATGCATCTTTGGTAGCAACGCGTTTATGGAACATCGATCGCCATAAAAATTTTGAATACTGTAATTAATCCACAATAATTTAGTAGTTGAAACAAGGCAGATAATTGCAGATTGTCATTTTGCGAGAAGTCCCAACCAGAAAACCGCCCAGCACTTTAGAAAATTCCCATTCAAATAATTTGTTTCCTTATTGGGAAACAAATATCTTTGCAGAAAACTAAAATCATTGATCGAGAGATTTAAGGTTCGATTTCTTGAAGAAGCGGTTGAGTTTCTTGAGAGCCTTGAAGAAAAGCCAAGAGAAAAGGTATACTACAATATTAGAAAGGCTCAAGTAACCAATGTTAAAGGCTATTCAAGAAGTTGACCGGGGAAATTTGGGAGTTTAGAACCTTGTATAATCGAACTCACTATCGACTTTTCGCATTTTGGGATAGAATAGACAAAATTGACACTATGGTGATTTCTACACATGGGTTGATTAAGAAGACAGACAAAACTCCCATGGGTGATATTGAGAAAGCAGAGAAGTTAAGAAAATTGTATTTTCAACAAAAAGGTTAATAATCATAAAAATGGCAGCGATGAAAACATACGGTTTGGACGAAATGATTGATAAGCACATTGGAGAGCGTGGAACGCCCAAACGTGAATCCTTCGAGACTGAATTGCGCTTAGACTTGCTTGGAGCAGCAATAAAGCAGGCACGAAAAGAGCGTCACTTAACTCAAGAGGAACTTGGTGTGCTAGTTGGTGTTAAGAAATCTCAGATATCAAAGCTTGAAAACAGTTTGACAGATGCAAGGTTTGAAACAATTATTAAAGTTTTTAAGGCTTTGAATGCAAAAATCAATTTTAGTGTTGAATTGCTTCATCAGGAAGTTAAGATAGCATGATCAAAGTAAGGTGTTACGTTTAAGAATTTATTTGGGACAATAATGGTTTAACTATTTATTGATCCTAAATTAGAATTATGTTTCGTTTGATGGGCTTTTAGAATATCCGGTTTTTGGAATTGGGCATATCACTCCACCCTATTCACCCTTAAAAAATTCACCACCGCCACCGTTTCCAGAATGGTGAATATTCCACCGGCTGCCACCAGCGCATGCATCAGGCCAAAACGGTCGGCCATCCATCCAAAGAGCGACCCCAGCACGCTAAAGAATATGCGAATCACAGAGTTGCGCACCGAGAGTATGGTGGCGCGCGATTCCGATGGCGATATTCTATTTATGGTGTTTTTGACCCTACCCTATGGGCTCAGTTGGAATATGAAAGGAATGAAATTTACTTTAAAGTAGCAAACTGTTGCTTTCCTGTTATGGTATTCTCCTCAGCGCGGCTCGGTAAGGGCCCAATGATGGTAGAACATACTCCCCGTAATTTTTTTGTGTGTCGTAGGTGCGCCACTATCATTTAGTAATTGGAGCGAAGTGGGTAAATAAAAAATTGCTATTTGGTGAATAATCTATAATTTAGGTGGATAATGAGTGATTTCGTCAGACCTATAAAAGAGCTGACTGCCCTAAAATATAGACTATGAACAAACTTCTTCCAGTGATACTTGCACTCTTTCTTTTTGGATGTAATGAAAGCAGGAAACAATCACATATTGATGACGAACTTTTAGAATATAACACAGCCTGCGTTGAAAGAATAATTAGCGATTTAGAATTCAAACGAGCTATTTCTCCCAATAGATATGAGAAAGTCTATAAACAGGTGAAGAAGCTTCATGATGAGTTTGACCTAGCTAGAAAACAAAATCATATAGATTCTTTATTTTTAAGGATTTCGAAATTGGATGAGGGGCGCGGCAATTTTCCGGAAATAGACAAAATCAAGAGATTAAAAGAAATTATTGCCTCAAATATTAATAACGATTCTGAAGTTGGAATTTCTTTGTTATTATACATGCTTGAGAGTTCGACCTATGAACTTATGATTAAAGAGGAAGAGATAAGTTGTTGTTATACGAATCGATTGAACGCATACTTATTTAAGGGAAAGGATTCATCCTATGTTGTTTTTTCAGCAATTGACACATTGTGCAAGCCTTGGGTGATAGATGGTTCAATTTTTGAGAAAACGAATAGTGAAAGAAGGAATTCCACTCTGAATCGAAATGGGAGAATTTTTAAGGAATATGAAATCGACCAAATTTCTCGAATCCCAAATAAGAAGTTGAATAATGACAGCCTTGAAGTCTTCTTGACTCTACCCGATGGATCTGCTTGGAACATGAAAGCAAAGAAAATTACTTTAAAGTAGCAAACTGTTGCTTTCCTGTTATGGTATTCTCCTCAGCGCGGCTCGGTAAGGGCCCAATGATGGTAGAACATACTCCCCGTAATTTTTTTGTGTGTCGTAGGTGCGCCACTATCATTTAGTAATTGGAGCGAAGTGGGTAAATAAATAGTTACTATTTGGTGAATAATCTCAATTTAGGTGGGTGGTGGAGATTTTAGGTTACTTATAAACGTGTTAAGATATAATTTATCGATAGCTAAAACGTTTTTGGTAATTTCGAAACAATTACTGACCTTTGGCGTTACTAGTGTAATTGGAAAGCAATGATTGTTTCATTTGGTTCTAACGAAACTGAAAAGATTTGGGATGGTGAAAGAGTCAAGAATCTTCCACCAGAAATTCAACAGATTGGAAGGCGAAAACTTAGAATGCTGAGTAATGCTCAATCAATTGGAGACTTGAAAATCCCACCTTCAAATCGTCTTGAAAAGTTGTCAGGAATAAGGAAAGGCTATTATAGCATTAGAATCAATGACCAATGGAGAATAATATTCTTATGGGAAAACAATCAAGCTAAAGAGGTAGAAATTATCGATTATCATTAATGAAAGGGGAAATTATGGAGAGGTTAGAGAACATTCACCCTGGAGAAATTCTAAATGAGGAATTTCTTTTGCCCATGAATATTTCCGCATATAGGCTATCAAAGGACACTGAAATTCCACAAACTAGAATCTCACAGATTATCAAGGGAAAAAGGAGCATTACTGCAGATACCGCGCTTAGGCTTAGCCTTTACTTTGGAACAAGTCCAAAATTTTGGCTCGGCCTTCAAGATGATTTTGATATCGAGGAGGAGCGTAAAAGAATGTCAGAAGTATTGATGCGGATAAAAGCAATTGGAAAGAATGCGTCGCAAAATGTGGCTTAGCTCATTGGCGTTGCATAACTTATCTTTTTTGTTTCGACCTGATCATATAACTAGCATCTTTTCTTAGGTTTCTGTTTCCCTATTCACCCTTAAAAAATTCACCACCGCCACCGTTTCCAGAATGGTGAATATCCCACCGGCTGCTATCAGCGCATGCATCAGGCCAAAGCGGTCGGCCATCCATCCGAAGAGTGGCCCCAGCACGCTAAAGAATATGCGAATTACAAAGTTGCGCACCGAGAGTATGGTGGCACGCGACTCCGATGGCGAAATTTTGTTTATGGTGTTCTTGAATACGGGAGTGGCTATGCCACGGGCAAGGTAAAATGCCAGCAATACGCCGAGTGTCCAAATGGAGGGGAATAATCCCAAAAGTATGTAGCTCAATGTAAGCACCGCAGTTACCATTATTACAGTGCCTTTTAACCCCAGCTTCTCCTCAATGCGATGCGCCCTGAAGGAGGTAATACCCACGGAGAAGTTAAGCACCGTCCATAGAACTCCAAAGGCAGCTAACGGAACGCCCACCTTTTCGAAGTAGGGTTGAGCAAACCAGGCCATGGATAGAGTGCTCGCACCCGTAATTGCTGATAGCAGTATATTCCAGCGCAGCTGCTTGCTATCCACTAGGCTGAACTTCACTATCTTTAGAATATCGACCATACTAACCTTGGCTTGTATCCTCATAATGGCTGGTTCGTAGAGCCACAGGGCAACGGGAATGGCCGATAGGGTAACAAGAGCCTGCCCAATAAAGGGAGCACGGAGGCTCATTCCGGCCAGTAGGCCACCCAAAATTCCAGCCAGCGCTTCGGAGTAGTTTCCGAGCCCGGCCACCTTACCCTCCTCCCTAAGGTATCGCTTCTCCTCACCAGCTTCGAGCAGGGTGTCGTAGAGCAGAGCAGAGTCGGCTCCGGAAATCATGCTTTGCCCAAAGCCCATCACCACCTCGGCAACCAGGAATCCCCAAAAGTTGTTGGCAAAAACATAGACGCTAAAGCCTATGAATCCCAATATATTCCCATAGAGCAGGGAGTTTTTTCGTCCAATAACGTCGGCTAGATAGCCGGAGGGAATTTCGAGCACCACAATGGCAATGCTGTAGACTGCCTGGAGGATAAAAACCTCCTTCATGCTGAGGCCGTGCGACTGGAAGAAAATAACCACCACGGGCATGAAGAGCAAAAACCAGCCGGTGATCTTTAGGTAGTATAGCTTGTAAACATTACTTTTCCACTGCGGCATGGTTGTTGCTTTTTAATTTTAACTGAAAGCCAAAAATCGCTTGCAATTTGTGCAAAAATTGTCAATTTTACCAACAATTGAACAGCAAGGTTTCCCTCCCTGAGAGGCGCAAAAATGACTACTTTTTTAACATATAACTATTAACTAACTACTACGAACTATGGGAATGACCTTAGTTGAAAAGATTATAGCCAATCACTCCAAGCAGCAGGTTGTTAAGCCTGGAGACATCATCGATGTGTTAATGGATGTGAGGGCTGCCCGTGATTTTGGTGGGGCTAACGTGGTAAAGAATCTGAAGGATTTCAACCTTGGCGTTGACGATGCTTCAAAGACCTTCTTCACCTTCGATTGCAACCCTACAGGATCGGACCAGAAGTATGCAGTAAACCAGCACATTTGCCGTCAGTTTGCACGCGAGCATGGCATTAAGGTTTACGACATCGACGCCGGTATTGGCACCCATATTCTTGTGGCGGAAGGGCTGGCATGCCCTGGCTCAACGGCTGTTACCACCGACTCTCACGCCAATATTCTTGGTGCTGTTGGTGCATTTGGACAGGGAATGGGCGATCAGGATATTGCCGCTGCTTGGGCCAACGGAAGCGTTTGGTTTAAGGTTCCGGAATCGGTTAAGATTACGCTTACCGGTAAGCGTCCGGCAGGTGTTACAGCCAAGGACATTGTAATGAACCTGATGACCACCTTTGGCGCCAATAAGTTGCTGGGCTACTCTGTGGAATTTTATGGAGAGGCGGTAGACGAGCTCACGCTCGATGAGCGCATCACCGTTGCTTCCATGGGAACCGAAATGGGCGTTATCATTCTGCTCTTTACGCCCAACAAGGAGGTAATGGAGTACTGCCAGGCCAGAGCTGGAAAAAATCTTCCGCTCGTTACTGCCGATGCCGACGCTAATTACGCTGAAACATACCAGTTCGACGTATCTAAGTTCGTGCCCATGGTTTCCCGTCCCGGTAAGCCGCACGATACCGTTGATGTAAACACAGTGAAGAAGTCGAAGATTGATTCTGCCTTCATTGGTAGCTGTACTAACGGACGTATGGAAGACATGCGTGCTGCTGCTCAGGTTTTGAGCGGGAGAAAGGTTGCTCCCGGGGTGGTCCTAAAAATTGTTCCCTCCACCGATGCGGTTTGGCAGCAATGCCTTGAGGAGGGGTTGATTAAAATATTTAAAGATGCAGGAGCTTTGGTGTCCAACGCCGGATGCGCCGGATGCGCTGCCGGACAGGTGGGGCAGAATGGGGCAGGGGAGATCACCATCTCCACAGGTAACCGAAACTTCCCCGGCAAGCAGGGAAAGGGCGAGGTTTACCTTGCTGCACCTGCTGTTGTGGCAGCCTCGGCTGTTGCAGGCTACATCACCACGCCCAACGACATACCGGCCAAACCAGCGCTCTTTACCGCCTCCGACATTAAGGCGAAGGAGCATCGAATGGCTGCTGCCGAAAAGGTGAAGAGCGATAAGCCAACCATTGTGGAGGGCCGCGTGTGGTTTATCAAGGAGGACAACATCGACACCGACATGATTTTCCACAACCGCTACCTTGCCATTACCAATATTGCCGAAATGGGTCAATACGCCCTCGATAACCTCAAGGGATACGAGGACTTTGCCAAGAAGGCCAAGGCAGGTGACATCATTGTAACGCAGAAGAACTTTGGTGCAGGTAGCTCACGCCAACAGGCTGTGGATTGCTTCTTGGCGCTGGGTATTAGCTGCATCATGGCCGAGAGTTTTGGCGCCATTTACGAGCGTAACGCCATCAACGCAGCTCTTCCCATTATGACCTGCTCCTCGCTCGATGGGCTTTCGCTTGCAGAGGGAGATACCATTCGCATAAATCTCGAAACAGGTAAGGTGGAGAACATCACTAAGTCAACCGCCATCAAAGCTAACCCGTTCTACGAGGTGCAGATGGAGATCTACCAAAAGGGTGGCCTGTTTTAACTATTAGTGGCATTTTGATTGAGATGATTCAGATTATCTAAAAAGAAAAAGTCATGGCAAAAACATTCATAGAGAAGGTGCTGGGAGCCAATGAGGGTGCAATAGTATTTCGCAAACCTAATATTGTGCTTACTCACGACAATACAGCCTCCATCAAGAAGACATTTGAAAAGATGGGAGGCTCGAAGCTCTTCGATCCAAACCAGCTGCTGGTGGTGCTCGACCACAATGCTCCACCAACTGAAAGCAAACTGGCCAACGATTACCAATCCATTCGCCAGTTTGTGCAGGAGCAGGGTATCACCAAGTTTTACGATGCCGGACGGGGCATCTGCCACCAGCTGATGAGCTACCATGCTCGCCCGGGAATGATTATTGTTGGTTCCGACAGCCACACCTGCACCGCAGGGGCATTTAATGCGCTGGCTGCAGGAATTGATAGAACCGAAGCTGCCGGATTGTATAAGCGCGGAGAGACATGGTTTCTTGTTCCTCCCTCCATGAAGATAACCTTACGTGGAAGGCTGCGCCCCGGTGTTTATGCCAAGGACATTTCGCTGTGGATAATTGGCAAGATTGGCACCGATGGTGCCAACTACATGAGCATAGAGTACCATGGCGAGGGAGTGAAAACGCTATCTATCTCTGAGCGCATGACCTTGGCAAACCTAGCCTCGGAAATGGGCGCGAAGAATGCCGTTTTCCCTGCCGATGAGGTGTTGGAAAAATTCCTTGGCAAGGATATGCGGCCAGGTGTTTGGGCCGATGCCGATGCTAAGTACGCTGCTGAGCTCGAAATCAACCTCGATGAACTATTTCCAGTGGTGGCAGCACCGCATACGGTTGAGAATATCAAGGCTGTTTCGGAGGTGGAGGGAACACCCATTCAGGAGGCTGTTGTGGGTACCTGCACCAATGGTCGTCTCGACGACCTTAGGATTGCAGCCGAGGTAATGGATGGTAAACAGGTGGCTGCCGGCGTGCAGATGCTGGTAATACCCGCTTCAAAGGAGATATACATGCAGGCTATTGAGGAGGGAATTATTACCAAGCTGATGAAGGCTGGGGCGACCATTCTTTCCTCATCATGCGGTCCATGTTTGGGAACTGGGCAGGGAATTCCCGCCGATGGTTTCAACGTAATCTCCACCGCCAATCGTAACTTCTTGGGACGTATGGGCAACAAGAACTCCTCGGTATACTTAGGCTCTCCGGCCACCGTTGCCATGAGCGCTATCCATGGAAAAATTACTGATCCACGAGGAAAGAGCGGACACGATGTATACAAGACCACCATTGCTACGGCTACCACCATCTCCATTCCCATGGGTGAAAACCGGAAGTTGGGCAGTGTGTGGAACTATTCCGATGCTGACAACCTCAACACCGACCAGATGTTTGCCGGAAACCTTACCTACAGCGTCCTCAGCTCCGATGCAGCGGCCATTATGCCCCACCTGTTTAAGGGCTTCGATGAGGCTTTTTCCGACAATGTGAAGGCTGGTGATATTATTGTTGCCGGAGATAACTTTGGATGTGGCAGTTCGCGTGAGCATCCGGCAGTGGGGTTGGCCCATGCAGGTGTTAAGGCGGTATTGGTGAAAAGTGTGAACCGTATTTTCTACCGTAGCTGCATTAATCAGGGCCTACTGCTCATCGTGCATAAGGGGGCCGTTGATGCCTACAAGCCCGGCGATGCAGTGGAACTCGACTTCAAAAATGGAAACATAACCGTTGGTGGCAAGCAGTTTCACTTTGAACCGCTACCTGAAGCCTTAATGGGAATTATTGAGAAGAAGGGACTGGTAAACTATATGAAAACGTTATAGCATTTCATCCAATAAAATAGGACGAGCCGCGATTTTCGCGGCTCGTTTTGCTTTTTTATTTGAAGAGTATTAGATGAACGAATTTGTCAATGTTATTCAGGGATTGACTGTTTTAATAGCACTCTACTATTTACAGTATATTTTCTCAGCATCTGGTATTGATACAAAAAATTTTACATCGCTACCTTCATCATCCTCATAGGTATAACTGCATAAATGGTTGTAACCCTGTGCTTTTAACTCATGGATATCATTGCAAATAGTCCTGATGTCAATAGGCCTTTCACTTAAGGCAGAAGAATCAATGGGTGCAAAGGTATAATTCTCTTTTATTGGTTTAATTGATCTCAACTTGCTGTTTTCGTATTTGAATATGGTGCAGTACAGCCTACATATCCTTGAGTTAATATCCTCTGGCTCCCTTACTAGTGCTGAATCAAGCATCTGTATGGCAAGTTCTACTTCGCCATTATAGAAAAGTGATGCTCCAAGAAACAAAAAGGCATCATAGGATTTTTGATTAATTCTATAATTACTATTTTGAAATAACTTTAAAATAGTTTTGTAGGTGTCATCGCTGTGAAATTGCTTTTCGTTGATAAATGATGTTATCTTTTTATAGGATTTGGGTATTTTTAATCCTTGTGAAGTGTAGAGGGAATATTCGTTTGGTGATGAAAAGCTAAAATTATATTTTGCCTTAATTTTTCCATTTGGCCAGAATTCGCGATAAGAACGAGCACTAAAACCGTTCTTAAAATCTTCCTCCTTTTTAATTTTTCCCATATTATCATACTCATATACAATTCCTTCGATGGTGCCATTGTTAATGTAACCCCTTTCTTTGATTGATCCATTGATGTTGTAATCAATGAATGGACCCGTGTAAGGTTTATCCCCATTCTGATAGTAAATGAAGGTGTTGTATATCTGAAAAAGTTTCTTGTTAGGAATTTTCGATAATTCCAATGGGCGTTTAAGCATTTCTTTAGTTTCAATAACTATTACAGTATCAAATATTTCAAATCCCAAATTCTTGATTTTTACAGAATCGGTATAAATTTTTTGTGACGCTATTTCATCATCGTATAAATGCATGTCATCTGCTGCAATCTCCTTTATAAATGGCATGTTTTGGTAAAAAGGAATTGAATCGATAACATATAATGTTTTCCCTTGCCCCTTGGTAATATGTGTAGATAGGATTAAAGAAGCTATTAGGCTGAATATTAGTTTTGTTTTATTCATAGCGATTGGTGAAAGGTTTATTTCTCTTCTTTAAACAAATATACTCAAATACCTACTTCCACTATGCTCTATTTATTCATTCAGCATTAATCCCCTATATTTGCATTGTGATTGCTGCAGTGAGTAGGGCAAATGATTAAGCGGTATATGCAGAAAGTTGAACTCTCGCTATATTGCAGCGATGACAAGGTTGGTTGTTGTCCGTTGTATCAAAGTAATGGACACTTAAATCCATTCCTTGCTAAATTGCTTGGACGCTGTAAGAAGTTATAAGTAGTATTTGTTAATAATTAGACCTAAAAATATGAAGAAGTTTCTCGTTTTAGCAACGGCACTCATCGCAGTGGCCATTCTATTCAACTCCTGTCAGAAGGACCAAAATACCTCCTTTGATGAATCGCTGCTCTACGGAAAATGGCAGTCGGGAACCGTTTTCTATAAGTATTTGAGCGATTATACCGGCACTACCTGGGATACCGCCGACGATCAAGTAGATGGTGAAGGATTATCGTTTACATGGAGTCTGGATAACAGCGATCTTACACAAATCTATGTTATGGAGCTTGGTGGTACCGTGCCCAAGGTGTATACGGTTACAGTGCTAAACTCTACCACGCTAACCTACCACGACAGTTTTGGGGTGAGCACCACTTTCACCAAGGTAAACTAGTAAATTCCATTCCAGAGGCATGGTGAAGCCAAACCGATATGTAGTGGTAAGGCGTTGCCATTGTGCTGCAATTCACGTTGCTCACTATTCAAAGGTTTCACAATTACGAGTCCAAAAACAATAATAAAAGGCAAATGAAGAAATTTTTTAAACGATTAGCCATAACGCTTGCTCTGCTAATTTTCTTGGTTATTGCTGCCATTGGAGTAGTCGTTTGGTTAGTGTTTACCCCGGCAAGGCTCACCCCAATTGTTAGGACGCAGGCGGCAAAATATATCACCTGCCAATCGAAGATAGGAGAGGTAGAGCTAACCTTCTTTAGCACTTTTCCACACTTTGGATTGAAGGTGAATAACTTTGCTTTAGTGAACCCAACCGGCCATTCCTCATCCGATACCTTGATAAGCGTTGGTGAGCTGGTTGGCGTGGTGGATGTGGAAGCCTACTGGAAGCGTAACGAGATTGTTTTAAACAAGCTACACCTTAGCGATGGAACCGTAAATGTGTTTGTTGATAGCCTTGGGCATGCCAACTACAATGTAATGAAGGTCGATACCACCGCTGTGGTGGATACCTCCCAATCGGCCATGAAATTTAGCCTAATCAACATCGCCGATGTATCGTTAAAGAATATCAACCTTTCCTACGATGACCAACCAATGCGGATGCAGGCTGGTGTTCGAAATCTAACCGCTCAACTTTCGGGATCGCTAGTGTCCGATACCGTGCTTAGCCACGTAAAAGTGAGCGATGGCCTTGTTTCGTTTAGCTATGCAGGCGAGAGTTACCTCGACAGGGCAGCGGTTAAGTTGAACCTACCCATAAAGGTAATCCTGTCGAAGCAGCACATACAGCTTACCGATGCCGAGCTGTCGGTTAACGACCTTGCAGTTGAACTTACCGGTTCGGTGGAGAACGATACCATCAATAAGCGGGTTGTAACCGATATTGGCTATGAGTTTAAATCGTGGTCTATTCCAACCCTGTTGGCACTTGTACCTCCATCATTCCGCTCATATCTAGTCTTTGATGCCGATGGGGAAATCTCTTCGAACGGCACTGTAAAGGGTATCTATTCCAGCACCTCTATGCCCTTGATGGACATTCACTTTCAGCTAAAAGATGGATCGTTGAAGAATAACAGCTTCCATTTGCCGCTAAGCCACATCAATGGAGATGTTGCCTTTTATTCCGATATGAAAAATGATGCAATATCCTACGTTCGTATCAACAATTTTAGCGCTAAAACTCCCCACTCCTCCATTAGCACAAGGGGAACGATAACACACCTTTTTTCCGATATGCACGTCGACTTAGCTTCCGACGCCAATCTTACATTGGATGAATTTTCGCCACTTGTTCCCAAAAGTATGAAGGTGCGGATGGCAGGGAAAGTTTCTGGTAAGATAAAATCGCGCTTCACCATGTCGCAGATGAAAAAGATGCTGCTCGATAGGATGAACCTCTCCGTTTCTGTGGAGTTTGCCGACTTCGACGTTGCCTACGATAGCTTGGCTATGAAGACCAATTACGCCAAGGTTGACTTTGCACTACCCAATCCCAACCCCACCTCGGCAAACACCCGTTTTGTGTATGCAAAAATCAGCACAAAGAGCCTTGAGGCAAGCAAGTTAAAAGCCTATCGTGTCTTTTTTCAAAATGCAAATATTGAACTGGCAACCTCCGATGTGCGCGATACTACTAGAATTCCCGATGTTGCCTGCACATTTTCGCTCGATACCCTCTCTGCCAGCAATGACACCATGAAGTTAGCACTGCAGAAACCGGCAGGGCAGTTTACAATGATGCCACGAAAGGGTAAGAAGATGGAGCCTAAAATTGTTATAACCTACGATGGCGGCAGTATGTTGGCATCGATGGGCGAAACTATTGCTAGTGCTAAAAAGCTACAGTTCAAGGCCGATGTTACCAACGACCAGTCGCAGAAGGATATATTCCTACAGTGGCTGACAACGGGCTTCCTCAATATGGACAACGGAGTTGTTATCCTGCCAACCATGAACCAGCCATTCCAAATTCCCTCTCTCAAGATGGATTTCAACCCAGAGGTGTTTCACATTGAGGATAGTCGACTCAAGATTGCCCATTCGGACTTTAGCCTTACTGGTACCTTAAGCAATATCCTTTCCTATTTCAGGAGCGACTCCCTTCTTCGGGGTGATTTCACCTTTGTAAGCAGCACTACCGATGTGCTGCAACTCATGGGCTTAACAAGCGGTATGGGAGATAGAACGGCCAAATCTGCGCATGAAACCTCCAGTGAATCATCTGGTCCTTACATGGTTCCCAAGGGTATGGATATGGTTCTGCACACCGATATTAAAAATGCAACCATTGGAACAGATACCATCAAGGCCATTAAGGGTGACGTAACCGTAAAGGATGGCACACTGCTGTTGGATGGCTTTCAGTTTGTTACTCCGGCCTCCAAAATGCAGCTAACGGTGTTGTATCGAACACCTAGGAGGAACAACCTCTTTTTGGCTATGGACTACAACATGCTCAGCGTGAAGATAGAAAAATTGCTGAGCATGATTCCCGATATTGACACCATTATGCCCATGCTGAAGTCGTTTAGGGGGACAGGCCAGTTTCATTTTGTTGGTCAAATGAATCTCGACTCACTTTACAATCCAAAGAAGTCAACCATACTTGCAGCCTCCTCCATTCGTGGGCAAGACTTGGTGCTAATGGATGGCACTACCTTTAGCGATATTGCTAAGCGGCTGAAGTTTAACAAGAAGACGCAGAATAAGATCGATAGCCTTTCGGCTGAGTTTACCATATTTAAGCAGGAGATTGATGTTTATCCTTTCCTTATTGTAATGGATAAGTATAAGGCGGTGGTGGAGGGACGCCACAACTTCGACCTCACCTTCGACTACCACATTTCGGTAATCGACTGTCCGCTGCCCATACGGCTGGGGCTAGATGTGTCCGGCAATATCGATGACCTGAAGTATAAGCTCACCAAGTGCAAGTATGCCGACTACTTCCGACCAACATCACGACACACCTTAGCAAATCAGCAGCTGCAGCTGCGCAAGATGATTCACGATGCGTTGCTTAAAAACGTTAAGCCAGATACAGGAGATTAGGACTTTAGCAAATTAGGTATTACAATGCAATGTTGCCACTTCGCTCTGTTGCCAAAGCATGGGCAACAGCGAAAATGGCGGTATAATAATCTTTATATGGTTGGTCGGCTGCCTTTTTAGCAAAAAGATGGCCGAACTGTTTTGCATTGCCCATATTTTTTCTACTTTTGCGCTCCGTAAGAACTGGTTCCGTAGCTCAGTTGGATAGAGCAACAGCCTTCTAAGCTGTGGGTCCCGCGTTCGAATCGCGGCGGAATCACCAAAAGGTGCAAGGAGAGATAACGTAAGTTGTCTCTCCTTTTTGCATGATCTATATTAGCTATTGGATTGCGAGCGATGTAGTGCAGGTAATCATTTGTACGTCAACATATTTTATCTCCCAAACCGATATCCAATACCCGACTCGGTAGTGAGCAAAATGGGCTTTGTTGGATTGTCCTCAATCTTTTTGCGTAGCTGCGCCACAAACACACGTAAATATTGGGTTTGTTCTACATACCCCATTCCCCATATTTCCTTTAAAATGTATTGGTGGGTGAGCACTTTACCTTCGTTTTTTGCAAATAGCGCCAGCAACGAAAATTCGGTGGAGGTAAACTTTAGTACCTCATTGTTTTTATGTACTGTATGGGCTGATAAATCAATTACAAGGGAGCCAAATTTGAGTATTGGCTCGTCCGCAATGTTTTGACTCTGCCTAATGGCAACCCTAATTCGTGCCAACAGCTCTCCTGTAAGAAAAGGCTTTGTGAGATAATCATTTGCACCATTGTCAAGTGCCGTTACTATCTCTTCCTCTGAGCTCCGAACTGAAAGTATGATGATGGGCTTGAAATACCATTCCCTAAGTTTTTTAAGCACGCTTTGGCCGTCGTCATCTGGCAATCCTAAATCAAGAATAATAAGGATTGGTCGAACAGTGGCGGCCATTAGCAGCCCTTCCTTTCCAGTGGAAGCTTCAGCAATTTTATAGCCCTTTGCCGAAAGAGTTATTTCCAGCAATCGACGTATTTGAACCTCGTCGTCCACAATTAATATTGGCCCCGCATCTGTCATTTACATGTAAAGTCAACTGTCTAAACTCATATCTAAAGCGCCAACTGGCAATTTTATTGTAAATAGTGCACCGCCATTTTCCCTATTCTGAGCAATCACTGTTCCTTGGTGTGCCTCAACAAATCCTTTTACGATAGACAATCCCAATCCTGTTCCACCAGTTACAGAATTTTTTCCTCTATAAAACTTATGGAAAACCAGCTGCAAATCTGATGCTGGAAAACCTAATCCTCTATCCATAACTTGAATAGTTAGAATGCCACCGTCATAAAATAGTTTCAGCCTTATTCTGCTGCCATTAGGCGAATGTTGGGTTGCATTTAATACAAGATTATGAAGGACTTGTTCAATCAATCCAAAATCGATGAAAACTAACGGCATTTCAGCGGGAATAATTACTGAAAGTTTGAAGGGTTGTAGTTCTCGTTGTAACGACTCGGATACGCTGTTTGCCAAATCATGAACATCGCACCAGTCAGGGTGCGGGGTAATACGTCCAGATTCGAGGCGGGACATATTCAAAAGGTTTTCGATAAGCCGGTTTAGCCTTACCGAGGCAATATTAATCTCTGAATACAACTTTTTGAGCGTTTCTTCCGGGTAGTTTTGCGAAAGCATTGTATCGGATGCACCCATAATGGTGGCCACAGGAATGCGCAATTCGTGAGAGATTGAGTTGAAGAGAGTTTTATATAGCTTTTCCGATTCACTAATTTCGTACGCCTGTTTTGCTGCATCACGCAAGAACTCGCGGTCAAGTTTTCCTGAAATCTGCGATAGAACGGCTTCCCAAAATTGTTCCTCACCATAGGTAAATTTAGCTGAGGGTCGAACTACTATAACACCGACATTACCGCTATTCCCTTGTAATGGGTAGAATGTATAATTGCCTGAAGGAAGTGTATCCGTGAATTTACCTGCCTTGGTGGAATGCTTAAGAACCCATTCAGCAATGCTGAAATCATTTTCTGAAAGGTTTAGCGGTAGATTGGTATAATCTCTCTCCAGTTGATTAACACTGTTTTTAATAATTATGGTAGAGTCCAAATGAAAATATCGTTGGATATAGTCAGTGGCTGTTTTTGTAACTTCGTCGAGACCAGCGACGACGGTTATTTCTTTTGATAGCTGGTAAAGTGCATGGGTTCGTTCTTCGCGTTGCCTAATTTTTCCTTCCTGTTGTCGAACTCGTGATGTCAAAATTCCATTAAGTAGGGCAATTATAAAAAACATGACCAGCATGAGCACATCCACAGGCTGCTGTACAAACAAGGTAAACTGTGGTGGAATGAAGAAAAAATCCCAGACTAGTGCACTTAAGCCAGCTGCAAGCAAAATGGGACCTGCACCATAAAATATGGCAAGAATCGATACTAAGAAGAGCAAAATAAATGAAACAACCTGGTAGCCTATGATGTCTTTAACGAGGTAACAGATGATAGAGGATAAGACTACAGCAAGAAACGTAGAAAAATATTGGCGAGCAGATGAAGTAAAAGAGGGTGCAGATGCTTTTTCTCTAAACCAATCCTTTGCCTGCCTATCGGCTCCAAGTATGTAAACATCTATATTCCCACTGTAACGAATTAATCTATTCACAAAATTGCCAAGTCGAAACATTGATAGAATATTGCGACTGCGTGGTTTTCCAACAACAATGTGCGTAATATTTTCTTTTTGCGCAAAGTCAACAATGGCCTTAACAATGTCGTAGTTGGTTACTATTCGGAGCTTAATTCCCAGCTGCTTCGTAAGGTTGATGTTCCTGTCAAGTTGTCCCTGTTCTTTCACTGTCAACTTGTGTGAAGTATCTACATAGATGGCCTGGATATTTGCCCCCATGGTATACGACAATGTTTTTGCCCAGCGTAGCAATCGGCTAGAGAAGGGGCTAGGGCCAATGGCAACCAAAAGATGTAACCCCGATTTCCACGGTCCACGGATACGCTTTAACTGCAAGTAGTCGTGTAGCTGCTTGTCTACCCGATCCGCTACGAGGCGCAGTGCCATTTCTCTCAAGGCAGTTATGTTGCCCTTACGAAAGAAATTTTCTATAGCGTCTCTCGACCTTTCTGGAGTATAAATCTTTCCTTCAGATAGTCGTTGAAGCAGCTCCTCGGAGGTCAAGTCAACCAGCTCAATCTCGTCGGCATTTTCAAAGATTTCATCAGGCAAGGTTTCATGCACCACGATACCTGTAATTTGAGCTACCGTTTCTGAACGGCTTTCGAGGTGCTGAACATTTAGGGTTGTGTAAACATCAATACCATTCTCCAAAATCTCCAGAACATCCTGATACCGTTTTGCATGGCGGCTACCAGGAGCATTGGTGTGGGCTAGCTCATCAACCAATACAACCTGTGGTTTGTGCGCTAGGATGCTGTCCAAATCCATTTCCTGAATGGTGGTGGATTTGTATTCCATGCTTAACCGGGGGATTAGTTCAAATCCTTCCACCAGCATGGCTGTTTCTCTACGGTCGTGAGTTTCGACGTAACCTATAATTATGTCACTTCCTTTTTGCTTTTCGGCATGAGCGGTTTGCAGCATGGTGTAGGTTTTACCAACGCCCGCACACATGCCGAAAAATATTTTCAGCTTTCCACGCTTACTCTTTTCTTCTTCCCTATAAAGTGAAGCTAAAAGTTCATCGGGGTTCGGTCTATTTGTGTCGAAACTGCTCATTTTATTTTATCAGTCTCTAAATTTAGTAATAATACATTCACCCTAGGTTCACCCAAACAAATAAACTGTGGCGGTTCTATTAGCGAATCTAGCTTATGCAGCAGCTCCTGTTTTTGTACCGTGCTGTAATTCCTTGCTTTTGCTATTCTATTAACCTGCAAAAGGGCAGCTTGAGGCGAAATATGAGGGTCGAGTCCACTTGCTGATGCAAAGAGCATTTCGGAGGGAACATCGGTATGGCTGTTTAGATTATTGAATTTCAGAAAGTGATTTCTTCGCTCTTGCACAAGCTCTTTCAATTTTGTGCTTGTCAAACCATAGTTGGAACCACCCGAAGGCAATGGGTTATACGAAATGGCGGAAGGTCGAGAGTCAAAATATATACTGCTATCAAACTGTTGGCCTATCAGCATGCTCCCTATTGGCTTTTGGTTGATAGTAATAATGCTGCCATTTGCCTTTGTTGGAAATACAAGCTGCGCAATTCCTGTTATAAAAAGTGGGTAGGCAACACCTGTTAGAACAGTAAAAAACAGAAATATTTTGAGAGAAATTGCAATTGTTTTCATTTCATTTCTTTTTGTGTCCTTTTATGGTAGGCCAGCATGTCATTTATGGCCTTAATTGCGAAATCAAGCTCCATGAGTTTCCCTGAATAAATGAGAAGAAGATCTTTATCGGCATGTGCATCCAATTCTTGCATTTTATCGTACTCATTTTTTCTTCTATGAATGAGCATTTCACTTAAATTGTTGACAAGATTTTCCATAGCGCAGAATTTACAAATTGATCAGTATGTCGATTAGTTTAATGCCAATAAACGGTGCAACCATTCCGCCTACACCAAAAATCAACAAATTTCGGATTAGCGCGGTATTGGCTGGCACGGGCCGGTAACGTACCCCTTTTAGTGCCAAAGGAATAAGGAGGATAATGATAATTGCATTGAAGATTACCGCACTCAAAATGGCGCTTTGAGGTGATCCCAACCGCATTACGTTCAGTGCCGAAAGTGGGCCAACGCCGTTGTTGCTAGCATATAGCGAAAGGGCTATGGCGGGAATAATGGCAAAATACTTAGCCACATCGTTGGCAATGCTAAAAGTGGTTAGCGCACCACGTGTCATAAGCAATTGCTTTCCTACTTCAACAACCTCGATCAGCTTGGTAGGGTTGCTATCGAGATCAATCATATTCCCGGCTTCTCGGGCTGCTTGTGTTCCGGAGTTCATGGCTATGCCAACATCGGCCTGAGCAAGGGCAGGAGCATCGTTGGTTCCATCGCCTATCATACCAACTAAATGTCCGCTAAGCTGCTCTTCGCGAATACGGCGGAGTTTATCTTCGGGCTTTGCTTCGGCCATAAAGTCGTCTACGCCGGCTTCGGCAGCAATGGCGGCAGCAGTCAACGGATTGTCGCCAGTAATCATCACCGTTTTGATGCCCATTTTACGCAGCTCTGCAAAACGTTGTTTAATGCCACCTTTTACTATGTCCTTTAGGTGAATAACGCCCAGTATCTTATTGTCCTTTGCAACAACCAATGGCGTTGCGCCTTGCCGTGCTAATTCCGAAACAACATCCTGAACCTTTTGGGGAAAGAAGCCATTGTTGTTTTGCACAAACGTTTTAATGGCTTCAGCTGAACCTTTTCGTATGCTATAGTTAGTGGCACCGTCGGTGGAATGAATATCGACTCCACTCATGCGCGATTGCGCCGAAAAAGGGATGAATTGCGCGTGCAAGCTCTTAACATCACGACCACGAATGTTAAACTTTTCTTTAGCCAACACTACAATTGATCGGCCTTCGGGAGTTTCATCCGAAAGAGATGAAAGTTGGGCAGCATCGGCCAGCTCCTCAGCCGTAACACCTGAGGCCGGGATAAAGTCGGTTGCCATGCGGTTGCCTAGGGTTATGGTGCCCGTTTTGTCGAGTAGTAGCACATCAACATCACCTGCGGCTTCAATGGCCCTGCCGCTCGTGGCAACAACATTGCGTTGTAATAACCGATCCATGCCGCTTATGCCTATTGCGCTTAGTAAGCCGCCGATTGTGGTTGGAATTAGGCAGACCAGCAAGGCGATAAGCACAGGAATCGTGAGGTTTTGCGACATGGGCATTCCCGATGCATGGAGGCTGTAGCCAAAAAATGCGGGCAGCGTAACCACCGATAGTAAAAAGATGATGGATAGGCCTGAAAGCAAAATTGATAGTGCAATTTCGTTGGGCGTTTTCTGACGTTTTGCGCCCTCCACCAATGCAATCATGCGGTCGATAAATGTGTTGCCCGCCTCGGATGTAATTCGGATTAAAATTCGGTCGCTAATAACTTTTGTTCCCCCTGTTACGGCTGACCTATCACCACCGCTTTCTCTTATAACCGGGGCCGATTCACCGGTAATGGCCGATTCGTCTACACTGGCAATTCCCTCTACAACCTCACCATCCGAAGGAATTATGTCGCCCGCTTCACACACAACAACATCGTTCATTTTAAGATCAGAGGCGTAAATCGGCACCTCCTCCTTTCCACTTAGCTTACGGGCTTTGGTTTGGGTGCGATTTTTTTTAAGGCTTTCTGCCTGTGCCTTACCACGACCTTCTGCTATTGCTTCAGAAAAATTGGCAAACAGAACCGTAAACCAAAGCCATATTGAAATTTGAAGATTAAACGATGAAAAGCTACCTTGCAAAACCCCGGAGATAGTAATGATTGACGTTAATGCTGCCCCAATTCCCACAATGAATATAACCGGATTCTTTATTAGTAATGCCGGATTCAGCTTGGTTAAGCTGTCTTTCACTGCTCTTAAAAGCAACTGCTTGTTAAATATGCTTGTATTTTGCTTCGTATTCATTGCCTTATTCGATTTTAAAAGGTTACTCCACTCTTCAGTAACAGATGCTCAACAATAGGCCCAAGCGATAGCGCAGGAAAGAATGTTAACCCCCCAACTATTAGGATTACTGCAATTAGCAGCCCTGCAAACAACCAGTTGTCGGTGCGAAAAGTGCCGGCTGAAGGTGGCGTTATTTTTTTCCCCGCCAAGTTTCCGGCAATTGCCAAAACTGGAATAATTACGCCAAATCGCCCAATTAACATTCCAATGCCAAGGGTTAGGTTGTAAAAAATTGTATTGGCATTTAACCCAGCAAAGGCGCTACCATTGTTTCCTGCAGCCGAGCTGTAGGCATATAGTATCTCCGAGAGTCCATGTGGCCCCGAATTATTAAGGCTCGATAGACCTACATTACTTACCGATGCCCACGCCGAGAAGAGAAGAATTACGAAGCTTGGTGCGAGAACTGCAATTATGGCCATCTTAACCTCGAACGATTCAATCTTTTTCCCTAAATATTCTGGGGTTCTGCCCACCATAAGCCCGGCTATGAAAACCGTAAGAATTATGAATACTATCATTCCATACAAACCGGCTCCAACACCACCAAAAACAACCTCTCCAAGCATTATATTTATCATGGCAACCATACCGCTAAGAGGTGAAAGGCTCTCGTGCATTGCATTTACAGAGCCATTGGAGGCTGCGGTTGTGGAGGTTGACCAGATTACGCTGTTTGTTATTCCTATCCGGGTTTCTTTCCCTTCCATCAGTGGCAAATGTCCAAAAATTGGGTTTGATGAATACTCCGCGTATAGCGATATGCTTAGCCCAATAACCAATAGAAACAGCATTGCTGTGAATATTGTCCAACCCTGGCGGATAGAGCCAACCATTTTACCATAGGTGAAGGTTAACGAGGCTGGGATAAGCAAGATTGCCAGCATTTCGAGGAAGTTGCTGAATGGTGTTGGGTTTTCGAATGGATGTGCACTGTTGGCATTGAAAAAACCGCCACCGTTGGTCCCCAGCTGCTTAATGGCAATTTGCGAAGCGGCGGGTCCCATCGGGATCACCTGCTGTCCGCCTTGCAATGTTTGAACCGTTTCGTAAGGTTTGAAATTTTGCACTACACCTTGCCCTACCAATACTATGGAAAGCAGTATTGAAAAGGGTAGGAGCACATATAGCGTGGAGCGCGTGAGGTCCACCCAAAAATTACCCAAGTTCTCGGTGGTTTTTCGAGATAATCCCCTGATGAGTGCCAGCAATACGGCTATTCCTGTGGCCGCACTTACAAAATTCTGCACCGTAAGCCCTACCATTTGCACAAAATAGCTTAGCGTGGTTTCCCCTGCATAGCCTTGCCAGTTTGTATTGGTCATAAAGCTAACCGCCGTATTAAAGGCTGAGTGCCACGATACGTTTGAGAGGTTAGCCGGATTTAAGGGTAGGTAGGTCTGAAAGAGCTGCAGAAGAAAAACAAATATAAATCCTGTCAAGTTAAAGAGTAGCAGCGCAAAGGTGTATGACTTCCAGCTTGTTTCCTCATGCGGATTAATTCCAACTAGCTTGTAGGTTATCCTCTCGAGCCAGCCAAATAGAGGTAGCATAAAATGTTTATTTCCTGAAAAAACATTGCTCATGTAGTTGCCCAGAATTGGTGCCAAACCAATAAGCGCCAAGAAAAACGAAGCCACCTGAATAATATCATGATTGGTCATAGCTAAAATTTTTCAGGTTTGATAAGGGAGTATACCAGGTAGGCAAGAACAAACACCGATACTATTCCACCAACAATATAGCCCGTGGAATTCGCTGTGTTCGAATTTGCTAAAAGGATAATTGCATTCATGCTAGCTATTTTTTGATCGATACAAAATTATGGTTGAACCTATAAGGATTCTACAAAATAGATAGCCAAGAGTATAAGGATTTTATAAAGAGGAGGATGGTTCAATGCTTCGAGGGAACTTCTTGGGCATGGGTTTTCTGCAATCAACATATTTGATTTGCAGTCGATACGTTGACTTTATGAGCGGTGGAATACTGAATTGAGGATAATGAGCCTTTGGCGAACTAAGCCTAGAGGGAATACGTGTTTATAGCACCATGCCAGAGTAAAAAACGTTCGACCCTGGATGGGGTCGATGGGGTGGGGTGGCAATACCCACTTTCAATAAGGGGTTAGTTTATTCCAACAAGCGATTTCTGGTTGATGCTAAAAAAATAATCCCGCAAGGGGAGGGCCGTAGCGGGATATAGAATGACTTTTTTGATTAGAGAATATTTTGTTCTACAACCACAATGTTTTTTAATAGATCCGCTTTTAATGGTGTCAGATTAAAGGTTGGTATGGTTACCGTTTGAATACCTGATAGGGCAGTTAAACTAGAGATATATGCCCTGATGTAAGGGAAAAGTATGGCAGGAGCATTTGTTACGAAGTAGCTATTCTTATATTCTTCAATATTTGCTTCCTTGGGAAATTCAAACATTCCCAACGATTTAATTCTGATTTTAAAGTTTCCCTTTGATTCCGTGAGGTTAATCTCCAGTTCAAGATGAAATTGATTCAGTTTTGGAAGAATTATCCCTTTGGGTTTAAAGGTCACAGTAACGCTGTTCAACTCAGGCCCAGACACTTTAATGTGAGATTCCTGAATTGTATAACCAAGAAAACTAAAAGAGGCATTGTTAGGTTTGCTCATGCTGCTAAAGCGTAATTGTTTTCAGAAGTTACTTCTTCATACCTATTGTTATACCCTGAGTATAACTTATCTGGTGAGTTTCCATTAGATATAGAGCCAGAATACTCTGCTGAAATCAACTCGTCTACAGTAGGTCCTATAAAGCCTAGCGCTTCTATTTCCTCCCACTCTTTTATGAACTCTTCATGGCTTACTGAAGCTAAGTGAGATTTCAATTGGTCGGTTAAAGAGGATTTCATAACTTTTATTGCTTGTAAATTTCTGGGTATACTACTTTAAAGGTGCGCAAAAGTAATCTTTTTTTCTCCATCACACAAACTTGAACTCTTGGTGCTGCATACATAAAGTTTTTATACTCAGTGGAAAAGTAGTAAATATTTCTTGAATCTGGATTATCTGCTGCCCGAATTGTAAAGTATCTTTGAAGAAAATCAGTGTGTCTTTTAAGATACTCAATTATATTAGGAACAGTTATCTGTGAAATTGGTTTAGTCTTTAATGCATCTTTTAATGCGGATGCCGCTTCCGATAGGATTATTTGATGTGAAACATCACCATGTATATCGAACATGGTAGGATCTCGGTTGATATCTATCTCAAAAATGACATAATTATCGGCACCATAAGTTGTCTTACCCCAGCTATGTGCCCATTCAATATTGGTATCCCAAAAGTAGTATCCAAGGCCAAGCCATGCTCTAGAATGCGTACACTTAATTGGACCTGATTCTTCAATCGCGTCTACATTGTCGCGCTCTTCCAAAGTATGATATCCTTTTGTAACAACCATACACAAATTTAGGCGAACTTTTGAAATATTAAAATAAATGTATCCTTCGCTATCGCCAGAAATTTCTGGCTGATGATATAAAAGCAATCCCGCTATGGGAGGACCGTAGCGGGATATTAAGGAGTTAGTTAAACTTTGTATTACTTAAAACGAAACCTGAATAAATACTCTGTTCAGGTGCCCATTCTTTTCTATTTGTTTTACCTTTATTTTTAACCGGTTACCGTTTTTTTTGTGAAACACTCGGTTGTGAATTATCTTAACATACCCCAACACACTATCACCTTTGAAAACCTTAACTGCATTTTTGTCATGGGAATTCTTTGGTTCCACTTCCCAACGCAATTCATCACCCACTTGTATTGTTTCCGATGGAATACTGCGTGAGGTTAGCCCACTTATTTCGGTAATAAAGCATAAGTCTTTTACAGGATGAAAATCTACTAGAAACTCAAAGTTATCGGTCGATAGCATTCCTTGGGTATGCGCAAGCATGTAGTATTTATCATCCTTAAACTTTGGGTTTATTGCCCAGAAATCTAAGAAACGATTAATGTCAGAACGGTCTGTCTTAATTAATCTTTGTCCAAACACCTCAAGTACATTATCGGTGTAAGTTTTATCTATTTCAGGAAAATCGGTATAAGGCGAAAATCCTTCCTTGTATGCCTCCTGTACTGCCTCCAAGTTATAGTTAAAGCGAACACTACTGCTGGAACCGCGACGAATAGTTCCAACAATTTTTCTTCTCTCTCCTTTTCCCTTTCTCCAAGTTAAGAATATGTTTCCTAACGCTTTCACTGTCTTAGTCCTTTCAGTTTGTTGAACCGCAAAGTTATCATTTTTGATATTAGCTCCTTCCTCTCAACAGGCAGTTTATGAATATTTAAGTTTTCAGGGAGGTTTCTATCTATATTACTAACTATTTCACGAAGCCGTTGTTCATTAAAACGGTTAGATACTACATCAATTATCGCATTTACTTCTGAGGGGTATTCATCCTTAACCTTCTCAATTAATCCAAAGTGCGAGAGGTGCTCATTTTCCCAACGTATCTCTGCCTTTCCTCTGTTTATATATGCATCAAGCATATTTCTATCGCTAAGCATTTTGGATACACGATCATCTTCAATCTCGCGCCCCAAGCAGCTGCCGCTATCATAAATTGGGGAAAAGGTTGATGGCATAATTAGGTCTACATTTTTGAAAACCTTATGTAAATCTTCTTTTTTTGTCTTATTAATTACGGAAACAAGCAGGATGCCTAGCTTACCAACAATTGTTTTTCCAATGTCAACACCTGTTTTTCTTATTTCAGCAATAATGTCGTTGTATTCTGTAATGAAGCCCCAGTTTTCTTGGTGTCTATCACTATTCCCGATAATACTGTCGAGAATGATGACCCGTATTATCTCTCTGATTGAATCTTCAAATCCAAATAATTTTAACGCCTCTCTAATAAATTGAAAAGTATAGGCGCTATACGATTGCTTATCTTGGGGGTTATAAGTGTTGTCATATCCTGAGAGATAGCGAATTCCTTCCGTAAGATTGTTTTTACCTTCAGTAACCATCGATTTTGAAATACACCCAATTTCTCCACTATTGTATGCTATATCATATTTGAGCATGTTAAAGCCAAGGTATTGACCAACCTCCGAGGCTATTATCTCCGACCAAAATTCAAACTTATAGTCTAACTTTTCTTTTTTTAACGATGTTTTAAAAAAATATCGCTCACCTGTTTCCGGGTGCGATACCACTATTTTATTACGTGTTCCTCCAGTTTGAAACTGAAGTTGCTGATTCCATTCTGATACATCAAAGTAATTGGCCATGGCACTATAACTTATAAATAGGCTTATCTATATTATGTCTCCAACCTATGTAAATTCACAAAGAATGGATTACTCATCCTCTTCATCATCTGAAGAATTAATAAATTGCCCTTCTTCATATATTGCCTGATCTCTCGCAATTGTCTTTCCCATCGCTTGCTCAATTCGATTAAGAATTTGGTTTTTACGGTTGTTAAAGAAACCATAAAAATCATCGCTATACATAAACTCAGGAGCTACGACATGTGATTTCAATATGGTATTAAACTCCTCTTCAGCAACAGCTGCACTGGCTTTTAATCGACTTAAATACTTACTTGGGGCATCACCACTCACTATTCTATTAGTGCGACCTGATAGTGGTGTTTTATTTATTATACAATCAAAATCATATCTTGCAATGCCGTTCTTTTCGCACCATGCCACAGGGAATATGTGATGAATATCAATTGATTCAGAAAAATAGGTGCTAAAATCAATTTTAGTGGCCGACAACCAGTCTTTGGTATTCTCATCCATAAGCAAGGCATACACTCCTTTATATGCAGCACTATTTCGCGTGCGTAGCGTATTTAGTCTAGATGGTGAAAAATTTGCATCGTAAATAGTCTTTGGCTCAACATTGTTGTTTTCAATCCAATCAACTACCTGTGCAATGTCCAATGCATATCTAGATTCATTTGCAGAACCATATAATTCACCGAAAACGCCACACCAGAACCAACGCATAAGCTTGTTCTTGTTTCCAATATTATCAATCTTGTTTCCAAGTTTTGCTAATATTGCTGTCATTGGAATAAGTTGTGTGCTATAAGGAAGATCTCTAGAATTGAAAATGTGATTTTCAACTAGAATTTTCGATGCCTTTATAAAGCCCTTAACAATATCATCTCTATACTTTTCATATTCTGCAAGGGATAGATTTAGCATCTCTTTTCTCTTAGCACTTACGGATGGTGCATATTCCACATCTCCATTTTGCAATTTCTCAATTCGCTTTTGGTAGGTAGAATATAACGTTATGGCTTGAATAATGTCAGTATTACTGGTGTTCCAGAGCACTCTGTAGGGTCGAAACTCATCTTTGATCTTTTCCCAATCCGATTTAAGGTCAAACTCATCCGATGCAAACGTAGCGGTAAGAAGCTCGAAGACAGTTAGCGAAACGCCACCAGTATTAACCTTTTCGAATACCTGACATACAGCTTCCTTGGGATTCTCTTTCTTCATTAAAATGACAGGAAGCATATACCCATTAAAGTTGTTTATTATTTTTTCTTCGAAATCATCCCAAAATTCAGATTTCTCACTTGCGTGATTCCAATACTTGTTAAATCCTTTTCTCCAAACACTGTATTCATCTACCATACAGACAGGATACATCAAATTCTTATATTCATACTCCTCCTTTGTTAGGTTAAGTACAATATCCCTCCCAATATTTGCTGTTACTATTTTATTTTCATTAATGGAGAAAATTGCTTCTTCTAAGTCCGTGCTCGGGTCCATTGCCTTTACCATATCAATATAGTACCAGCGTCGAATTTCGTAACCCTTTGTATTTCGAGTAGTAACAGCTCTGTTGGTGATTATTGCCTGATAAAGCGATGTAATACGTTGCTGTCCATCAAGTATTAACATGTCAGGCTTTGTTCCATTTATTCCTAAAACACCCTCAACTGGTTTTGTTTTAAATCTGATGCTTTCATTGCCTGTCTCAAGAAGCATGACTGCTCCAATCGGAAATGACTTTGCCACACTTGCAATAATTCCTTTAATGCGATTATCGTCCCAAACCCATCCCCTCTGGAAATCGGGTAGTTGTATTTTCCCCGAATTTACATCCTTTAATATCTCATAAAGGCTTCTTTTGGTTGAATCGAAAGACTCCATATTTGTTATATGTTAGTTACTTAATCAGTTTTAATTGTCTGGCAATATCTTGGGTGAATTTCGTTAATGGTCGTTTGTGGATATCTTCTTTATCAATATAGCTACCAATAACCATTCTGTGAACTAGTGCTTCATCAATTTTAAGAATCAAGGATAGCTCTTTAATACGTGAAGCACTATATGCTTTTGATTTCCAAAATAGTTCTTCGACAATGTCTATTTGTGTATTATATAGTTCCGAAATTCCATAGGTTTTGTCATGATTGGTTGCATATTTTGTATTTCCATCTTGTCCATGCTTAAACCCAACTTCAATATCGTCTCTGTTGTTTGAGAGTCGGTATTTGGCTTCGCTGCATTTTGTTATTTGAAATGTAAAACCTTCTAAAGGTGTGTCATTTGCATATAAATGAAAGTCTAAACCCAATGTTACATTCCTTGAACTCTTGGTTATATTGCAATTTCCACAAGATGGAATGAGATTGAAAAAAGATATACTCAACAATGGATATTTTGATTTAGGGAAAAAGTGATCTAATTGGAATCGAGATTTTTTATTTCCGTTTTTACTATTAGTAACAACTGTAAGCATTGCATTACAATAAGGACATGTTTTCAGACCAATAGTTTCTATAATTTTATGAGCATAACTTTTTCTGAACTCCTCATAATCTAATGCCTCTAAAATTTTTTTGCTAAAAGAATTTGTTTTCTTCCTTGTACTTGCATTTGGCCGATCATAAAATAAATCAGAATCCCATTCTTTTACAAATTGTTCCTGCTCTTCTGGACGGAGAAGAATAAACTTCTTGAAATCAGCTGTAATTTCTTCAAGAACTTGATATTCCTTGTCCAGTGAATTATATGAATTTCTCAATTTTAAAATTTCTGCTTTTGCTTTTGATATAGCACTATTCGCTTGTAAAAGTTCCTTGTCAACAAGTTTTCCAAAGTAATTATCAAGTTTATGGTCTATTCTTATGGGCCGCATCTCTTAATTGTTTATTTTCTTGTTTTAGTTCTTTAATTCTTGTAATCAGATCAACTCCTTTTGTATCGTATTGTTGTTCTTGAAATTTTTCGTTCCACATGTCCTGGAGTTGATTTTTGATTAGTGGCTCCCCAATTATTTCTATAAGGTTTAAACTCGATTCTTTATCAAAATTGAGTTTTTTACTTGTTTTAGCCTTGCTGTTAAGATATTCAATGAGATTGCTGATTTTTTGTTTTGCAAATTCACCAATAGTGTTTTTCAAGAAAAACGAATCGGAATATAGTGTATGAATATTTGAACCAAATGTTTGTTCATTATCTACTGCACTATAATTTAAGGAAGATTCGAAATTTTTCCTTAGGAATACAATGTTGCTTTTGGGTAGATCCGAAACTAAAAATGGAGAATGACTTGCAATAAACAATTGAATTTTGGTGTTTTTAAAAATGGTTCTCTCTGTTGTTGCAAATAGGTATGAAAGAAAATTCTGGAGTGTAGCCAGATACTTCCTCTGCCATTCAGGATGAAAACCAATCTCCGCTTCATCAAGTATAATACAAACTGTTTCTACTTCTGCTTCTGGTGAATTCTCTCTAAGAATTTGGTCCTTTGCATCATATAGTCTTGAAAATAAATCTAAGAACGCTTTTTCGCCACTACTCATATCATGCCATTCTGTGCTAATAAAACCAAAACTTGTTCCATTATTAAATGATTCGAGATATGTTTCGTAGTTTGATAAAAGTTCTACAACTGAGGCTTTGTTCTGTATCTCTATTTTACGACTTCCTTCGTCAAGAGAAGCAGTGTTTTCTACATTATCAATTATAGAATATGCGCTTTCAATTAGATTTGTGATATCTGCGCTACTTACAATAATTTGAGAATTGAAAAATTCTTTTGCTGCGTCATAAATACTTATCTTATTGTAATTTGAAATATTAACTCCCGATAAAATATCAAAATAATCTCCATTGTCGATATTTTTAAAGTAATTATATATAAGCGCTTCAACAAATGCAAGTTTGCATTTATGGTTTAAGGCTCTTGATGATAATAATTCATCAGTGTCAATTCCTTTTTTGATAGTTTTATTGATAAGCGAATATTCTGATCTAATCCTGTCTTTAAAATATGTAAATATCTTTTTGTCCTCAAAATCAATATCTCGAGAGTCATCGATATTGAAATTTACTACGTCAAAAATAAGACTAATGTATTTTGGTGGGGGAAATTCTAGGTTATCCAATAAATTGGAGTTAACCACCTTGATTTGACGCAATATGTTTTTGTGCTTATGGCGTAGTAGGATGTTTTTCCCTGGTAGACTAAAGTTATCAACGTTTGCATCTTTTTCTACTAAGTAATTGGTTGATATGTCGATGAAATCATTTTTATCTGGGTAGGGATATCCTTTTAAATCAAAAATACCTGAGTAAAAAATTGTTTTTGTTTTGTTTAATTCTATGATTTCTGTTAGACGTGACGAAAACAAAGGATAAAGACAAATTGGTATTTTGTCCCTTGAATTGTAATTAATTTTTATCTGCCATTCGTCTTTATATAATGGAGATTCGAAGTCTTCAGAAGCTTCTATAAATTCGTAGAGAGTATGATATACTTGTATCTTTTCCCCAAAACGAAGAACAGCAAGAAATTTGTCATTGTAATGTAGTCTGCTTGTATAAAAACGCTTTAAAAACTCAAGAAAACTAGTTTTACCTGCTCCATTTTCACCAATAAAGGCGGTGATATTTCGGATATTAGAAGAGTAAAAGTTTGAAGGGAAAGTGTGTAGTTTTATTATTTGTAGTTCTAGTTCTCTTGACTCTTTAGAATATTTCGAAAGAGTAAAGCTATATTCTCCGGTTAACGAAACCTCCTGAGGACTCGCTATTCCATCACAGTTTTCTATAAAAAAATACAATAATTCCATTTATTACAATGTTTATTTCAGAAATATTTGTCCCAAAACAATGTGCTTGTATTCTGCTGCATCAATGTTCTTACGGAGCTTGTCCGCTGTTTTCCAGAGTTGCTTTTCTCGGGGTTCTTCTGTTCCGTTTCCGTTTTTCTTTGCCATGTAGCCTATTCGTATTTTCAATGAAAGTTTAAAGGTAGCTATTTATTTGCGGTGTGCTGGTTCAAAATCAGCTCCTTTGTGCACCTTCATTTGTTGATTATATATATTAAAAGTAGCAATCATTTTCCAAAAAACATCAAAATGCGCTGCTGTTTCTTCTGTAAATAAAAATGCACCTCTTCGGGAAGTGCAAAAATCATCTTTTCGATCGTCAATATATTCCCCATCCAGCCGCAGCTCAAGTTAGTTTGCCGAGCTGCCATAATGCCCATGTCTTTTACCGTTTGGGAAATTGGGTTTGTTCACTGGAAAACGCACCAATTCAATGCCTTTTTATTGGCAATTAGCTGAATTACAATTGTTACATATGGTTGCATCAACCTGTTTTGGCTAGTATCAACAGCCATTCAATGGAGAAGTTCCAGCAGCTGGCAAAGCATGCCGTTACTATCCTTATTTCGTATTTAAATCTACTGTCCTAATTTCTTCGCCTATGCAAGCTTTCCCCTTACCCAGCTGTCGTGCTGCTGTGCCCAATACTCCGAAAAGGTTCCAAGCCGTGCGGCGGTTCTTGGATGGCAGAGTGGAATTACGGAATAGGGTTTGTCATTTATATTGATTTTATGCGGCACGCCATATTTCACCTTCGTGTTTATAAGTTGCGAAAGGCTTGTAAAGCTTCTGTCGTAATGGTTTATAAACCATCGAATGGGAATGTCGCCCAAAAGAATAATGGTCTTAGCCCCCGATGCCTCCAGCTCGCCAGCTATCTCCTTGCAGCGGATTTCGGCATTGTTTTTAATCTCATTTTCGTTGAATACCGGAACAGTGGCAGGAGCGAGGTTATACTTTTCAATAATTTCCTCGGTGTAGTGCTTCTTCAAAACGTAACTTTGGCTTGGGTTTACGCGCGATTCTGGCAATAAATCACAAAGCCATGCTTGGTCTCGGCTTACTCCTAGTGGATTGAGGAATAGCTTGTCGAGGGCAACGCTAGAGGGGCCATTCAACGAGTTGTTTGTTGGTATTTCGAGCCTCCCCAGCTCTGCTGGAATTTTTATGGACGAAATAATTTGTTCGGCATCGTCGCCTTTCCAAAATATGTAAGGTTCGCTAGCCACAGCCATGGTTTTTACCTTTTCTATGTTGTCGGCACCAATCCATCGTGCATGAACTGCGCTGGCATAAACCCCAAGAACAAAAACTTCTTTGTTGGGTGCGGTGTCCGTCTGCTGTACTCTAGTCAATTTTTCGCCAAAGGGGAAGTAGTAGTCTGCCATTATCTTGTTTTTTGTTAAATTTCTTGCTCTGTTGCTCGTGAAATGTGCATTTAAAGGTAGCTAAAGCCTGTTGTTATCCAAAAAAAACAACTATTAGCGATTGCTAAAACTTTGAGTTGGCATTTTGCCACCGTTTCCATTCGTCAAAAAAAACATCCAACAGGCAGTTGCTCAATGTGGTGTATCGAGCTGCCTTAATACCAATGTTTTTTACAGTTTGGGGAATGGGAGGCTGCTTTTGGCAAGGTATGTTCTTTGCGCTCCAGTGCAATTTCCGCCAACAGGGATTGTAATTACTATCTCAGACAAAAGTGCTTGTGTCAACAATCAAAATCGCTACATTTGAATTACGTAACGTTTAGTAATCAGTATGAAAAGCATTCTTCGATTTATTGGTATAGTAGTTTTAGGTGTCAGCATAGGCGCAACCAACCTTGCCGCCCAAACACTTAGCGGTGTAGTTATAGATGAGCATGGCGATCCGGCCATTGGTGCCTCCGTTTACCTCGATGGAACCTCCATTGGCTGCAGTGCCGATGCCTATGGACATTACTCCCTAACGGTTAAGGAGCCAGTAAATACAAATCTGGTGGTGAGCATGGTTGGCTACCAAACGGTGGTATTGGCGAACCCTTTTCAGCATCCCGTTCAGAAAATAGTGCTGCAGCCCACTACTGTAGAAATTAAGGCATTGGTAGTTACCGGCGATGGATTCAGCCGAAAGCAAAAGCTTAGGATATTTCGCCGCCAGCTGCTGGGGAATACCCAAGCTGGGAGACGCTGTCGTATTTTAAATGAGGAGGTAGTTACCTTTAGCTATAGCAAGCGCGATAAGTTGCTTGAGGCCATGGCGAGCAAACCCCTCGTAATTTTTAATCCATACCTCGGATATAAAGTTACTTTTGACATGGTTGAATTCCAAGTAAAATTTAGCGATAATACGCTGTTGAATAATAGCATGAGTGGTTCATATTTTCTTGGAACCATCTTTTTTAAAGATGATAAAGAACCAAATGGGAAGGAGGAAATTCATCGAGCAAATTGCTATGATGGCTCAGCACTCGATTTTTTTCGTGCTATGCGCGATCATACTTGGAAGCAGCGGCAGTTTGAGCTCATTTCGGGTGGCTCATTAATCTCGCCCGACAGCTGTTTCACGGTTAGTGATTCGGCTGAATATAAAAAGGTCACAGTTCTTAAGAGAAAACTAAGAGGCTTGGTGTTAAGTGGCAATCCTCTAACAAATTCTACAATAAACCTAGGGATTGTTTATCGAAGAAGGGAGCAGTCGTTTGTGGTATTTAGAACCAAAACCTTTTACCTCGACAGCTACGGCAACAACTCAGAGCCAAGCAAGATTTCATTTGGCGGCGAGCTTGGTGCAAAACGGCTAGGTGATATGCTTCCCCTCGACTATGTGAAGCATCCCAAGGCTACGGTAAAACATTAGTAGCTAAATATATTCACCGTAGGCAATAGCCAGCTGCAACGAGCAAATTTCTGGGTTTGAATGGCAATGGGGCACAACTGCTATTCCGTTCTGTTTAATTGTTTGTGCAGTGGTTTACTCCTCAAATAGCTTTGGAAGAACGTGCTGAAGCGTTTTCTTCACCTCCTCGTTGGAGGCTGGTTCGCGGGGGATAATCAGTATGGTGTCGTCGCCGGCAATGGTGCCAGCAATCTCCTTGGAACGAAAGGAGTCGATGTAGATGGCCACGCTGCTGGCAAAGCCTGGAAGCGTGCGCACAATGCCAAAGTTGTATGAAAATTCAAGTGAGATAACGCTCTCGGTGGGAAGATTCAGCGAGGAGGGCATACGGTCGTGCATTCCCATCTTCTCAGGCAAAACGTATATGTAGCCCTTTTCGTTATCGGGCATCTTGGCTACCCCCAGCGATTTTAGATCGCGCGATAGTGTTGCCTGCGTAAGTTCATAGCCCAGCTGCCGCAACTCCTCCAGCAGCTCATCCTGGTTGGTAATCTTCAAACTCGAAATGAGCTTTTTAATGTCCTGCTTACGACTACTCTTAGCCATGGGTGCATTTATTTTTATTGTAGTAGCAAGTTTATGCACGATTTTGGCGGAAAGCAAATATTGTATGATTTTTTTGGAAGGGGAGTAACCATTAGCCGATTTTAGAATCACTTTTTCTATCTAACTTCAGTTTAACCCCGCTATCGCGCATAGCCGTCAAGTTAATATTATAATAGATTGAATATGAGTTATATAATTAAATTGTACCCCATTCCTTTTGAGAACAGGGCTTGATTTCGTAATTTTGCTCATAACAAAGAACTTTAGATTACTAGTAATCAGCGAGATAATGTTTTAGTACTTTGTCTCGCTGTTTTTCTTAAATATACACATATACATTTGAATTACAATATATTAAGTATATTATTTGTTCGTAATTTAACTTATTCTTTTTCTTCTCCAGCCAATGCTTCTCTGATATCAGCGCGATGATGCTTGTGAATAGCTGCTGTATGGCCTGATCACCATTTTTCATAGCCTCCCGAAGTCTTGTGGTAGCGCTTTTCAACGTCTTGAAGCATTTATCAACGCTTAGTAGCTTCCCTCGTGCTTTGTAGAAATAGAATCGGGCGGGCATGATAGCTTGCCAATATATGGCTATCAGTATCAGCTTTGCATACAAAATGCTTAGCCAGCGGTAATACTTCATTCTCCCAATCTTGTGCACCCCAAAAGTGGATTTCCAGATTTTAAAGACCAGCTCAACCTGCCAGCGTACATGGTATAGGGCTACTATTGCCTGTGCCGGTATCGTTTCATTGGAAACATTGGTAATGATCAGGTTCAGCCTTGCACGATCGGCATAATCACTTGATGTTGTAAACCCCATGCGCTTGTTGTATTTATTGATTTTACTCATTCTTTGCGCAAAAACCTCATCCGGTACAGTCTCAATGACTAACCGAATGGGTAGTCTTGATTTGGCCCCGATACAAACCTTTTTCTCCATTTGCAATACTTTGTTTTTTTTCATCCACCGGTAAAGCTTATTAAAATCAAGGAGTTCATACTTGTTGTTTTTTACTTCATAGACCAACGGTTTTGTGTGCAGCTTTGATATAATGTAAGCTCCATTATCTATGAAGTTTCTTAGTACATCTATTGAAAAATAGCCCAAATCACGGATGACAAGGTCTTTTGGCTTTACGTTGTCCTTTGTATCCTGTGCATCCCTAGTATCTGGCCGGTTAGCCGGCGTAATGGTTAAATCATGGATTGACCCTGTTTTTAGGTCGTACTCGTACTGTATACAAGCTGCGGATTTAGACGAGACACCACCAAAACCAGGCATTGCTTGGGCATACTCTTCGGGTAAAACAAACTTTGTGCTATCCTTTACATAGATGCTGTTGAAGTGGCCAAACCATCCCTCATCAATCGGCTGGTCAATCACAAAACATAGCTGGCTCAGGATAGACTTAAGGTATAAGGCGGTCTTCTCTGTATACCGCTCGTGGAGGCCCTGCTTGGTAACATCAACGTTGAAATTTTGCTTCATCTCAACGCTAAGGCTGTTCAGGCTCTTGTTAGCATCGGAGGAGGCATTGAACAGTAAGCTGTCCAAGAACATTTTGGGGGTGATTTTAGATTCCCTGGATTTAAAGCCACTCTCTTCGGCTATCTTGTCAAGGTTCTCAGCTGAAAATATCTCTTGGAATTTCTCCGTTGAGGTATTGGATATACCCCCATTCTATTAAGAGAAAACGGTAATTCTATGCTAGTATTGTAAGTCGCTTAAATCAAACATGTTAAACCCTTAACTTGACGGCTATGCGCTATCGCGTGATCTTGGCAACGACTTCTTTAACTTCTTTAACTTCTTTAACTTCTTTAACTTCTCTAACTTCTCTAACTTCTCTAACTTCTTCTATCTCCAGTTTAACTTCATATTTTGAACCCTTACCTCGTTGAACAATAGTGGCAGTCTACTGTTTCTCTACAAAATTTATAACTATGAGTAAAGTAGCGCTTAAAACCGAGTGGAAGGGGAATATGAAATTTGAGTCCGATGTTTTTGGACATAAGGTTGTTGTTGATGCCGACCCTTCGGTGGGTGGTGAGGACAGCGGCCCACGACCCAAACCACTGATGCTGGTTGCCCTTGCAGGCTGCACAGGAATGGATGTGGTTTCTATTTTAAAGAAGATGAAGGTCGAATTCGAAGGCCTTAATATTCTTATTGAAGGGGAGCAAACGGAGGAACATCCCAAGCACTTTACTGAACTTAAGGTGATATACGAGTTTAAGGGAAAAGATTTGCCGCTCGAAAAGTTGGAGAAGGCCGTTAGCTTATCCGAAGATAGGTACTGTGGAGTGAATGCCATTTACAAAAAGGCTATCAAAATGAGCTACGAGATCAGAACTGTTGAATAGCTGCTGTTTGGAATTCTTGCATATATGAAAAGAGCGCGATGGTTAGTCGCGCTCTTCTATTATTATCCTAATGCGAAGCCGCCGCTTCGGGCAATTCGAATTTGTTTCCGGTCTCTTTCACCAGCTGCTTTAACCACCACTCCGGGTAGCCGGGCTGTTTAGGATTAGGTACAAAGCCATAGGGATTTTTCTCAAATACACCATCCTTCTCCTTTTTCACATTTCCGTCGATATACTTTACCAGCAGAAAGTGGAATAGGTCGTTCCATTGTGCAACGGTGCTGTTGGCGGTAGCAATGGAGAAGGTTGATACAAAATCTCTGGCTCTTTCAGGATTCTCACTGTATATTTTCAAAGCCGTTTTATCCACGTCGGGAATTAGCGCTGCATACTTGTCTTCCAGCTCCTTTTGAACCTTCTTCACATCCTGAACCATGAGGTCGTATCGCAGGTAGGTAAAGTTGGCTACCTTGTTGAATGTCCAGAAGGCTGAGGTTTCGGAGTAGGTGAGCATATCGCCGTTTCCTTGGGTATACGATTCTGGTGCCTTGCGAATTCCGGCGTAAATGGGTACGTATACGGTTGTGGCCGCGTCGTCAACGCCAATCCAGAATATACCTCCAATGGGGTCGGGCATCCAGCTGCGGAGCTGGGCAATAAACGAAAATGCTGTCTGCTGTGTGGCCGTAGCACGTTCGTTGAAGTACTCTTTTCCGTTAACCTTCCAGGTGAGGGGACGCCAGCGGTAGGGTAATCCAAAGGGGCCAGCACCGGGGTCCTTGCTCATGTCCAGCTCGGTGCCTTCCAAATGGTCGCGGTAGTTGGCCATCAGGTCTTGAGGTGTGAGCTTATGGTCGGGCTTTATATAGAGTGGCATTCTATGCTTTAGGTTTTCTCCCTTTGCATAGTCGAAGTAGCTCCACATATCCTTGTTCACATTCTTAAACATGCTCCAAACGCGAATTTCGCAGAAGCGAGCACCTTCAAAGGTCACCGGGTTGTAGGTGTCGGAGAAGCTAAACTCTTCATCCTTTCCTTTGTAAAGCCCTTTCTCCTTGGCAAAGCTGATTACATCGCTGGAGTAAACTACATTAACCTCTGGATTGAAAATCTTGTCGAGATTTTTGCTGGTGATTGATGTCTTGCCGTTTGCCAATGGGAAGGTGGTTATTCTGGCTTGGTTTGCATGGGCCGAAATGTATCCATCGGGAATGCGGATGGCTACCCACACTGCACCCTTGTTCTTATTGTATGCTTTGCCCGTTTTCTTGTCCGTTACCATTTGGGTTCCCTTGCCTATCATCTCAAATATCCAGGCTTCGTTGGCATCGCCTATCGAGAATGACTCCCCACTGCTGAAGTAGCCATACTTATCCACCAACTCGGCCATTACCTTTATGGCTTCTCTTGCAGTTTTTGCTCGTTGAAGCGCAAGGAACATGAGGCTGCCGTAGTCAATCATTCCGGTGGTGTCCTCTAAGCCAGAAACACCGCCGAATGTAGTTTCGCCAATGGCTACCTGATGCTCATTCATGAAGCCTATAACCGTATAGGTAAAGGCAGGTTGCGGAATCTCTCCCAAATACTTCATCGTTCCACGGTCGAAGATTTTATACATGGAGCCAGCTGGTTGGGGACCACCCGGTATGTAGTAAAGTTCCCCATACCGGATGTGGGAATCGGCGGCGTAGCTAATCATAACGGAGCCGTCAGCCGATGCCCCCTTGGTAATAATGTAGTTGGTACAAGCCGTAGAAGGGTTGTAAAAGCCCAGGGCTGCGACTAGTAACGTCAAAATGGATATCTTTTTCATGAAGGTTATTTCTTAGGTTTGATCAAATATAGCAAAAGCAATCATCGTAAGTTGATTCCTAAATTGGCAAGATCATCCAGTAATAGCAATTTTTATATTCCAAACTGAACTCCTGCTGCTAATCGTGGCAAATCGGGTAAGCTAGAATTTTTTAGCAAGTCGCTAAGACGGTAATGAGCGAACACGATAAACTTATTCCTTGCAATTCGTCCGGTGAGGCCATATTCATAGCGCTTCTGCATGGGGTCGAACTGACGGGTATATTTTAGCATCTCGTTGTTGCTAGTTTTGGTGTCTACGGCTCTAAAAACCGGTAGGAAATTCCAAGCGACATAGCCTCCAAGATCAACGTAGGTTCCCAAGAAGTTACCTCTTTTGGGTGTAAGGTTAAACCGGAAAAATGGGGAAAATCTAAACTCATTCTGGACAATGTTCTCCCTACCATGCACGAGACCATCGTACACCTTTAGCATGCCCGATTTGTTAAGCCGATTTCCTTGGAGATAGTAGGAGAGGTCGAACCCTGTATTGAAAAAGTTGGATACACGATAGCGGTAGCGGTATCCGAGATCAAAAAGCAGCGACTTACCAAAAATGGTATTGTCGCTATTAGCCCCAACCGGCGTAACAGCTCCAAATCCTATGAACCATTGACCATAATTTTTTAGGTTGGGCCCATGCGTTTTAACCTCGTAGGGTGCCATGGGATTGGAATCCTCCATTAGAATAGTTTGTGAATAGCCTGCCAGTGAAAATAGCAGGATTGCAAGCATCGATAATGTTTTTTTCATGGCAGCGGTCTATAGGTTTGCAGTAATTTCGTGATCAACGGGTTCCTTTGCGCCAAGTTCAAACGTAGCGTAATAGTTGAGATAGCGCACGTTGAGCTTATAGCCAATCTTAAAGGCGCTCTTTTTAAAGTTTAGTGCCTGTTCCTGATAAACTCTTGCGGCTCCATATTCGGCAAGAGTTCCATCTGGCTTTTCGATGCTGTAGAATAGGATTGAGGTATTGTAACCCGACAGGAGCTTAACCAGCCCGTAGGATATGTAAACCGAATAGTATTCGCCAGTTTCATAAAGTGAAAACGTTGAATTTACGCTGTCGTTGGCAGAATAAAGGAAGTATCCGGCTTGAGGGACTCCGTAGCCATGTGCATAGTCGAAGTAGGGGTAGAGGTCGGCCGATTTCTCAATTTCCTTTAACATCTCCATGGCAGTTTTGCCTTTGCTTGCCTGCCATGCACAGGCGGCAAAGCCTGCCACGAGTGGGGTTGCAAAGGAGGTGCCATAAGCAATCTCAACACCACCTTTGGGCTTAGCCACCACTGCTTCACCAAATGCAGAAACGTTGGGCTTCATTCTTCCATCGGCCGTTGGACCGTAGGATGAAAAATTAATATGAAGATGGGTTTCTGGCGATATTCCGCCTATGGAAAGTATGGAGTCAGCATCAGCCGGAGTGCCAATTACCTTCCAGTTGTTATCGCCATCGTTGCCGGCGGCGTTAATTACAAGCATTCCTTTTCTGGCGGCTAAGCTTGCTGCCTTCACAACGAAGCTTTTCTTTCCGTCCATATCCTTTGGGAAGTAACGGTTGAAGGTATAGCCAAGTGAGCTGCTAATAATATCTGCCCCATTTTTGTAAGCCCACTCCATTGCTGCCATCCAGTTTTCCTCTTCCGAAAATGGTTCACTGTTAACTTCGGTAATGGCAAGCAAAAACTCAGCCCCGGTGGCCAAACCCATTGCGGTGCCATCGTGGATGCCAGCAATGCATGAAAGCACATTGGTGCCATGGGAATTTCCACGGAATACATTTGAACGGTTTTTGGTGAAGTCCCAAGTGGCAATTATTCTGCCATCTTTTCGAATTTGCTCAAAGGCTGGATGGGTATCAACATTAGGAAAACCGGCATCGAATACGGCAATTCTAACACCTTTGCCATTTATGCTTGAGTCGCGGAAGTATCGTCCTCCCATGCGCTCTGTTTGGCGATAGAGGATGTCCCACAGGTGGTCGTTGCTCGCATCGCTACTCTTTTTTTGGATTACCCTTGTGGTTGTCCAAGCGCCGGAAATGGGTTTAACCTGCTTTACAAAGGGAAGATTTTCAATTCTCTTTATCTCATTTTTTGAGGCTGAAACTGCCACCGCATTGAGCCAGCGACTCTCTTTTCCCATATCGCTTGCAATGCCATTGACGGCAGCAATGTAGCTTTCGTTCAACGGGAAGTCGGTAGAGTCGGTAGGGGAGACATTCTCGGTAACTCTCCGTTCCAATGTCTTGGTGCAGAAGTAGTTTTCTGGATTAAAGGTTGTGCCGTGTTTGTCGGTAAATTGAACCCAATACCGCGGTTGCGCTACCATTAGGGCGGGAAGCCAAATTAAGAAAACTAAGGTGAATGCTATCCGTTTATGTTTAATCATCGGTGTAGATAGGTTAAGAGTTTAGTAGATTACTCAAGCTTAAACAAAGATATTTATAATTTTCTTTGTTTGGCTGCTGTTATAATTTTCGGGGATTGAGGAAATTTTCGAGCTAAATATTGACGACGTGGCCCAATTCAGATGTCTTTAGTTCTTCAGGAATTACTAGGATTATCTCCTTCTTGAGCGCATCAAGTAGCCGTTGCTTTACAAACTCCCGATGGCTTACTAGGCTTACCTCCCTCATAGGAATTGGTGACTCAAATGGCCGAACGTGCTCTATTTGATCAACGGTAAGGTTTTTTGTTGCCAACTCGGGAATAATGGTAATACCTCCGCTACTTTCGATAATGCGCATGAGGGTTTCAATGCTTCCAGCCTCATACTCAAGATTACTCCCTGTATCGGAGTTGCGCTTTAACTCACAAAGCCTCATTATTTGAGAACGAAAGCAGTGCCCTTCTTCTAAAAGCCATAGGTGATTTGGGTCGATGTCGGTTGGAAGAATGTAGGATTTGTCGAAGGCTGACTCCTCGGAGGAGACATAGGCAAAAAATTTCTCATAGAAGAGTGGATACTCCTTAATCTTGCTGTCCAGTAATGGCGTTACAAGTAGGCCTGCATCCAACTTGCCTGATTTAAGGTCCTCTACAATGGTTTCCGTAACCATCTCTGTAATCTTCACCCTCACTTGAGGAAAATGTTTTCTGAAGTTGTCGAGAAAGAGGGGGAGGAGATATGGTGCAAGCGTCGGGATAATCCCAATCTTGAGCGAACCACTAACCAGCCCTTTTTCACCATTGGCAATTTCTTTAAGCTCCTTAATTTCGACGAGAGCCCGACGTGCTTGTGCAATTATTAGGATTCCAACTTGGGTTGGAACTACTGGCTGCTTGCTGCGATCGAAAATCTTTACCTCAAGCTCCTCTTCCAACTTTTGCACCATCATGCTCATGGTGGGTTGAGTTACAAAGCAAGCCTCTGCTGCTTTAGCAAAATGCCTATGGGTATCAATTGCAATTATGTATTCTAGCTGCTGAATGTTCATAAAGCTTAAATAATGTAACAAATGTGCTTGTAAATATATGGCTGTAAGACGATATAAACAATATCTATAATGATATAAAAAAAATCAGTTTGACAAATGAGTTTTAACGTTGTAACTTTGCAATACCAAAAAAATAATAGTAAAACATTTAAATTGAGAACTATGAGTATGAAGACATCAACAATTAGGCTTTACAATTCTCAATAGAAGATGATTTGGATATACTCCTTGTTTTTTGGACGATAGCTATTCTCACCTTATTATAAACAGTTAATTAATTTATTTATGGAAAATCAAGAAGTTTACAGTATGCCACGAATTGGCGACATGGCTCCCGATTTTACGGCAACCACAACAAAAGGGGTAATTAAATTATCCGATTATGCAAAGGATAAATGGATTGTGCTCTTTTCGCACCCTGCTGATTTTACGCCTGTGTGCACAACCGAAATGAGTGGCTTTGCAGTGAGAAAGAAAGAGTTTGAGGCACTTAACGCTGAGCTCATGGGTTTGAGTATTGACAGCATTCATGCTCACCTTGGATGGGTCAACAATGTTCGGGAGAAGACAGGTGTCTACTTCGACTTCCCCATTATTGCTGACCTCGACATGAAGGTTTCAAAACTTTACGGAATGCTGCAGCCAAACGAGAGCGAAACGGCTGCCGTAAGAGCAGTGTTCTTCATCGATCCTTCAAAGAAGATTCGTTTGATTATGTATTACCCGCTCAACGTTGGCCGGAACATGAACGAAATTCTTAGGGTGCTAAAGGCAATGCAGGTGGCCGACAAGTTTAAGGTTGCCCTTCCACTTGACTGGACTCCTGGTGACAAGGTGATAGTTCCACCGCCGAAGACCCTGGATGAGCTAACCGCTAGGAATGCCGACAATTCGCTTGAAAAGGTAGATTTTTATCTAGCCAAAAAGGACTTGAAGGTTTAAATAGCCCAGAAAAATAGTTGTTAAGGGGCAGCATTGTGCTGCCTCTTTTTATTTACCCATGTGCGAAATATCTGATTTCTTCGTTTTACTTTCGCAACAAATATTTCAGTTGAAGGTGGAACGGAGGATTTGGTTAAGGTTATTTTGCCTTTTGTGGGCTGTTGGGTTGACCTTTAGCGCAGCTGCTCAAGTTGATTCATTGAATCCTGCCTTTCAGGTTGGGGAAACCCTTCGCTATAAAATATCGTTTGGCTTTCTCGATGTTGGCACCGCTGACATGCGAGTTTACTTAGCTAACAATGGGGATGATCCTGTTTACTTTGTGAAGGCGGAGGCTCACACCGATGCCTTAGCCAACAAGCTGTTTACCATTTACGATGTGTATGAAAGTTATATCGATATTTCTACCGGATTGCCAGTAAAATCCATTCGTGATATTTCGGAAAACAACTATAGGTATTACAACGAGGTTACATTTATGCGAAATACCAAGCAGGTATTTAGCTCTAGGAGTGGCGTGCATTCGGTTCCCGACTCCATTCTCGACATTCTTTCTGCATTCTATTACGCTCGACGTTTTGCGCTAAACAAGCTCGTTGTTGATCAGAAGGTTGGGTTTAACACCTACTTTGCCGACGAGGTATTCAAGTTTGAGATGGTATACAAAGGTATAGAGATGGTGAAGACCGCCTTTGGCTGGATTGAGTGCCAGAAGTTTGTCCCCATTGTTCAGCTAGGCAGGTTGTTTCGCAAGAAGGATGCCGTTGTGTTTTACATTACCAACGATGCTAACCGGTTGCCTGTAAAGATCCAGATGCGGATGTTTTTTAGCAGCGTGGAGGTGAATTTGGAGGAGTTTTATGGTTTGAGTAACTCCATGTCCGTTTACAAAAACAAGAAACGAAAGGATAGCAAAAAAAATATGCCGGAACAACTTAGTGGCTCAGATAAAAAGCCGGAATAAAAAAATCCCCAACTTTTCCGAAGAAAAGCCGGGGGCCCTAGAGTTCCTTTTGGGAGGGAACCATCTTGGGATTATCTAACTTCAACCTTAATTTTTCCGCTTAACAATTCTTTAAACTTTTCGGCATCGGCCTTGGTGCCCTCGTAAAGGCCGTAATGAATGGGTATGGCAATGGATGCTTTTACATCAAGTGCCGCTTCGGTAGCCTCTTCCACCGAATTCATGGTGTAGGTTTGTCCAAGGGGAAGCATAACAATGTCAACCTTGAGGTTCTTCATCTCAGGAATACGTTCGGTATCCCCAGTATGGTAAACCTTAACGCCATCGAGGGTAAGGATGTAGCCCACCCAATTGTTGCTCTTTGGATGAAATTTGGTTTTTACCACATTGTAGGCAGGAACTGCTTCTATGTTGATGCCGTCAATGGTGGTGGTGAAGCCAGGGGCAGAAGCAATCTTCTCCTTGGCAATTAAGTCAGTGGCATCATCAAGGCAAGCCTGAGGTGCAACGAGGATGGTTTTGTTAGTAATTATTTTATTGATGTCTTCCTTCGACCAGTGATCCTTGTGAGGATGGGTAATCAAAATAATGTCCGCCTTTACGCTATCCTTAAGCTGGTATGGGTCAATGTAGATAGTGAGCCCGTGGTAATGAATTCTTACCGCGGCTTGCCCCAACCATTCAATCTCATTTGCTACCTTCTGCACTTTGGGATCAACGGGTTTCATTGCAATGCTACTGATTAAAAATAATATGGGAAATAAAATTTGCACACCATCCAATTTCTAATGCAAGCTACTACAAAAAATAGCGCGCTGCAAGAACTGAAAGCTAAATAGCTATAAATTCAGTTAGGAGCCTCTTATACCCTCCAGTTGTTTGGTATGTCAATGGTTTAGTTTGCATTGTAATACCCTTACCAACGTTCACAAAACGGATAGGCATATCATTAAAAAGCTTAATTTTGTTGTGGCTGCAAATGCTCATTCAAGTAGGCAAAGAAAGGTAGCAAATTATTGATCTATGGCGGCAACCTACATTTTTCCTGACATCCACGGGTGCGCTAAAACTTTCCGATATCTGCTAGAGGATGTAGTCTCACCTACACAGAAGGATAAACTCATCTTTTTGGGAGACTATATCGATCGCGGGCCAAATTCAGCCGGAGTGATTAATATGATTATCTCACTGATTTATTCTGGTTACCAGGTTACTGCGCTTAGGGGTAACCATGAGCAAATGCTTCTCGATTCCATAGCTGATGCCTACGCCTTTACAATCTGGAAACTAAACTCCGCGCGTAAAACATTAATGAGTTATGGCTGGAATATTGAAGATGTAGCGCATGAAAAGCTGATTAGCTTAATACCGAAGGATCATCTTCACTTATTACAGGAAATGCCAATTCTACACCAGTTAGGCAGTTCACTTTGGAGTGTCCATGCTGGTATCCAGTTTCCAATTCGTGCGGAATTTTTACAGCAATACCTATGGCTGCGTCCCTGGGAGTGTGTTGATTCTATTACGGAAGGGGTTACCGTAATCCATGGACACACCCCAATTCCACTGGTGGAGGTGGAGAAGCAGATTGCTCTATGGGGGCGGCTAGTAAATCTTGATGCTGGTTGCGTTTATGCCGGAATGCGTGAAGATCTTGGTAATCTAGTCTGTCTTCGGCTTGAAGACAGACACCTCTTCTATACCCCAAACATAGATTTGTAAAAACAACAAAGCCTCCAGTTTATTGAAGGCTTTGTTGATGAGATTCTTAACTTCGCCTTCCGCCCATATACACCAGCACAAGGTAAATTAAGGTGGCAAGCGACGAAATGGCGGCAATAAAGTAGGTATAGGCAGCCCATTTTAGTGCATCGAAGGCTTTTTCCTGAGTTGCAACAGTTGTTATTCCTGATGTCTTTAACCAAACTAACGCTCTTCTACTTGCATCCACTTCGACAGGTAGGGTAATTATGCTAAATAGCGTGGTGGTGGCAAAGAGTAGAATACCAAAGAATAAAAGCTGTGGAAAGATGTTGACCATTAAAATTCCAGCCAGCAATACCCATTGCATCCATTGAGAGGCAAAATTAACAACCGGTACAAGCTGCGAGCGAAAATTGAGCATTGCATACCCTCTGGCATGCTGAACTGCATGTCCACATTCATGGGCAGCAATGGCTGCCGCTGCAATACTAGTGCCAAAATAGACGTCATGGCTAAGGTTAACGGTTTTGTTAACAGGATTGTAGTGGTCGGTGAGCATGCCCGATACGGATCCGATTTTGACACCCTGAATACCACTATCACGTAGCATTTTCTCAGCAACCGCTTTGCCACTTAATCCGTTTGCTGTTGGTATTTGTGAATACCTTTTAAACCGGTTCTGTAGCGATTTGCTAACGAGCCAACTTGCAAGGGCAAATAGCCCAAATATGAGGTATAATCCAATCATTTTATGAGATTTTATTCCAAGAATTGTCAATTCTTATGCCGAAATTAAAACCTGCATATTTGTCATTCTTTTACTAAAACTAGTAGTTGGTCAACTATTTAAATATTTTCTTTCTGCAATTTTGGATTTAATTCTGAACCGAATATCTTTGGCATCTCTCAATTATACCCTCCAATAATGAAGAAAAAGTATGTTTCGGTAATTGCTATATTGGTTGTACTGACCATTGTTGTTGTATTAGTAATTAGGTATATTGGTAATGCCAACAGCAGTGAGCCTATTTCAGTGACTACCGATTCTGTAGTTTTCAAAAAAGGTTGCTACGCAGCCGATTCCTCCTGCCTCTATATCAGTTTCCATTTCCCAGTGGTTGACAAGGATAAGGATGGTCGGCTTTCGATGTTGTTGAACTCTGACTTTTTGCAGATGGTGGGCGACAGCCTAAAAGGGACTATGAGTGGCACAATCAAGGAGCACCTGAGCAGCATTGCGATGCAGTACGACAGCTCATTTGTGGACTATACCGGAGCATTCCCTTCGGGGGCGGTGAATACTTGGTATTTAAAGGTACGCTACAACGTTCTTATTAACGATGGAAAAATCCTTTGCATTCAATATCTCTCCGACGATTATATGGGTGGTGCACATGGCACCTATCGATACCACTACTTGAATTTGGCATTACAACAGCCACGTCCTTTGTCCATTTCTGATGTAGTTAGCGATCTAGATGTATTCGCCGAAAGGGCAGAGGAGGCCTTTAGACATCATTTTAAAATTCCAGAAGGAAAGAGTTTGGATAATTTTTGGTTTCCACAGGGTAAGTTCATTCTTCCTTCGGAGTATGGCTTTTCTAACGAGGGCGTTATCCTGCACTACAATGTCTATGAGATTGCGCCCTATTCGGATGGTGACATTAAAGTGGTGGTTCCCTACTCGAGCATTAAGGATATTCTAAATAGCGATTGGAGCTATCTCGCCGAGACTAAATCTTAATTCCAAGGATTAATACATCATCAACCTGAATGCCGTTGCCTTTCCATGCATCAAAGGAACATTCTAGAATATTCTTTTGCTGTTCTAATGGTTTGTCGCTCATTTGCAGCAGTAGATTTTTGAGACCTTTAACTCTGAACTTCTTACCATCGGGTCCGCCAAACTGGTCAGCGTAACCATCGGTACCAAGGTATAGACAGTCGTCCGGCATAATGCTCAGCTCCTTGGTGGTGAAAGAATTCATGTTGTAGTAACTGCCAACGGGCATTTTGTCGCCAGTAACATCAATCAATTCCGACTTTCTGGCGATAAATAAATTAGCATTTGCGCCGCTAAAGAGTGCTTTGTTCCTTTTTTTGTTGATAAATAAAATTGCAGCGTCCATCCCTTCATTGTTTATCGGATCGTTGGAGTTCTGATGCAAGGATGAAATAAATTTTGCTCTGAGCGAATTTAAAATCTCGTGTGGTTCTGGAATTCTTTGCTGGCTCACAATCTCATTGAGGAAGGCAACTCCAAGAAGGCTCATGAATGCTCCTGGAACTCCATGACCGGTACAGTCTGCCACAACAAAAATAGAAAAGTGTTCAGTGTCTCTTACCCAATAAAAATCGCCGCTAACAATTTCTCTTGGCCTAAAAAGCGCAAAGTAAGGAGGGAGGTGCGCCTGGTTTAAGTCTTTCGATTCAAGAACTGCGTGCTGAATTCTTGAGGCGTAGCGGATGCTATTGGTGATCTCCTCCTTTTGCATGGATATTTGATTCTTTTGTTCCTTTGCAATGTCGCGCTGTTTTTTGAGCTGTTCCGATTTCTCCTCAATTTCTAGAAGTATTCGCTCGAGCCGTAGGTTTTTCTCCTCAATCTCTTGCTGTTTTATCTTTAACGAGTTGTGTTCCGATTTCTTGCTTCGGTAACGTTTTAGCAAAATAATTAGCAGAACGCCAAGTAGCACTACCGATAATCCCAGCATCAGCCCAAAATATGTTTGCATTCGTAACCGGGTGCTTTGTATCTCCTGCAGGTGGCTGAGGGTTTGAATTTCCTTCTCCTTCTTTTCCGATTCATACTTGGCTTCAACATCCTCAATTATGCGCTGCTTTTCTTCGGAAAAAACTGAATCCTGAAGTGTAGTATAGGCAATATAGGCTTTCAATGCATTTTCATACTCTCTCTTCTGGCGAAGAATTAGGAATTCAATCTCAAGATTCTCTATCTTTAGGTCAGGCGACCCCACCTCCTTTATCTTTTTCTGATTTTCGTTGGAAATGGTACGTGCCATATTAGTATTTCCCATTTCTAAATAGATTCTTGAGATATTGTTGTTGGTGTTAGCTTCGCCCCATTTGTCGTGCTGCTGACGATACTGCACTAACGCCATGTTGAAGTAATCGAGGGCCTTTGGATAAAGTTTAAGCTCTGAGCATACAAGGCCAATATTGTTTATTGTATTGGCAAAGTTCCCCTTTGGATCTAGATTTTTCTTTAGCTCTAGCGCTTTCTCGAGAAATTCCAAGGCCTTAATGTTTTGGCCCATTTTGAAGTATGAGATGCCAATATTATTCATGGTTTTAGCTAGACCAAAAGTATTATTCTGCTGCTCATAGATTGTTCTCGCTTTTGAAAGGTAATTAATTGCTTGGGGATAGTCTTTAGTATGGAGGTAAACCAGTCCAATGGCGTTATATAAATAGGCAATCTCACTGATCTTGTTTCTTGGTTCGTAAATAGAAAGTGCTCTAAGAAGAAATTGCAGCCCTTGGTCATACTTATTCATCTCCCTTAGCGCGAGCCCCATTTTTGCATAGCTGTCGGCCATATTCAGTGAATCGCCATTGTCTTCAAAGTAAATTAGGCATTTTTCTATTTGCCGATAGCCCGAATCGAGATTGCCAGTGGAGATGTTTGCCAATCCAGTAATTAGCCCAATCCTAGCATTTAAATAATCTTTATTCATCGTCTGAAAGGCTTCCCTAGGAATACTTTTCAGTAGTTCCAAACTCTTGTCTGGTGTTACCTCTGCAATGCTATCTGCATTGGACAATATGGTATTCACCTGCTTCACAATTGAATCCCCGCCTGCTTGATTGGTTTGGCTTGAATTAATACGACTGCATAGGAATGCTATGGTCGCTAGCGATATTACTACAATTATGATGAGGAGTTTTGTTTTTGTTTGCATACCTAAACTTATTGCTACTAAGGTATAACCATTATAGTATTAATTCAAGTGCTGAAAGAGGGTATTTTATTTGGAAGTGATTGTAATTAGAGGCTTAGGTCCAACTATGCTGCTGATGATAAAGTTGATAGAATTATTATTTTGGGTGGTGACTGGTTTAAATTATAGGATGTATATTTGAAAAAAAATTGGTCGATGGGCAATTATGTTGGCCTTAGTGCAAGCGAGATTGATGAAAGCAGGGCTAAGTTTGGGAATAATATCATTACACCACCGCCACGGCAGTCTGCTTGGCGACTCTTTTTTGAAAAGTTTGACGATCCCATAATTCGCATCTTACTAATTGCAGCAGCCATTGCCATTGTGGTTGGCATGCTGGAAGGTCATTATGTTGAGGGTGTGGGCATAATTATTGCTGTTTTTCTGGCAACCTTTCTTTCCTTCTTTAATGAATACAAAGCAAGCAAGGAATTTAGCCTGCTTAACAAAGCCAATGATGAGGTTGCTGTAAAGGTTATAAGGGATGGAAATGTTACCACAGTGAGCCGCATGGATGTTGTGGTTAACGATGTAATAATACTTGATCTTGGTGATGAAGTTCCAGCCGACGGCGAACTATTAGAGGCGGTGAATCTGCAGCTGAATGAATCACAATTAACCGGTGAATCAATCTGTGCAAAAGCTGCCAACCAAGCTCTTTCCGATCCTGATGCCACCTACCCTTCGTATATGCTGTTAAGGGGGACAACAGTGGTGGATGGTCATGGAATTTTTAAAGTATCAGCGGTTGGCGATTCCACCGAAGTTGGGAAAACTGCACGGGAGGCAATGGTGGAAACAAACACTGTAACCCCGCTGACCAAGCAGCTGAATAAGCTGGGCAAGGTAATAGGTGTGGTTGGTTTTGGATGCGCTACGTTACTGTTTGCAAGCCTTTGTATTAGGGATGTATATCGTGGGGAATTAGTGTTTTCCGATCTTCAATGGATAAATCTTGCGGGGTTGATAACGTTTGCCTCTTTTGCCCTTTCTGGCGTTTGGACACCTATTCTATTTGATAGTTTTGAACTACTGGGTATCAAAGGTCGAAAAATGAGGTGGATGAAAGTTACCAAAACTTCATCCTGGGCCATGGCAGCCATTATTGGGGCTGCAATCTATTTCCTTATGGCCGTAGTGATTTGGATGATGGGGAGCTCGTTGTTTTCAACCCAAGTCTGGTTCCCATTGGAGGTGACAGAGCGATTACTCCTTTATTTTATGGTAGCTATCACCCTTATTGTGGTTGCCGTTCCCGAAGGACTTGCCATGAGCGTTACGTTAAGTTTAGCATATAGCATGCGGAAGATGTTGGCAAGTAACAACTTGGTGCGAAAAATGCACGCCACAGAAACTATGGGGGCTGCAACGGTAATTTGCACCGATAAAACAGGTACTCTAACCGAGAACCAGATGAGGGTTCAGCAACTTCTAACAACGGGAACTGGGGAGCGGCTAGATCAAATTATCTACGAATCTTTCTCTATTAATACTACGGCTCACCTCGATACCAACAAGTCCGATAGTCTTAAAATTATTGGCAATCCAACCGAAGGTGCTTTGCTACTATGGCTTAAAAGTGCTGGTGTCGACTACCTCGAACTACGACAACAAGGAACTATTGTTGAGCAGCTGGCTTTTACCACCGAAAACAAGTTTATGGCCACCTTGGCTGTGGTTAACAATGTACACGTTTTATTTGTAAAGGGCGCACCCGAAATTATTCTGGAACGTTGCTCTAGCGTGTATGTGAATCAAGACCAGGAACTCCCAATAGCAACACGTATTAATGAGATTCAAGCGCAGCTGGTTGAACAGCAGCAGCTGGCCATGCGAACGCTTGGATTTGCCTATAAGACTTTTCAAAGTGCGCCGTCCCATACTTCCGCTAGTTTGCAAGAGGTTTGCAATGGCTTGACATTTATAGGGTTTGCCGCCATTTCGGATCCCGTTAGAGTGAATGTGCCAGAGGCAATTGCAGAGTGCATGCAAGCGGGAATCGATGTTAAGGTGGTTACCGGCGATAATGCGCTGACTGCCGGAGAGATTGGTCGACAGATTGGTCTGGTAATAAGCGAAGATGACCTCCAAATGGGGCTGATAACCGGAAATGAGTTTTCAGCCCTCTCGGAGAAGGAGGCATTGCGACGAGCGCCGGGGATAAAAATTATGGCTAGGGCAAAGCCTGCAGACAAGCTACGACTGGTAAAAATCTTGCAGCAGCTGGGCAATGTGGTTGCCGTTACCGGCGATGGTACCAACGATGCACCTGCCATGAATTATGCCGATGTAGGTTTGGCCATGGGGTCTGGCACATCGGTGGCTCGCGAAGCCAGCGAAATAATTCTGCTCGACGACTCCTTTATTAGTATTGTAAATGCAGTGCGATGGGGAAGGTCGCTATACCTCAATATTCAGCGATTTATACTCTTTCAACTCACTATTAACGTTTTAGCTTTAGTGTTAGTGCTGGTTGGCCCCTTTCTAGGCATCGCGCTGCCACTTACTGTTACTCAAATGCTTTGGGTAAATCTCATAATGGACACTTTTGCCGCCCTTGCCCTTGCAACTGAACCATCCGATCCCAAGGTGATGGATCAAAAACCTCGCAAGCGTGATGCGTTTATTGTGACAAGGACAATGGCATTGCAAATATTCATTACTGCATTTGTTTTTCTAATAACCTGCGTCATTCTATTGGTAATTCTTAAGCATGATGGAACCATTACCAGCAAGGAACTTTCTCTGTTTTTCACCAGCTTTGTAATGCTTCAGTTCTGGAACTTGTTTAATGCACGTAGCTTTGGTACCAATAAATCGGCCTTTTCGGGGTTGCTTCATAATAAGAACTTCTTGCTAATTGCAGCGGTCATATTTCTCGGACAGGTAGCCATCGTATCTTATGGGGGACAATTTTTCAGAACGGTTCCGCTTTCAATATACGAATGGCTAATGGTTGTCGGAACTACCTCAATAGTGCTTTGGCTGGGTGAAGCAGTGCGCTTTTTTTATCGCAACACAAAATCGGCATCATTTGTAGGTTGAAGAATAGCGTTCTTCCTTGTAATATGGTTTGTTTACAAACCTTACGAAAGAGTTCTCCTGATTTCACATTTTACACAGAGGGACTAGCTTTTATTCCTGTTAATCTTAACGTTTGTTATGATTTTGTAGCTAGTAAAATGAGGCTGAGTGGTAAAGTCTGTTAAATTGTATTTTTTTTTGACAATAAACGATTATTGTTATTGCATTCAACCATTGATTGTCATAACTTCATTGCAGCGAATTTCATGAAAAACCGATGAATTTTAGACCTGATTATGTCAAGTATCCGTTACATAAAAAAAGACGTTAAAGCGGTTGTTAACCATATAAAACAGGAGTGCTACGCCTCGTTAAACTATGCGCATCCTCTCTACTATGAAAAAATATATGAACTCATGCTGGAGGCTCAGGAGTTGGAGGAAGAGTTTGTAAAAAAGACGATTAGCTGTCCCTCGCAGTTCACGTCGAAGGAAAAGAAACAATACTTTAAGAACCTCATAAAGGAGCTGATGGAGAAAACCGTCAACCTTGTTGATTACTTGGCTAGCGCTGAATCTTAAAATATTCGCGTAGTATATTTTTTCATCTCCTTTGCCAGTAGTTTCGCATTCCCTCCACAATGTATATCGAGTAATTTCCAGAATTCACTTCCATGATTCTTCTGGACGGTATGACAAAGTTCGTGCAGAATTACGTATTGGATAAGGCTTTCGGGAAGCAACACTAGGTAAATGCTGAAGTTTAAGTTGTTTTTTGAGGAGCAGCTGCCCCAGCGAGAGTGGATATTTTTAACCGATACATTATTGTATCGCAGTCCATGTTGCAGTGCAGTGGCGGAAACCTTACTGGGAATTAGCGCCTTTGCCTCCAGCGTAAGTGTTTTTACAATGGCACTTTTCAAACTGTGCTGCATCGCTTCAGTTTCCAATGAAGCCCCTTCTGGGTAGTGAAACAGTATTGCCTCTGTGGTAATTACTGCTCGAATATTTTTCCGCGTTTCTGGAACTAGAATAAGCGTATGGGATCGGGTTTTGTATCCATCACCAATAGTGAGTGTGGGGTGTTCGTTTTTTTTGGATCGAATAGTTATTATCGACTTTTGTATCCATTCAAGTTTTGCCGATATAAAATTTAGACCTGCAGAGGTGGCTACGCTATATGGCATCGAAAGAATTACGCGTTCCTTAATATCAACCCTGATGGAAATACGTTTTAGCCCACGACGCTTTCGTAGGGTAATGGTTCCAAGTTGGGGATGTTCTATTGTTTTTTCCACAAAAAAGGCTGATTGGTATCAGCCTGTAAATCTAGTAAAGATTGCTCAACGTGCCATTATCCAGCCATCACCATTTTTCTTTTTATAGCTTTCCAAGGAAAGTTTAGCCTCTGCTTTAGTCTTATGCCCGCTAATTACCACCGAGTTTAAGCCATTGCCGCGCTGCATTATTATTGGTTGATACCCTTCTGCCTCCAACTTGGTCTTCATGGCTTCGGCGTTTGCTTTACTTGTAAAAGTGCCCACAATTACAAAGAACTTGTTGGATGGGCTGTCAATTACCGGTTTCACATACACCGGTAGCGGTTTAACTTTGGCAGGTGGAGTATTAGAGTTAGCAACTTGGGCAGCAGTTGTATCCTTATGCGTTGTATCTACCGCTATGGTTTTGGTATTTCCGAGAGTGAATGTTGTTTCACTAGATGGGCAAAATAGGTTTGCTATATTGTCGTATTGCCATACTGCAATGGCTAAAACTACAATAAGGGAAAAGACAAGCAGAAGCCAATTCCTTCCAGACTTATTTGATGCGGATTTTTGTTTTGAACTCTTTTTTGGAGGCATAGATTTATTCTCGGTAGTTGTTATTGGCACTTCTGTTTGCTCTTCTTTTGTTTCTATAGGCTGCACTAATTCAACTGGATCCTTGCTTGTTACCTCAGGTGCTACAGCCTTTTCTTCCTCAACTTTACTAGGTTGACGCTTGGCGATAGGTGGTTTAGTGGATGTTTTTTTTGCGGCCCGTGGTGGTTCCTTTTCTATCGAAACAGGTTCTGCCGCAGGTATAGCCTTTTCCGACTCTTTCAAATTTTCAATGGATTTTATTTCGGCTGGTTTATCTGTGTCTTTTGAAGATTTTTTTGAGGTGTCTAGGGTAAATTGAGTGGTTCCCCGGGAATCGAGCGAGAAATATCCCAATCCTGGCAAGTATACCTTTTCGCCCTTTTCAATTTGAGCCTTAAGGTTCTCGACATACTCCCGAACCTTTGTGGATGCATCCACCTTGGTCAATTCTTCTCTTTCCGCAAGAAAATTTTCAACCAGACCGTCGTTATACCGCAGAAATGGGCTGAATGTGGTATTTTTAATATCGCGTACGTCACCGGTATCCTTGACCAGAAAAGCTCCGAAGTCTGGAATAATTACTCTGTTGTGTTTTTCCAGTAATTCTCGAAAATAATTTCCAAGCATGGCATATTTATTTTATAAAGCGTTAAAGTTTACAAATAAAATATGAGTTTGCCAAATATAGCGGTTGGTAATCGACATCTATATAGTTTTTAGCGGTTATACCTGACAAACCTGATTAACAACTCGGGATATTTTTTCAATAGAAAAAGGTTTCGTAATTAGGTCGCTGAATCCTACATCTTTGAAATCAGCAAAAAAATTAATTGGGTTATGAGCTGTGATTGCAACAATGGGGATTTGATTCTGTGGAAAGGGTAAGGTATTTCTGATGTAACGAGTAGTTTCAATGCCATTCATTACGGGCATTTCAATGTCCATAAGAATAGCGTCAAAATCATTTTTTAAGAGCAAGTCAATCGCAACTTTTCCATTCTCAGCCTCCATGTAGGTTGCTGGAATTTTTTTGAGGATTTCAGCGAGCAGAAGTCGGTTTACAAAGATGTCGTCGACGATTAGAATACGATAAGGCATGGCTGTGATGGTTATGGTTATCCCAATTTACTTAGTGTTTCAATGATTGACTGACTGTTAATGGTAATATTTTTTCCTTGAACGGTAATGAGTTTGTCGTTCTTGAATTCTGTGAGTGTGCGAATAAGACTTTCCTTGGTAGTGCCTGCAAACTCTGCAAGTTCTTGCCTCGAAAGGGGTAGGCTAAAGGTATTGCTGTTGAATATTTCATGGGAAAAGTAGAGCAGAATGTCCGCCAATTTGCCGGGTAGCTGCTTGTAGGTTAACGCCGCTAGTCGAGAGACCAAAAAACGATTCTCATCGGAAATAATGTGCATAATCTCCTTTACAAAGGCAGGGTTTTCTACGAGCAATCTCTGAAAAAAGTGGTAGTCGATATAGCAAACTGTGGCTGGGGTAATGGCCGAAAAGGAGCAGGAAAATGTGTCGTTATTAATTAGGTTGTCAAGGCCGAGGAAGCACCCAGCCTTACATAGTTTTACAATTATGTACTTCCCCTTTCTCGTTTCTAGGTGCATCTTAGCAATGCCTTCAACGAGAAGAAGAATATTCGATGTGCGACTATTTTGCTTAACTAAAATATCATTATTTTCAAACGATAAATGGCCTGTGTGACTTTTTAACTCATCAAGTTGTTGGGGGGTTAAACTCTGAATCCAACTTGAGTTTTCGAGTAACTTTTGAAACATAGAGGGTTATATATTTGACCGGAAAAGTAAGAAATTAATTCGTCATTTGTTGATGTATATCACCATTCTTTTTGCTGAATTGCATTACTAAATTGGTGGAAAATTACTTAGGAATGTCTATTTTTCACGGAAATTTAAAACAGTTGTCGTGTCGAAGTATATTCTCATAATTGACGATTCAGAAACCAACCTTATGCTGTTGGAGGCTGTTCTGGAACAGGAAGGTTATCAAACTATCCTTGCTAGAAATGTTGCTGATGGGTTGAAGGCTATGCAAGCGCAAAAACCTTCCCTTATTCTTCTCGATCTCTTAATGCCGAAACGTTCTGGAATCGATTTTTTGGAGGAGATGAAGCAGAGTAATCATTTTGATGATGTCCCCGTATTTGTAATAACTGCCGCCAATGATGAACATAAGCCACAGGTAATGAAGTTTGGTGTAGCGGGATTCTTTACCAAGCCTGTTGATATCAACGCTTTAATGATTAAGGTAAAGGAGATTCTAAATAGTTAAAAGGGTTTATCGTGGAGAAGCAGAACACCCATCTTTCAATTTCAGAGATTTCTGGTTTTTTCTGGCAGATAGACCAGAAAATACAGCAGCTTCATACCTGTTCAAGTGAAGATTTTTTGGCACTGAATGGAGCCTTTAAACAATTTTATAAGCAGTCGAAGGAGTTGGAGTCCAACGCAAAAGAACTGTTTAGTCTTGTGTCGGGCAGTGATGGTACCGTTTTGTTTCAGCAGTTAAAATTGTTTTACCTACAGCTCGAAACGGATCAAATTTCGCTTAGTCATTTCTTTCGAGATTCAAAAAAATCGATGGAGGGTATTTCCCTGAGCATCGACGATTCGTTTTTTCCCCTTAAAAATCTTACACAGGACCTTCTTACCCTGAAATTTCTGGTAGCCAACAAGCAGTTGAATTCTTTGTGCAACGATGAAGCGAAAATCGGGGGCCTTATAGCGGAATCAGAATCTATCTTAACCGCAGTAGCGGAAATAAGAAATATTTGTGTTAGTTCGGCAAAGTTAATAGCCCAGTTTAAATTGGGATACAGCAATGGTGTTGATGTTTTTGATGTTCAAGCAACTGCTCATCTGGAGGCTGTTGATGAGATTCTAGAATACTCACACTCTGCCATTGTGCTGTTTGGTGAAAAGTACGAAGGCGCCAAGGGAATGCTTGCCAGCTTATCTGCAAAGACAGAACAAACTACAAACAGTATTGGTGATATTGTCACGAAGTTGCAGTATCAGGACATTATACGCCAGAAGATGGAGCATATTCAAGCTTCGCACAAAGGGTTAATCAGGGAACTCGATGATAAGGCTGGCCATAACGACGAGCAGATTAATTCTTCAATATTTTCTAAGATTCGAGACATTGCAGAACTTCAAGCCGCTCAGCTAATACATGCCAATAAGGAATACCAATCTGCCATTGAAGTAATAACAGGAAACTTTACGTCCATTGGTCAGAATTTAGGCGATATTGTTCAGCTGTGTAAGGAGTTTACCAACGGCAACGTAGAAAATGAAGAATCACACTTTCTCCAGCTGTCCAATAAGCTCGAAAGGGCATCGAAGGTTATTCATCAGTCTATTCAGTTTTCTAAAAAATCAATTGCATATTTGCAGGGGATCATCAAGCTTACTGCAGACTTCCTAGACTCTATTGAAAAGCTACCCAGTCAGTTGGAATCGCTTAATGAGCGATTGCAGAATGTTTATTGTTTGGAAGGGCTCCAGAGCAATACTGAAAAACAAATCACAGAACTTCTTCAGGATCTTAATTCGAATAGACAAATTATTGTAACTTCCCAAATTAAAACGGACCAACTTCTTGAGACACTTGCCAGTTCTGTTTCCAACAACGCAATGCTTGGAAAAGAAAATGGATCGTTAGTTAAGGTTGCTGATGAGTTGCAAGCAGTTTTAGTTAAGTTGAAGGAAAAGAGCTCCAAGGTGGAAAATATATTATCGAAGAACCTTCAGCTTGGGTCTACAGTTAAAGTTAGTATTGCCAGTTCGGTGGAGGCTTGTAAATACTATGACTTTTTTGAGCGGGTAATTGTTGAAATTATTGGGGAGTTGAACCAGATTAGTGAAATGGTGGCCTCAAATCGTGAATCACCTAGCTCTATAGGAGACAACCTCAAGAATATAAAACGGCTCTACACCATGGAGAGTGAGCATAACATTCATGAAAATGTGATCAATAAAAATATGGGAAATCAGGAAAACGATAGCAATACAGATACCTCGCAGCAATCCAATATTGAGTTTTTTTAATGGCAACCAAACCAAGTTAAATATGAAAAAGTTGACTTATAAGGTAATTCTACCTCTGCCTGAAGACAAAGACAATGCAAAAGCATCTATTGTTTTAGGTGGTGATCTTACAATTAATACAGCCAAGGAGCTCTCAGCGAAATTGGCCAAGGTAATCGTTGATCATGAGAACTTCCATATTAAAATTGCTGCTGTTGAAAACCTTGATCTAGCCTTTCTTCAAGTGATTCACTCCTTTGTTGTTTCGGCCAAGGAAAAGGGAAAGACGGTGACAATTTCTTCCTCTCTTAGTCCAGAAATCTCACTACTTGTAAAGAATAGTGGGCTATCTCGTATATTATCACCTGAAGTTAAAATGTAATCGATAACTATTGGCACGATATGGCAAAAGTAATTTTAATAGTAGATGATTCGGAAAGCATACGGGAAGTCGTAAGCTTTACGCTTGAAAATGAGGGCTTTAATGTCCTTGCTGCAGTAGATGGGAAGGATGCCTTACGTTTTTTGGATAATTCGCCTATTGACCTGATAATAACTGATTTGCACATGCCAAATATGGATGGTATAGCGCTTATTAAGGAAGTTCGGGCTATGGAATTCTACAAGCATGTTCCAATTCTCTTCCTAACCACTGAATCTCAAGCAGCCAAGAAGATGGAGGCTAAGGAAGCCGGTGCAACCGGATGGATTATTAAGCCATTTGTTCCGACCAAACTTATTGCTGCACTATCAAAGGTTATGAGGTGATGGATAACTTTAAGAAAAAATTTATAGAGGAGGCCTACGATTTAATCGACAGCCTCGAAAAGTCCCTCTTGGTACTTGAAGACAATCCTGAGGACATCCAGATAATTCAGCAGGTATTTCGAATTATGCATACCCTTAAAGGGAATAGTGCCATGTTTGGTTTCGTAAGCATCGATCAGTTTACGCATAATTTGGAAACGCTCTACGATTCCATTCGAAACGGTAAGCTTAAGGTTAACAGATCAATATTGGATATTACGCTTGAATCAGTGGACCATCTAAAGCGACTGCTGGACGAGGATTCTGAAAAGGATGTTGATGTGGACCGTCAGCATCAGGCGCTACTTGATCGCATGGCACAAATTGTTGTTGGTGATCCTACTCCTTCTTCGGAGCAGAAGTTGGATAAGCCTTCTGGAAGTACTCCGGATGGAAATGCAAAGACTTACTTCATCTATTTTGAGCCTAAGGAGGAGATTTTTCGAAATGGGACTAATCCCCTCTATTTAATTGATGAGCTTCATACCCTAGGGCATGCTATTTCTTTTGCTCATCTTACTAAAGTTCCGCGGATTGCAGATATTGCATTTGACCAGTGCTACACCTATTGGGAAATTTTATTGGCAACCCCTTATGATGTTGGTGCAATAAGTGATGTTTTCATCTTCGTGGAGGATGAGTCAACGCTTGAAATTAGCCAGATAAGCAATAAAAATCTACTGGCGGATAACGATTTTCTTGCTGCACTTAATGGAATTGCAGCCGAGGGGAACGATATCGGTATCGCTGCAGTTCAAAAATTAGCTTCTCGGGCGAAAAACACTAAGGTTAAAGCTCAGCTAGAAATGGCCAACAATGGAAAGAGTAAACCCAAGGATACAATAATATCCAGCATTCGCGTTTCCGCTGATAAGCTTGACCAACTCATGAACCTTGTAAGCGAATTAGTTACTACACAGGCGCGGTTGAGCTTGTTTGCAGAGCAGAATCCGGTTCCTGGATTGCTGGCCATTTCGGAGAATGTACAGAAACTTTCCCGACAATTGCGCGATAATGCATTTAGCATTGTGCTCATTCCCATTGATAACATGCTGACCCGCTTTCAGAGACTCGTCCGTGACCTTTCAAAAGAACTTGGAAAGGATGTGGTCTTTCTTACGGAGGGTGCGGAAACCGAACTTGATAAAACCATAATTGAGGGGCTTACCGATCCGTTGATGCATATATTAAGGAATAGCCTTGATCATGGTATTGAGGATGCGGCAGTAAGAAAGCAGATGGGAAAGCCTGCTCAAGGTAAGATCATTCTAAAAGCCTTCTATTCTGGTGCAAATGTTCATATTCAAATTTACGATGACGGTGCAGGTATCGACCCTGAAAAGATACGCCATAAGGCTATTTCCCAAGGGATTATTACTCCAGAAAAAAAGTTAACAAACAAGGAAATATTCGATATCATTTTTCTGCCCGGTTTTTCCACAGCCACTAAGGTAACCGATGTATCCGGTCGCGGTGTTGGTATGGATGTGGTAAGGCGAAAGATTGCTGAAATTAGAGGTGAGGTTGAGGTGGATTCAGAGTTGGGCGTTGGTACAACTATAACTATTAAGTTACCACTTACCTTATCCATAATTGACGGTTTACTTGTAAAAATAGAGGATACGTCATTTGTTATTCCGCTCTCGGTTGTGGATAAAATATTTGCCATCGAACATGCACAGTTGGTGAACAAATTCAACAATCTGATTATTCTAGATGGGGCACAGGTGCCATTCTTCTATCTTCGTGAAGAATTTAATATGGATGTGAACAATGCCGATCACTTTGAGGAGATCGTGGTGGTGAAATTTGAGGAGAAACGGGTAGGACTGGCCGTTGATACTGTGATTGGTGAGTACCAAGCGGTGCTAAAACCCTTGGGAAAACACTTCAAATCGCACGAGATGATATCTGGCGCCACAATCTTAGGCGACGGAACAGTTGCCTTGGTAATGGATACTAATAAAATGATTAAAACCTTTCTTTCAAAAGCACCGACTGACGAGTAGGCAAGGTGTAAGGATATAAGCAATTAGTGGAAAGAGGGAAACCTTTTTTAAAAATTGTTGTAAAGTTAAGTATTATTATAAAAATAAGGAGATAAAGGCATGAGCGAAAATGACTTCTCAAATGTAAACTCTTACCTTTCGTTTAAACTGGGTGAAGAGGAATTTGCTGCCAATGTTGGCAAAGTATTGAATATCTTGGAGATGACTAAGATTACCGAAGTTCCAAAAGCTCCCAACTACATGAAAGGGGTAATCAATCTTCGTGGAGCAGTATTACCGGTAATTGACACGCGAGTAAAGTTTGGAATGTCTCCAGCAGTCTATACACCAAATACCTGTATTATTGTGCTCGATATCGATATGGATGGTGAATCGGTGCACGTTGGAGCTCTGGTTGATTCCGTGCAGGCAGTTTTGGAGCTGGAGAAGGATAAAATCCTCCCTCCACCAAGCATTGGAAGTAAGTATAAGTCTGAATTTATTGAGGGTGTTGCCAATGTTGATGACCGGTTTGTCATGATATTGGATATGGATATGGTTTTTTCGTCCAATGAGTTAACAAACATGAAAGACACCGCAGTGGAAACTGCAAAAACTGCAGACATTGAAGAGGTTGGCATGTAACTAATCTTTTTTAATATCTCCTAAAAGCTATTAAACTTGGTTCGCATCAGACAATTTTGCTTGGTGCGAACATTTTTTTATTAAACGGCAAATTTAATTACATGAAGAAATTTTTACCTATTACAACTTTGGCCTTGTTGCTTTGTATTTCTAGCTTGTATGGTCAGGAAAAGGATTCACTGAAGTTCTCATTCTCCGGTTTTACTCGGTTTGATTATTGGAACGATACGCGAGTGACGGATGATGCTATCGAGGGAATTTTTTCACTGGTTCCTTCTGCAAAACTCCCAGACAGCTATGGCAACGACTTAAATGCCCACCCAAGTGCCAATGCCTTGGCCGTTTCGTCGAGGATACGGTTAAATATTTCAGGAAAAAGAGTTTTTGGTGCAAATGCTTCTAGCTTGCTGGAGGCTGACTTTACCGGTTCATCTGGGAGCAGCCGTGTGAGGCTTCGCCAAGCGGCTATTACTCTGGCCTGGCCAACCACAACACTTCTTATTGGTAATTACTGGCACCCAATGGTGGTGCCTGAAACTTTTCCATCCGTATTAGGCCTTAGCACAGGTGCACCCTTACAGGCCTTTAATAGAAGCCCGCAGGTGACATTTACCTATAAAAGCGCGAGTCATTTTTCAATTGCGGCTACAGCATCATGGGAAAGCGATTACACCAGCAATGGCCCCGACGGTTACTCTTCCAAATATTTAAGAAATACTTCAATTCCTGACTTTACTTTGCATTTAAAATTCAGTTCTTCCGCGGTTATGATGGGGGTTCTGGGTGATATATTTGTTCTTCAGCCTCGAGTTTACACAGTTTCGCCGCTTGACGCTGACATAATTAAGCAAACATCTGCAACGGTTACCTCATTTTCATATCAAGGTTACATTAAATATTCTACCAGTAAGTTTTTTATTACGACTAAGGCGATGATTGGTCAAAATTTGGTTCACTATCTAATGTTGGGTGGGTATGGAACCACTTCTATCAATGGGCAGACGGGAGCGGCGGAATATACCCCATTTACTCACTTCTTTACTTTTTTAAATATTGGCTATGGTAATTCTGTGAAGCCATCCATATTTATTGGCTATGCAAAGAATCTTGGCACGGATAAAACCATTGTAGGCACGGACAAAAATATATATGGCCGCAGCTTAAACATTGCATCAATGTATAGAATTGCCCCAAATATTTCATGGACAATCAAAAACTTTATGCTGGCAACGGAAGTTGAATATACCAATGCAGAGTATGGTACGTTTGAGTTCCCATCAAAGGGAAACCTTGTTAATAGATATCATGTTTCAAACACGAGAGTTCTTTTGGTGGCGCAATATAATTTTTAGAATACCATATTAGTGATGTTTATATCGCGTTAGTAATGTTTTGAATGGTAGGAATTTGACAAATTTGTTTCTAAGTTGTTTGCGAAATGAAGATCAACCAAGTCTAATTTCGATACTTAACCAATATAATGAAAAGTGACGCAAAAGCACTACTTTAGTCTTTGTTGTAAAGGTTGGAAGTATTGGTCGACCTCAACAAACTTTGTCGGTTTCTCTTTTTTCGTTTTATAAGACTATTAATAAAAATAGGTTTGGATCCATTGCTTAATAAGGCCTTCAGCGCACAACTTAGTGATATCGAGTTCAGTCGGTTAAGCGATTTTATTTACAAGGAAAGCGGCATAAAAATGCCACCCATAAAACGAATCATGCTTCAGAGCAGGCTTCAAAAAAGGCTTCGCGAACTTAAGATGATGTCGTTTAAGGAGTATTGCGATTATGTGTTTAGCAAAAGTGGGCAGATTGGCGAGATTGTGCACATGCTCGACGTAGTAAGTACAAACAAAACAGACTTTTTCCGTGAACCGGTCCACTTTGATTTTCTTCAGGAAGTTGTTTTACCAGAGTTTTATGGCCAAAACACTACGCATCGACAGATGAAGGTATGGAGTGCTGGTTGTTCCAGCGGTGAGGAGCCATACACAATTTCTATTGTAATGACCGATTTTGCTGAGGAGCATACAGGTTTTGACTTTTCTATTCTTGGAACCGATTTGTCGACTCAAATTCTACAAAAGGCTAATAATGCCGTATACAATTATGATCGGGTTGAAGCAATTCCTCTGGATATAAAAAAACGTCATTTTTTGAAGAGCAAGGATCGCGAGAAACCTACCGTAAAGCTTGCCCCGCATATCCGTAAGCGAGTTCGCTTTTCAAGGTTAAACTTTATGGATACCAGCTATGATATTTCTGATGTTTTTGATGTTGTTTTTTGCAGAAATGTGCTGATTTACTTTGATAGAATAACTCAGGAGAAGGTAATTAACAAGCTCTGCACAAAGCTGAAACCAGGAGGCTACTTTTTCCTTGGGCATAGCGAGTCTATAATGAGCATGAATGTACCACTGGTTCAGGTAAAACCTACTATTTTTAAACGTATTTAGAGTACTCTTATTCACTTCTAATACATCTTAATATTATGAAAAAGTTAACGGACGAAGAGCTGATTAATGAGTTAACTAAGAGATTCGAAGAGAATAAGCGATCATTCTTGGAGATGCAAGAGCTGAATAAGGAGTTTCAGCTGGTAAATAAAAAGTTGGAGGAGAGTGAATCGCTAAAAAGTCACTTTATCTCCAACATTACCAACGAAATTGTCAATCCATTTACCTCCATTATTGGTCTTTCGCGTGCAATTCTTTCGGTGGATAAGGAGAACTGGAAGAAGGTAATATCCATGGTTGCGCTTATACACACGGAGGCTTTTCATCTCGATTTTCAGCTTAGGAATATTTTTGTTGCTGCAAAAATTGAGGCCGGAGAAGTGGTTCCTGAGGTAATGGAGGTTGATATACGGAGTTTGATCGACAGCGTGATTGATGCCTACAAGATTGAGGCGAAGAAAAAAAGGGTTGTCATTTCTGCCAAATTTGGCATTCCGGGATACTCGGGTGTTGGTCCATACAATTTTAAAACAGACCCAGAGAAGTTGAAGCTAATTCTTTCCAACCTCATAAGTAATGCTGTAAAGTATTCGTTCGATGATGGAACTATTGAACTGAATATTTTAAGAGATAGTAACGTTCTTGCAATTTCGGTTGTTGATCACGGGACTGGAGTTTCTGAGATTAACCAATCCATCATTTTTGATAGATTTAAGCGGGTAGATACAGGAATAAATTCTATCAATCGTGGGCATGGGTTGGGCTTATCCATCAACAGGGCGCTGCTTGATGTGCTAGATGGGTCTATTGAGGTATCGAGCCAGGAGGGACATGGTGCAACTTTTACTATTTCCATCCCTGAGGCTACCAATGCTAGTGAAGGATTTGCCGCCGATGATAATGAGTTCTTCTTTGGAGAAGAACCGCAAGTGTTTTAGTCGTTATGGAGCAGCTCCCAATTCATTTTTTATACCCTGCGGCCATGTTTATCGACAAGACTCCCCATAAGGTGCACACCATTCTGGGCAGTTGCGTGGCTGTTTGTCTATACGACCCGGTTATGCGAATAGGAGGAATAAATCATTACATGCTGCCATACTGGAATGGGCAAGGACTTGCATCACCAAAATATGGTAATATTGCCATTGATCGGTTGGTAGAAAAAATGTTATCTTTTGGATGTCTTAAAGTTAACTTGAAGGCAAAGGTTTTTGGAGGTGGGGAGGTTATAGAAACCATTAATAACCAGTTTCAAATTGGTGAACGGAACATAATGGTTGCCCGCGATTTACTCCGTGACCATGGAATTGTAACCATTGGATCAAGCGTAGGCGGTAAGTTGGGACGAAAGATAGAATTTGATACGCATACGGGTGAAGTTAGAATGAGGTTTATTGAAAAGCAGGTAATCACGTTAAACAACAAGTAACCTGAAGCAATGTCGGAGAAGATAAAAGTTTTGATTGTTGATGATTCTGCGGTTGTTCGTCAAACCTTAAGTCGGATTATCACATGCGACCCTGATCTGGAAGTTCTGTCTACTGCAGCTGATCCATTCTTTGCAGCAAAAAAAATTTCGGAACACTTGCCCGATGTAATTACGCTCGATGTTGAAATGCCCAGGATGGATGGACTAACATTTTTGCGGAGGATTATGTCGCAGCATCCTATACCGGTAGTCATTATTTCGAGCCTAACTGAGTCGGGAACAGAAACTGGGATGAAGGCGCTGGAATACGGTGCCGTGGAGATTATAACTAAGCCTCAAATGAACACGAAACAGTTCATAGAGGAATCGAGCATTCGCATTTGCGACGCTATTAAGGCTGCTTCCCATGCACGAATCCAACGGCGTCGATATGTTGAACCTACCGTAATGCAGGTTGAACCAAAACTTTCTGCTGATGCAGTAATTCCAAAGACTTTATTAACACATAGCATGATTAAAACCACCGAGATAGTGGTTGCCGTTGGTGCTTCAACTGGAGGAACAGAGGCTATTGCTACTTTTTTGAAGGCTTTACCTCCCGATTGTCCTGGCATTATTATCGTTCAACACATGCCCGAGAAATTTACTACTTCCTTTGCCAATCGGCTCAATGAAATTTGCCAAATTTCTGTTAAAGAGGCCAGTAATGGTGATACTGTAATTCGTGGTCAAGCGTTGATAGCACCCGGCAACTTCCATATGCTGCTCAAACGCAGTGGCGCTCGCTACTATGTGGAGGTGAAGGAGGGACCATTTGTAAATCGGCATCGCCCATCTGTTGATGTTCTTTTTCGAAGCACAGCTCAGTATGCGGGTCCCAATGCCATTGGGATTATCATGACTGGTATGGGCGATGATGGCGCTCGTGGATTACTAGAGATGAAGGAGGCTGGTGCAAAAACCATTGCTCAGGATGAAAAATCGTGTATCGTTTTTGGCATGCCCAAGGAAGCCATCAGGCTAGGGGCTGCAGACAAGGTGCTTCCCATTGAGGCTATAGCTTCCTATATTATAAAACCTCATTAGCTTTTAGCATGACAACCAGAAGTTATTCACGCAGATCCTCCCTTCCTTTCTTCTACCGCGTGTTTTGTTGGTGCTCAGGTGCAAGACTTTATCTGCTGGAGCGCTGTCCTTCCGATTTGAATAAGTTTTTGGGAATTGGGGCAGTAATTCTTATGACTGGCATCTTAGCCTCATTGTCGGGGGGATATGCCATTTACACCATTTTTAGAAATCCGCTGCTTGCTGCTTTGTTTGGTATGCTTTGGGGGCTGCTCATTTTTTTTCTTGATTTTTTTCTAGTTTCAAGTCTAAAGAAGCAGGATCGCGTTTCAAAGGAGATGCCTTTTGCCATACCCCGCATTATACTGGCTATTCTCATTGCTATTGTAATTTCAAAACCAATTGAACTCAAACTCTTTGAGCGGGAAATTAATGTCGAAATTGAGGCGATGCAGTCCTCTAAAAATCTAGAGATTTCGGATCTCGTCGATAAAGAATTTGGGGAGATCAGCCAGCTTACTCAGGAAAATGAACGGCTTAAGGCTGGTATTGCAGCCAAGGAACAAAGTCGGAATCAACTCTTCGATATGATTGTTGCTGAGGCAGAAGGTAAAAGTCCTACCGGAAAAGTTGGCAAGGGACCAGTTTATTCAGAAAAAAAGGCCGAGTTTGATAAAACAGAGAGGGAACTTGAGGCTGTTCGTAAAGAGAACCAAACACAACTGGTCCGCAATAATCAACGTATTGAAGTATTAACGAAACAACGTGATGAGCGACTGGCACAAACTACCCAAACGAGTAGTCGTGCCAATGGCTTCCTCGCTCGGTTGGAGGCAATGTCCAACATCTCATCCAAGAGTTCTATAGTAAGTATTGCTAGCTGGTTTATTACTCTGCTTTTTATTGTAGTAGAAGCATCTCCCATAATTGTCAAGCTTCTCTCCAAAAGAGGTCCCTACGATTTCTTGCTGGAGGCGGAAGAATTTCAGAAGGAAGCTGAGGCCAGTATTATAATAGAAAATATCCGTTTTGGACACGAGGAAAGCATCGATGTCGATAGAGAAGTGGCTCGCATAAAGTTTAAGAGCGAGATATCGTTGCAGTCACAGTTTATTTCCGAGGAAGCAGAGGTGCGCCGTGAGCTATTTCGGAGGCGATTAAAAACGTTTGAAGAGGCAGGCAAGGTGCCTAAGTGTGATTTAAAGTTAGTTCCTGAGGCTGTCGATGGTGCTGAAGAAGAAAATTCGGAGGAGGTTCTTACTGAGAGTGCCGCTAATGTTGAGCTAATTGAGAGCGTTACTGCAAGTGATGAAGCTGAACAAAAGCAGATAGTGGTTGACTCCCCCGTGGAAAAAAACAGTTCATTGCCACTTCTAGAACGTTGCATCGAAGGCCGTATTGAGCCTATTCATAAAAATGGTGACGAAAAGTAGCATGAATACATGCGTAAAGTTGGCACCACAAAAAAAATGTTTACTTTTAAGGGATAATTTTTCTTCCACAAAATATGAGCGGCGAACTTTCCAATTCAAAAGTTATTAGGTTAACTATTAACGGAGTTCTTATAGGTTTGGCAGCACTCTTGCTTGCCTTCTTTTTTGAGGCTTTTCGGACAAACAACGCCATTTCATTGTCTGGCTTTATTGCTATTCACCGGAATAATCCAATATTCTACTTTATTGATCTGATGCCATTATTCTTTGGAGCCCTCTCTTTTTATTTTGGAGGTAAGGTTGTCTTAAAAGTGTTGGAGGCTGATCGTTTCTTAGAAGAGGACGAATCAAGAAAAAGGAGGCTTTACCGCTTCGTAGAGCGCATTAGGAATGGTGAAATTGATGCTGATTATGTTGCCGACGATGGAGATGCGCTGGGCAAGGCAATTGTAAACCTACGCGACAACTTAAAATCGAGCAAAATTGAAGAATTAGCTCGTAAAAAGGAAGATGAGCAGCGCGCTTGGATAGCCGAAGGTTTGGCTATGTTTGGTGAGATCTTGCGTGCAAATAATGACAGCATGGAGGAGCTCTCCTACGGTATTGTTAGCCAACTGGTAAAGTATGTAGGTGCCATACAGGGCGGTTTTTACTTACTTGAGGATGAGCACGAAAACGATAAGCATTTTCGGATGACGGCCAGCTATGCCTATGAGCGTAGAAAATATGCCGATAAAAGACTTGAGTGGGGAGAGGGAATGGTGGGAGCATGTGCACTTGAAGGCGATACAATTCATCTGAAAAAGGTTCCAAACAACTACTTAACAATAACATCTGGGTTGGGGAATGCAACTCCTGATAATTTGCTAATTGTTCCACTAAAAGTTAATGGTGAAATACATGGAGTAATTGAGATTGCTTCATTCAAGCCATTTGAAAAGTATGAAATTGAGTTTGTTGAGAAGATAGCCGAAAACAGCGCTACTACCATTTCTAGTGTAAAGATAAACATCAGAACGGCTCAGCTTTTAAGAGATTCACGCGAGCGAGCCGAGGCAATGATAGAGCAGGAGACTCAGCTACGACAAAACATGGAGGAACTGCAGGCGACACAAGAAGAGGCTGCTCGGCAGGCTGAAAAGTTTATCAGTTTTACGAATTCTGTAAATCACACCCTTATACGGGCAGAATATGACGTGAATGGAATTTTGCTATATGCAAATACACAATTTCTGCAAGAATTGGAGTACACCTCCAATAGCGAAGTTGAGGGCCAACATATTTCAATGTTCATCAATAAAAAGGATCGCGTTTGGTTCGACGATCTTTGGCTAAGTCTAGCAACGGGTGGGAAACACTTTGAGGGTGACATGAAGTTGGTCACCAACAGTGGAAAGGATTTGTGGACCATTGCAACTTACACTTGCGTGCGAAACGCCATGGGCGGAGTTGAAAAAATTCTATTTTTGGCTATTGATACTACCGAACAGAAGAAGCAAAGTCTTGACTATGAGGGGCAGATAAATGCTTTTAATCGGAGTAACATGAAGGCTGATTTTACTCCTATTGGTGATATTATCGACGCTAACGAAAAATTTCTGGTAGCTCTAGGTTACACCTCCATTGAAGTTCGCAACAAAACGGTTTTTGATTTCCCTCCGGAGGTAGAAAGAAAATCGCTGGAGAAGGTCTGGGACGATGTAACGCATGGAATTCCCAACGAGGGTGCCATGCGAATGCTTACAAAGAGTGGTGAGGAGCGCTGGATAAGGGGGACCTTTACTGCTGTTAACGACATGTACGACGAAATTGCCAAGGTTGTTTTCATTGGCCATGATATTACGCGCGAAAAGTTGATGGAGCTTGAGACTAAGCGACAAACTGAAATTCTCCGGCAGCAGGAAGAGCAGCTGCGACAAAATGAGATTGAGCTCAATCGAAAGCTCCGTGATGCTCGAGAAGAGGTTAAAAACCAGTTTAAGGAGATTGAGAAAGTTAAAATTAGAAATGAAAAAACTTTGGAGGGCGTTCTTGATTCAGTTGTTACCATTGATCAGCAGGGAGTTATAGAATTTTTCAACAAAGCTGCAGAGCAACTATTTGGCTACGATCGGAACGAGGTTCTGGGCAAAAATATCCGTGTTCTTTTCCCCGGTGATGCCGCTAAGCGTGATGAATTTATTGCCACCTATGTCGATCCTGATAAGTTGAAAATCATAGGACAACGCAAGGAGATTACCATTATGAATAAGATGGGTGATGAGATTCCTGTGCTGATTTTGCTATCTGAAGCTCGGGTAGGGAAGGAATATACCTATACTGCCTTTATCCAAAACATTTCTGTTGACCTTTTTTGATAATCGATAAAATGAGTTAAAGCCCCGGCCGAAAAATTTTATCGGAAGGGGCTTTTTCGTTACCTTTGCTTTGTATTGCATCTAATGTTTTGATGATGGACCACTTTATTGTTTCGGCGAGAAAATATCGCCCTTCTACCTTTGCTTCGGTGATTGGACAGGTATCCATAACCACCACATTGAAGAATGCGATTCAACGAAAACATCTTGCCCAGGCATATCTTTTCTGCGGTCCTCGAGGTGTGGGCAAAACAACCTGTGCTCGAATTTTTGCTAAGACCATCAATTGCCTTAATCTCTCGGCGGAAACCGAGCCATGTAATGTGTGTGAATCGTGCAAATCGTTCAACGAAAACCGTTCACTCAACATTCATGAGCTCGATGCGGCCTCTAATAACTCTGTGGAGGATATCAGAACGCTCATCGATAAGGTGAGAATTCCCCCGCAAATTGGACGTTACAGCGTATATATTATCGATGAGGTTCACATGCTCTCCAACGCGGCATTTAATGCATTTCTTAAGACGCTTGAGGAACCGCCGGCTCACGCCATATTTATTCTTGCTACCACCGAAAAGCATAAAATCATTCCTACCATACTGTCGCGCTGCCAGATCTTTGATTTTAACCGCATACGCGTGGAGGATACCGTCAAGTACCTTGAATATATTGCAAAGGCAGAAGAGGTTGCCTATGAGGTTGATGCATTCAACATCATAGCCCAAAAGGCAGATGGTGCCATGCGCGATGCCCTTTCCATTTTCGATCAGGTAGTCTCCTTTTCCGGTGACAGTATTACCTACCAGAAGGTCATTGAAAATCTAAACGTTCTGGACTATGAGTTTTACTTTCGCCTCACTGAATACTTTCTGCAAGGTAAGTATTCCGATGCAATGCTATTGTTCGACGAAGTATTATCAAAAGGTTTTGACGCTCACAACTTCATTAAAGGTTTAAGCGGTCATTTCCGTGATTTGCTGGTATGCAAAGACCCTAGGACTGTCTCGCTATTGGAGGTAGGAGCCTCTATTGCTGAACGATATCGTGCCCAAGCGCTCATCTCAAGCCCTGAATTCCTTTTTGAGGCAATGGCGATTACCAACAGGTGCGACGTGGGCTATAAAAATAGTAGTAGTCAGCGGCTTCATGTGGAGCTAGCGTTGGTTGAGCTGTGTAATATACTGGCTGAAAAAAAAAAGTCTGATAGCGAGGTAGTAGAAGATGTATTGCCCAAGCCTTATGCTGGGTCACCAACACCTGATGCTGCAAAAGTGCCGAAACCAGCCCCTGCCGTTATGGCGCAAACGGAAGAGCTTCATTCTGCCGCCAGCACTCCAACTGCCAAATCGGCACTAACTGTAGGCAAAACGATAGGAAACGTATCTGGCTACTCTTCTGTTTCAATTAAGAATGCTGTATCCAATGTGCCTAACCCTACTAAAGGTTCTGAAATCATTGATAAATCGGATGATATAGACATAGATGAAGAGCATGAAATTGAGGGGGATGAAATTGTTGATAAGCCTTTTACTGAAGCAGAGCTGAAGATTGTTTGGAAAAGTTATGCTGAAAGGGTTAAGCAAACCAAATTCCGGCTCTATAATGCATTAATGACCTCTGAACCAAGCCTTCAAGATGGCTACAAGGTTGAATTTCTAGTTGTTAACAACCTTCAAAAGGAAGAGGTAGAATACGTATTTAAGGAACTGCAGTATTACCTCCGTAAGAATCTATCTAACAGTCAGATTGAGTTTGTTGTGGATCTTTCAGCCGTGGATCAGAAATCGGTGATATATACTCCTGAGGAAAAGTTTAGGCATATGAGCCAAAAAAACCAAGTATTAATTCTTTTGCGTCAGCAAATGAACCTAGATTTTGAGTAAATTTGTGTATTGGTTGAGCGATGTAATTGTAAATAAAATATAAAGCTATGATTACAAAAAGAATGGAAGACGCAATTTGCGCACAAATAAATGCCGAATACTGGTCGGCATACCTTTACTTAGCCATGTCAGCCCATTTTGTACAGGCAGGATATCCTGGCCTTGCTAACTGGATGCGGATTCAGGCAAAGGAGGAGGGTACCCATGCCGCTAAGTTTTTCGACTATGTGCTCGAACGTGATGGTAAGGTAACGCTTATGCCCATTGCTGCTGTCCCGGCTAAGTGGGAAAGCCCTCTAGTTGCCTTTGAAGATGTGCTCAAGCATGAGCAAAAGGTAACCTCTTTAATCAATGGCTTAATGCAAGTGGCTGTGGAGGAAAAAGACTTCGCCTGCCAGAGTATGCTGAAGTGGTTCATTGACGAGCAGGTTGAAGAGGAGGCCAACGTTAAAGAAATTCTAGATTCACTACGCATGGTTCAAGGCAATGGCAATGGAATGTTTATGATCGACAGAGAGTTGCGTCAGCGCGTTTTTGTTGATGCTACGGCTTCGTCTGCCACTAAGTAAAAAAGGAACGTTATTTGAGTAACACCTTCCGACCTTCCGATCGAAATCGGTAATGGTCGGAAGTTTCTTTGTTAACGCTCTGCAAAACAAAATTTTTTTGGACAAAATATTCAGCTAATTTTGTTGGCAGTTTTAAAAACTATAGAAAATGAGCATTGTTAACGTAATTCTTAAAGGTATCTTCGGTGATAAGTCCGTAAAAGATATAAAGGAGATTACCCCCTTACTGGAAAAAATATTGGAGTCCTATAGCACGCTTCAAGGATTAAGCCATGATGAGCTGCGTGGGAAAACTGCTACCCTCAGGAGAATTATTGGTGAACGAACCAACCCAATTGAATCTCAGATTGCTGAGTTGAAGGTGAAGATGGAGGATGACCAAATCGACATCCATGAGAAGGAATCTGTTTACAATCAAATTGAGAAGCTTACTAAGGAGTTAGATAGTACCATCGAGGAAGTCTTGTTAGAGATTCTTCCTGAGGCATTCGCCATTGTTAAAGAAACTGCTAGGCGTTTCAAGGAGAATACAGAAATTGTTGTTACTGCCTCAGATGCAGATAGAGATCTTGCTGCATCAAAGGATTTTGTTCGTGTGGAGGGCGACAAAGCGATTTATTCCAACTCATGGCTGGCTGGTGGAACCAAAATCACTTGGGATATGGTGCACTACGATGTGCAGCTGCTTGGAGGTATTGTGCTCCATCAGGGTAAGATCGCTGAGATGGCTACCGGTGAAGGAAAAACATTGGTTGCTACGCTCCCCGTTTTTCTAAACGCCATAGCTGGCAAAGGAACTCACATTGTTACGGTGAACGACTACTTGGCTCGACGTGACTCCGAATGGATGGGACCGCTCTACCAGTTTCATGGACTGTCGGTGGACTGTATCGACAAGCATCAGCCTAATTCCGAGGCACGTCGTCAAGCCTACAACTGCGACATTACCTTCGGGACCAACAACGAATTTGGCTTCGACTACCTCCGCGACAACATGGCGCTTAGCCCTGAGGATCTCGTGCAGCGAAAGCATCATTACGCTATTGTGGATGAGGTTGACTCCGTGTTGATTGACGATGCTCGAACACCATTGATTATTTCAGGTCCCATCCCGAAAGGGGAGGATCAACTCTTTGAAGAGTTTAGAGGGCACGTGGAACAAATCTATAACCAGCAGAAAAACCTCGTTACCCAAATTCTGACCGATGCTCGAAAGCTTGTTGCAGAAGGTAAAAATGAAGAGGGTGGCCTATTGCTGATTAGGGCACATAAAGGATTGCCCAAGTATAAGCCGCTTATTAAATATCTTTCGGAGCCAGGTAATAAGGCGCTTATGATGAAGAGCGAAAACTTTTACATGCAGGACAACAGCAAGAACATGCATGTGGTTACCGATCCGCTCTACTTTGTAATTGATGAGAAGCAAAATTCCATTGAACTTACTGATAAGGGCATCGACTACATCACCTCCTTTGTGAATGATTCTAAGTTTTTCATTATGCCCGACATTGGCTCGGAAATAGCAGAGATAGAGAAGAACTATACCGATCCACAAAAAAGGCTTGAGGTTAAGGATGCGATGCTTGCCGACTTCTCTGTTAAGTCAGAGCGTATCCATACTGTAAACCAACTCCTTAAGGCATACTCCCTTTTCGAACTCGACGTGGAGTATGTGGTTATGGATAATAAGGTTAAGATTGTGGATGAGCAAACTGGCCGTATTCTGGAGGGTCGACGATACTCCGATGGTTTGCACCAAGCCATTGAAGCCAAGGAGCGCGTAAAGATTGAAGCAGCCACACAAACATTTGCCACCGTTACCCTGCAGAACTATTTCCGAATGTATCACAAGCTGGCAGGTATGACGGGTACTGCCGAGACTGAAGCGGGTGAGTTCTGGCAAATCTACAAGCTAGACGTAGTGGTGGTTCCTACCAATGTTCAGATTGTTCGAAAAGATATGAACGACTTGGTTTACAAAACTAAGCGTGAAAAATATAATGCCGTTATCGACGAGGTAGTTCGGTTGGTTGGTCTTGACAGGCCGGTGCTAGTAGGTACTACCTCCGTTGAGGTGAGTGAATTGCTAAGCCGAATGCTTAAGCTTAGGGGTATTAAGCATAATGTGCTTAACGCTAAGTTGCACCAAAAGGAGGCCGACATTGTTGCTGAGGCAGGACGCCCCAAAACGGTAACTATTGCAACCAACATGGCCGGTCGTGGTACCGACATCAAGCTCACCCCTGAAACCCGTCAAGCCGGTGGTTTGGCCATTGTAGGTACCGAGCGCCATGAGTCTCGCCGTGTTGACCGCCAGCTGCGTGGTCGTGCTGGTCGTCAGGGTGATCCCGGAACGTCGCAGTTCTTTGTATCGCTGGAAGATGACCTGATGCGCCTCTTTGGTTCCGATAGAATTGCCCGATTAATGGACAGAATGGGATTGAAGGAGGGTGAGGTTATTCAGCACTCCATGATTTCCAACTCCATTGAGCGTGCGCAGAAAAAGGTGGAGGAGAATAACTTCGGTGTTCGTAAGCGATTGCTGGAGTACGACGACGTTATGAACTCCCAACGTGAGGTTATCTACACCCGCCGTCGCCACGCTCTTTATGGTGAGCGCATCCAGCTCGATGTGGCCAATATGCTTTATGATCTTTCCGAGACCATAATCAACGCCAATCATGGAAGTGTTGAGTACGACGATTTTAATCTAGAGTTAATCCGGGCTATCTCCATGGAGGCCCCTTTCACCGAAAAGGACTATTCGGAGAAAAAGTCGGATGAGCTGGCTGAGATACTTTTCGATGGTATGATGGAGATGTACGATCGAAAAATGGCAACCATTGCAGAGCAGGCTTATCCTGTTGTTAAGGATGTTTACGAGAAGCAAAGTGGTCAATATGAGAATATTGTTGTGCCAATTTCCGATGGTCAGAAGATATTTCAGATTGTTACCAATCTGAAAAAATCATACGAAACTCATGGACGCGAGCTGGTGAAATCGTTTAACAAGGCTGGCATTTTGGTCTCCATCGACGAGAACTGGAAGGAGCATCTACGTGAGATGGACGAGTTAAAGCAAAGTGTACAGAACGCCACCTATGAGCAGAAAGATCCCCTTTTGATCTACAAGTTTGAATCTTATAACCTTTTCAGAAACTTGATTGAGCAAGTTAACAAGGAGGTATCGTCGCTACTACTTAAGGCACACATTCCACTTCGTGATCCCGCTCAAGTGAGGGAGGCGGACCAACATCGGAAACTTGACATGAGCAAATATCAAACTTCTCGTTCCGATGAAGTGCCTTCGGGAGGTGAAGGACCACGCCGTCCGGATCCTGTAAGAGTCGAAAAGAAAGTTGGTAGAAACGACCCATGTCCGTGTGGAAGTGGTAAAAAATACAAAAATTGCCACGGGGCAAACGAGAACTAATACTAGAGCGCATCTACCAAGGTGCGCTTTTTTTAACTCATGTTCTTTAGTTTGCACTTAATGGATTAACTTTGCGGTCGGCATAAAAGATACGTCATTCTTATTTGCAATGTGTTTCCTGCCGTAAGGTTGTCTCGTTGGTGAAAATTGAAAATTGTTATGAATCTCGAAAGTTACTTCTTTGAAAAGGTTGCTGAAGCAATCAAGGTGCTGTACGGCTCGGTGGATGAAAAAATGGTTCAACTTCAGAAAACACGAAAGGAGTTCAAAGGTGATATTACATTGGTGACCTTTCCATTGCTTAAGCTCTCGAAAAAAAGCCCTGAGCAAACAGCTCAGCAGCTGGGCGAATATTTGAGCACTAATGTTAACGAGGTTGCTGAGTTTAACGTTGTAAAAGGGTTTTTGAATATTTCACTGGCAAGTAGCTTCTGGATTGAGCAGCTGAATGAGGTTGCCAGTGTGAGCGAATTTGGTAATGCTTCATCGTCGGGGAAAACGACAATGGTAGAATATTCCTCGCCCAATACCAATAAGCCTTTACATTTAGGCCATATTCGCAACAACCTACTTGGTGCATCGGTTTCCAAACTTTTAAAGGCCGCTGGTAATAAGGTTATTCAGGTAAACTTGGTCAACGATCGCGGTATTCACATCTGTAAGTCGATGGTGGCCTGGAAGCGATTTGGAATGGGCGAAACTCCTCTTACGCATGGAAAAAAGGGTGACCATTTGGTTGGTGACTACTATGTTGCCTTCGACAAAGCCTACAAGGCGGAAGTTCAAGATTTGATTGCCTCAGGCAGAAGCAAGGAAGATGCTGAAAAGTTAGCACCGCTGATGCTTGAAGCACAGGATATGCTGAGGAAGTGGGAGGCCAGCGACGCCGACACCATTAATCTTTGGAAAACCATGAATGGATGGGTTTATGAAGGGTTTGCTAAAACATACAGCGATTTAGGTATCTCGTTCGATAACACTTACTATGAGTCACAAACCTACCTTCAGGGCAAAGCGATTGTTCAAACCGGGTTAGAAAAAGGAGTTTTCTATAAAAAGGAGGATGGCTCGGTTTGGGTGGACCTCACCGCCGACGGCCTTGACGAAAAATTGCTGCTGCGTGCCGATGGAACTTCGGTATACATGACTCAAGACTTGGGCACTGCCGTTCAGCGTTTTACCGAAGAGAAGCTCGATGAGCACATATACGTGGTTGGCAATGAGCAGAACTACCATTTTCAGGTGCTGAAGCTCGTGCTCCAAAAGCTCGGTTATGAGTGGGCTCAAAATATTTTTCATCTTTCCTACGGCATGGTCGAATTGCCAGAGGGAAAAATGAAGTCGCGCGAGGGAACTGTTGTGGATGCTGACGACTTGGTGGAGGAGATGGTTTCAACCGCAAGGGATATGTCGCAGGAACTCGGAAAGCTCGATGGCAGAACACCAGAGGAGGCCATGCAGGTGGCCCGGATGGTTGGCCTAGGCGCTTTAAAGTATTTCATCTTACGGGTTGATCCACGCAAAAGCATGACCTTCGATCCTAGAGAATCTATCGACTTTAATGGCAATACAGGTCCGTTTATTCAGTATACCCATGCACGTATAAAATCGGTGTTGCGCAAAGCCGAGGAGCAGAACATTAACTTTGCCGCATGCAAGGATTTGAACTTGTTGGTGGCAGAGAAGGAAATTTCGCTCATTAAGTTGGTAAACGAATTTCCATCCACTGTTGCTGCTGCTGCTGCCGACTTGAGCCCTGCCGTAGTGGCCAACTACTGCTACGATATTTCCAAGGAGTATAACCAGTTCTACCACGAGTTGAGCGTGCTGAAGGAGGAGAACGTCGACATTCGCAATATGCGCTTGCTTCTTTCGGCTCAGGTGGCCAAGGTAATTGCTTCTGGCATGAATTTGCTTGGCATTGAGGTTCCCGAACGGATGTAACTTGGCTTTATTCCCCGGGATTTTTTATAAATTTGTTCCTTCAAATTAAGAGACTATAGCATATGTTTGAGAACTTATCCGAAAAGCTGGAGCGGTCGTTTAAGCTGCTGAAAGGCGAAGGTAAGATTACCGAAATTAATGTGGCAGAAACGCTGAAAGAGGTTCGCAAGGCTCTTTTGGATGCCGACGTTAACTATAAAATTGCCAAGAACTTTACCGACGAGGTGAAGCGGAAGGCGTTGGGCGAAAACGTGCTTACTGCTGTTAAGCCCGGCCAGATGATGGTTAAGATTGTCCACCAGGAGCTGGTTGAGCTCATGGGAGGTTCTATGACCGACATCGACACTAAGGGAACACCCGCGGTTATTCTTATTGCTGGTCTTCAAGGTTCGGGTAAAACCACCTTTTCTGGGAAGTTGGCAAATCACCTAAAGTCGAAAAAGGGACGCCAGCCGCTGCTTGTTGCCTGCGACGTATACCGTCCTGCCGCTATTGAGCAGCTCAAGGTGCTTGGATCTCAAATTGGAGTTCCTGTATTTTCTGAAGAGGGCAACAATAATCCGGTAGCAATTGCAAAGGCGGCTATTGCACACGCCAAGAGCAACAACTACAACGTAGTTATTATCGATACTGCCGGACGCTTGGCCATCGATGAGGCCATGATGAAGGAGGTAGCCAATATTAAGGATGCCATTAAGCCGCAGGAGATTCTTTTTGTAGTTGACTCCATGACCGGTCAGGATGCCGTTAATACAGCCAAGGAGTTTAACGATAAGCTCAACTTCAGTGGAGTGGTGCTTACCAAGCTCGATGGTGATACCCGAGGTGGAGCTGCGCTTTCCATCCGGTCTATTGTGGATAAGCCAATTAAGTTTGTGAGCTCGGGCGAGAAGATGGATTCACTCGATGTATTCCACCCCGAACGTATGGCCGATCGAATCTTGGGCATGGGCGATATTGTTTCACTGGTGGAACGTGCTCAGGACCAGTTCGATGCTGATGAGGCTCGCAAGCTGCACAAGAAGATAGCTAAGAATCAGTTTAACTTCAACGACTTCCTTTCACAGATTGCCCAGATTAAAAAGATGGGTAACCTCAAGGATCTTGCTGGTATGATTCCCGGCATGAATAAGATGATGAAGAATATAGATATCGACGATAACGCCTTTAAGGGCATTGAGGCCATCATACACTCGATGACTCCGCTGGAGCGTGAAAATCCTGATCTGCTCAATGGTAGCCGTCGTAAGCGCATTGCCATGGGCAGCGGCACCACCGTTCCCGATGTTAATCGCCTGCTCAAGCAGTTTGAGGAGACGCGTAAGATGATGAAGACGATGACTGGTGGTGGGAAGAATATCGCCCGCATGATGGGGAATTTTCCACAAAACTAGCTTACCATAATTACCCTTTACCATGGAGTTAATCGACGGGAAAAAGATTTCGGACGCCGTAAAGCAGGAGATTGAGCTTGAGGTGTTAGCAATTAAAAAGGCGGGGGGGAAGGTACCTCACCTTTGTGCCATTTTGGTTGGCCACGATGGGGCCAGCGAAACATACGTTGGACACAAGGAGAAGGCCTGTGCACAGGTGGGGTTCAAATCTACCGTGCTACGCTTTGAGGATACTATTTCTGAAGTTCAGCTACTCGACCAAATTCAAAAAATAAACAACGATGCCGATATCGATGGGCTCATTGTGCAGCTGCCGTTGCCAAAGCATATCAACGAGCAAAAGGTGATTGAGACCATCGATCCGCGTAAGGATGTGGATGGCTTTCATCCTATCAACTTTGGCCGAATGGTAATTGGGCTTCCAGCATACGTTTCGGCTACGCCCGATGGCATTATGGAGCTTATTCGTCGCTACAATATTCCCACAGCGGGCAAGCGTTGCGTGGTGATTGGCCGCAGCAATATTGTGGGTCGTCCCATGGCCAACCTGCTCTCGCAAAAGGGCTATCCGGGCGACTGCACCGTAACCCTTTGTCATAGCCGGACTCAAAATCTTAAGGAGATATGCCATGAGGCCGATATTATTGTGGCCGCCCTTGGCAAGGCCGAATTTCTTACCGCCGACATGGTTAAGGATGGTGCTGCCGTTATCGATGTGGGCATTACCCGCGTTAAGTCCGAAACTACAAAAAGTGGATGGAAGCTGCTGGGCGACGTTAAGTTCGACGAGGTTGCACCAAAGTGTAGCTACATAACGCCTGTTCCTGGTGGCGTTGGCCCAATGACCATTGTTTCACTAATGAAAAATACACTGCTAGCCGCCAAAAGGGAGATTTACGGATAATTTCATTCTTTTCGAATAACAAATAAAGCCCTCAGCGCGAGGGCTTTTCCGTTTTATACAAATTATTTTAGAACAACCTGCTTGGGGAGTTTACAGTCGTTGCCGAATGGGGTTTTGTATATGGCCACTATTTCCATTTTGCGCGACTCCTCAAGCTGGGTGCGGAAAATTTCAATGCGGCCAACACCATTAATTACCTCTACTTTGGTGTAGGGTTGGGTTTCAGAAATGATAGGATACTTTCGGTAAAGCCTAAACTTCTTAGTTGGTGGGTAGAGCCTTGCTGTGATAACGAATTCGTTCCATGTTGAGAGCTTGTTTTCAACCTCTACAATTAGTTGTGCATTTGGAATTAATTCTCCTTGCATGGTGTACTCCTTCAGGTCGCCATTGCTCATGCTCATTTTGAACGTTTGAACCGACTTGAGTTTACCTGAAGGATAAAACTCCTTTTGGTCCCCATTTTTTTTACCCAGAAAGTAGTTAGTCTCGTTTGACTTTACCCCTGTAACGTAGAACGAAACATCGGTGCTATCTTTCACCCCTTTAACCGCCTTTACTATATTCCTTACCTTGCCGTTGGAGTAGTAGCTAATCACCATTCCGTTGGGTAGGCTGTCCTTGAGAGGAATAATCATGGTGAGGTTATCCTCTGGACCATACACCCGTTTTATACCATCGATCATGGTGCCTTCGAGTAACTCCTTACTCCCGTCGGACAGGTATTTAACTTTAACATCCCTGCCACAGAAGGCTAGGAGCATGGCAAACGCTACAAAGAGTGCAGTTTTGACTACCTGTTTCATAATATTCGGTTTGTTGTTAAACAAATGTAGGAATATATGCACAGATTTCAAAGGCCGAAGTAGGCAAGTCAGGGGGTGACTTTTTGTTAGCGCGTATAGTCACCCTCTGACTGATAAAAAAAGCAATTAATTGTTTGTTCTTTAAAAAAAAAGTATAAACTTTAATAACTGAACTGGAATTGGTATTCAACTGCATGTTTGCACAAGAAATTGTAATGGGGGAAAATAAACTGAGGAGACTAAAGATAATGGACAAAAAATACCCCCGTATTGAAAGACGAGGGCGGCTTAAATGTTTTCACAACGGAATAATCCTTATTGTGAATTGCTTCAGATTGTAATGCAAATATAACATATAAACTTAAATGTCAACATAGCCATGAAAAAAATTTTAGGACTTGATTTAGGAACCAACTCTGTCGGTTGGGCTCTCATTAATCAGGATGAAAGTAAAAGCGAAGTAGTTGGATTGGGAAGCCGAATAATTCCTATGAGTCAAGACATCCTTGGCGAGTTTGATAGAGGTAATTCGGTGTCTCAAACAGCAGAACGCACAGGGTATAGAGGTACCCGACGACTAAGGGAAAGGTATTTGTTGCGTAGGGAACGGTTACATAGGGTATTAAATATACTTAACTTTTTACCTGAGCATTATGGTAAAAGCATCGATTTTGAACAACACTTTGGAAAATTCATAGACGAGTCAGAACCCAAAATTGCCTACAAGCAAAATGAGGTAACCGGTAAAATGGAGTTTGCTTTTATGAATTCCTTTAACGAAATGGTTGCAGATTTTAAGTTGACTCAGTCCCGCCTTGTGGATGAAGGGCGACAAGTTCCGCACGATTGGACAATATATTACTTACGAAAGAAGGCACTAAAAGCTAAGATAGAAAAAGAGGAGCTAGCTTGGATACTATTAAACTTTAACCAGAAACGAGGTTACTACCAACTAAGAGGTGAGGAGCAGGAGGAGGAACAAAAGAAACGAGTGGAATTTTATTCATTAAAGGTTGTTAATGTTGAGGAGGGAGAGGAATCTAGAACAAAGGGTGAAAAGTGGTATAGTGCTACTCTTGAGAATGGTTGGGTTTACCGACGCACAAGTAAAACGCCTTTAGATTGGATTGGAAAGACCAAAGATTTTATTGTAACTACCGATTTAGATGAAAACGGTGAAGTAAAGAGGGATAAGGATGGTGTTGAAAAACGCTCCTTTAGGGCTCCGCTTGAAGATGACTGGACTTTAATAAAGAAAAAGACTGAGTCAGATGTAGAGCATAGCAATAAAACAGTAGGGGCATATATATACGATGCTTTACTGCTCAACCCAACCCAGAAGATTAAGGGAAAACTTGTGCGAACCATTGAACGCAAGTTTTACAAGACAGAGTTGGAAGCAATCCTCACAAAGCAACTAGAGTTTCATAAGGAACTTAAGAGTAGAGAACTGTATCATGCCTGTCTCGAAGAGTTGTATGGCAACAACGAAGCACACCGGAATTCTCTAGGTGCAAGAGATTTTACCCATCTTTTTCTCAACGATATTATCTTCTATCAACGACCGCTGAAGAGTAAGAAATCGCTTATTAGCAACTGTCCATTAGAGTTCAGAACATACATTGATAAAAGTAATGGAATGGAGGTTAAGGAGTCGATAAAGTGCATTGCGAAGTCACATCCATTATACCAGGAGTTTAGATTATGGCAGTTTCTTCAAAATTTGAAGATATATGCTAAGGAAAGAATTGTTGATGGAAGAGTTGTTGCCGATGTAAATATTACTCAAGAGCTGCTTACAACAGAGGAGGATTGGGTTGCACTATTTCGTTGGTTGAATGAGCGCAAGGATCTTGACCAGAAGGCTTTCTTAAAGTATCCTCCATTTGGATTTAAGAAGGAGATTGATAGATACCGCTGGAACTACGTTGAAGATAAGACCTACCCATGTAATGAAACGCGCGCACTGATAAGTTCACGGTTGAGCAAGGTAGCCAATGTTCCAGCTGATTTTATTACAAGAGAAATTGAAGAGGCGTTATGGCATATACTCTATTCGGTAGAGGAAAGGCATGAAATTGAGAAAGCACTTGGGAAATTTGCAATACAGTATGGTCTCGGTGGTGATTTTGTGGACAACTTCAAAAAGTTTCCACCTTTTAGCAAGGACTATGGTTCCTATTCTGCAAAGGCAATAAAGAAGCTATTGCCGCTGATGCGCCAAGGAGAGTACTGGAGTAAGGATGTCATTGATGGCAATACACTTTTAAGAATTGATAAGCTACTAACGGGGGAGTTTGATCCAACAATTCGCGATAGGGTAAGGGAGAAGTCCATCAACCTTAAATGCCTTGGTGACTTTAAAAATCTCCCCCTTTGGCTTGCCAGCTACGTGGTTTACGACCGGCATGCTGAAGCTAACGATATAAAGAGTTGGAAAACCCCAAGTGACCTTGAATATTTCCTGCGTAATGAGTTTAAGCAACACTCTCTGCGCAATCCAATTGTGGAACAGGTAATCACCGAGACGTTAAGGGTTGTGAAGGATATATGGACCCACTATGGAAACGGTGTTGAGAACTACTTTAGTGAAATTCATATTGAGCTGGGGCGCGAGATGAAGAATCCTGCCGATAAGCGTAAGAGTATGACCCAAAAGGTATCTGAGAATGAGAACACCAACCTTAGAATAAAGGCGTTGCTTGCAGAATTTTTGAACGATAACTCCATTGCTAACGTTCGCCCAAATTCACCAAGTCAGCAGGAAATACTGAAGATTTATGAGGAGGGTGTAATCAATGCTGAAAGTGAGATACCGGACGATATCCAAAAGATTTCGAAGTTGAGCTTACCTACAACTTCAGAATTGACTCGGTACAAGCTTTGGCTCGATCAGAAGTACCGTTCGCCTTATACGGGTGAGATAATACCCCTGGCCAAACTCTTTACCTCGGCTTATGAGATAGAGCATATTATTCCTCAGTCGCGCTACTTCGACGATTCTCTTTCCAACAAGGTGATTTGCGAAGCAGAGGTTAATAAGGATAAGGACAATGCCACTGCCTATGAGTATATCAAAAACAATTCGGGCAAAAAGATTGAGCTCAGCTTTGGAAAGGAGGTTACGCTTTTTACCCTTACCGAATACGAGGAAAATGTAAAGCGCAGCTTTAGTCGAAATCGTGGCAAAATGAAGAAGCTGCTCATGGAGGATATTCCCGATGAGTTTATTGCCCGGCAGCTTAACGATAGCCGTTACATCAGCAAGGTGGTTAAGGGGCTTCTTTCCAACATTGTGAGGGTTGATGATGAGCAGGAGGTTACCTCCAAAAATGTAATATCTACAAGCGGAGCAGTTACGTCTATTCTTAAAAAGGATTGGGGCTTGAACGATGCCTGGAATGAAATTATCTCCCCTCGCTTCGAACGCTTGAATCAGCTAACCAATAGCACAAACTTTGGTCGCATGCGCAATAATCAATTTGTGCCTTATGTTCCGTTGGAGCTGCAAAAAGGGTTTAATAGGAAGCGTATTGACCACCGGCACCATGCAATGGACGCGCTGGTTATTGCCTGTGCTACCCGTAATCACATTAATTACCTAAATAACTCTTATGCGATGGCAGGTAAGCGCGACCTTCGCTTCGATTTAAGAGCAAGCCTCTGTTATAAAAAACCAAATGACGATGGCAGCGAGGGCTATCGGTGGGAGTTTAAGAAACCATGGAATACCTTTACCCAAGATGCAAAGGTGGCTCTTTCAAATACAGTTGTTAGCTTTAAGCAAAATATTAGGGTTATTAATAAGTCGGTTAACCACTACCAAAAATGGGAGGGCGATGAACATGGACAGAAGCAAAAGGTAGAGGTGAAACAGGTTAAGGGCGATAGCTGGGCAATAAGAAAGCCGATGCATAAGGATACCGTTTCCGGTAGGGTAACGCTGCGTTTCCAGAAGGCAGTAAATCTTTCTGTGGCTATTGATACACCAGAGTTTATTGTCGATAAATCCTTGAAGGCAAAGGTTAAGGAGTTATTGGCTATCCCTTTCGATAAAAAACAGATTGCAAAATATTTTAAGGAGAATGATAACCAGTGGAATGGAAAGCCGGTTTCAAAGGTAGCTGTCTACTATTTCGATGGAGAGAATGCGGCTTCTCGGGTAAAGGTGGATGAGACCTTTAACACCCAAAATATTAAAAAGATTACCGATACAGGAATACAGCGCATATTGCTGAACCATTTGCAGCAGTTTGGCGAGAATGTTAATGGTAAGGTGGTAGAACATCCGGAAATTGCTTTTACTTCCGATGGGTTGGAGGCCATGAATCGCAACATTCAGAATTTAAACAATGGCGTTTACCATCAGCCTATATATAAGGTACGAACCTACGAACTCATGGGGAGCAAGTTTGCTGTTGGAACTAAAGGTAATAAGGGGAGCAAGTTTGTGGAGGCGGCTAAAGGCACTAACCTCTTCTTTGCTATTTACCAGAGTCCGGAGGGCAAGCGAAGCTATGAATCGGTTCCGCTTAATGTGGTTATTGAACGAGAGAAGCAAGGACTTTCGCCAGTACCGGAGTACGATGAGAAAGAGAATGCACTTCTCTTTTACCTTTCACCCAACGACCTAGTTTATGTGCCAACCCAGGAGGAACTAGTTGCTCCGCAAAGCGTTTATTTTGAAAGGTTAACAAAGGAGCAGGTCCTTAATGTATATAAAGTAGTTAGTTTCTCTGGAAGCCAGTGCTTTTTTGTGAGAAATGATATTGCCATTGCAATAATAGATAAAGTTGAGTTTTCAGTAAAGAATAAGATGGAGCGCTCCATTGATGGGGTAATGATAAAGGACTGCTGCTGGAAGTTAAAGGTAGATAGGTTGGGAAATGTGGTGGATGTGATACGACGATAATTAGCAGAGTCACGGGGTGACTCCAAGTCACCCCGTGACTACTACTTAAAAGTTAAATGCCATGGAATTTGAAGTAGGTCATTTATACCATATCTACAATCAGGGTAACAACCGCCGGAAGGTGTTCTTTGTGCGCGACAACTATCTCTTCTTTCTCAATAAAATGAAGCACCACCTTTTGCCCTACGCCGACATATTGGCGTGGTGCCTAATGCCTAACCACTTCCATATTATGGTGCATGTAAACCATGTGAGCCTTTCGGTGCCCATTATTGACGGGGTGACTCCAAGTCACCCCGTCAATAGAGAGAGAACTTTAAACGAATCCATTGGCATTATGCTGCGCTCCTATACTCGTGCTATAAATAAAGGGTACAATCGAAGCGGAGCACTGTTTCGAGAAGAGACCAAGGCCATCTGCCTTACCAAGAACGACAAGCTATCGGCAGCATGGTTCACCTCATTGGGTGTTACCAATCTGAATGTGGACTCCCCCGAATCTCAATACCCCAACCAATGCTTTCGATACATTCTATCTAATCCCTTACGGGCTGGCTTGGTGAAATCGGCCATCGACTGGGAGTTCTCCTCCTACTTAGATTTTGTTGGCCAACGGGATGGACAAATGATAAGTAGTGCACGAATTAAGGAGTTTGGGTTAACCCTATAATTAGTGTCGGGGTGACTCAGAGTCACCCCGACACTAACCAAAACTAAAGCCAAATGATTAAACGAACCCTTTATTTTGGGAATCCTGCCAAGCTGAGCTTACACAACCGACAGCTGCTGGCAGAGATGCACGAACCGGAACAGGAGCGACGGTCGGTAACCGTCGCAGTGGAAGATGTGGGAGTGGTTATACTCGACTCGCCGCAGCTTACTGTAACGCAGCCGTTGCTGGAGGCGTTGCTCGAAAATAATGCCGCAGTAATTACCTGCAGCAATAACCACATGCCCCATGGGCTGCTGTTACCGCTTGAGGGCAACACCATTCAGCAGGAGCGGTTCGACGACCAGCTGGCGGCTAGCTTGCCCATGAAAAAACAGCTGTGGCAGCAAACTGTGGTGGCTAAAATATCCAATCAAAAGCGGCTTCTTGATGTCCAAGGCTTCGATACAGAGCCGATGAACCACTGGATACGCAGTGTAAAGAGCGGCGATCCCGATAATTTGGAGGGACGTGCAGCCGCGTACTACTGGAAAACGCTCTTTTCGCGCGATAATGTGGATGCCTTTGTTCGAGGTCGATACGAGGATGAACCCAACAACCTACTCAACTATGGCTATGCCGTTTTGCGAGCCGTGGTCGCCCGCAGCTTGGTGGCCACGGGATTGCTCCCAACGTTGGGCATACACCATGCCAACCGTTACAACGCCTTTTGCCTTGCCGACGATATTATGGAGCCATACCGCCCCTTTGTAGATAGGGTGGTGGTGGAGATTGTAAGGTCGGGCGAGAGCTATGCCGAACTTACCCGTGAACTCAAGGCCAAGCTGCTAGTAATTCCTGCGCTCGACGTAAATATTGAGGGGAAGGGCAGCCCGCTTATGGTAGCCATGCAGCGCACCACTGCGTCGTTGGCAGGCTGCTTCGCTGGCTCAACTCGGCGCATACTATATCCCACGCTTGAGTAGCGTTAATCGTCTATCGGAGTATAGGGTTATGTGGGTGCTGGTGCTATTCGATCTTCCAACCGAAACAAAGAAGCAGCGGAAGCAAGCCGCCCAGTTTCGGAAGGAACTGGTGCAGGACGGATTCACCATGTTCCAGTTTTCCATTTATACCCGCTGCTGCCCAAGTCGCGAGAATGCCGATGTGCATATAAAAAGAGCAAAACTAGCCTTGCCCACCGATGGCTATGTGGGCATACTATGCATAACCGACAAGCAGTTTGGCACTATGGAGCTGTTTTATTCTGCCAAACCCATGGAGGCGCAACCCGGGCCACAGCAGCTGGAACTTTTCTAAGGTCCCCTGTTCCTTGCAAAGTGAGGGGGTGACTTTTCGTTTCCGCTTATTAGTCACTTCCTGACTGTTAACCCCAAGCTAGGTTTTATAAGTCACGGGGTGACTATCTCTTTTCGAATTAAAGTCACCCCGTGACTCTATCTCCGATTTATAGTCACCCCCTGACTGTTCAGACAAAAAAAGCCGGCACTGTGGCCGACTTTATACCTATGGATGCCTGTTTTTTTCTTTGAGCAAACCTCTTTAACTACCACATAACTAATATTTAAGCCCTAGGTATGTTGTGATAGGTATGTCAAAGATACAATCTGAAAGCAATTCACAACCTGAAAATAGTAACACTATTGAGGGGTCGGGTTGTGATAGGTATGTCAAAGATACAATCTGAAAGCAATTCACAACAATACTGAGCGGCTTAATATTGGTAGAGTCGTTGTGATAGGTATGTCAAAGATACAATCTGAAAGCAATTCACAACGCATAGCCGTATATATAAGTGCTTGTGCTGGTTGTGATAGGTATGTCAAAGATACAATCTGAAAGCAATTCACAACTTAATTGAAATAATGGCTGTAGTGCTAACTGTTGTGATAGGTATGTCAAAGATACAATCTGAAAGCAATTCACAACACCAAACAAGGTCGCTCAAAAAGGCACAGGGTTGTGATAGGTATGTCAAAGATACAATCTGAAAGCAATTCACAACTGGCTGGCTGGAACCCGCTAAGTAACAACGGTTGTGATAGGTATGTCAAAGATACAATCTGAAAGCAATTCACAACAGGAAATCATTGGGTTAGCTTCAGCCTTCTGTTGTGATAGGTATGTCAAAGATACAATCTGAAAGCAATTCACAACACAGGGAAGTTTACTATGTAGAAATTCCCGGTTGTGATAGGTATGTCAAAGATACAATCTGAAAGCAATTCACAACAGTAACAGAAAGAGGTTTAAGAACACCACCGTTGTGATAGGTATGTCAAAGATACAATCTGAAAGCAATTCACAACAAACTCTCCTGTGCTGATGATAAAAATGGGGTTGTGATAGGTATGTCAAAGATACAATCTGAAAGCAATTCACAACAACTCATACACCCATACCCAAGGGTTATTTGTTGTGATAGGTATGTCAAAGATACAATCTGAAAGCAATTCACAACCAAACTACTACACTCGAAAGCTAGAGGTTCGTTGTGATAGGTATGTCAAAGATACAATCTGAAAGCAATTCACAACAGCTCGTGGGCAAAGGTGTCGGTGATTATTGTTGTGATAGGTATGTCAAAGATACAATCTGAAAGCAATTCACAACTTACTATTTCCTCCTCAATTTTGTAGTAAAGTTGTGATAGGTATGTCAAAGATACAATCTGAAAGCAATTCACAACACACCTGCCAACATGGAAGCTGAGAGGGCTGTTGTGATAGGTATGTCAAAGATACAATCTGAAAGCAATTCACAACATAGGCATCCGATGCGGTCCAATCGGTAAAGTTGTGATAGGTATGTCAAAGATACAATCTGAAAGCAATTCACAACGTAAGGCAGTTCTGATTCATATTCTTGCTCGTTGTGATAGGTATGTCAAAGATACAATCTGAAAGCAATTCACAACTGTTAGTTATAGTTAGTTTACTTTTTAAAAGTTGTGATAGGTATGTCAAAGATACAATCTGAAAGCAATTCACAACTTGCAAACGTTGTGGTATTTTGACAGGTCAGTTGTGATAGGTATGTCAAAGATACAATCTGAAAGCAATTCACAACAATGGACATACCTCGATATTTTGTATAACGTTGTGATAGGTATGTCAAAGATACAATCTGAAAGCAATTCACAACAGCCGATGAAAAGAGCAGAGAAATGGTTTGGTTGTGATAGGTATGTCAAAGATACAATCTGAAAGCAATTCACAACTGGCCATTGAGGCTATTGTGGGGATTTCAGGTTGTGATAGGTATGTCAAAGATACAATCTGAAAGCAATTCACAACCATTTCTTGACCAGTAAGTATTACTCCCGCGTTGTGATAGGTATGTCAAAGATACAATCTGAAAGCAATTCACAACACCGTTCCCTCGGTGCAGTACACCTCACGCGTTGTGATAGGTATGTCAAAGATACAATCTGAAAGCAATTCACAACTGTAATACCAGGAGGCTGCTCCGACTGGTAGTTGTGATAGGTATGTCAAAGATACAATCTGAAAGCAATTCACAACGCTCACCATTGCATACTTTATGCCCATTCGGTTGTGATAGGTATGTCAAAGATACAATCTGAAAGCAATTCACAACCTGCTTAAGCTCGTGCATGCGAATTACGTCGTTGTGATAGGTATGTCAAAGATACAATCTGAAAGCAATTCACAACACGCCGACTCCACCCAAGCGCAGGTAAAAGGTTGTGATAGGTATGTCAAAGATACAATCTGAAAGCAATTCACAACAGTTGTTCCTGTAAGTGATCAAACGGTAAGGTTGTGATAGGTATGTCAAAGATACAATCTGAAAGCAATTCACAACACACTATAGTATCATCCCTAAGTAAGGATAGTTGTGATAGGTATGTCAAAGATACAATCTGAAAGCAATTCACAACAGTAACAAAGAAGATGCTAAGTTGCTGCAAGTTGTGATAGGTATGTCAAAGATACAATCTGAAAGCAATTCACAACTACCAACCCATAGCGTATCCCATGCATCGGGTTGTGATAGGTATGTCAAAGATACAATCTGAAAGCAATTCACAACACAATACTCGTTATACCCAATCCGGAGGAGGTTGTGATAGGTATGTCAAAGATACAATCTGAAAGCAATTCACAACCGCTACCTAAAATAATAGCGGATCCCGATTGTTGTGATAGGTATGTCAAAGATACAATCTGAAAGCAATTCACAACCGCTGCCCATAACAATAGCTGCTCCCGATTGTTGTGATAGGTATGTCAAAGATACAATCTGAAAGCAATTCACAACTCATGTGCTGAGCAAAGAGCTTGAAATAAGGTTGTGATAGGTATGTCAAAGATACAATCTGAAAGCAATTCACAACCAGATGCACGCGATATCTCAAGAAATAGCTGTTGTGATAGGTATGTCAAAGATACAATCTGAAAGCAATTCACAACTCCTTCAACTTCACTTGTGCATCCATTTTTGTTGTGATAGGTATGTCAAAGATACAATCTGAAAGCAATTCACAACAAAAGGATGGTTGGATAGCTTGAACGCTATGTTGTGATAGGTATGTCAAAGATACAATCTGAAAGCAATTCACAACATTATTTCCTTTGATGAAAAAGGAAGAGAAGTTGTGATAGGTATGTCAAAGATACAATCTGAAAGCAATTCACAACCACGACATTGCCAAGGAGAAGCCATACCTAGTTGTGATAGGTATGTCAAAGATACAATCTGAAAGCAATTCACAACAGAGCAATGGTTCCATTATCATTGAGCCAAGTTGTGATAGGTATGTCAAAGATACAATCTGAAAGCAATTCACAACAGCAGCAGGACTTGGATAGAACAAAGAAGTGTTGTGATAGGTATGTCAAAGATACAATCTGAAAGCAATTCACAACCCTATTCGTGTTGCCAAGCAGTTCAATACGGTTGTGATAGGTATGTCAAAGATACAATCTGAAAGCAATTCACAACTGCTAGAATGATTGAGCAAGAAACACAAGAGTTGTGATAGGTATGTCAAAGATACAATCTGAAAGCAATTCACAACAAGTATCACCTTGCACCAAAGTTCCCTGAAGTTGTGATAGGTATGTCAAAGATACAATCTGAAAGCAATTCACAACGGAGATAACACGACGTGCGTTTGGAAATGAGTTGTGATAGGTATGTCAAAGATACAATCTGAAAGCAATTCACAACTAACGGCCTTGTCGCTTCGGGAAAGTTTCGGTTGTGATAGGTATGTCAAAGATACAATCTGAAAGCAATTCACAACCCTATGTTGTGGCTTTCGCTCGTGCAATCCGTTGTGATAGGTATGTCAAAGATACAATCTGAAAGCAATTCACAACTACCTACTGGCCTAATGGTCGAACCTGCTGGTTGTGATAGGTATGTCAAAGATACAATCTGAAAGCAATTCACAACCAATAATCGTACATCATAACCCGGCGCAGAGTTGTGATAGGTATGTCAAAGATACAATCTGAAAGCAATTCACAACTCGCCGCGGGGAGGAACGAGCCGCGGTGATGTTGTGATAGGTATGTCAAAGATACAATCTGAAAGCAATTCACAACCGAACAACGAGCGCAGCGGATTATGAGCGTGTTGTGATAGGTATGTCAAAGATACAATCTGAAAGCAATTCACAACACGCCGTAGCGGAATTGTATTTCCGCAATTGTTGTGATAGGTATGTCAAAGATACAATCTGAAAGCAATTCACAACGGTGTGCGCTTTTACCTTAACCTCCCCCGTGTTGTGATAGGTATGTCAAAGATACAATCTGAAAGCAATTCACAACCATTTTTCCTCAGTATTAGATTTGTTTCTAGTTGTGATAGGTATGTCAAAGATACAATCTGAAAGCAATTCACAACCATAGCGCCCCGAAGCTCTTCAGGGTAACGGTTGTGATAGGTATGTCAAAGATACAATCTGAAAGCAATTCACAACCAGCAGCTCCATAAATGCAACTGGCATACTGTTGTGATAGGTATGTCAAAGATACAATCTGAAAGCAATTCACAACCAGCCTTAACTGCAATGGAAATTGTAAATGGTTGTGATAGGTATGTCAAAGATACAATCTGAAAGCAATTCACAACAGGCGGGGTTAACTACTCAATTATCCAGCGGTTGTGATAGGTATGTCAAAGATACAATCTGAACCGGAGCGCAGCGGAGCTCGGCGTAGCCAAAGCAATTCACAACCCTCTTTTTTTCTATAACCTATTTCCACACGTTGTGATAGGTATGTCAAAGATACAATCTGAAAGCAATTCACAACTTTGCAACCGTTGGGCGACGCTCAGGCATTGTTGTGATAGGTATGTCAAAGATACAATCTGAACCGGAGCGCAGCGGAGCTCGGCGTAGCCAAAGCAATTCACAACTGCTGGCTTCTGAATAACTTAATCTTTGGAGTTGTGATAGGTATGTCAAAGATACAATCTGAACCGGAGCGCAGCGGAGCTCGGCGTAGCCAAAGCAATTCACAACTAATTATCATATAATCCAACCGTAACAGGTGTTGTGATAGGTATGTCAAAGATACAATCTGAACCGGAGCGCAGCGGAGCTCGGCGTGGCCAAAGCAATTCACAACCCTGGCTCTATATATCCAAAATTAGTCCAGGTTGTGATAGGTATGTCAAAGATACAATCTGAAAGCAATTCACAACGGAGGGGTTGGCAAGTCAGGGGGTGACTGTTTGCTTGCGCGTAAAGTCACCCCCTGACTGTTCAAAAAAACAATGGATAGCCATTACGACCATCCATAGCTTGGGTTTATAGCAGATGCGCTGTGCTTGGGAGTAAAGTCACCCCCTGACTGTTCAAAAAAAACAATGGACAGCCATTACGACCATCCATTGCTGGGGTTTATTGCAGAGGCGCTGTGAACCCAGCCGCACTTGTCCCCATCTACCCCAAAGGTGTTGGCTCATGCTTAACCGCCTCTGCTTATAGTTTAAATATCCAACCAAATAAGGCTATACTAAAATGTGGGAGTGTGCCTCTCAGTCTTCGATTAGCAGGTACCCCTTACTTATTAAGAAATGCATGGTCGTATTGCTGCTACTTAAGTGGACTACCGGTTGCGGTTCCTAAAGCTGGATTATCGAAAGGGGTTCCGTAGCCCTGAAATGGTCCAGTCCAGTAGTTGGTGCCGTATGGCGGCAGTCCGGTGGACCACTGAAATTGTGCCGATACGGTGGTGCGTGGCGTTACCTTGTAGCTAAAACCCACCGAAATGCTCTTAAAGTCGTTGTTAACGCCGTAAGGGTAGGCAGTGTAGCCGCCCCTGCCGTACATGCTGTTACCATAAAGATTAACCCTGTTGGTGAGGTAGTAATTTGCGCCGGTGTAGGCGGCCGTGGGGGAGGACTCAACAATTACGTCGTTGTTGTTAAAGCCATTGGCGTTGTTGTGCCCAAGATAGGCACCTACATACATTTGCAGCCTGTCCGTTGGCTGGAACGATATGTTGGGGGCAACGTAGGTGGAGAGCATGTTCCTGCCACCACCAAAGGAGGTGAATGCGGTCCCCAGTTCAAATCCAACATGTGCGTTCTTGAGCAACCCCGGCTTAAATGGGCTGTTGGTTGCCGTTGATGGAGTAACGGGTTTTACACCTGATATAAATGCCGGTTCAGCAGTTATTTGTTGGGTAGAATCAACTTGGTAAAGGCTAGGAAGATCCTCTACTAGCTGTGAGTACCCCGAAATACTTAGTGCTGATAGGAGAAGGAGCAAGGCGACATTTTTCATGGCAACCGTAGTTTTTAACAACTAACAAATCTACAACAATTATGCCTGAAATCAACCTAAATTCAGTATGGTTGTAAAGCACCAATACATTATGTTCTTCAGCATTTACGGGATATTCATACCTCAATTAAAATATCTTTGCACACTGTTATTTCATTAACTGTGAGATTTCCTTTTGTGGTTTGCTGATAATTGGTTGGATTTAATAAAATATTGTATGCTCAAGCCAGTAAGATTTGTTTCGGCCGAGGAGGCTGTAAAGGTTATTAAGTCAGGAGACAGGATTCATATTCACAGCGTTGCTCTTGCCCCTCAGAAGTTAATTAAGGCTATGTGTGATAGGGGCAGGGCCGGTGAGCTGAGGGATGTGAAAATACAGCACCTTCACACCGAAGGATCTGCACCATACGCGGAGGCTGAATTTGAGGGTGCTTTTTTCCTTGAATCGTTTTTTGTGGGTCACAACGTTCGTAAGGCCACCCAGGAGGGATTTGCCGATTACATTCCTGTTTTCCTTAGCGAAACGCAAAAGTTGATTCGCGACAACGTGCTGCACGTCAACGTGGCCATGGTTCAGGTTTCTCCTCCCGATAAGCATGGGTATGTATCGCTGGGCACCTCGGTCGATTGCACACTCGCAGCTGTTGAATGTGCCGATAAGGTAATTGGCGTTATCAACCCCAACGTTCCTCGGGCCTTTGGCGATGCCATGATCCCCATGGGCATGATCGACATTTTCTGTGAGGACAACACTCCACTTATTGAAGCCGCACCCGCAGAGCCCGATGCCATAGAGAAGGCCATAGGAACCTACGTTGCCGGATTGGTGGAGGATGGCGCAACCATTCAGATGGGCATTGGGGCCATTCCCAACGCTGTGCTTGGGATGCTGGGAAACCATAAGAATCTTGGTATTCATACCGAAATGTTTTCCGACGGTTTGCTTCCGCTGGTGGAGATGGGCGTTGTAAATGGTGCTGAAAAGAATATTGATAGAGGTAAGATTGTTTCTACCTTCCTTATGGGGTCGAAAAAGGTGTATAACTTTATCGACGATAATCCGGGCGTGCTGATGATGGATGTGGGCTACACCAACTCCATCGACCTTATTAGCAAAAATCCAAAGGTTACCTCCATCAACTCTGCCTTGCAGGTAGACCTCACTGGTCAGGTTTGCGCAGATTCGCTGGGAACCAAGTTTTACTCGGGTGTTGGTGGACAGATTGATTTTATTCGAGGTGCCGCATGTTCCAGGGGCGGTAAGCCGATAATTGCCATGCCCTCCGTGACCAACAAGGGCGTTAGCAAGATTGCCTCGGTGCTTAACTTAGGTGCTGGAGTGGTAACCACGCGCGCCAATATGCACTGGTTTGTTACGGAGTATGGCGCCGTTAACCTTTATGGAAAATCGTTGCAGGAGCGTGCCCGAATGATTATCAGCATTGCCCATCCGGACCATAGGGAAGCGTTGGATAAAGCTGCTTTTGAACGATTTGGACCACATTACCATTACGTGTCTACCTTGGCTGCCAAGTAGGCTGTTTTGAATTTGAATATATAAAGAGGCGCTGGACCATATCTAGCGCCTTTTCGTTTTGTTTACCACTTTTTGTTGGGCTTGGCACCCATGTAGAATTGTATGCTTGGACCACTCTCCAGCTCGGAGTGGAGTAGGTATCGGCGGTGCAGCTCTTTTCCGTTAAGCAGAACCTTTTGTATATAGATGTTTTTCTCGCTTTGGTTCACTGCCTCAATGTTGATGGTCTTCCCATTTTCTAACTTAATGGTAGCTGACTTAACCAGAGGACTTCCTATGGCATACTCTACACTTCCGGGGCAGAAGGGGTAGAATCCCAGCGCTCCAAATATGTACCAAGCTGACATCTGACCGCAATCGTCGTTACCGCAAAGGCCATCGGGTGTGTTACCATACATTGTTTCCAGAATGGCTCTAACCCGCTCCTGCGTTTTCCACGGACGGTCGCTCCAATTGTAAAGGTAGGGGATGTGGTGTCCCGGTTCATTCCCCTGAATGTAGCCACCCATCATACCATCGCGGGTGATGTCTTCGGTTTCTGCAAAATACTTGTCGTCCATGGTCATGGTGAAGAGCGTATCCAAGTGTTCACCCAACCTCTTTTTTCCGCCCATGAGGGAGATCAACTCCTTGGGTTGATGTGGAATGAATAGGCTGTAGTTCCAGGAATTTCCTTCTACAAAGCCCTCTCCATCGGTTTTCAGTGCATCGAAGTTGGCCTTCCATGCTCCCGACGAAAGTCGTGGCCGAGTAAAACCAATGGTGGTGTCGAACACGTTTTTGAAGTTTTCGGAACGGTGCAAAAACTCCTTCTCAATCGAAGCATTGCCTACCTTGTGGGCCATTTGTGCAATACACCAGTCGTCATAGGCGTATTCCAACGTTTTGGATACGGAGGAAGAATTTTTGTCTTCCGGAACATAGCCAAGGTCGATGTAATATCCCAATCCATCGTAGCTTCGATGATTGGCTGTGGTTACGCACACTTCCAGGGCTACGGCTGGGTCAACTGGTAGGTTGTTTTTAACGTAGGCATCGGCAATTACGGCAACGCTGTGGTAGCCAGTCATGCACCAATCTTCGTTGGCGGAGTTTGACCATATGGGCAGCATCTTGTGAACGCTTTGGTTGTAGTGCGCCAGCATCGATTGAATCATATCTCTGTTCCGGGCAGGTTGCAGTAGGTTGAACAGCGGATGTAGCGCCCGATAGGTGTCCCAAACCGAGAAGGTGGTGTAGTCAGTAAAGCCTTGGGCTTTGTGGTTATTTTGGTCTAGCCCTCGATAGCGTCCATCCACATCGGAATAGACAGTTGGACTCAAAAAAGCATGGTAAAGTGAGGTGTAGAAGGTTTCTTTATCCTTATTGTTGATAAACTGTGCTTGCACCTTACCTAGCTCTTGATTCCAATCATCCTGACCTTGCTTTACCACGGCATCGAAATCCCAGCCCGGAGTTTCTGCCTTAAGATTTGCAAGGGCGCCTTCGGTGCTTACCGACGATATGGCAAACTTAATCTGAACCATTTGTTTCTCTCTAGTGTCGAAGTTGAAGTAGAGGCGAACATCTCTACCAGCCATTTCAGGGAAATTTTTGGTCTCGTCAAACTTGCGCCAAAATCCTCGGTAGACTGACTTGTCCAGCTTCTGTTGACCATACTCCTTGATGGGACGGGAGAAGACCATGGCGAAGTAGAGCGTTCGGGTTCTTGCCCAGCCGGTTGTTTGCCGATAACCGGTAACCAACGTATCGTTTTCTACCCTTACAAAGGTCCAAACATCTTTTCCAGGGTAGTTGTAAATACCGTGGATGAGGTCGAGGATTACGTGCGCATCGGCAGTTTTGGGGAATGTGTATCGATGGAAGCCAACGCGGGTAGTTGCTGTTAACTCTGCCTTTATTCCGTAATCGGCAAGTTCCACCTTGTAGTAGTCGGGAATGGCTACCTCGGTGGCATGGCTGTATCGTGAGCGATAGCCCGTCGATGGATTCTCCGCTGTTCCCGGATTGAGGTGTAATGCCCCTACCGTAGGCATAATGAGAAAATCGCCAAGGTCGGAGTGTCCTGTGCCGCTGAAGTGCGTATGGCTAAACCCAACTATGGTAGAGTCGGAATACTGATATCCTGCACAGTAGCGGTAAACATTGGGATTATACTTTCCACCAGCTTCGTAGCTAATGGTGTCAGTATCGGGGCTGAGCTGCACCATTCCAAATGGAACGGTTGCGCCGGGGTAGGTGTGCCCCATGTTTTTTGTTCCGGTTAACGGCTTTACATACTGAACAAAATCGGAAGCAGGTTGCTGGGCAAAAGTGGAAATTGCTGTAATACAGAACCCCAAAACAATCAAATATCTTTTCATCTTTATGCTAAGGTTGATAGTGAGTGTAGTAGTATGCTGCGTTGAAGATACTGTTTTTTGCTAAAGTCAAGAGATTGTTTTACTTATATTTGAGTTGGGCGTTTTTGATGAATATTGGAAACATATACTTTAGGTTTATTACAAGAATAATTTACAACACTATACCTTAAATGAAAAAGGAGTCTTATAGTTAAGACTCCTTTTTCATTGTTAATCTCCAGAATAAACCTTTTCAGATATAATTTTAAGGAATAATCAGGAATGGAAATATCATCATATCATTACTCAATTTACGAGTTAGGCCAATAATGTTCTACCGAATATTTTTCTTAGCCTTGATTGGTATCCACCAGTGCCATAATTGCCTTTATATCTGACAATTCGTTCCGTTAAATCATTGTCAAGAGTTAAGGTACTGGTTGAATAATCAAACCTTTCCTGAAGTATCACAAATAGTTCTTGAAAACCACCGTTTTTCTTTGTTTCAGGACGTTGTTTTAAGAGGTAAGTTACCTCTACTTCGTTTAAAGTTATATTAACCATATTAGTATTATAATGTTTAGATAATTATTAATAAGTAGGATATGTTAGGGTTTATTCCCTAAGCTTATTTTTTTATGCTATTATTTCACCTTACCCTTGTATACAATTTTAAACTTCTTACCTTTGAACAAAATTATGAACTTAGAGATGGGTAGTCTATAAGTTCATTTTGCTTTGTTTTTTTGAATTTGACAAATATGATGCCAAAATTAAGGTTATGCCATTATGGCGTAATCCTTTACTTATTAAATGGAGTCTAATTAGTCTACTCATTTTCGTAAATCACTAAGACAATAATTCCCACTTTTTTTTCGATTCTCTTTCCGACATCATGGTGTCTAATCGTAATTATTATTGGTATTCTATCAATCCTTTAGTATTTGCCAACGTTCAGTAAATTTTCGTTTTAACCGTTTTTTATTGACATTAAGCGCTATCGATTTGCAAGTCTCATTGGTAATTCATTTAATTGAATAGGCTTCTCTGGATATACTCAGTCGTTGCCTATGTTTTAGAAGGACAGAATACACTTATGAGAAATTAGAAACTAGAAGCTAGAACCGACCGAAGGGAGTTCGCCGTAGACAAATTAGAAACACAACCCCGAAAAATCGGGATCTCCGCTGCGCTCGGACTCACAACTCACAACTCACAACTCACAACTCACAACTCACAACTCACAACTCACAACTCCTCAACCTACCTATTCACCCGAATGGCTCGCTGAATTCCCTTAATTTTTTGAAGTCTGCTGAGTAGATTGCCCAGCTGGCTGGAGTGCTCTATAAACACTTTAAGAGTACCAACGAAGCTGGAGCCCTTGGATTCAATGGCAATGGCGCGCATGTTGAGCTGCATCTCCTTGGAAACAACCTCAGAAATACGGTTTACTATACCCAGCTCATCGTAGCCCACAATCTTAATGGTGACTTGAAAGGCACCTGAGTCCTCTTGGTCACGCCACTTAGCGTTTAAGATGCGGTAAGAGTAGCGTTCCCTGAGCCTGCTGGCATTTGGACAGCTGCTACGGTGTACCTTAATACCCTCGCTTATGGTGACAAAGCCAAAAATATCGTCGCCAGGGATCGGGTTGCAGCACTTGGCCAACTTGTAGTCAATGCTATCGAGACGCTCATCGATAATTAAATAATCGTTGAACTTAGGATGGTGGTGCTCATAAACCTTTTTTGCAGCAGGTGGAGTAGGCTCTGCCTTTTTCTCCTCATCGGCGCTCAGCAGTGATTTAATGGCACCGAGATCAATCTTTTCTTGGAAAATGGCGGTATAGAGGTCGGTGGCGTCCTTTATTTTAAAATGTTTTATCAGCCTGTTCACCACCTCATCGTCGAGGTTGAGTTTCCAATTTTTAAGCCTTCGCTCCAGCATCTCCTTGCCAAGGTTGGCAAGCTGCAGCACATTCTCCTTGAGGCTTTGCTTTATTTTTGACTTCGCCTTGGAGGTAACCACAAAGCTGAGCCAATCCTTCTTTGGCTTTTGGTTCTTGGAGATGGTAACCTCCACCAGATCACCATTTTTTAGTTCGTCACGAATGGTGGCATTTTTCTGGTTTACCTTTGCGCCAACGCAGTGGTAGCCAACGTTGCTATGAATTTCAAAGGCAAAATCGAGCACGGTGGATCCAACGGGTAGCTTCTTGAGGTCGCCGTTTGGAGTAAACACAAATATCTCCTTGCTGTGCAGGTTTAGCTTAAAAGAACTCACCATCTCCTCGGGTGAGATGTCGGGTGTTTCGATGATATTCCGAATTTGTGAGAGCCACTCATCAATGCCAGCTTCCTGTCGAATGCCTTTGTAACGCCAGTGTGCTGCAAGTCCGCGCTCTGCAATGTCGTCCATGCGGCGGGAGCGTATCTGCACCTCCACCCATCTTCCGTCCGGCCCAATTACCGTGGTATGGAGTGATTCGTAGCCGTTTGACTTAGGAACCGAAATCCAGTCGCGCAGACGGTCAGGATTGGGGATATAGCGGTCGGTAACCATTGAATATGCACGCCAGCAGTCGATTTTCTCTCTTTCCAAAGGTGAGTTTAGAATAATGCGGATGGCAAAAACGTCGTAAACCTTTTCGAATGGAACATTCTGCTTCTGGATTTTTTTCCAAATGGAGAATACCGATTTGGTCCTCCCCTTTATTTCGAAGTCGAAATTTTCTGCAATCAGCTTTTGCTCAATTGGCTCCATAAACTCCCGAATGAACTTATTTCGGACAGCAGTGGTATTTCTTAATTTCTTTATGATGGATTTGTATTCCTCATTTTCGGTGAACTTCATGGAGAGGTCTTCCATCTCGCTTTTCACCTTGTAGAGACCAAGCTTGTGGGCTAGCGGAGCATATAGGTTAAAGGTTTCACGCGCTTTGGCAACCTGCTGCTCCTTGGGGAAATGGTTGAGCGATCGCATAATCTCGAGGCGGTCGGCCAACTTGATAAGGATCACCCGAATATCCTCCGAAATGGAGATAATAAGGTTGCGGTAGTTTTCGCTCTGATCGATGTCCTTTGAATGGTTGATTGCAGCAATACGGTTAAGGCTATTGATAATACTTGCAACATCTTTACCAAACCTCTTCTCAATCTCAATAATTGGAATGCCTCCAAAGCGGGTAGTGTCGTGGAGCAGCGCCGCAATAACCGATGTTGCCCCAAGTCCAATCTCTTCAAGCACAATACGCGCTACGGCAACAGGGTGAAATAGGTATGGCTCCCCGGAGCTGCGCCGCATATTTTGGTGAGTTTCAGCCGCTAGCTTATAAGCCTCCTTAATCAGCTGAACATCGTTCTTTTCGAGAATATGTTCACCTGCTTTTAGCAGCGCCTTAAACCTGTAGATGACTTGCTTGTGCTCTTTTGGCCTTGTTTCTTCCAATGGTCTGAATTGAGATGTGACAGGCACAAAGTTAAAATCTTCGGTTAAACCTGTATGGCTTTATGTGTAAAATGTTCTGCGCGTTTATGAAAGTATAACGTAAGTTCATGTTTAAAAATATGCCTTGCAACGATTGCGGGTGACATAAAATAAATTACTTTTGACTCAGTTTGGTTCTCCATGTTATGTGGAGCGAAGAGGGAATCAGGTGTAAATCCTGAGCAGTTACCGCTGCTGTAATCTCTATTAAAACTTTTGCTACCATCCAAATGCCACTGTTCCAATTTTGAATGAACGGGAAGGCCAGCAAGAGAGAGAAAGTCAGAAGACCTGCCAACGAATGCACATTTATAGCTTTCGGATAAAAAGCTCAATGTAATTTCGTTACATTATCACTTTTTGTTTTAATCCGCAGGTTATAAATGATTGAATCTTAACGATTTTAATCATTTGTAACGCATGTTAGTTGAAGTATTTCTTTTTTCTGCTCTTTCCGGTATTCATCCGGGGCCGCCTGTTCCCGACAAGGAGGTGGTAGACACCGCCGTCACCTTAAAGGAGGTGGTGATTCAAAATCGGTTACAACGTTACTCGCGCGAGCTTAGCGTTCAGCCAATTTTCACCAAGGATATTAAGGATTATGCGCAAGCTCAGCTCGACCAGCTGCTTGCAAGTCAGGGTGGAATAGTGGTGAATACCTATGGTCCAGGAGGGGTAAGCAGCGCCTCCATTCGTGGGCTTGGGGCCGATCATACCGCTGTGCTATGGAATGGCTTCAACATCCAAAGCCCTATGGATGGCGGAGTTAACCTTGCCATTCTCCCAACCTCCTTTTTTGACCAAGTGAGCATACAGTATGGAGGCAACGGCGCTCTTTTTGGCAGCGGTGCGCTTGGTGGGGTAATTCATCTGGAGAGCAAACCCGATACTGCTCAAGGCATCAATTTTTCGCTGCTTCAAACTTACGGTAGCTTCGGCAAGTGGTTTACTGGAGCGAATGTTTCCGCTGGTTTTAAAAGGATGAGTTCCCAAACTCGGGTGTTCTACACAGAGGCCAAGAACGATTTTCTTTTTCACAATACTGCAAAAATCGGGAAGCCTTATGAGCACCAAGTAAATGCAAACTCTGCTTCCACCGGTATAATGCAAAATCTGGCTTACCGCATCAAGCCGAACCAGTCGATTGCGGCTTCGGTTTGGTACCAGAATAACTTTTCACGACCTCAGCCCATGATGGGGGCCTACACTAACCACGAATCGCTCAAGTGGACATCGTTAAGAAATGCATTGGTGTGGAATGCTGTTGCGGGAAAGTTCACCACTACCGTTAAGGGAGGCTACTTCTACGATCAGAATATTTACGACAATCCGGGTGTGGAGCATTCTAACCACAAGTTTTATGTAATTACAAGCGAAGCAGAGGGAACTTATGACTTGGGAAAGGTGGGCTCAATTGAAACGGGTTTAATATACATAAACGAGCAGGCTAAATCGACCAACTATGCTGGACGACCAACACGAGATAGAGGAGCAGGTCGGATGGCTTACAGGTTTAACACTCATTACCTTGAAGGTTTTGCAAGTATTAGGGAGGAGATCGTTAGTAGCGAACAAAACCCGTTTACTTGGAGTGCAGGTGTTAGGGTAAAGCCGATGAAATCCATTGCTCTACGTGCTAGCATCTCTAAAATATACCGGCTTCCAACCTTCAACGAGCTGTTCTGGTCCAGCTGGGGTAACCCCGATCTACAGCCAGAAAAAGGGTATTCTTCCGATGCCGGATTGGAGGTTAACACCTTGCTAAACCGCACGACTTTCCGATTTGTGGTAAATGCCTTCAATAGCCATGTCGACGATTGGATAATATGGATGCCAGTGGCTGGTGGTAAGTGGAGTCCAATGAACATCAACAAAGTGTGGTCGCGTGGCGGTGAGATGCAGCTATCTGTTTCGCATAGAATGGGAAAGTTGAATGTTGGTGGGGAGGGCGCTTTCTCATACAATGTTACCACCTCCAACAGCGGAGTCACCAGGGGAAATCAACTTCCTTATGTCCCGAAGTATAGCGGAACATCGTCACTGTTTGCTGAATATTCCGGTTTCCGGATAAAGTATTCGCAGCACTTTTCGGGTAGAAGATTTATTAACGATGCAAATGTGGACTACGTGGATGCATACACCGTGGCCAGCCTAATGGTTGAAAAAGAGTTTAGAGAGCACGATTTCAACATTCGATCCTTTATGCGGATAGATAATATTTGGAACACGGAGTATCAGGTAATGAACAACTACCCTATGCCACTGCGATATTTTGAGTTTGGAATTGGTATCAATTTTACAAAATAACTTAATCCTAACACTTTACAGAATGAAAAATCGAACGCTTACCCAAAAGCTGTTGCTAGGCCTTGGAGTATTGGCAGCATTTTCCTTTGCTTCGTGCCAAAAGGATAGTTCCCAAAGTAGTGTTGCTTATCCCTTCAGCAACAGTATTGCCATTGCCAACGAGGGTGCCTTTGGCTCGTCGAATGCAACACTTTCGCTCTACTATCCATCGGGCGATAATGTTGTAAATGAGGTGTTTAAAAAAGTGAATAACCGTCCGCTTGGCGATGTCTTTCAGAGCATTGGATTTGCAGGCGACAAGGCTTTCTTGGTGCTCAATGGTTCCAATAAGATTGAGATTGTAAATGCCTCAAGCTGTAAGGAGGTTGCTACCATCGAGAATATTTCTAGTCCACGATACGTGACTGCGCTTTCGAGTTCAAAAGCCTACGTTTCGCTTTGGGGCGATGGGGGTCATGTGGCAATTATTGATGTGGCAACCAACTCCATTAGCAACACTATAAAAGTGGGCACTGGCCCCGAGAAGATGGTAATCGCTTCGCAGAAGCTGTTTGTTGCCAATAGCGGTGGCTGGGGAACTGATAATACCATTTCGGTAGTTAATACCCAAACCGATGTTGTGGATGCAACCATTACGGTGGGCGATAACCCCAAGGATATGGTTCTCGATAAGAATGGTAAGTTATGGGTGCTTTGCGCCGGAAACATTGTGTATGACGTCAACTACAACGTGGTTTCGGAAACGCCATCGATGCTGGAACGTATTAATCCATCCACTAATCAAATTGAGTTTTCAATAACCCTTGGTGCCACATATCACCCTGCGCACTTGGCTGTGAATCCTAGTGGCGATGTGCTTTACTATGGTGGCGATTACACTATTGCAGGAATATTTTCTTTTTCCATCGATGCCACCACCACCATGTCGACACCCCTCATCAACGATAGCTTCTACGGCTTTTCGGTGAATCCATCCAACGGTGAGATTATTGGTTTGCTTGCCCCAACCTTCACCCAGCCGGGAACCATGAACCGTTACACTTCTGATGGAACATTTATAAAGAGTTATACCGTTGGCATTGGTCCTAACAGCGCCTATTTTAGCAATTAATTTCATAGCGTTATTTATAATGGCCGGGTGGGTATTCCATCCGGTTTTTTTATGGACAATTTTTTCCTTCGCAAGCGTTTTGCCTCGCAAGGCATGGTGAAAATCAACAGTGTAGATTTAGATGATCTTCAGGTCACGCACTGACGACACTTTTTTCAATTTTCGTATTATTCGATATTTCCTTTCATCTTCGTATCTTTAGTGCAAATTCAATAGATGTATGACCCGCGAAGAAGCTAAGCAACGAATTGAACTGCTGCGTAAATCGCTCGATGAGCACAACTATAGCTACTACATAAAGGCCAATCCCACCATATCCGATTTTGAGTACGATGTGCTGATGCTGGAGCTGATAGGCTTGGAAACCCGTTATCCTGAGTTTTTTGATCCATCATCACCAAGTCAGCGGGTTGGAAGCGACCTGTCGGCTGAGTTTGTGCAGGTGGAGCATCGCTATCCCATGCTTTCGTTGGGGAACACCTATTCGGAGGATGAACTCCGTGACTTCGACCAGCGGGTTAGAAAGCTGCTGGTGAACGAAACACCGGAATACGTATGTGAGCTAAAATTTGATGGTACAGCCATAAATCTAATCTATAAAAACGGCATACTGGTTCAGGCGGTTACCCGTGGCGACGGAGTTCGTGGCGACGATGTTACGGCAAACGTAAAAACCATTAGGTCCATTCCGCTTAAGCTGAAGGGTAGCGATTATCCTGCCGATTTTGAAATGCGTGGAGAGGTGATTTTAACCCATAAAGCATTTCAGAAGATGAATGATGTTAGGGCAGCTAAGGGTGAGCAGCCGTTTGCCAACCCACGGAATGCTGCAGCAGGGACGCTCAAGTTACAGAACTCTGCAGAGGTTGCTCGTCGTGGTTTGGATTGTTTTTTATACTATGTGCTGGGCGAGGAACTTCCATTTGAATCGCACTATGAGAATTTAGAAAAGGCTCGGGAGTGGGGTTTTAAGATATCGGAGCAGAGCAAAAAATGTAGATCGATAGAGGAGGTATTTGAATTCATTCATCACTGGGATATTGCCCGCAAGGAATTGCCATTCGATACCGATGGCGCGGTTGTAAAGGTGAACTCATACAGCCAGCAAGAGCAGCTGGGATTTACGGCTAAAATACCACGATGGGCAATTGCATACAAGTTTAAGGCAGAACAGGCATACACACGGCTACTATCTGTTGATTTTCAGGTTGGACGAACGGGAGCCGTTACGCCCGTTGCGAATCTTGAACCTGTTTATCTGGCCGGAACAACTGTGAAACGTGCATCGCTCCACAATCAGGATCAGATTAAGCTGCTCGACTTGCACATGGGTGATACGGTAATTGTGGAAAAGGGAGGTGAGATTATTCCAAAGATTGTTGGAGTTGATATTTCAAAACGTTCGATTTCTACTGCTCCTGTTGAGTTTTTAACCCACTGTCCCGAGTGTGGCACCGAGCTAGTTCGGCCCGAGGATGAGGCTCGCCACTTTTGCCCCAACGATCAAGGATGTCCACCGCAGATTGTTGGCCGCATGGTTCACTTCATTAGCCGCGATGCCATGAATATCGACGGTTTGGGTGAAGAGACCATCGATCTGCTTTATAGGCAAAACTTGATAACCACCCCAGCCGATTTATACAATCTTACAATGGAGCAGCTAGTGCCACTCGAACGACTGGGCGAAAAATCGGCACAAAACATATTGGCTAGCCTAACTGTTTCTAAAACAGTTCAATTTACTCGTGTTCTCTTTGCATTAGGAATTCGTTATGTGGGAAAAACAACGGCTAAAAAGTTGGCAGAGCATTTTCGAAGTATTGAGGCACTTGAGATGGCTCCGTTTGACGAACTTTGTTCTGTAGATGAGGTTGGCGAACGAATTGCCGGCAGCATTCGTCAGTTTTTTACCGACGAAAGGGCATTGATTTTGGTTGAAAAGCTAAAATTAGCAGGATTACAGATGAACCTTCCTCAAAAGGTGGACGAAACTATTTCTCAGAAGCTGAAAGGTTATACCTTTGTAATCTCAGGCTCTTTTCAATCTATTTCGAGAGAAGATCTCAAGGAGTTGATTGAAAAACATGGTGGTAAGAATTTAGCTTCGGTGAGTGGAAACCTTAGCTATCTTGTGGCTGGTGAAAAGATTGGACCAGCCAAACTGAAGAAAGCCACTGAACTTGGGGTAACCATTATCTCGGAAGATGAGTTTTTTAATTTGATAAATTAAGAACATGTTCAACAATTTAAGGTACAGGTCCGGTTTAAGGGGCATTGATGCTCTGGAGAAAAAGGTAAATAGAAAGAAGTTTATCTACAACCTGGATACTGCTCGTAAGGTAGGTATCGTTTTTGAAGGCTCCGTTACCGGTGTGCCGGAGGAGATTAAGGAATTTATGCAATACCTGAAGAAGCGAAATCTTGATGTTCACGCCATTGGATATGTGGACATGAAGGAGTTAACCGTTGGGTTGGAGCAGCATCCCACCATTGGTTTCTTTTCACAGAAGGAGCTAAGGTGGAATGGAATACCTAAAAGCCAGCAGGTTACTGAATTTACCGATATTCGTTTGGATATTCTCATCGATTTTACCCGCAGAGAGCTAATGCCGGTGCGGGGTGTGGTTGCGCTCTCGCATTCGAGCTTCAAGGTGGGCTTTCAAAACTACTTTCATAGCCCTTTCGATTTTATCCTCTCGGTTAAGGAGTCGGAGAGCCTCTCCTTTATTATTGAGCAGGCAAAACATTACCTGATGGCCATTAATAACCGTCACTACCAAGTGGCTCATGAAAATGATGGCGATACTAAGTATGGTTTAGCAACAAATTAATTACCTCATTCTCCTATACAAGATGGCTTACAAGCAAGTCTGTTTTTGCTCAACTTGCTTTCAATTGTTGAAACGTAAATAGCATTTCTATGAAGAAGTTCTTTGGAACAGGGGTGGCTATGGTGACCCCTTTCAACCCTGACAAAAGTATCGATTTTGAGAGCCTGAAAAAGCTCACCAACTATATTACTGATGGAGGCGTTGAATTTCTAGTTGTTTTGGGAACAACGGGAGAGGCAGCCACACTATCGGCAGAGGAGCGACACAAGGTTGTACGATTTGTTGTGGAGCAAAATGGAGGTAAGCTGCCCGTGGTTGTTGGAATTGGCGGTAATAACACCATGGAGGTAGCCAAAACCATGAAGTCCTTCGACCTTTCCGGTGTTGATGCCATTTTATCGGTAACTCCATTCTACAATAAGCCAACGCAGCAAGGACTATACGAGCATTTTAAGGCATTGGCAGGTGAATCGCCTCTTCCTATCATTATGTACAACGTTCCGGGGAGAACGGGCATTAACCTCTCTGCCGAAACGACTTTGCGCCTAGCTCACGATTTTAAAAACATTGTGGCAGTTAAGGAAGCTTCTGGAAATCTGAATCAGCAATCCTACATCCTGCGTGATAAACCCGCCGATTTTAAAGTTCTTTCCGGCGATGACGGTTTGGCTCTTCCCCAGATTGCCCTTGGTCTCGATGGCGTAATTTCGGTGGTGGGTAACTGCCTTCCACGCGAATTCTCGGATATGGTAAGGTTTGCCTTAGCTGGCGAATATGGCAAGGCAAAGCAGCTGCATTACAAGTTGGTAGAGCTGATCGATGCGCTATTTATGGATGGAAATCCAGGAGGAGTTAAGGCCGCTCTTGCAACAAGGGGCGTGGTGAAAAATATACTTCGTTTGCCCTTGGTTCCCGTTAATGCAAACGTGCAAGCCAAGTTGGAAAAGTTAATGGCTGGATTCTAGTCAACGCATTTTATTACTTAGGTAACCGATAAAAGGAGGTGTTTTCACCTCCTTTCTATTCTCAACCATATGAAGCAGGTTATTTCTATTTTGATTGTTGCCATCGGCTGGTTCCAAGGCACTTTGCTTGCTCAGGAGTCTGCTGCTAAGGATGTTTACCATATAGGGAACGACATCCAAATTAGGGCGCTGGTACCGGGAGTCTATCTCCATCAAAGTTTTATGAATGTGCCTAGTTGGGGCAGAGTTGGGGCAAATGGGCTGGTTGTGATCTCTGGCAATGAGGCTTTGCTTATCGATACACCTTGGAACGATTCCTTAACATCGGTGCTGTGTAGATGGCTTGATGACAGCTTGCATGTGAAAGTGGTGAAGGCCATTGCTGGCCATTTTCATAGTGACTGTATGAGCGGCCTTGGTTATCTTAACGCTCATGGGGTTGAAACCATATACGGGAGTAAAACGCTGGCCATCTGCAAGAAGGAGGGCCTTCCCATTGCTAAAACTACCTTTGCCGACTCTCTTAACCTGAATTTTAATGGAACACCGCTATTCCTCTACTTTCCTGGTGGTGGTCATAGCGTTGATAACATTGTGGTTTGGATGCCATCGGTAAAAGTGCTGTTTGGCGGATGTTTGGTTAAAGATTTATACACCAACAATCTTGGTAATGCTGCCGATGCCGACCTTGCTGCATGGCCCAACTCCATTCGGCGCGTTATAGTTCGTTTTCCAGCGGCGGAAATTGTTGTTCCGGGGCATGGAGAACCTGATGGAAAAGATTTGCTTACGCACACGCTGGAGCTTTGCTCTCCTAAGTAGCATTTTCTACCTACATACAGAGTATTCATATTTGTTGACAAAACATAGTGATAATGAAACAGACAGTTGACAGTATATTTCCTTCCAATGAGGAGATACCTGAGCAATACCGACTAAAATCGCCGGTGGAACAATCGGAATACCTCATCAACGGTGAGATTTTCAGTTGGAAGGGGGAGAGCCAAAAAGTTTTTTCCCCGGTGCTAATTCGCAAGGGCAATGAATTTGACAGCTACATTGGCAGCTATCCATTGATGGGAGAGAAGGAGGCTATGCTGGCGCTTGACGCTGCCACTGCTGCCTACAACTCCGGTAAAGGGGAGTGGCCTTCCATGGGAATTGAGGAACGCATAGCGTGCATGAAGAATTTTGTTTTCTACATGAAGGAGCAGCGCGACGAAATTGTAAAGCTGCTCATGTGGGAAATAGGAAAAAGTGCCATCGATTCGGCTAAGGAGTTCGACAGAACAATTGATTATATTCTCGATACCATTGATGCAGTTAAGAATCTTGATAGGGACTCTTCCCGCTTTGTAATCACGCAGCAAGTGATTGCTCAGGTTCGTCGCGCACCACTTGGGGTGGTGCTCTCCATGGGACCGTTCAACTACCCGCTCAACGAAACTTTTACTACGCTCATCCCCGCGCTTATCATGGGGAACACGGTGATATTTAAGCCTCCACGAATGGGTGTGCTGCTGCATCGACCGTTGATAACTGCCTTCCAAAAGGCATTCCCAAAAGGTGTGGTGAACACCATTTATGGTGATGGCAAGCAGATTATTACCCCTCTTATGAAGTCGGGTAGGGTTGATGTGCTGGCGTTTATTGGTACCAGCCGAGTTGCCGATATTTTAAAGAGTCAGCACCCCAAGCCACACCGACTAAAGAGCATTCTTGGTCTCGATGCCAAAAACCCGGCCATTGTATTGGCCGATGCCGATATTGAGAATGCGGTGAAGGAGTGTATCACCGGCTCACTTTCATTCAATGGACAGCGCTGCACGGCTCTCAAAATTCTCTTTGTGCACCGAAGCATTGCCGATGCATTTGTAAAGCGCTTCAGCGAGGAGGTTGGCAAGCTAAAGTTGGGTATGCCTTGGAGTGCTGGAGTAGGGATTACACCGCTGCCGGAACCCAACAAGTCGGAATTTTTAACCGGGTTGATTGTTGATGCAACGGCAAAAGGGGCGAAGGTGGCAAACCCATCTGGCGGATACTTCAACCGCTCATTCTTCTATCCTGCGGTTCTTTTCCCTGTAAACAAGAACATGAGGGTTTTTTACGAGGAGCAGTTTGGACCAATTGTTCCCATTGTTCCGTTCGACGATATTAATGAACCGCTCGACTACGTGGTGGAGTCGAACTACGGGCAGCAGGCCAGCATCTTTGGGCAAAACCCCGATACCATTGCAACACTCATCGACACTTTGGTAAATCAGGTGTGCCGCGTAAATGTGAACTCCCAGTGCCAGCGTGGACCGGACATTTTCCCATTTACTGGTAGAAAAGATTCCGCCGAAGGAACGCTCTCCGTTTCGGATGCGCTGCGGGTGTTTTCCATTCGAACGCTGGTGGCAGCGAAGGAGAACGATGAGAATAAGAAGATAATTACAGATATCGTAAGGGAGCAGAAGTCAAACTTCCTCTCCACCGATTTTGTGCTGTAGAACCATTAATAAGCATAGATAATAAGAGCCAGGATTTTTTCTCGGCTCTTTGCTTTTATAAATCCGCCAAAGGGATGGTTTGCGCTGGGTTTTCTCTTGTAATGCGTTTCGGTAATTGCGGTGCATGATACAATTTGAAAATTAACCAATTTGTAGATTTGAAAATGCTGGTGCAGCTATCAACCATTTGTTATTGCGGTGCAGGGCAGGTTCATTGATTGAGATTTGCGCGTGTACCGCTGGCGCTTAGGATGTTCCTGTTCCGAGGGCTCGCGCCCCCCGCTAAAAACATTCAATCCCTTCGGGGTTGCGTTTTGGGCGAAATATCTTAAAGCCCGAAGGGCTGATATGATTATAGAAAACCAGCGTGAAGCGCAACAGAAAACCCGGAACGGGTGACAGAAAATTATTTCAGCCACCTGCCAAAATTTGAAAATATTGGTGCAGCAATCACCCATTTGTTATTGCGGTGCATGGCAGTAAGGTTCATTGATCGAGATTTGCGCGTGCAGCGCTAGCGCTAGGGTTGTTTGCAACCCAGGGCTAAAGCCCTGGGCTATAAATATTCAACCCCTCCGGGGTTGCGTTTGGGGCGAAAAATATTTCGCCCCTACATTCGTTGAATTCTTTTATCGAAAAAAAAGAGACGCAAATCCTTGCGTCTCTACAATCGATGAATTTTCGTAATTATTTTTCTGCCGTTGCGTTACGGCTATTTTCCTTTTATTTCGCCTTTTCTGCAAGCAACTTCTCCACAAATGCGGTGGTTTCGTTTACCAACTTTGTGTAATGCTCGCCTGTTCCGGGTCCGGAGAAACCGGTGTGCAGCTTAACAATATTTCCATTCCTGTCGATGAATATGGAGGTTGGAAAGGCAACCATTCCATCGAGGTTGTAGAGCACCTTGTCCATGGTTGCCTTACCGCGCGGTCCAGCGTATAGGAAGGTAAACTTAGCACCGGTTTGGTCGGCAAAACGCTCAATGCCCTTTTTCGACGATTCCAAATCCTTGTTCTCAAAGCAGAGGGCTACGATTTCCAACCCTTGCGATTTGTACTTATTGTAAAGCTGGCTGTAGAATCGAATCTCGTCCATACAGTTGGGACACCAGGAACCCGAAGCGCTTACAATAACCACCTTATTTTTGAACCTACTATCGCTAAGCCTTACAGTATCACCGTTAAGGTCAACACAGGCAAATGCAAACTTGTTGGTTGCTCCCTTTTTAAGATGGATGAGCGACTCAACGGGAGGCAGGTCGGCATTGTTGTTCCTAACGGCAGTCCATACCGATTTCCACCGAGCGCTGCCAAGAAACATACCGTTCACCATCTGGTTATCCGATGGAACTTCAGCGGTTATAATGAGGGTGTGGGCTCCATCCACTGCCGATAGCATAAGCTTATTGCCGGCAACTTTACCTTGAAGGTAGCGCATGTCGCCGCCGGAGTTAAGCCACGTGCCAACCACCTTGGATCCCGTTTGTGTAAACTCACCCACCATGTTGGTAGAGTCTGGTGTTCCTGGGTTTTCGGTAATTTCCCAACGGCCCGAAACGTTAACTTCTGGTGCTTCCGTGGCATTGGGGAAGCGGTCGGTGATACCTTTAAGCGCATAAAACTCGTAGCCGTGTCCATTCTCTTTTCCTTTGGGGAAATATTGTCCAACAAGTGAATCGGGGTATATTCTGGCAACAATTTCACTCAAAAACACGGGGAACTTCATATCGATGGAGTCTCCCTTTATAGCTATCTCGGTAACCTTAATGGTTTCGTTGGCATTAAGGATTGAAATAACGTAGCTGTTGGAGTCCTTAACAACGTTCATGTTGAATGGAACCTCCATGCTCTTTTCAGTGGAGTCGGGAACGAGCCTGCCAAGCCAAGGGCCTTGAGCTAATTCAGCTTGTTTGCTGGTGCAGGATATTACGCCAACAATGGCTAATACTCCTAATGCTAAGTTTTTTAAATTCATCGCTATCCGTGTTCTTTGGTGAGCGTTAATACTGATATTACTGTTTATTGCGGTGGAAAAGCTGGTTATACCATTTCCGTCCATTAATTGCAAGAACAATTATAATTATGCCAGCTGCAGCTCCCGTAATAAGTCCAACAATGTAAGAAAGTGACATCGCTTCTGTTTTTTGTTTTTCAAATGTATAAATAATCATTGGTGTCCGGGAAACATTTGTTGATCCCCTATTGGGAACCATCATCTAATATTTCTATGCTATTCTACAAAACTTTATCCGCTACGCGGAAAATTCTCCTTGGGACCCGTAGACCGCTGGCCAAGGATGTAGTATTGTAAAAATGTAATTCCAGTTTATTACATACTTCATAGAGACTTTTTCCCCGAACAACGATATATAATCCTATTTCGCTACCGATGAAGTGATTTTAAAGCAAACTTAGAGAGAGCCTTAATGTTACTTTGCAACTATAAACTCCCTTAGATTCGAAACCAAGATTTTATCCAACTCGGCCATGTTCTCTGCTCTTGTTTCAGTAAAAAGGAAGGCAAAAACAGGGTATTGGGTGAAATCAATTTTCCTCAACTCCAACGGCTTTTCAAAATGCGTTAACAACGTTTCGTAGTCGAAAGAGGCAATGTCCGATGCCTGATGCCCAGAGTTATTGTCCAGAATAACTATGCTGTAAACCTTGCCTTCCTTATCTTTCAGTAAGCTGTTCCAGTCGGGGGCCTTTTGTTCGAAGTAGCATTCGTACTCGTTAATTCCGTATGCATGGAAAGCCAAGTCACCGGTGGAGCACCAGCCGCCAAAGCGCATGGGGTTCACCTCAATGGGGTAAACCGTGCCAGCCTTGTCTATTCTTATCTCGACGTGGGCTGGAAAGTTGCGCAGCTGCGCAAGCCGGGAAACATTGGCGAGAAAGGCTTCGATGCGAGCAATGTTTTTCTCAACAATCTCCTTCGAAGTAAAGTAAACACGGTCGCTTACATCTTTTCCTGAACCAAAAATGTGCTCCAGAATGTTGAGCACGACGGGCTTTCCCTCATCGTTAAAGTAGCAGTCAATGGCAAACTCATCACCCTCAATGCAATCCTCAATAACAAAGTTGGTGGCGTCCATTACCTCCTTTGGGTATAGATCCTTCACCTCCTCAATTTCGTGAGCAATGGTTTCGCGAATGGCAATCCACTCCTCATCGCTATCGACCTTATGCACGCCCATGCTGAAGAACCCAATAGCCGGCTTAATAATAAACGGCTTTGGAATGTCGTGCGACGACAGCGTTGCCAGCTCTGCTAGCGGAACACTCTTGAAGTAGAAGTTTGGGAATATGGGCTTTACCATCTCCCTAAATTTCACCTTATCCTTGAATAGGCCAATTGTATGTGGAAGGGATGAGAATGGCAGGTTTTGCTCCACCCAGCTGATGGCGTTTTCGGAGTTGGAGTAGACCAGCTCTTGCGGATTTTGGCGAACACGGTTTGCGGCTTCCTGTTCGCTGATGAATTTTACCCCGCCTTTGCTAGCAAAAAACTCTCTCGCAATGGCAGTATCAACTACCGGATATTGATTTCGAACGATGGTTTCTTCAAGAAATTCTGAGACGTATGGTTTGTCGAGTAGTATCATTTGATTAATTATTTTACGATGTTGCGTGTTGTTGTATTACTCAGTGCATTGTAATATTGTCCTGTGCACCGCCAAGACTTTCCGTATTTGCCAGATGGCAAAAGGGCATAGCAGCACCTTGCCAAGGTGGCTCAGTGCTATTCGATTGTAAAATCACCCTATGGTTTAAGCAGGCTGCTCAAATCAATCTCAATGAGTGAATTGTCCTGCGCGTAGCGAAGCGTTGTTCCCGATAGCACCGCGTTTGAGGGAGCATCGAGAATGGCGATTGCCTCTCCCTGCCGGTTGGTAACAATGGTGGAGCTACCCTTTACTAGGAAGTTAAAACCCATTGCGCTGAGGTAGTTGACATAAATTTCGGTGATATTGTGCTGGTTATCAACCTTTAAATTGTCGTCAATGGTAAGAATGCGGCCAGTGGATGTGTATAGAAAATGGCGGGTGGTGTCGGTTGCGTTTAGGGCAATAAAGGTGGAATCCTCTCTTTCCACAAACGCCTGATTACCTAAGAAGTATGCCAACTCACCATAGAGGTTTTCGGTCAATGGCTTCTCATCTACCAAGCTTCCTGTTGAAAGATTGTAGCTGGCCAACTTATGAGGAAATACAAGTATCAAGCTGTTTCCATGGACGTAGTAAGCGTTTATTTGGTTCTCCTTTTCGAACTCTGTCATGTAGTTTTGCTGCCCGTTTATGAGATTAAAGGAGGCAATGAACGGCTGTCCAAACTCCATCAACCGGTTGTTCTGGTAAGCAAACCCCCGATTTATTAGATAAACAACCTCGTTTTCAATTACAAGGGTAGACTTGCTTGTTAGCTTCTTTGGCAGGGTAGTTTGCCATACCACGTTCCCCTTTAGGTCGATGCAGGCAATGCTCTCCTTGGAGGCAAAATATAGAAGGTTGTTTTTCTCCACTAGGTTGGAGGCAATATCGTGAACAATGTTCTGCCCTGTTGGTACAAGCATTATACCGGTTGCAAGACCAAGGGTAATGCCTGCGGCTAGAGTTACAGGTTGGGCCGAATACTCCTTAACCCCTGTTATGGCCTTATAGTCCCAACCATGTCCGGTGGAAGAGTTCAAAAGGTGCAATCCCGACGATACAATGAGCTTGGAGGTATCGTCCATATTGGTGAGCGAATTCCACCCAAAGTCTCTGTTAACCTCGTGGCTCCAAAAGGTTGAACCGTTCGCCATGTTGATACCCATCAACGTATTTACGTTGCTTGCCGATGGATTAACGATGGGGTAGGCCAACCCAATTTTTGTTTTCGGGTCCACATAGTAAATGGCGGTTGCGTTCTCCCAAACCACTTTTCCGTTTTCGCTGCTTAGCCGCTGCGTATTGTTCCCCACTCGTTGAAGAATGGCGCCACCACTCAGCTTTACATCGAAGTTATTGGTTTGTTGAGCCCAGAGCATCGATTGGCTTTTATCGTTGTAAACTCCTATATAGCCCTTGTTCTTAAAGTATTTTCCATTGTTTGTTAGGTAGCGAAGCTGCAGCAGAATGTTTTGGTTTGTGGTGTCGCCTTGCCATTGCGATACAAAGCAGGGAAATGTGATTTTGGTAGCGTGAATTTCCTGATTTGTAACCAGGTTTTTTCCAATGGTAATGTCTTGGCGTGTTGGCTCTAAGGTGCCATTTTGTGCAAAGCTACTAAAGGAGGTAAGCAGCGCAAATACTAGTAATGCAAGTTTATTCATGATTTTGTGTGTAAGCAATAGGGAACAATATTTAAAACATTCGTCCACGGCAAATAGTATGCCGGGTTAAAAGTAAAAATTAAAGTTGGGTTTATTCTTCTAAGGATAAAGTAAAGAAGCACCCTTTTTGTTTCATCTAGAAGAAAATTGCTTCTCCCAACATATTTTTAAGAAATACTCCGTCTTCAAAAATGGGAAGCAGAGCCATCGAAGGTTTGATATTCATCAACCCATTCCATATTTTCGTGATCATTTGTTGAGAATTTGGTTTTAGCGGAGGGGGGATAGGCTCCGGTGAGTTGTCATAGCAGTGTTAAGAAATTGCGAATGGCTTGCAATAGTTACAGATATGGGATACTTTTGAACTGCCATCAACTGGTTTAACGGTGCAGGAAAAAGAGATAGTTGTAAGCATTAGCAATGGGGACGAAGGTGTTTTTGAAGAGGTTTTCAGAACATACTATGAGCGTCTTTGTATCTATGCTCATACAATGCTCAACGATAGCCAGGAGGCAGAGGAGATGGTACAGTCTACATTTATTACCCTTTGGGAAAATCGGGCGACGCTCGACATTCATACCTCGCTGAAGAGCTACCTCTACCGTGCGGTGCATAACAGCTGCTTGAATCGGATCAAACACCTCAAGGTGAGGCAGGAGCACGGCGACTACTACCTCCACGCCTACGATGAGCAGGTTGACTCCACGGCGCAGCAGGTAATGGGTAACGAGCTGCAGCAGCAGATAGGTTTGGCTGTGGAACAGCTGCCTGAACAGTGTAGGAGAGTATTTACATTGAGCCGATTCGAAAGCTTAACCTACGCCGAAATTGCTGCCAAGCTCAACATTTCGGTGAAGGCGGTGGACAAGCAGATGGTGAGAGCGCTTAGAATAATGCGGGAACAGCTGAAGGATTACCTTCCTCTGTTCCTTCTACTAATGATACTAAAGAAATAGACAGTTATAACCTTGGTTGTAGACAACGAACATATTGACCAGCTCATAGCGCGCTACCTCGCAGGTGAAGCATCACCTGAGGAGGCCGTGTTGCTTGACGATTGGGTTGAGCAGAGTGCCGACAATAAGCGGTACTTTGACCAGCTGCGGCTACTTTTCAATCAGGGGAGAGGGGTGTCGGCAACTCCGGTATTTAATGTGGACGCCGCCTGGAGCACGGTGGCTGCTGGCATGAGGGAAAAACCAATAGCCAAAGTTGTTCCGCTCTACCGAAGAGGATGGGCTCAGCTGGCTGCTTCGTTGCTACTGCTGGTTGGCCTTCCGCTATGGCTCTTTTTTGGATACTTTAAATCCGTTTCGGTGACCAGCTATGCCGCTGCCAACCAAATAGAGACGCTGCAGCTGAAGGATAGCAGCAAGGTGGTGCTTAACCGGCACAGCAGCCTTAGCTACACTGCTGCATTTGGAAAGAGCAAGCGCAAGGTTACGCTTAAGGGTGAGGCCTTCTTTACTGTTCAGCATAGGAGCAATAAGCCCTTCGTGGTGGAGGCAAACGGAACGCTGGTGGAGGACATTGGCACCGCCTTCAACGTAATTGCCTACGACTCCACTTCAACCGTTGAAGTGTACGTTGAGTCGGGAAGCGTTCGCTTCTACACCCCGCAAGGCGATGGTATAACCCTTGTTGCCGGCGAAACGGGTATCTATAATAAAAGGACAAAAACTTTTAGCCGGAGTGGCACAGCCAACCCTAACGTAACGGCTTATAAAACCAAGCGCTTTGTGTTTGTTGATACCCCTCTTCGGGTGGTGGTAAGGGAGCTCTCCTCTGTTTATGGCGTTGATATTGCCCTGAAGACATCGGCAATTGAGAATTGCAAAATCACGGTGACCTTTGATAACGAGAAGCTGGAGAGCGCAATGGAGGTTATTGCAGAGACGTTGAATCTTAACGTTACAAAGTTGGATAACAGTTATACGCTGGAGGGAACGGGATGCGAAAACGAGTAGAGAACCGGTCCCGCTTTGCTGTTCTAATTCTTTGGGCGCTTTTTCAACTCCCACTAACGCTACTGGGGCAGAGTGAGGATATTCCACCGCTGGAGCGCTTAGTATCCATTTCGGTTACAAACGTTGAGACGCGTGATGTGCTCGACCAAGTTTCCCGGCAGGCCAATGTTATCTTCTCCTACAGCTCAAAGGCCTTTAAATCGGAGAGCGGCATTACGCTTACCGTTGCCAATAAGCCCGTTAGGCTTGTGCTTAACGCCCTGTTCAACGGGGCGGTGAAGTACAAGGTCCGTGGACGTTACATAATTCTTTCGGAAAATAGGGATGAGGCCATCAACGTTTCCCAATCGACGGCAGCGCAACGAACAATTGAGGGCTATATCTACGAGCCGATTTCAAGAAAGAAGCTAAGCGGAGTTACCGTGTACGATAGAAACTCCATGGCTTCGACAATAACCAACGAGTATGGCTATTTCAAAATTACCTTGCCGCCCGATGATGCCAAGCCCGATGTGCGGGTTAGTAAGTTTGGTTACGTGGATACGGTGCTCAGCTATACGCGCAATGCCTTTAACTTTCTGGCGGTGGAGCTGTCGCTCGACTCCCTGAAGCAATCATTCTCCAAGAGAGAGCCAAAGCTGAACCGCGATTCCACAACCTGGGTTTCGCGATGGCTCATTCCCAAGAAGGTGAAGATTAATACAAAAAACTTAAGCGATACGCTCTTTCGCAAGGTTCAGGTTTCAGTTATTCCCTACCTGAGCACAAACCAACTTCTTACGGGAAACGTGGAGAATAACGTCTCCATTAATATTGTGGCCGGGTATGTGCAGGGCGTGCGCTATGCAGAGTTTGGCGGGGTGCTCAACATCGACCGCGACAGCGTAAGGTATGTTCAGGGAGCGGGTGTAGCCAATATAGTGGGGAAGAACATGAGGGGGGCGGAGATGGCCGGAGTTTTAAATTTGGTGATGGGGGATGCAACAGCGGCTCAGCTTGCCGGTGTTGGAAACATTACCTACGGCTCATTTAAAGGTGTGCAGGCAGCCGGAACTTTCAACTACGCCCCTTCGGTGGTGGGGGCACAGCTGGCCGGAACCTTTAACTATGCATCAACAGTTAAAGGCGTTCAGATTTCCGGGACCATTAACCGAGCACGGAGCATTGTTGGTGCACAGCTAGCGGCGGTAAACAGTGCCGATACGGTTGATGGAGCACAGGTGTCGGTGCTGAATGTGGCCCGCGTAGTAAAAGGGGTTCAGGTGGGGTTGGTAAACTTTGCCGACTCGCTCGATGGTGTTCCTGTTGGGTTGTACAGCTACGTTAGAAATGGCTACCACTGCTTTGAGATTTCCAGCGACGAGCTCTTTCAGGCCAATGTTGCCTACCGCAGCGGCGTTAAGCGGTTGCACGGAATATTGCTGGCCGGAGTTCAGGCCAAGGATGGGAGTAACCCACTGTGGACGCTGGGCTATGGCTTTGGAACCACTGTTAGCTTGTCAAGGAAGCTATCGCTCGATATGGACCTAACTGCTCAGCAGCTGATGAAGGGGGGCATATTTCTTTCCAGAAGTGGTTTAGCCCGAGGATACCTTGGGCTAGGGCAGAAGCTATCGTCGCGAGTTGCCCTTGCTGCCGGGGTAACATTTAACTACCTAGCGTTTGATACTGCAAAGCAAAACAACGTGCAGTATCTTACTTCGCTTGCACCCCACACGCTTTCTAGTAGCGTTGGAGCCAATGGAATTGCCCTGCAGTCGTGGCTTGGATGGAAAATTGCGTTGAGGTTATACTAACGTAAGTTCGATATAGTAGAACGCAATTTCACAGTTGTTTTGCCCAAAATTCACTCGATACAGTTGGTTGTATTTATAGCTTCATATTTAGTAAAGGTGTGCAAATGTTCTTAGCGCAGGCTAGGGCATTCAGTTAGTAACGGAATTTTAGGTGGCTTTACGAAAATAGTTGCATCGAGCTGAGGTTATACTCGCTTCCTGATAAAAAATATTTTTAAGAGGGGGGAGTGTTCTTTCCTGAGTTGTCATAGTAGCGTAAATGAAAAATTTAGCACTATGAAATCAAAAAGAAAGTTAGGCAGCACTTGTGGCCGAAGAGTTGGCTTCCTGCTGCTTATTATGTTGATGGTAAGCCTTGCCGCTACGGCACAGGACTCTCTTTCGGTATCACCGAAGCCCACTTCACCCACAGTAGAAAAGGCAAGTGAAAAATGCCATTGCATAAGCGATTCGGTGTTCCAAAGAGTGCAGCTTGGCGTGGTGCCGGGCATTAGCACCAACTGTTACCTAAAGAATCCCCAAACCGTTAACGACCTCTCCTTCAACTTGCTGGTTGGAAAGGTATATAGCGTTCGTTACTTGGAGCTTGGTGGGCTGATTAACATGGACGAATCGGATGTTAGCTATGTTCAGCTGGCGGGTATTGGCAACATTGTGGGCGGAGATTTCAAAGGCGTACAATCCTCGGGTATTGTTAACACGGCCCACTCCGTTAAGGGCGTTCAGCATGCCGGGGTAATTAACTACGTTAAAGGCCCGATTGTGGGGGTTCAGCATGCTGGGGTGGTAAACCTCGACAAGGGAAATGTAACGGGAGTTCAGGGAGCCGGTGTGCTCAATATGGTCGACAGTATGCGTGGTTTTCAGCAGGCTGGGGTTTTTAACCGTGCGCTGAGAGTGAATGGTATGCAGGCAGCCGGAGTATTGAATATGGCTACCAATGTTAAGGGTGTGCAGCTTTCAGGAGTGGTTAATCAGGCTCAGGATGTTCATGGAGTTCAGGTGAGCGGTGTGGTAAACAAGGCTAAGGCCGTGAAGGGTTTCCAGCTGAGCGTGGTGAATATTGCCGATACCGTTGACGGAGCAAGCCTTGGCGTGGTAAACATTATTAAGCACGGTGGGTATATGCGCTGGGAGGTGAGCGGCGATGAGGTGTTTCCCGTTAATGTGGCCTTTCGTTCGGGCGTGCCCATGCTCCACTCCATTCTTACGGCTGGGATAGCCACCGATAACCTAAGCAACCCAACGTGGACGTTTGGTGCTGGGCTTGGCATGTCGCTTGGACGACCGGAGAAGATGCTGTTCGATGTAGATCTCACTGTGAACAACGTGGCACAGGGAGGCCGTAACAACGAGGATCAGCTGCTCCATCGCATATACCTTGGGGTGGATATACCGGTGGGAAAAAAGCTCTCCATAGCGGCCGGTGTAACCTACAACTTCTTCTTCTACGAGCAGGGCGACAAGAACAGGATTAACGATATAATGCCCTACTCCGTTTACAGGGAGAACATCCACGGCACCTCCATGGTGGATAGCTGGGTGGGTGGAAAAATTGCCATTCGGTTTAGGTAGGGTTATTCCCTCTTTACGCTAAAGGTCTGCTGCTACTGTGCGGCAGACCTTTTAGTTTTTTGTGGGGGTTAGGTTGAATGGTAAAGGAAGAATGTAATTGCATTGATATGCAGCAAGGAATCATGGGATACTACCCTCCTGCATGGCAATTTCTTCCAAAATCTTTGTAACTTGCTCTTGTGTAAAGCGTAGGTTTTTCATCTCTTAAATTTTAAAGTTTTGCAACCTTAAATTTAGAAAAATCTCACTTTACACACTTTTTGGGACAGTATCCATGGGATACTTCGCTTGCTAGTTACATACACCTATGTTTGAGTGGGGAGAAACCCCTGTGTTCTGTCTTCCATTATCATACTCTATAGTCACATGTGCTTATAAGAGGCTGTTTCAGGATTCATATATTTTAATCCAAGTGGAATCACCTTTAAAAAATCATTATCATTTGTTGATAGAAGAACATAGTCGTTGTGAATGGCTGTTGCTGCAATAACTGCATCTGGTAACCTTATATGAGTTGATTTTCTTATTTGAATTGCACTGTTTATTATTTCATCATTAATGTAATGAATTTCAGAGCCGGCTAAAAACTCTTCCCTTACTCTAATATCTTCGGCAATTGGGGGATTCCATACTAATAATTCAATTTTCGTAATGAACGAAACTTTACAATCATCATCAACCAAAGTATCCATAAATGAAATTGCTTTTGGAGGAAGTACCTCGTCCAGATATTTTACAACTGTACAAGTATCAATTAAATATTTCTGTCCCATTCGCTACGTAAATCTGAAATTTGATCGTCAATTTCTTTATTGCTTTGTTTTGATAATTTACCTCTCAAAGCAGATAATTTTCTTTTAGGCTTTTCAGAGAATATCATGAATGTAGAGCCACTTGGCGGGCAAAACATTACAGTCTCATTTTCGATGCCACATATAAAGTCGTCGAATGAAAATCCTTTAGATTCTGTTTGCCAGCCAGCGACCTTATATTCAGCTTGTGGTTCATTTACTACTGTTATCATGGGGGTCTCCTTTCGTTTCTATAAATTTATACTTGCTTAATTTGATTATGATGCAGAAAAGAACTACAACGTGTTCAAAAGAATATTCAAATATATCCATTAAGCCGTGAGCAACTGCATTTCGCAAATTTAATCCTGCCTTTTCTGCTAATACATATTTTATTAGTATTCTGTCTTCCTCATCAAAATTAGTTTTCTGTTCAGGTTTTAAAAGTGGTTCGTGAGCAATATCAGCCAATAAATCATCCAATAATTTTTCCATTACCAATCTATCTGAGCCTTTCTGTCTTGTTTTAAATGTTGCAATGCCAATTTTCTCACAAAAATATCGTAAAAGCCCCTCAACTTTCAATGTTAAACTATCGGTTACGGTAACAAATTCACATTGATAAGTATTGTCAGCGAAGAAACTGTCGAGTTCATCAAACAACCTTTTCAATCCAGGTTTAAGTGTATCTATTGGTTTGACATCTACTGCCTGACCATGATAATTCCTTACAATAACTTCATTAAACCATGTGCCTTCTAAATGGGATATCACAGAGGCGTAATTTAATTTCTTGGCTTTATAGGCTTCAATAAAAAACCTATGCATTGTTTGTGTACCAATTTGAAAATTGAATGTATATGAGTTCCAAAAACTGAATTTTTCTTTTTCTTCATCAGTATAAAACACGTCAACCGTGTTTCCAAATTTATCCATTATTGATGTTGGGAGCATTGAGAGCAAAACGGTCTGTTTACTCAATTCAACAGAACGGTCTTTAATATTTTTAATTGTATCATACCATGGAGATGTTATGAAATGATTAATTATGCCTCTTTCGTTGTTGTCAGCAACCGCTTTTAAAATGCGCTCATTCATATTATCAACGTGCTCCTTTGGTAGTTCTTGCCTTACTTCTGACAACCGAAACTTGCCTCTTAATTCGGAATAATATTTCTCCAATCTACTAATGTCATTAGGTAGTTTAATCTGTTGATAAATGCGGAGTGCATTTCCTGCAAAATTCACACAGGTATGGTTTGATTTACTTTCTGCATCAGTTGCGAGTTTCTCATACAACTTTGCTTTGTATTTTAATAAGTCATCGACCGGTTTATTTCTTTTTTGCTCAATAGCAATATTACGGTCAATGGCATACATTGCACCCCATACATAGGTTTTTTCAAGTTCTTCAGCCCCTGCCAAGTTTTTATCAACAACTTTCTGAAAGTCGATTAATTTATTTGATAAACCAAAATAATCGGATAACAAACCAGAAAGGTCAAGTAAAATACGTAAAGTGCCTTCCTTAGTAATATCCCAATTTTGGTGCGTTTCAAATATGTATTTAATTATATTAGTCAACTCAGGCTCAAGATTTGATTTTTCTGCAACACCGAATGCCATTCGCAAAGAATGGAAGAAATGCAACACGTAATGATTTTTTTCACCACCTTTATTAGCTTTAGCTTGATAATCTTTGCTAAGCTGAAATAACTCATTACAAAGCTGACGTTTAAAATCATTATGTCTTGACGTGGCAGTTTTTTCACCAAAATACACCATTAAACCGTATTCAGTTTTTGCATATAGGTTTTTGCATTCGTTGTAACGTTTTTCAAAAAATTCAAAATCTTGTTGGGTGTATTTTGTAACATCAGGCCAATAAAGAGGTATTTGGCTGCCATCTTCCAAAGTTTGTGTACCACTCATTTGCCAACTTAATCCGTTAATAATTCCTTCTGCATTATCATGTTTATTATCAAAAGACTTTTGAACTGAAAATACTTCTCTGTCAAGTTCTGCAATTGCAGCAATATTCTGTTTGCCTTCTTCAAAAAGTTGCTTGCAGACCTGCTGAAATTCTGAATTGATTGTATGGACATCCTTACAATCGTATGAACTTTCATCAATCTTTTTCAAATATTTTTCTAGAGTATTCATTTCTTGTTCCTTCACAATGATTTACTTTTCAATTTATGTCTGTCATTTCTGTTTTCTACCGTGTATAAACGCAATTGTGTCAGTTTGTCCAATAGGTGAAATAAAATTGGTTATACCCAAATATATGAATTATTCCCATACTGTAAGTTAAGTTTTTTTCCTTTGTTTCTCTGCGGCGAAGCGTGTTCGCCGCGGAGAAACGTTGCGGTTGGCCTATGGGCAGGGCCACGCTAAGGTGCTGAGCTACTCGGTGCGCTCAAAGCTTACGGCCTCAATGGCCCGCTTGAGCTCCACCCCCGGCGTAAAGATTACCTTTACCCCGGTAATTTTGCCGGTGTTGAACTCCTCCAGGGTGTCCACACCATCGCTGGAGATGGAGAGGCGCAGGGAGCCAAACTCTCCCAAGCTTACGCTCTTGCCCATAACTAGATACTTGGGCATGGCCTCCAGCAGGCTCTCAATTACGTTGGACACGTCGCCCCGCGAGAGCGACGACATGCCGGTAATCTCCTTGGCCAGCTCGGTTTTGCTAATCATGCCGTCGTTTACCGTAGAAGCATACCACTTCTTCGCTTGACGGTCCTGCGGATTTATCCGCTCAATCAAATGGTACTTCATGATACTTGGTTTTGTGCCTCGGAAGTATGGCCTGGGCGATAGCTCCGAAGCGGATTTACAGCATATGCTGGTTGTAGTTTGTCTGCATCAGCATGGAGCGAAAAAATCTTGGGCAAGATTTTTTTCCAAGTTGGGCAAAACTTTTTCCCGGGATGGGCAAAACTTTTTCCCGGGATGGGCAAAACTTTTTTCCAAGTTGGGCAAAATTTTTCTCTCCTTTAACTTTTAATCTACTTGAACACAATCAAAGGCTAATCCTACATTCTGTAATCCTAAAAACCGTGCTGGCAAGCGGAGGAGGAATTGTGAATCCAACACTCTAATCTAAAGCATGTTATCCCAAATTTATGGCAACGTTTTTTAAAAGTCAAGAGCTTTTTAGAAAAAAGTTAAGGTTTGGGCAAAAAAAATGCACAGAACGACGCCTATTCTAACCCAACAAAACGCTGGCGCGAGTGGCAGGAAAATGGGAGAGATGGCTCTGCTTGTTGGGTTAGTGGGTGGGGAGAGCTAATTGATTATCCACTATTATTCAATTTCTCTATTCCCAATCAAATTTAGCTGCCAATTTAGTCTTTGCTTATCAAATCGGCTCATATATGTTAATGCACTGGTAAATAATACTGGTGTATTTATAAGTGTTTCATCTTTTTTCTCAATAATACTCTCTGCGAGTCTCTCTTTTATGATGTGTATTCCATATCTCACATCAAATACAAAATCATAGCCAAACCAAACATTGTCAAATTTTCCATTTTCATTAACCTTATTAATCCCAAAGAAATTTGCAGCCCCAGTGTTGCATACAACAATTATTTCGGGGTTTATTTTGCACATTATATCATGACTTAATCTTAATTGCTCGACAATGAATTGGATATCGTTTTTGAAGAATAGCTCTATCTTCTTTTGATTAGTCTCTCTGAACTGGAAAAGGTCAATGTAGGTCCAATTATTTTCATACCTCGTTCCAACAACTAGGTCACCAAAACTCTTATAATGTTTTGGATAATCAGTTATAGCTCTATCAATATCATAAAGAAATGATTCGTTATTTGCATCTGAAGGGAATGATGGATTTATACCAACAAATAAAGCTTTCCCTTTTTTAAATTCAGCCCCTACAAAACCTCTATCGATTATGGCTTGAACATCTTCTTGACTCGATTTATATTTAAATATTTCAGTCAATTTTGTTCGTGTTAAATTATCAATTTCTTCAGGAACCATTGTTCTTTTTATATAGTGGCTAACGAGCGTATAAATTCAATTGCATTTCTTTCACCAAAAGGTGGAATAAAATTGCTCCTTACACAAATATAGAAATCTTTACCACAACTCTTTTAAGGCCGTGGGGAATTTAAGGCCGTTATATTTTAGTGGGATGGATTTAGGCTGGGGAATATGGCGTAGCATACGGGTGGGGAGAGAAAACAATTTCGGAAACCAGTCCGGTTGCAAATTCTGCAATGTAATGTTCTGCAATTCGGGTCATTCCTTCGCTGTTTTATTGGTTGGGTTGAATTTATCCTCATTCCATTTTAAGGGGTTGTTCATAATGTATTCCGATATGGTTTGGTACGATTGTTCGTTGCGTATGATGTGGTCGTAAAAACGCGATTGCCATGCAAAATTGAACCCCAACCGGTGTGCGTGTTTCGACACCGCCGATTTGTATGAACCGATAATGGACGACAACGTATTTTTGCCCTGGTTTTGAAATCGTTTTTGCCCAATGGTTTGTTGTGGCGGTTGTTGTTGTTGTTGTTGTTGTTGTTGTTGTTGTTGTTGGGATTGCGGGGATTGTTGGGATTGGGGTGATTGTAGAGACAACGCATGCGTTGTCTCTACGCATGCGTCGTCATCCACGTATGCGTCGTCATCCACGCATGCGTCATCATCCACGTGGTTACCATCCCCGGACGTATCGCCATCCGCGTTGTCGTTCGTTTCAACGGTTCCATTGCCATTCAATATCAATATGCCGTGCACATGGTTGGGCATAACCACAAATTCGCCCAAATCGATGTTTGGGGTGTGGTTTTTAATTTCGTGCCATAAAATGTCGGCAATAATACCCACACCCGATAAATTCATTTTTCCATTTACCACATCACCCAAATGGTTTTCCCTGCCCTTGGTGCAAATGGTTACAAAATAGGCCGCAGGTTGCCCATAATCCCAATGCTGCAATCGGGTAGACGGTATGCGGTATTTATTTTGAAATTTGACCATGTTGGTTTTCGATAATCACGAACGAGCATCTACACGCTTGTTCTTTAGCCATTTGGTGGAATAAATCATCCCTTACACAAATATAAAAATCTTTGCAAGAACCCTTTATTCTGCCAGAAGGATTTTAATGCCCTTGGTGGTTTAGTGGGAGGGATTTTGGGTGGGGAGGAGGCTTATGGTCACACCTGCGTATGGAGAGCAAGTTGTCTCGTCCTAGAAAAAGTTTACAGATTAATACTTAAATCCTGAGATAGATTTACATTAGAAATTAATCCTGAGATTGGTTTACAATGATAGGATTTTTCTTGTAATAATTCTTCCATAATCTTTT
>Ga0307375_10000052_pt1 | contig 165464 bp, 152 predicted proteins | sample TR1MG_FD_202531 | JGI IMG/M metagenome (GOLD analysis project Ga0307375, IMG submission 202531) | Soil microbial communities from Risofladan, Vaasa, Finland - TR-1 | ecosystem: Environmental > Terrestrial > Soil > Coastal area > Acid sulfate soil | place: Finland: Risofladan, Vaasa...
TGTAACTACTTAGTACCAAACGAGCCTTTAAAATTGTTTTAAACGACATTTAAAGGCTACATTTGTGTGTAGAAAAATTGTGCACAATTCATTTTAGATTTGCGCACAATTTGTTTTGGCGATTATACATGCTGCAATGCAGAGAAAAATTTAAATGCACCAACCCAGCCATTCATAACCAGAAAAATATAATTCCAATGATGAGCATCAATAGCTCCAACCAGATGAGGTTGGGCGTACCGTAGGGCTACGTTTCCTTCAACCGGATGAGGTTGGGCGTACCGTAGGGCTACGTTTCCTTCAACCGGATGGGGTTGGACGTACCGTAGGGCTACGTTTTCTTCAACCGGATGGGGTTGGACGTACCGTAGGGTTACGATTGCTCCAACCGGGTGGGGTTAGACGTACCGTAGGGCTACGTTTCCTTCAACCGGATGGGGTTGGGCGTACCGTAGGGCTACGTTTTCTTCAACCGGATGGGGTTGGACGTACCGTAGGGCTATGGCGCTTTGGCAAAAAGATTGGGGTTTCAATTAAACATCATAGCCCACGGTTTAAACCGTGGGCTATGAACTGGTATTAAATCAGAAAGAATTCTCCTCGCCCTACTCCTTCACCAACCTCACATAGTCGAGCATGGCAGTATTGATATCACCATTCATGTTTTCGTTGTAAGGCAGGTAGGTGATTTTAAGCGTATGCTTACCCGGCATAAGATTTAGCACCAGGTTGTTGCTCCAACCCCAGTCGCTCCACTGGTTATCCTCAATAACCGGCATTACGACCACTCCAGCAACGTCGCCATCCACCAGAAGGGTGCGAATGGCGCAGGTGTTGAAGCAGCACATCCGGGCAGTTCCGTTGGAGTAGCGCGCGCTAAAGATGTATTTTCCGTCGGTATCCACCGAGAATGGAATCTCCACCGACAAGTTCTTCAGAAGGCTAAGCTCCACGAATCCTTTCCCCGAGAAGTTTTTGTAAGGCAAACTTGAACGGGGGGCAAAGCTTTCAGCCTCCAAAACAATCGGCTTGGATGCATAAATGGGTAGTGGCTCGCTCAAAAACGATTCTCCATCTTTAGCAATGGCTTTCACCTGATACTCCGCATAGCTGTTGGATGAAACAAACGAATATACAGTATCGGTTGTTTTTCCAACCGGAATGCCATTTTTTACAATTTGGTAAAAATCGGCTCCTGCACTCTTATTCCAACTCAGCTTATTTCCTTCCACCGACACGTTTGGAGTTGCCGGGGAGAAGAGCACATCAACAAGGTTTATTTTCGACTCAGGAAGTGGCTTGCTACGGAGTTCAATATCAATGCGATTTTCGCCTGTTAGGTTTCCTGCAACAAAGGCAGAATCTTGCTTAGCTCCATTTATTTTGAACGACTTAACTACATTTCCATAGCCCGATAGGGTGATATTGAGAATAGCATTTCGATAATGAAATCCCTTAATCTTAATGGTTCCTGCATAAGCCTTTGGCACGAATGGCTTAAACGAAATGCCTTCTGGTTTAAAGTTCATACCCAGCAGAACCCGGTAAATCATGGCAATATCTCCGGTTACGCTCCAAAGCTGCCTGTCGGAGTTAATCACGGTGCCCTCTTCCCTTCCCGTTTGGGCCACCATATTCTCCTTGTTGGTTAGGAACATGGCCGCCTCACGGTAAATGGATGCCAAACCGTAAGTTACTGCAGCCTCGTTCCCAGTTTTGGCAGCAGCCCAGTTCCAGTAACTCTGCACAAATGGCCAAATGCTATTGTTGTGGTATGGAGTGATGTCCGGTATTTCGGGATAGATGGTGGGAACGCCGTAGGGTGTTACTGGCATGTGTTCCATTAAAGTGGCACTCTTCTGCTTGCCGGCAACGCCAAAAATAACTGCAAGGGCCTCACCCAGCGCCTCCGACTTGGGAGAAACTGACATGTATGTTCGTCCATACATGTATTGCGCATAGTAGCCCTTCTCGGACTGCCACAACTCCTTGTTGATACCTGCCTTGAGCGCCTCCGCCTTCTGCTCGTATTCCCCTTGCTTTCCCTCCTCAATGGCCTCCATCTTGTTGAGAATATGCATCACCTGGCTATGAACCACAGAGGTACCCAAACACTCGGAACGGTATATATCCACCGGCATCATCCAAAGGGGGTAAGTTTGCTCACGCCAATCGAGGAACGACGACTCGCCCAAGGCTAAGCTACCTGGGTAGTATATGGTTTTAAGATCGGCTTCCACCGATTTCTTTACGATAGGATAGATGGTGTCGAGCCAGGCCTTATCGTCGGTAACCTTGTACACCTCCCACGCGGCCAGAGCCCAAGTCATTCTATCGGTGGAAACGGGCCACGATCCACCTGAGCCAGTGTCCTGAATAATCTTCCCGTTTTTCACCTTTTTCATAAGGCAACGTCTTGCCACAGGTGGGTCGATGTAAGCCAATGAAAGCACAATGCTATAGCTCATATCGCGAGTCCATACACCTTCCCAACTTTTGCCGGTGTTGAGATAGCCATCGGCCGTTCTATTCTTTTCCAACTCCTCCAACGAGAGGTTGTAAAGCGCATTTACTAACGGGAAGTTGGTCTCTACTGAAGGATACGCTTTGATATCGGCAGTGAGCTTCCACGTCCGCAGACTGTCGCTTTTGGCCCCAGCCGGAGCATAGTTCGACTGAATTTCGGTGGATGAAAGGGCGACGGCCTTGTAATTTCCCCAAACAACAGAGTCGGCATAAACCGTAAAGTTTGGGCTGGAATAAAGCGCTTGACGCCTGCTTGAGCCGCAGGCCGAAAGCAACACGGCAGCAATGAGCGCTAACGATGTAAATCTAATCTTCTGCATTTTTCCCTAAATGTTTTATTCTGAAAATACTGTTGAAAAAGTCCTACTAATGGCAATACCAAAGATAGCGCAACCTTTGGAGAAACGAAAAAGAGAGATTCCGTAAATGAAGAAAACTTCTACACAATTCTAACCCCCACCACCAGCACGTCGTCCACTTGGTCGTAATAACCTTGCCACTCGTTAAAGGCAGCCTCGAGGGCTTCTCCCTGCTCATCCATTGTGAGCGCATAATTTTTGGCAAGCAACTCCCTGAAGTTTTTTGCCTTAAACTTGCGCCCCTCTGGTCCGCCAAATTGGTCGGCAAATCCATCGGAGAACAGGTAGAATGCTGTAATCCCATCCAGCGGGATGATATTGTTAGTAAACGAATCCTTCTCTCCAGGGTGGATACCTACCGGCATTTTATCACCCTTAATCTCCTCAAGTGTGCCATTCCTAATAATGTAGACCGGATTGTAGGCTCCTGCAAACTCCAGCTGGTTGCTCTCGCGGTCTATTACGCAGAGGGCAATATCCATCCCATCCTTCGATTCGCTTTCGCTCCCCTCTTGGGAGAGAGTATACTTAATAAAGGTTCGCAGCTGATTGAGAATTGTTGCTGGATGCAGATCGCCAACCGTATTTACAATCTCGCTAAGGAATGAAAGACCAAGCATGCTCATAAAGGCACCTGGAACACCATGGCCAGTACAGTCGGCCACGGCCACAATGGTTTTCCCGTTATGGTTAACCGTCCAATAGAAATCACCGCTAACGATGTCGCGAGGCTTGAAGAGTATGAAGTGCTCAGGCAGAATAGCTTCCACTAGCTCCGTAGAAGGCATGGCTGCCGTTTGTATACGCTTGGCGTATTCGATGCTTTTGGTAATATTTTCGTTTTGCTTAACAATCTGGTCACGCTGATTCTCAATCTCATCACGCTGCGCTTCGATCTCCTCCTTCTGCAGCATAATCTCCTCATTTTGCTGGGCAAGGGCATCGCGCTGATTCTCCATCTCCAAGCGCTGCTCCTCAATGGTTTGGGTGCGCATCCGCACCTTCTGCTCTAGCACAATTTTATCGCGAATGAGGTTTCGCTCCCTAACTCTTATAAATATTACTAAAACGAAAAGGAGCAAAATGGTAGAGAGCGATATAAACCATATTGATTTCCAAAAAGGAGGTCTAACCTTAAAGTTGAGGGTGTATTCCTTGCTCTGGCGTCCCAGCACATCACGAGCTCTGATTTTCAATTTGTAGTGGCCTGAAGGAAAGAAAGGAAACTCAAGCACCGGTGTTCGGCTCCACTCCGACCAGTGGTTCATCATCCCTTCAATTTGGTATTGGAACTCTGCCGACTTCTCCTTCATAAACGAAGGGGCCGCAATGGTTATGCGCAAGGCGTTATTGGAGTAATTGAGATCAATATTATCAAGATTTAGAAGGTCGCCGTTACCATCCTTCACCTTTTTAACCAACAACGAAAATCCAACTGGGTCAATCGGCTTTTCGGGATTTACAATGCGCAATATCTCGTTATATCCATTCACCAAATAAAGAGTATTCCCGGTGGTGAGAAAAATGTCATTAATCTTGTCGAACAAGGCAAGGAATGGTAGGTTAGGATTTTCAATGGGGCCGCGGGGGGAGTAGCATTTCCACTCGCCCTTAAGCCGCAGCCAGGTTACCTTACCTTGCGTAAAAAGAACTTTGATGTCAGGGCTTGCAAACTGCAAGCTGTCGTCGGAGAGCGTATTTGAGTTTTTATCGTATAGGTAAACGCGATTCGCCGTAATAACCATGGGTCTACCCATAATGGTTCTTGCTACCGGAGAATCAAAGGCGCCTCCCTTGGCACTCACTGCCGCAGAACTGGCAACACTTGCTCCATTGAGAGTTAATTTTATAACCGTCGATTCGGTTGTGAGGAGCAACTCCTTAGCAGACAACTCAGCAACTGAAATAGGCAAGTCATTTTCGGTTGGGAATATTGTGGTGGTGGTCCAGCCACCATCGTTTTTAGTTATCTCCTCAAGCCCTTTCTCGGTGCCAATCCATACCATTTCCTTATTAAAACCCGACGGAAGTGCAAAGAGGGTATACTTTCCAACAATGATTGCTTTTGCCTTGTCGCCCGTAACAGAATATACGCCCCTACTGCTAACTACCAAGAGTTCATTATTGAACACCACCAGCTGTCGACACTTCCCTTCCAAATTGGCGATTTTCCGATAGGCATAGCCAACCGACTGTAAAGCAAGCACCTTCTTTTTCCGCATCATATACTCATGCGAAGGTTGAGCTAACTGTTTGTTTGCGGCTACCTCTGTTTTCTCCTCAGATCCTTTACTACCAGAAATTTTATCAAAAAGACGGGAAAAGAAACTTTTCCTCTTCTTTTCGTGCTCATTAACTGTTGCTTCGTTCGCTTTAGACTCTGATCCAGCAACTTTTTCTTGACGCTGCGCAACCCTCTCCTTTACGTTTACCTCAACCTCCCTGTAACCTTTCACCTCATCCAAAAGATACAAACCCTCACTGGTTCCCACATAGAGGTGTTTTTGAAAATCAACAACCGAAAGCACATTACCACTCAATCCTGGGTAGTGTTCGTAGGAGGTTACAGGAATGCTGAAGTCTATTCGAGATATTCCCATACCATGTGCTAGCCAGAGGCCGGAGTAATGATCGACACCCAGAGAGTATACCTCATCGTCGGGAAGTCCTGCCCTGTAATTTACCAAGGCCAAGGTTTCTCCATTTTTTGAATCTACCACCACACAGCCACCCAGCAGTGTAGCGAAGGCAATTCTCGACTTATCAACCACTATCCCACCATTTACGTAGCTGGCATCAAGATAGGCTTGATCCTTAATCACAAAAGGGGAAAGATCTTTACCGTTAAACCGGTAAATGGAGTTGTTAGACAGCCCCAAATAAAGATCAGCTCCATTCCCAAACGTGAAACTTATTTCAGTTCCCTCAGGCAAAGAAAGTTTGATAGGAACTGCACGCCCATTTCGAATTAAAAAAACCTGAATTTTATTTTGGACTATATAGAGCTCATCCTTCAAATTGAAAGCATCGGTAATAAAATGCGTGCTATCGGTTTCAGCATAAACGTTCTGCAGAAACGGCGACTCACCGCCAATCAACTTACACACATTCTGTGTTCCTATGGCGTAGAGCGTATTCCCTACGGTTACCAGCTTATGGTAGTAGTCGTAAATGGTGTCCTTAACCTCCTTTTGAACGAATTCACCCTTTCTGTCGCGCTCAAATGAAACAACACCTTGGTCAGTGCTTACAAATAATTTATCATGAAAGGCCATGGCCAATGGACGACCCTCCACCTGGAGATTTTCCCACTCATAACCATCAAAAGAAAAGACACCCTTTCGGTTGAGGAAGTAAACCAAATCATTTTTACCCTGCTCAATGGCCCAAGTCTGGGTACTCATGGAACCTGGAAGCTTGTAATGGGTAATAAAAGGTAAACCCGGCTGAGCATTGGCTGGCAGGCTCCACAACAGGGTAACTGCCATGCTCAATCCCCCAATAATTAAACGAAGTCCCTTCATAGCAATTCTGGTAATATGATTAGGCAAATTACTGCAAAATAATACTCTATGGAACATTTATTGCAAAACTTTTACACCCGAACAATAAACTTAACAGATCAAGGAATAATTGGTTAATCCTTTCCTTTGAAATCCGGTCAAAAATTCAATCTTTGCACACCACAAAACAAGAAATGGAGATGGATTCAAATACGCAACCCGCGAAAAAGGGCTTTAGCCGAAATTACTGGACCGTAATTCTCATGGAGTTTTCCGAGAGAGGATCTTACTATGGAGTAATGTCTGTACTGTCAGTTTATCTTGTTTTAAGCACTAAGGATGGCGGGCTTGGCTTTAGCAAAGAGGGTGTGGGCGTTATCAAAAGCACCATTACGCCGCTGCTCTACTTCCTCCCCATTTTAGCTGGCGCAGTTGCTGACCGATACGGCTATCGAAAAACGCTCTTCTTTGCCTTTGCCGTAATGAGCACGGGTTACTTCCTCACTAGCCAGATGACATCATACAGCACCGTGTTCATTAGTTTGGTGCTAATGGCCGTAGGTGCTGGCTTTTTCAAGCCCATAATTTCGGGAACAATTGCTCGCGAAACCAACGAAAGTAACTCTTCCCTTGGATTTGGGATATACTACTGGTCCATCAACCTAGGGGCATTTCTAGTTCCGCTACTGCTAATCCCCTATCTGAAAAGTATCTCCTGGAGCTATATATTCATAATGGCATCAATTGGAACTGGTTGGCTACTACTCCTCAACCTATTTGTTTTCAAAGAACCATCCCGACCCAAGAGCAGCAAATCTATCCCCGTGGTGTTGAAGGAGGCCGTCCTTGTACTCAAAGACATCCGCTTTATCTCCATGATTGTAATATACAGCGGCTTCTGGATTCTTTACTTTCAAATGTTCGATTCGGTCCTCTGGTTTTTAAAAGAACACATCAACACTGCTCCAGTAGACAGTGCCGTTAACAGTTTTCTCGGACACTTCTATGCAAACCCATCCTGGCATTTTGATGCTGAACATGTAACGGTTATCAATGCAGCAACCATTATTGGGCTTCAACTGATAGTTTCCAAAATTGTCAACAAGTTTAAAGCGCTACCTACCATGGTAGTTGGAATGTGCTTTGGCACCTTAGGAATTGCCATGCTGGCGGTATCATCCAATGTGTGGGTATTTATTCTAGGTTTATTTGTTTTCTCCATTGGCGAAATGACGGCCCACCCAAAATTTATCTCCTACGTTGGGCTTATTGCACCACCCGACAAGAAGGCACTCTACCTTGGCTACTCATTCCTTTACGGCGTTATTGGTAGTGGAATTGGAGGAATTCTTGGAGCCGTTCTCTACCACGCATTAGTAGAAAAAGATAATAATTCATTCGCATTCTGGGGAATATTTGTACTTATAGGAATGGCCTCCATCATCGGGCTACTACTATTTAACAGGCACGTGAAAAGGAACCCAGTGTAAACGAGGTTTTTGAGAAGTTCCTGAAAGGTTATTGGTGTTCAATATCTAGTCTCTCGATGATTAAAAAACCATCGAAGTAAACCTGATTCATACTGAAATGCTTAACCGCAGTGTCGACAAAAATCTTCGATCCCACTCTGACTCTTAATCTCCAATCAGGCAGACAGGGATAAATAACAGGAGTAACCAACCTACGGGAACCATTTTCAAGCTGGATTCGCCATTTCCAAGTGGCCTCCGTGTTTCCTGTATCATCAGGCGGATTATTCCACAGCTCCACCACAGGGCTATCGGTTGATTTTAAACCGAACAACTCCAAGGAGGTTGTTAACACCTTGAACATTCTTTGATTGACACAAGAAATACCTGCCGTGTTTGGAATAAAATTCAAACTACGCCAAAATGGTAGCGAGGCAAAAAATGGGCATTCTAGACTTACAACAACACATCCCGATTCTCTAAACACGTCCATGCACTCCTCCACCATAAGTCGTCCTAAACCTCGTCGACGCACTTGCGGCATTATCTCAACAAAATCAATAAACTTTACCGCGGAAGTACCATACCAGCAGATAAATCCAGCGGCACGTCCCTTCGCAAGCAGCAGGATAACTTGCCCGTTATCGAACCGATGCCGAATAATGTCCCAGCTAGGATAGAAGCCGGAACAGGAATTCTCATACTCATCCCTCAGCCAACCTTCAACCTGCCTAAGCATTTCAAATGAAGGATTGATTATCAGCTTAGCCTTTAGCTCCTCAGCCTTCTGTGCAGGAAGTTCAAACATTACTAGATTACCTGTTTTTGCAGGTCAAAATTTACTGCTATAATGAGATAATCGCAAATTATTTTTCACAATTAATTTAGTTCTGCAGCATTAAAACAGGCATGCACCGAAATTAAAATGTCAGAAGTGAAACGTGAGTGATTCGGGAATCAACATGGAGTTAGAATAATTCAAAGGAGTCGAGGCACAGATCACACCTTGGTTGATTAACAAATTCGACCTTTGGTAGAGATGCAAGGTGTTGCACCTCTCAGTTTTGGATAGTCTATATTACGAACACTTAACTCATATAGACATTTCCACTAAGCACCTCAGCAAATTCCCAATAGGGCGACAAGATTGTGGTTTAGATTTGGAATAGCTAATAACGGCCATGACCATGGCAGCCATTTACAAAAGAGAATCCTTCAAACTTTCCTTGAGAAAATCAGGATTCATCGAAAATATCCGACGTAGAAATTATATGGGTAGGAATGGTGTGGTGAAAAAAGGTTAAGGGTGTTGCACTAAAATAGACTTACCCTTAAGCCCTGAATTACCCCATGCGTTTAACTATTTAGGAAACACCATAAACAAGGAAGTTTTACACTTCGCTGGAAGGGGTTCGATATGGAAGAGGCTACTTATCGATCTTTACCTTTACGGCAATTAATCCACGCTGACCCTTCTCCACCTCAAAAGTAACTCTGTTATTCTCCTTGATCGACTCAAGCAGTCCATTAATGTGCACAAATATACTTTCCTGGGTATCAAGATCCTTGATAAAACCAAAACCCTTGGAGTCGTTGAAGAACGAAACCACGCCGTGACGAACTATATCAACTGGCTCATTGGTAGAACGAGGAATTCCAATCTCAATGCTCTCAATTTCAATCTCCTGCTTATTCATGGGATCAGGTCGGGTGGAGGTAAGCATTCCATTCTCATCCACATAAGCAATCATGTCATCAAAATTATTGGTCCCGCTTTCCTTGCGTTCAATCCGCTTCAGTTCCTTCTCTTTTCTCTTCTTCTCCTTGTTTGTCCTTACTTGTTTTTTATTCGAGGTTTCCCTTGGCCTCCCCATAATGCTCCTTTCTTATTATAATTAGTATTACTATCAAAAGCCATGCTGCCTTTACCAGCCAACACAGCCTCCAAATTCAGCACAAAGATACGGTTAATTCATGAATTTTCAGCATCAAATTAAGATTCAAAGGTATACAGTGGCCAAAAAAAGGTCAAGCAAAGAATTCTAAACCAAAATAAAGGTAACCAAAAATGGAACGAGCACCGTGAGTATGGTACCATTTAAAAGGCTAATCACCGCATAGTCCTTTCCAACATATTGGGTAATAATAGGAAGGGTAGTATCCATGGATGTTGCACCTCCACAGGCAATTGGAGCCAACTTACCAAAATAGCGAGCAAAAATGGGTGTAAAGAGCAAGGTGATTATTTCGCGCATTACGTTGGAGAGAAGGGCGACTACCCCAAGCGTTCCCCCCCGAATTTCGGTAATGTAAATGCTTGAAAGGCTATAGTAACCAAACCCCGAACCAATGGCTGCAACGTCCTTCAATGAAATATCGGAAATGAGCAACGACACACAGCTCACGCCAATTAGCGTACCTACTATGGTAGTTAGCGGTACTAGTAGCACCGTTAGATTCATGCTCCGAATCGTTTGAAGGGATCGCGGGTCAGAGCCAATGCCAATTCCTACAAGAAACATCAGCAGGTACAGAGCATACTCGGTAAAATTACCATGTAGCAGCCAAGCAGGAAGCCAATGCACATAGCCAAACAGCACTCCCACTGCAAAAAAGGAAAGGATAATCAAGCTTCCTTTCATACCTTCTCCTTCGGCTTGAAAAAAACACGGTAGGTAACAAAGGCCAATAGGACGCTACCAAATACTGCGCCCAATGTAATCAAAAACGCCTTTACTCCAAGTATTGGCAAATTTGAAACAATGGTTTTATTAGAACCGATAGAAATACCCAGTAAAAGCAGAAGCAGGTAGATGGCATAGGTGGTGAGCCTATCATTTAGCAGCACTAGCTTCGGCTTTGTGCGAAGCCAAACTCCAACCACAATTCCTAAAAGCATTATGAGAATCACTGTAATCATCTTCTGCAACCATTTATAAAATGTAAAAACATCGCTCTAATACAAATAAATTATCCAACCAAACGTGTCTAATAACCCACTATTTTCCCACAGTGAAGGCATACTCAATGCTATGCTCAAATGGCGCAGCAGGTGTAATCACAGTGGAAGGAAATTCGTGGTGGTTTGGAGCATCCGGGAAAAGTTGAGGCTCAATGCAGATGGCATCGCGGTGAACATACATTCGGCCAGCTCTTCCTGGAACAAGGCTATCAAGGCCATTGCCGGTATACACCTGCACGCCAGGAAGCGTCGACCGAACCTCCATGGTTCTGCCATTGCTAGGATGCTTAACCAGCGCCACCTTGTTTATTTGTCCTTGAGGGGCATCAACTACCCAGCAGTGGTCGTAGCCATTGCCAATAAGTATGTCGGGGTAAATGCTTTCCAATCCCGGCTTGAGCCATTGCAGCTGGGAGAAATCCATTACTGTTCCAGTGACCGGGATTAGTTTTCCGGTAGGAATTTGATGTTTATCGGTTTCTAGATATTGCTTGGCTTCCACCTGAAGCAAATGATTTTCAATGGAGCCGCTATCCTCCCCACCAAGGTTAAAGTAGCTATGGTGAGTGAGGTTAAGCACAGTTGGTGTATCGGTGATAGCATGGAATTGCATTGAAAGAACATTGGTCTCACTCCAAGCATAATTAACTGTTACTTCTACCCCGCCTGGATATCCACCTTCACCATCGGGGCTCACAATTTTAAACACCACACCATTGTTGCCGCCCTCACCTTGAATCAACTTCCATGGCCGATGGCTAAATCCAACATCGGCGCTATGCAGGTGATTGTCTCCCTCATTAGGTTGCAGCTGGTAGGTTTTTCCATTGAGTGAAAAGCGGGAGCCACCAATGCGGTTGGCATAGCGACCAACGATACATCCAAACCACTCCACCCCTTTCAGGTAACCTTCGAGCGATGAGTAACCAAGCACTACTTCAGAAATATCCCCCTTGTTATCGGGAACTTTCACGGAAACAACACGAGCGCCATAGTTTGAAAACGCCACCGAAGCCCCGCTACTATTTGTCAAAGTAACCAGCTGTACCTCTTCACCAGAGGAAACTTTGCCCCAATGTTCAACCTTCTTATGCATCATCAATTTGGTATTAAGTGAACGCTTCTTACTTCCAGAGTGGGGACGGATACTCCCCCTTCTCAACCAACACCTTGAGCTGAGCCATCACGATTGGCTTGTCACCAGCATAGGTCACACCAAACCAGTCTGAGTCGGTAGGGATTACCTTGCAGGTTGCTTTACCTTGGGACAGCAGACGATTAACTACCAACGGAATATAAAACTCAGCCTTTGGGCTTGCAATATTATCGGTTAAAAACTCCTTCAACATGCGCTCAGCGTGGTCGAAGAAGTCAGGTGTAAAACCCCAGCAATTCATGGAAACAGAGGCATCACCTGAAAGTATTTTCTTAGACCCGTCATCTTCGGTATTAAATATGGAATTGCCATCGCTACCGATTTTGGTATGCTCTACCACATCTACCAGCAGCGAGTTGGCATCGACCTTACACACCCCACGCGAAACAGTTCCCTCCTCGGAGAGCGTTTTCCTCAGCTTGTAGCCAACCATATAGGCTTGTCCTTCCGCTTTCCCGTGCGTTAAAGCATCGGCCAGTTGGGCAAACGATTGGCGTCCATAGAAATCATCGGCATTAATTACGGCAAAAGGCTCGCTAACAACATCCTTGGCTGCCCATACGGCATGGCCTGTACCCCAAGGTTTAACTCGGTCAGCAGGACACATAAATCCCTTTGGCAACAAATCCAGTTCCTGAAACACGAGCTTCACCTCAATTTTATCTGAAAAACGATTTCCAAAAGCGGCCATAAAATCGGCCTCAATACTCTTTCGAATAATAAACACCACCTTGCCAAAGCCGGCTCGCATGGCATCGTAAACTGAATAATCGATAATGGTTTCGCCATTAGGACCTAGCCCATCAACCTGCTTCAACCCGCCATACCGGCTTCCCATGCCAGCGGCTAAAACCACCAATGTTGGCTTCATACAACTCAATTTAATGTTTATAACCTTACTATTTTTTAAAACATGCTCGTTTGCCAATGTCGAAATTAATCGTCAGTGGACTTTTACAAAAAGAACCTCGCGCCACCATCAATATACATTTTCATACAATTGATAGTGGTTGTTTTGGCCATCGAAACAAATTTACATTTCGACGGAGAAAATTAGCAATTCTTTCAACAAGATGGTTACTCAATTACTTTAAAGCAAAGGATACCTACAGATGCATTTCCAAAACATTAACAAGAAAACGATTGAGAGAGACAAAAAAAATGGGCAAAGGCTGTAAATTTGTTGAACTTTTACTCTCAGTTGGTAAAAAATAATACTTTTGAGCCCCGAAAACTGGGAACTTTGAACTCTTAATTGTAGGCAAATCAACCATTATAAGATTTATGAAGAAGGCAACAAAAGACACTTTCATAATTGGGCTCGCGCTATTCGCCATGTTTTTTGGAGCAGGAAATCTGATCTTCCCTCCAATGCTGGGTTTTAGAGCAGGGGAAAGTTGGTTATCGGGCGCGCTAGGCTTCATGATGTCCGACGTTGGACTATCACTCATGGGAATAGTTGCCGTAGCCATGATTGGAGGTGGATTCACCGCTCTTGGTAACAAGGTTGGCCCGCGCTACTCTAAAATCCTTGGCACCACAATCATGTTGGCACTCGGCCCACTACTTGCAATTCCTCGAGCCGGTGCTGTTTCATACGAAATGGGCATAGAATCGCTTTTCCCTTCCAGCACCATGTGGGTAGTAACCACCATATTCTTTATTGCTACCATATTCTTTGTTTTCGATCAAAAGGGTGTAGTGGATAAGATTGGAAAGTTGTTGACCCCAGTTCTGCTTATAACGTTATTGGTGATTATAGTTGCAGGCATAATCTACCCAATTGGTACTGCCTCACACGCCAAAGTGCCCAACACCTTTGGTCTTGGATTTACCGAAGGATACCAAACAGTGGATGCGCTTGCGGCCGTTATATTTGCTAGAATAATTCTGAACACCTTAACTGCAAAAGGGTATACCAAAATATCTTCGCAGGTTATGATGACCATTAAAGCTGGGGCCATCGCCTTGGGAATAATTGCCATTGTTTATGGGGGACTTATTGCCATTGGCTCCAATGCCAGCGCCCTCTTCCCAGACGATATCACCAGAACCTCACTATTTGTATGCATTGTAAATCGCATTTTAGGTTCAAGTGGTACAATAATTATGGCCGTAGCAGTCGTATTTGCATGCTTTACCACTGCAGTGGGTCTTACGGCCACTGCAGGTGCATATTTTCAACACATTTCGAAGGGGAAAATTAATTACAAAGTTACGGTGGTAGCAATTAGCCTTGTCAGCCTGCTCATTGCCAACCTAGGAGTAAAGGAGATTATAGCAATATCGGAACCAATACTAAGGCTAGTATACCCACCCGTAATAATGCTCATCATTTGCGGATTATTCGACAAACTTGGCTTATCGAAGCACTTCTATAGAGGAGCAGTGCATACAGCCTTACTGCTCAGTATTCCGGAGATGCTTGCCAGCTTTCATGTTCCAGTTAACTCAGCAGTTGACCTACTAAACTCTTTTCCACTTGCGAACTATAAGGTTGGTTGGCTAATTCCTTCCTTGCTGGTTGCACTGGTAATGCACATTGCCTTTCATAAAAAGGCAACCCTACTAGCAGCGTAGCGTTCACGGTAAATCTTAACCCTAGAAAATAGAGTTAGACTACTCATAAAATAATTGTCCAGCGAATTTTACTTAATGAAAATTCGCTGGACGTTTTATAGTGACCTTTGAGAGAGTAGTCCTCAGTTGATAATTACTTTTCGAACATCGCATTTCCCGTTATCCCTATCTATTTTCATCATGTAGCAACCCTTGGGAAGAGAAGTGGAGATGAAGTCGTTGGCTGAGGTGATCTGCTTCGAAGCCACCATTTTCCCAATAATTGAATAGATTTCAACACTTTTCACCCCAGACATATTCTTTAAATAGAAGGTGCCTTTGGAGGGATTTGGATAAACTGAAACCGCACTAGAAACCTCCTCGATACCGGTAGTCTCGGTAAAGTAAGCCATGGCAGAAATAGAGGCGCTCACGGTAACCTGGGTAGTTGCAGTAGTAACGTCGGCCCCATTAACAACCCACTTTTCAAAAGCCCATCCCTGATCAGGGGTAGCCGTGAGTGTAACCTCATCACCCTCATAGTAGGTGTGGTCGCCATCAGCAGGGTCGATGGTTCCGTTGCCCGAGTGACTCAAGCTGAGTGTGTAGGTTGGTATGGCAACACCGGTAACCACAATATCATCAATTTTAGAGATGCCCGCAGCATCAACCGTTCCTCCTGCCGAATTGGTATTGGAGGTCATAATCCAACGAAGGGTAATCATGTCGGAGGCATTCCACGCCTCTGAAGGAATATCCACGCTTGCCAACACACCTGTTGTCCAGTCGTTCTTCACTGTAAGAGCAGCACTTGGAACATCGGTAAAGTCACCATCGCCAATCTTGTACTGCAGCTTAAAATCCTGAGGTCCAGGATTGGTTCCGCCAGACTGCTGCTTCGAGGAAATTTTGAGGTTACCATAGCCTTGTGTGGAGAACTGCACATACCAATACTTGGTGTCCGCACCATTATCCCAGCCAACGGTTTGAGCCGCATTGTCGGTAAACCCATTCTTCCAAGCAATAGTTCTGCCTGACTCAGTTCCCAAGGTGGCTACACCCACATTGGCAGTGGTTCCCTGATCGGCCAACACAGAGCTGGTTGCAAAACTCCAGCCTGCAACTACATCCTGCGCCCAGCTCAACGATGTTGATAGCGCAGTAATAGCAAGAATTAGTAAAGCTTTTTTCATGTTTTTTTGGTGTTTTTGAATTATCGTTCAATGATTTTAAACTTCCACCTTGCAGGTTTTACACTCTTCAATTAACCTTGCACGGTTGTTTGCCTTTACTCTATTTTTAGTTTTTTTTTAAAAGTTAAATCGAATTCCAGCCATAAAAAACCGACCGGGACACTGCTCCCCCTTCTTATCGAGGAACTGAGCATTAAAAAGATTTTGAACATCAGCCCACAACTTCAAACCTAGCGGTAGCGAATGCTCTGCATGCAAATCAACCGTTTGGTAATCGGCCAGCCTCTGAGTATTCACATCATCAATCCACTGCCTTCCAACATAGCTATAGGTTATACCCAGCGTGTTTCTTTTTCCATTATAAACTATGCCTGCACTGGCGAGGTAGTCGGGCACTTCAGAAATTGCCATTCCCTTAAGATTAGTAGCAGCAATTTTTGAATCAAACTTTACAATTTTAGATGTAGAGGTTGAAGCACTCACCCGAACCATCCATCGTGTGTATGGCTGCCAACGAATGCTACCCTCTAAACCCTTAACCACAACATCACCAACATTATCGCGCATCAAAATTGGTTTCACATCCGTTCCACCAGTATCGATGGAGTCGCCCGTAGCAACAAAATATTGAAAATGCAAGCCGTAGGAATAGTAACCAGTAAGATCGATATAGAGCGAAGAAACAGGCTTCAACGACATCCCAATCTCCACATTGTTCAACGTTTCCGGCTTTAAGTTTGGATTGGCAATTTTAAAACCTTTGGTGATTTTTCGCGAGCTGCACAGATCGTCGAGTTTGGCAGGCATAAAACCGCTTGATACCGCAGCCTGAAAACCAACTACTTTCGTTAGAAAATATTTAATGCCTACCCTTGGGCTTGCGGCCTGCCAGTGCGAAGAGCCAAAATACTGATTGCTATTGGAGGAAAAACCGGTTGCCTTTGTTGGATCTTTAACAGTAAGGCGCCCATCGAAGAAGCCAGCCACATCGAGCCGTAGTCCACCTGTGAGGGAAACACGCGAACTCAGCTTAGCCTCCTCCTGAACAAAGGCACCAATGGCAATCATATTACCGCTACGCAGAATATCGTCAGTGGAAGTTCGGTAAACATCGTGCGCATCGATACGACCAAACCGCACTTCGGCACCGGTAGTTATCGTGCCCCATTTCGTAGGAGCATGGGTTGCTCCGAACCACAAACCAGCATCGTCACTATTTTGAAAAGTATAGGACAACTTGTAGGTATCGCCAAGCTTATTAATGCTCTCGCTCTGCTTCTTGTAATACTCGTGTTGATAATAAATGTGCATATCAGTGTTCCACACTGCACGCTTAGCCGACAACGTTACAGATGCTGCCTGATCTTCGTAGCTATCGTAGTTGCCATCGGGTAGGTATATTTTTTTACCTGAACCGCGCTTATCCTTGTAGTAGGTGTAGGATGCATTAATGGTCAACCCCGACTTTAAAACCCCGCCAGTTCTAAAACTAATACGTCGCTCCTGAATATATGCTTTCGACGAAGTAGAATCGCGTGTTGCCACTGGGTCAATTATATAGCCATCACCAGTTCTATAGTAAGGAGAAACATCCCAGTAGAACCCATTTGCCAACTTACTGCCCACATTAAACGAGAGTTGGCGAAGACCCAATTCACCCAAGCCAAAATCAACATTACCCTCAAGTGGCTTTTGCGGCTTTATGGTAGTAAAGTTTACCACACCAGTCATAGCATTGTTGCCATAAATGGAACTAGCTGGTCCTCGAACAACCTCAATGGATTGAATCTGATCGGGGGAGATCATGTTCCAAGTCACCATGCCGTAGGAAGATTTATTGAGAGGAATCCCATCCACGGTTATGAGCACTCGGTTGTTTCCATCAAGTCCCCTAAGCGACAATCCTGAATTTTTGGAAAACACACCCCAAATTCTATCGATATAGGCACCAGGTATAAACTTGAGCAGCTCATCACTAGTTCTTGCAGAATAATCTTGAATCTCAGTCTTCGTAATAGTTGAAGTAGCAAATGGGAGGCTATCAGCCCTATGGCTCGTCTGGGTTGAAACCACGGTGACGGGGTTAATAAAGTCAGACATTCTAATTGACGAGTCGGACACCGCCAACTCCTGCCCATTACAAAAGAGCGGAATTGCCAAACCCAAAACGAGTAATGCTTTTAAATAGGCCATCTTACTTGCTACCAGTTTTTTGAACAACCATATCTACTGTAACCAAACCAGACGGTTGTCCATCTACCGCTGTGACTCTAAAAACGCCATATAATCCAAGATCTTCCTGCTTAAACGAATATATATCACCGACCGCAAGGTTTTTCGCCTTGCGTTTTCCTGCACTTTCGTCATAAAGCGAAACGAGATCGGCCACGCTTGCCAAGGCGTTAAACTGGTCAGCCGAAATGGATATGAGAAGGAATCGTGCGGTGTTGCGAATAGTCCAATCCGTTGGACCTCCATCTCCATAAACTGAAGCATCCACATTTGAACCGGGGGAGGCAATTACCATAGCATCTGCATCGATGGTGTCGAAGTAGCAAAGCAGATGAATCTTATCGGGAATAGCAGCAGCCTCATCTTTTGTGAAAATTGCACCGCTTTCCAAATTCATAAAAGAGCCATACGTAGTGTTTTGCTGCGCACCAATGGTAATTCCATTGAACCGTTGCACCTCACCCACACTACCGCCAGCCTTATTGATGGTGTAACTCACCTGCGATGCTCTGCCACCCTTGTCGCGGATAGTAAAAATCAAAATATTTTGCTCAGCAGTATCCTTGGTGAAAATTACCTCCTTGTTATAGGTCTGCTTAAAGAATCCCTCGTCAACCAACCGAACGCCATTGCTGGAGACAATTAAGTTTGTAAGTGCGTCGCTACCATTCCAGCTGCATGCAAGCTCAAATGTAATGGATTGCCCTGGCGCTAATGCAGTATCACCTCCAGCTGTGAGATTTGTAATCGTCACCGTAGGGTTTGCCCCATTGTCGCTTGTTCGTTCACACGAGCATGACATTAAAAATGAGGAAGCCACTCCAAGCAGCAGTCCAATTGTTCGAAAGGCATTTATTTTCATATCGGAAATTATAAAAATGGGAGTAATGCCAACGGCTACTCCCCATTACTACTTTCTAACTTTAGCAAATGATGCACCAAGGAAACCACCAATGGTTCCAAACAGGAAATGGCTCAAAAGCGGAAACCACACGCCACCTACAAACGACCCATAAATCACCCCAAACAGGCTCAATAAAATCCTAACGACGGGGATGGAGAGATAGCAGAATCCTGCTGCCAACGCTATAAAAACGATATGCTTACGCAGCAATTTCACGTTGTCAAGAAATAGATCCAAACCTACGGCAGGCATTGCAAACATAAGTGGCATAAAGGGATCGTGAAAGCCAAAAACCGGAAAAAATGCGGCAAAAGCAGCACCAGCACCCATCATGGTTCCAGCCCAACGGTAAGGAATAATCAACCGTAGAAAGGTGAACAGAAACATGATCTCAATACCATGCCTTCCAGGGAGGTGAAGTGGCACTCTAATATTTGCCCTTACAAAAGTAATTGCAACCCCAAAAAGAAAGAAGAGCAAGACAAGTGCAATCTGGTTAATTCGAGATCTTCCGTACAAGCTCTTTGCTTGCACATTTATAGCGAATACCCCCATTTTGTTGATATTTTTCGATTAAAATAATTTTTTTCCCATTCTTCAAAACAGGCCTAACCCAGCCATCCAAATCTACTACAGAACTCTCTGGAATCAAAACCAAATCTTCACCAGCAGCTCCATCAATGGGAATTAACTGCATAAGCTCGCTTACGGAGGCGAGTCCACTTAGTTCCCGAAAGTTTTTTCCCTCCATCCAAACAAAACGGCCATCATCTCCAGCATATCGAAGCGCAACTGCAGCCATGGCGCCAATAGCTCCATCAAAATTGCCGGTGAAGGCTGCGAGAAAAATACTGTGTCGCTTGGCAATACTCCAAACTTCCGCTTGGGTAACCAGCTCGCATTTTGCTCTTGTTCCCCAGCGAATCACCTCTTCTGGCAAGCTGTCAGCCGAAGCAATACACAAACCAGCATCCGAGCCTGGAGCAGCCTCTCGAGCTAGAAAAGCGCTGCAGTATTGTTCCAGATAGTCAACCCGAGATGCCTCCACCTCCAAACAGGCGGAACTGTTGTGCGAGGTATAGGGAACGCGAGGGTCGAAAAAGAGCTGATGACGAGAAATCCCATGCACTTTGGCAAATCCTGTTTGCATAAGTTCATATCCCAACTGCCGAGCCCTAAAACCTGTGCCTCTGGTTTCCAGATTGTCGGTATCGTCAATTCCAATTAAGTAGCGCATTCTAATCTCCAAATCTGTAATTATTAATTCTTTCACCTACTCATTTAGTCGATGAAAGAACTTCTTCGTAATTTTGTAAATGGCGCTATCGAACTCACCGCGCAACTCAAGGTAGGCCTCAATCAACTTCTTTCCCTCTTCCGTGAGATCCGACCTACCACCCTCCTTGCCGCCTCGTTGCTTCTCTACAAGGGAAAAGCCAATAGCCTCCTCTGCATCATGCAGCAATCCCCATGCCTTACGATAGCTTATGTGCATTGCATCCGCCGCAGCGGCCAGTGAACCTTGCTTTTGTATCTCCAGAAGCAACGTAAACCTCTCCTCGTCGAATATTTCCACGTTCGCCTTGCCCACCAAGCCAATTTGGTAGTCTAGAAAAATGTCGAAATACTTAGAACCGGGAGCGCCTGCCATGCATCAATCGTTAAGCAATATATTTCATATCCAACTACATACAAAAAGCAAGAAGCTATAAGCCGCCTGCTTTATTTATATAGGCAACGGTAAGAGGTGTCGCCCTCCACCTTAACTTTAAACTTTACATCCTTAGGGACGATAAAGGTCTCAAATGCTTTATAAGTTTTCCATTTTGTCTCACCCGGCAGCATTGCATGCATACTTCCTGAAGTAACAGTCATGTGCTCAACAGTGGATGTACCAAACTCATACTCACCGGTGGCCATTACACCAATGGTGGCTTTTCCTTCTGTGGATTCAAACCCCAAAGACTTCACTTTGCCACCGAAGTAATCATTGACACTAAACATATCGCTAGCTTATTGGTTAATAAAGGTTCTCGAGCAAAGATATGGAAATCGTAAAGGCATAATTATGACAAATCGCAGTTTTTTTTCTAACAATCGCATCGTTCTAACTACCTGCATTTTATAATAATTATACCGATATGTTTTATTTTTCATATCGCTTTTATACTTTTGACAATCAAAAAAAAGTTGAAATATGAATAATGCAGTTTTTGATTTTGTGTTACCACAGAATGAACCTGTTTTAGAGTATGCACCAGGCTCTGCTGAGCGTGCTGCCCTAAAAAAGGAGCTAGAACGCCAAGCCTCCATGCAAATTGAGATACCTCTAATCATTGGTGGAAAAGAGGTAAAGTCGGGTAAACTTGGTAAGGTGGTAATGCCTCACGACCATAGCCATGTGCTAGCAACCTACCATATGGCTACCGAAAAAGAGGTAGAAATGGCCATTGAGGCAGCGCTGAAAGCAAAAGAAATTTGGTCGTCGATGTCATGGGTCGACCGCGCACAAATCTCGCTAAAGGCAGCCGACCTCATTGCAAAAAAGTATCGCTTTGTGATGAATGCCGCCACCATGTTGGGCCAAAGTAAAAACCCCTATCAGGCAGAGATTGACTCCGCTTGTGAGGTAATCGACTTCCTACGGTTCAACGTATTTTTCGCCAACAACATCTATAAGGATCAGCCCATTTCGGTTGATGGTGTTGTAAATCGGACAGAATATCGCCCACTCGAAGGATTTGTTTTCACCATCTCCCCCTTCAACTTTACAGCCATCGCATCAAACCTCAACATGTCGCCTGTAATTATGGGTAACACAACGGTTTGGAAGCCAGCCACAACTTCGATCCTTTCCAACTATTACCTCATGAAAATATTTCAGGAGGCAGGTTTACCCGACGGAGTAATCAACTTCCTTCCAGGTCCGGGCTCAACTATCGGCAAAGGAATTTTTGCAAGCAAGGATTTGGCTGGCATACACTTCACCGGATCGACCAACACCTTTAATTTCTTTTGGAAGCAGATTGTTGAAAACCTTCCGAAGTATAAGAACTACCCAAAGATTGTTGGAGAAACAGGGGGTAAGGATTTCGTGTTGGTTCACAACACTGCCAATACCGATGAGGTGGCTACCGCATTGGTAAGAGGTTCCTTTGAGTATCAAGGACAGAAATGCTCAGCCGCTTCGAGGGCATACATCCCAAAAAGTTTATGGCCGTCCATTAAAGAAAAAATGGGGAAATCGCTGGCTGAAATCAAGATGGGCGATGTAAACAACTTTACCCACTTTGTGAATGCCGTGATAGACGAAGCCTCCTTCGACAACATTATGGGCTACGTTGATAAGGTTAAAAACACGAAGGATGCAGAAATAGTCTTTGGTGGACAGGGCGACAAATCGAAGGGTTACTACATTGAACCAACCGTTATTCTGGCGTATAATCCTCACTTTGTAACCATGGAGGAGGAGATCTTTGGACCAGTTCTCACGGTTTACGTTTATGAGGATGCTAAATTCGAGGAGACGCTTGATCTAGTCGACACCACAAGCCCCTATGCCCTAACGGGTGCCATTTTTGCACGCGATCGTCAGGTTATAATTCAGGCCTACGAAAAGCTTCGCTACGCAGCTGGCAACTTCTACATCAACGATAAGCCGACCGGTGCAGTTGTTGGGCAGCAGCCATTCGGTGGCGCACGTGGCTCAGGAACCAACGACAAGGCTGGAAGCAGCCTCAACCTCATTCGCTGGACCAATCCAAGAGCAATCAAGGAAACCTTGTTACCGGCAACGGACTACAAATACCCCTTTTTAGAAGAGGCATAAACTAGCATCGGAAGGCAACGGGTAATCCTAGCGCCTTCTGTTTTTTTAATACTAATCCCCATATCAACTAACAATAACCAACTTACATGAATCACTCAAAAATTCTCACCTCACTTGGAATTGCATCAGAAAACTCTGGCCTTTCAGTAGGAACCAAGTGGATGACAGCATCTGGTGACATTAACGAGTCGCACTCGCCCATCGATGGGAAGCATATAGCAACCATTAAGAATGCCTCAGCTGCCGATTATGAAATGGTGGTAAGAAAAGCAGAAGAGGCTTTCAAAACATGGAAAACAGTTCCGGCACCACTTCGCGGAGAGGTAGTACGCCAAATTGGGCTTGCTCTACGAGAGAAGAAGGAAGAGCTTGGATATATTGTTTCCCTTGAAATGGGAAAAATATTCCAAGAAGGAATGGGTGAAGTGCAGGAGATGATTGACATCTGCGACTTTGCTGTTGGACAGGCTCGTTTGCTCAATGGCTACACCATGCGCTCCGAACGACCCAACCACAGGCTTTACGACCAATACCATCCACTCGGAATTTTGGGATTGGTGACCTCCTTCAACTTCCCAATTGCCGTTTGGGCTTGGAACAGCATGCTCGCAGCCATTGCTGGCGACGTAGTCATTTGGAAGCCAAGTTCCAAAACGCCGCTTACTGCCATTGCCGTTCAAAATACCATTAAGGAGGTTCTTCTCCAGAACGATGTTCCAGAAGGAGTTTTCAACTTGGTTATTGCCAAGAGTTCTGTGATGGGCGACAACTTTTTGGCAGATAAGCGAATACCTCTTATCTCCATAACTGGGTCTACTTCAGTAGGAAAAAGAACGGCCGAAATTGTTGGCAAAAGGCTCGGCAAAACCATTCTTGAACTTGGCGGAAACAATGCTGCCATCGTAACCCCAACTGCCGACCTAAAACAAGCCATCCCATCCATTGTGTTTGGAGCAGTGGGCACTGCTGGGCAGCGCTGCACATCTACCCGCAGAGCAATTGTGCACAGCAGCATATACGAGGATGTAAAGAAAAGGCTAGTAAACGCCTACACCCAAGTTGCCAAAAGAATTGGTGACCCGCTAGAACCAGAAACGCTCGTTGGTCCACTCATCGACAAACATTCGGTGATGGCTTTCACCAACGCCATTGAGGAGGCAAAGCAAGAAGGCGGCAAGGTTGTCTTTGGTGGTGAGGTGCTGCAGGGTAAAGGATTCGAAAGTGGCAACTACGTGGTTCCAGCAATTGTAGAGGCAAAGAACAACTTTCATATTGTTCAGGAAGAGACCTTTGCACCAATCCTCTACCTAATAAAGTACGATACCATTGAGGAGGCTATTGCGCTTAATAATGGCGTACCACAAGGATTATCATCGGCCATATATACCCAGAACCTAATAGAATCGGAGAAATTCCTATCTGAATCTGGTTCCGATTGTGGTATTGCCAATGTGAACACCGGAACCTCCGGTGCTGAGATTGGCGGGGCATTTGGTGGCGAAAAGGAAACAGGAGGTGGCAGAGAGTCTGGCTCCGATGCATGGAAAGTATATATGCGTCGCCAAACCAACAACATTAACTACGGAACAACTGCGCACCTTGCCCAGGGTATAAAGTTTGATATATAAAAACAGGAGAACACTTGTTAAAAGCCCGATAGGATAATAACCTGTCGGGCTTTTTTATTATTTTCAAAAGAATAACCAACAGTTATTTCAAAAAAAAATGACAAAAACTACGGTTACTGTCCAACCTTGTTGTAATTTTCGTAGACAATAATTTTCCGCTATGAAAAAAGCAATTGCACTATTCACCGTCCTATCCCTGTATCTCAATTTTGCTGTAGCGCAAGACACAAGCTCCAACAACGCAGATTCTCAGAAACTCTTGCGCATGGTAGGTATCTCCTACGTTCCCTCGAACAATTGGGGAGTAAGCAGTATTATTGGCCAAGAGCAGTGGCTGAAATACAAATTTTCGGCTACAGCATTAACCACCTATGAGGCAAACTACAGCATAAAGAAATTTCCATTAAAGCTAGGGGTAAACGCCGAGTTTGAAAACAATCTCGTAGGTAAAGCTTATCGATTCGCAGGTTACATCGGCATTAAGCGAATTATGCTTCGAATTCAAACTGGTCTTATGAAGGGAACGGCAACCTGGACTGGAACGCCTATCGATGGTGCAATAACAGAGTTCCCGTTCAATAACAGATATACCAACATCGACCTCCTACTCCTTCCGAAAAAGGAAAAATCGGGTATACAGTATTACGGTATTGGATACACATCGCTCAAACTCCCCATACAGGTAAACACCTTAATTACCAGTGGAGGTAAAGAAAATCAGAAATATGGGAATGCCGTTTTCGATTCGCTCTACACCATTAAGGCCTACTCTTTTATGTTTGGTTTTGACTTGATAACCAGTGAAGCAATGAATCCAGGTTCCTTCAGAGGTGGATTTGGTGCATTTGCTGCAACACAAGACAAGATAGGATTAGGAATGTGCTACATGACAAAAGAGGCAGTGGAAAGAGCAGAACTGGTAAATCCAGGAAGAACAGCTGTTACATCTTCACTCTTCTCAGCCCTAGTAGAATATAACCTCTCTGCTGGAATTAAATACTCCCACCGCATGGGCAAAGGCATCATTATAGCGGCTGCTGGGTACGACTTTGGAGGCGCAATGGTAGCTAACTTTAGCGGCGCAGCTGTAACGAGCACCGACCTAGGGTTCGACCCTAGCCTTTTCTACTGGCACCATGGATTTCTAGTGCGCATTTTTGCAGGATGGTAATATTAAAACAATAAGGAGCGGCCAACAGTGTGGCCACTCCTTTAAGTTAAAAGGTAAATATCTACTGTAGGGGTTTTACAACCGCTATCAGTTCGGGCAAGTCCATTCCCAAATTCTTTAAATGCTCAATTTTAGGAACGCCGTTGCTGGTCCAACCCCTGCGCAGGTAAACAGCGTCAAGCAACTTTTCGTACCTGTCTTCCCGATATTTACGCATGGCATGAATCTTTTCGTCCAGCGACATCTTCTCAGGATCAAGGTTTAGCGCCTCCTTCAGCTGCTTGTCGTATCGCTCGGCGCGGCTTTCATACTCCTCCTTCGAAACTGGTCCAGCAGCACGATATGGCTGTGCATCATGTTTACGCAGGCCATATCCACGGCGAATATTGAAGATTCGCTGGAAGTTATACACTCGCTCGCTCTGACGAATCAGCTCCTTATTGTCGATGTTGCCTCCGGTAACAGCATTGAAAATGGTGATGTAGTTTTCAACGTGCTCTGGAACTTTTGCTGGCTCCTTAGTTGTATGATTATTCTCTGGTTCCACATCGTTCCATGGTAGCTTACATAAACCTTGCAACCCAAACCAAGTACGGAACATTGGGAAGTAATGTAGCGCCTCTGCTTTAGCCTCAAATGTTGGAATTTGGTTATTCACCATATCCATGAAAATAAGCCAAGCCTCATCGTGCTGAGGCCCCTTGTTGGTCATTGCATAACCACCCTGTTGTGCCAACGACTCTTTGGACACATACTGGCTGTATTCAAGACCCTTATTCTCCATTCCAATGTCGTTCAACAACTTTTCGTCAGCGCCAAAATGCTCCACAAAGTATTTTTTCAGCTTACGAATACCCATCCCCGCCAACTTACCAAAACCTTCGTTACGTGCCAATTGATGAATAACTTCATAAGCGGCAGCTGTATTTCCCCAGGTAAGCTCAATACCACCAGTACGCTCCTTATTTAGTATACCACGCTGGTAGCACTCCATCAAAAAGGCCATGGTGGTTCCCCATGAAATGGTGCAAATTCCGTAGGTATCGCAATAGAAGTTAACCTCAATAACATATTCTGGGTCAAAAATTCCACAGTTGGAACCAAGTCCGGCAGCTGTCTCATATTCAGGGCCATCTACAATAACCTCCTGTCCAGCATAGGGTCCAGTTTTTAGTCGAAACTTATCTACGCCCTTTGCGCAGGCCATGTTGCAACCAATCCAGCAACCATCTGGCACTCCTTGCGTAAAGTAGCTCTTCCAAACCGTAGAATTAATTTTGGGAGATTCGGTGTGGGAACCATACTGAAAGTTATGGGTTGGTAGTAAATCGTAATCGTTCATTATCTCAACAAGGTGAGCGGTTCCTTTAGCTCGCATCTCGCACTGCTTGTCGTCAAGATCACGCATCTCCTTATTGAATCGACGGCCACGTTCAGAAATAGCCTCCAAATCAACAACATTATTGAGGTTACCCTTCACTCCTGGAATCTTACAAACAATTGCCTTTATGTGCTTATTTCTGAAAACGGTTCCGATACCACCACGACCAGCTTGTTTAAGGCGAATGCACTTACGCTTGTTGTCGTAGAAGGTGAAGTTGAGCATACCCATAAGGGAATGGTCGGCGGCAACCCCTGTGGAAACAATTCCTATATTCTTCTTTTCTGAGTCATCTTTGGCAAACATATCGCTCAGCACTTCACCCAGCACATGGCTATCGATGGGCTCAGCAGGTGCATCGTAAATCTCCACCTTATGATCGACACCATCGATGTAAATAATCACGTCACGCTGTGCTTTTCCCTGAAGTTCGATTGCATCAAACCCTGAAAATTTCAGGAATGGGCCAAAGAATCCACCCACATTGCTATCAATTACAATGTCGGTTTGAGGTGATATGGAAACCACAATGGACTTACCTGTTCCGGAGTACTGCGTAATACCGCCAATGGGACCAGAAGAGATGACGATCTCGTTTTCAGGATCGTTCCACTTTGTTTCCGGCTTGGTTGCATCCCACAGCAGACGAAGATCGTATCCCTTACCCCCAATAAATTTCTCTTTCATTTGAGCAGGAACAGCCTTTTCCTTGACCTCATTCTTGGAAAGGTTAATGTATAAAGTTTTGTCGGTGTAACCCCTGTGCAAGGGCTTCCAATCATACTTCCAACTGGCGAGCAACTTATGCTGGGCCTTCATTTCGGCTATGTTCATATAGTTGGTATTTTTAGTTTATCGAGCAAATTGAGACACATTTTTCAAAATCTAAAAATACGGCAAGTGGTCGACATAATACAATGACTATTGTCAACTGGCAATTTATTGCATATCCAAGCAGTTACAAGGGAGACACGATTTCAGAGATCAATTTGTAGAAATAGTATTAACTTCGATTTAAATAAACGGGCATTACAACATTGATTGCAATTGTTTTACAGCTTGTTACACAGTAATTACTAAGTTAATCAGGGCAAAAATCAGCACTTTGCCGACTTTACGCATAGATTATTTTACCTATTGATGGATATTCTAAAAGATATATACGATTACTACAAAGCTGAACTTCCACCACCAAGTAGAATTGTTTGTGGTGCAAAATACTTTGCGGTTGAAAACAGTTTAGGTAATGTGGGCTTAGCCGCCAACTTAGGAGAGCATAAAACTGTTGAAATAAGCGAGTTAATGAACCCACATTTTGGTCATTACCATCAAAGGGTTGCCGTGAACGCTTGGATAAACGCTTATGTAAACAACCAAAACAGCTACCCTGCGGAAAAAGACATTTTTGATCAGATTAATTTCAAAGCGTATCCCAACATCGTCATGGTAGGTTTCTTTGAATCGCTGGCGGCAAAGTTTCACAGGGCGAATATACCTCTCACTATTTTTGATTTGAACAAGCAATCACCGAGCATCGCTCCCCTTGAATCGGAGTATGAAGCCATTCACCATGCCGATGTGGTAATTGTATCGTCAACGTCGTTAGCAAACCAAACTCTCTCAAAAATTGTTACCGCAAAAGGAGACATTACCAAAATTATGATGCTAGGGCCATCTACCCCTTTATGTCCGCAACTAATAAGAATTACTGGCGCGAATATCTTATTTGGCTCGATAGTAACAGATAAAAATAAACTCTTCGAAATTGTTAGCAACGGAGGTGGAACAAAACAGTTTCGCCCCTATCTGAAAAAAGTTTATTTTCAACCAACACTCTAGCGTATGCCTACATTTGAAACCCTAGCAGACTTTTTGAAGAACAAAACCGTTGGCATTGCCGGAGCCGGAGGGTTGGGAAGCAACTGCGCAATGGCTCTGGCTAGAACTGGTGTTGGTCGCCTAATCATCGTTGATTTCGATCTGGTAACGCCTGGAAACCTCAACCGGCAATACTACTTTATCGACCAAATAGGACAACCCAAGGTACAAGCGTTAAAAGTGAATATTCATCGAGCAAATCCTGAAATTCAGGTTACGACATATCAGGCAATGGTGTGTAGCGAGAACATTGGTCATCTTTTTGCAGAATGCGATGTAATAGTGGAGGCCTTCGATAGCGCAGAAATGAAGCAGATGCTCATTGAGCAGGTCTCTATGCTATTTCCTGATAAGCCAATTGTTGCAGGTTCGGGAATGGCTGGCTGGGGCAACTCCAACAGCCTCCGAGTAGAATGCTTCGACAATTTATATATTTGTGGAGATGGAACTGCAGAAGTTTCGGTGACGAACCCGCCACTTGGACCAAGGGTAGGAATTGTTGCCTGCATGGAAGCCAACACTGTTCTTGAACTGTTGCTGAAAAAATTCAACAATGAAGATAACCCTAAATAACCGACCCGAAGAAATCGATGGCAAGGAGAGTGTCACCATTCAGGAATTGCTGATTATAAAAAACTTTACATTCAAGATGCTGATCATAAAAATAAATGGCACTGTGGTAAAAAGAGACAACTACGCCACAACCAATGTACATGCCAACGACGATGTAAAGGTTATTCATTTGATTAGCGGAGGTTGATTTTTTTATAACTTTACCCCATGAACTGGGAAAACATCATTAATTGGATAAAGGCGCATAAAGCCCCTAACTTGCTGAAGAATAAATTTTTCCTTACTGGGATGATTTTTCTTCTTTGGCTCACCTTTTTTGATAAGAATAACCTCATTGACCTTTTTGGCGAAATGTCCAAAATCCATTCGCGCAATAAGGAAAAAGAGTATTACGAAGAGAAAATTGCCAGTGACAGAGAAAAAATAAAGGAACTTAGAACTAACAGCAACAATCTGGAAAAATTCGCTCGTGAACAATACCTCATGAAAAAATCAAATGAGGATATTTTTATTATTGAATAGAGTTCGAATTATCCCACACCTTCCTATCAAGCTTTCGATATTCCTCAAGCACTTTAACAGCATCGTCTCCAACCACAGGATGGCCCATTTGCGTCAGCAACTTTGCGGCCTCTTCCGCTATCGGTTTTTTCTCAAACCAACCCGTGTGGGAAAAGTTTAGAAATTTAAGCACCCTAAATGCGTTGAACCACAAATAGAATCGCTTTACAAAGTTCTCCACCTTAGAGGAATTGGCCCTTACCTCCTCAACTGCATCAACCCAGGCAATGCTACGAAGGTATTCCTGCAATGCTGGATGCAGGAGTTTCTCCAGTTGAGCGATCTCCTTTTCATGGTAAAGCTGTTCAACCATGCCAAACAGGCTACCGAGTATTTCAAAGGAGTCCAAGGAATATGTTTCAAACTGAGTAGAATTAGCCTCACTCATCTTTAACATAGCCCGACCTGTTCCAAAGGGAACGCGCTCCGAAACCCTGGGCGATGGAATCACCCTTGTTGAAGTAATCTCATAAAATCCACCATGAGGAATAATCTTCTGCAGAAAGTAAAAATCCTCCCCTGCCTTACGTCGATTCATACCACCAAAACGAACATAGGCCGAAGCCCTACAGAGCATGCTGGAACCGACAGTATGGTAGGCGTAAGGAAATTGTATCATCCGTAGTGCCCAAACATAGTAGCGAAGGTGGAGCTCATAGTTTGCAATCCCCTCATACAAGGCAGGCGCGTATGTATCGCCAGTAACGGGATGCTCATAGTAGATTGAAGCAGCCTGCAAATCAGGATATTTTTTGCTGTAAAGAGCAATTTCTTTCAAATAATTATGGTCACATAGGGAGTCTGCATCGAAGCAATCGATTATCCCACTTAGTTTTCCTTGTTGATGAAATAAAAAGGCAGCTTGATCCATGCCAATTTTTCGAGCATACCCAACGCCAGCATCTCTCTGCTGCACATCAGCAAGTTCGATACCCTGAAACACTAACCAATTAGAGCCTAAATTCTGTTGTGTAGATGCTACCTCAGTTAAATTTTCAGCACACTGGCTTCGAATCTCATTAGATGAATCGACAGGATAGTTAACTACCACCAGCACCAAAACACCGCATCCCGGTTCGGAGCAAGTTGATAATGATTCCAGCGTCAAAGCCAAATGTGGCTCATTATAGCATGGAATTACAACAACAATGCCCAAGTCTTCCTTGGGCATTGTTAAGTCTATTTTATGAAAATCGGCTTGCCTGCTAAAATAGCTAGTGGCCACTTTTTCCCACATGGGGTATTACTTTGCAGAATCCTTCTTGGTAGAAGCATACTTTTCGTTCAATCCCCTGAGCACATCGGCAGTAATATTAAGACCTGGATCAGCAAACAATACAGGGCCACCAAAACTGCGGCTCACAACATAGCTGTAACCCTTATCTTTATTGTACTCTTTAAGATATTCCATAATGCTGTTTAGCGTTTTGTTATTCATCACCTGCTGCTCATCGGCAATCTCGCCACGCAGCTGGTCCTGAAGTTGGTAAATGCCTTGCTGCTTCTGCTGAAGTGCCTGCTGCATTTCTTCGGCCTGAGAGCGGGTTACAAGTCCCTTCTGCACTTTATCCTGAAAGTCAGCTGCCTCCTTTTGAAAAGCCTGAGCCTTAGCATTAAATTGGGCTTCCTTTTCGCGTCCCTTTTTCTCAAGATCAGCGCGCAAATCAATATACATGTCGTATTTGCTGATTAAGCTATCAACGTCAACAAAAACAACTGCACCAGCTTTGGGCGAAAAATTCCCAGTGGTATCTTTTGAACTTGTACTAGCAGACGTGCTAGCTTTTGGAGTAAAATGAAGTATGAACAGAACAACGACTGCAGCTGCAAGAACGATGTTACTAATCAGAGAAAAATTTTTCATGCCAGGCTTATATTAGTAAATTGTAAGATGCAAAAATAACCGATTAAGGTTGAATGCCAAATTTGGATTGATTTTTTTAAACAACTTGTTTAAAACTCGGGGCATGGAACAGCTGCCCACTTCTTTTTAGCCACTATGTCAAACTCGTAAACGAAAGATATCTCATGGGCTCCCCCAGTCTGAGGCCCTAACTTTGAGATTGTTGCATCGTAGCTATAGCCAACCTGAAGGCCGTTCATTTTGTAACCCACCAGAAAGATGAATGCATCGCTTCCTGGATACTCTTTGAATAAGGGAATACCACGATACCAAACACCAACAAGCAGTGGTATTCTATACCAGTAAAGGCCTAAATCGAGCTGCTTAAAAGCATCCTGTTGCTTGTAGTTAAAGGCAAAAGAGACACTCTCCTCAACCAACTTTCTGCTTTGCCCCCGCAGCACTAATCGGATACCTGAATATAGCGAGATCTTTAAGGGAACTCTATCGGAGTTATCGGTAAAAGCCCTATTTGGCTTCAGCAGGTGATCCACGGTTGCTCCACCCCAAAAAACCCCATTGTAGGCAATTACTGAGGATGAGGCATCAACATCCTGGGTCATTGCCTTACCCGGAAAGGGATTCACCGACGAAGGTGTGGTAGGGTTAGAGGCGAGCTGATCTCCAAAGATTAGCTTTGAATAGTCGAGCGATCGCTGGAAGTAGTAGAACGCAATTCCGGGTCGTACATTCCACGAATGCGAAATCTTAATATTATAGGAATATGCCACACCAACATTGGTCAAACTCAACTTGGACGAGCCAGCCACATCCCGCAAAATGAAGAAGCCCGCGCCTGAGTTGAAATCTGCAAAATTATGATCGTAAGCAGCACCGTATGTAACAAAAGTGCCAGGTATAGAAGGCCATTGGTCGCGGTAGTTTAAGCTTACACGACTTCCTTTTATCGCACCAGCAAAGGAGGGAGCCATAAACATCGGGCTCGAATAAAACTGTGAGAAAGATGGATCCTGTGCATAAATGCTTCCACCCCTATAAAAAGGCGATATCAAAAGAAATACCAGCGCGTAACGGGCAAATCTTGTGTTTTTATATACCCAGGAGAAAAACTTCAGCATTATACAAAAAGATCAAATCGTAACGCTAAATTAAATTTTTATTGGGATAATCTACCTTATCAATGTAATATCACCCATTTTTGAAAAGTGCTGTCCATTGGTAAACGTTCCCTCGGCCTTCCAAACGTAAACATCAGGTTCACACAACTTGCCTTGGTAATAGCCATCCCATCCAATTTTAACATCATGACTTTCAAATATTTGCTCTCCCCATCGATTATATATTCGCAACACATATTGGCTTACACCTTCCCAAACAGGATGAAATACCTGATTTTGATAATCAACATCGTCGTATACACCGCCATTAGATCCAAGTGGGCTTGGGGTAAAGGCATTGGGGTATGCAAGCTTACCTTGCCCAATTACCCTAACTGCCGCCACAATCGTGGTATCGTCCTCGCAATTGCCATCCTGAGGGTCTGTCCATACACTTAGTTTAACATTATATACCCCTAGTGCTGAATACCGGAAGACTGGATCTTTCTCACTGCTCGTACCGCTACCATCCCCAAATTCCCAGTAGTAGCGACTAGCGTTTTCGGAGGTGTTGAAGAAATGTGCATCTGCATCAGGCAACAAAAGAATCTGCGGATTAATTTCAAAATTTGCCACAGCATTCTGAAATACATGGAAGGTCTTATAACGATAAGCAACCCCTCCATCACCATATACTGTTAACTTAACGTTGTAGTATCCTGGATTATAAAATGTATGAATAGGCTCCCATTCGGTTGAAGTGCCCCCATCGCCAAAATCCCACCTTAAAGTATCACCATACGTTGAATTGTTGTAAAAGTGAACAACAAGCGGAGAGCATGTGGCCGAAGTATCAGATGTGTAGATTGCTACAGGAGAAGCAGGAAGCAAGTAAACATACCGGTGGGTGGAATCGTAGCAGTTGTTGTTCCACGACTCAAGAACCACTTCATATCTAAAACCATCAGCTTTGGGACCCCAATGAGAATAGGTATAGGAGTTAAAATCCTTACCATACCTTGTTTGTCCATCACCCATGCTCCATCGGTAGTTCCAAGTATCAGCCACCGGCTTGGTTTGGTTATCGATGCCAAATGTTGCATCAGGGAAAATCTTCAGTGGGGGATTTGGCTGGAAGGCTGCAACGGGCGCTGCATAAATCATCATGTTATGCGAAACGGTATCGGAGCACTCATACTGGCTGGCAGCGGTTAACTTCACGTTGAATACTTTATCTTGCTCAGTGTTGTTGATAAACAGGTGTGACGGATTTTCAAGACCGGTGCCTTGTCCATCGTCAAAGTTCCAAGAGTAGTTGTAGGTATTCACGCTAGTATTTACCAAGTTTACCGTGTATGGATTACAATGGGCACTTACAGGATCGAAGTTAAATGCCGCCGTTACCATGGGGTAGGTATATACCATTTGGGATGTACTATCCTTGCATCCATATTGAGTTGTAGTCCTTAATTTTAGGAGATAGGACGCAACATTGGCTGTTGTATTTTGGTAAGGATGAATCATATTCGAGGCTGAAGTAGTCAACGAATCGGTTCCATCACCAAAATCGTAGTAGTAGCTAAGGTTCGTTCCCAACGAAACATTCTGCAATTCGAAGTTAAATGGAGCGCAAGCAATGCTCGGGCTTACGAATTTATAGGAAGCAAACGGCTTCGGATAAACTGTAATAACCTTATGCACTGAATCCACACAGTAATTTTCGGAAGTTGCAATCAAGCTAACATCATAAGTTTTGTTGGCATTAAAGTCGGTGTTAAAGTAGGTTGTAGACGGATTCTTGTCGATGGAAGAGATCTGATTTCCAAAATTCCAGTGATAAGTTGCTGTTCCGTTGATTGATTGGGTGGTATTGGTAAACGTCACCGGGAAAGGCTGACAACCCGCCGCATTCATAGAAAAATCAGGATATACCCGTGGATAAATCGTCACAATTTTCTGGGCAGTAGCAGAGCAGGTGTGTGAATTTTTGTAGTAAGTAATCAACTTTAAAGTATCTACAAGAAGAACAGGGGGCGAATTTGTTGGGTTTATCAAATTCAAGGCCGAAGGGCTTGCGGCAGTTGAAAACGGTGCCAATGAATTTATCCCCCACTGATAATCGTAGGCAGGGGAAATGGTAAGGTTGTTCAAATTCATAAGAAGAGGAGAGCAACCCGCCGTATTATCAGCAGCAAAATCAGCCTCAACTTTTGGATACACGGTAATCACCGTATCACTCAAACTTTCGCAGCCCAACTCATTGTTTGTTTTTAGTGTAACGGTATATGTGCGTTCTGCAGTCCTATCGGCATGTTCAAATACCACGGTTGGGTTTAGCACGTTTGAGGAGGCACTATTTCCGAAATCCCATACATAGGTGGCAATGCCGGTACTCTGGTTTGTAAAGTTTACTGTAAGCGGATTGCAGCCAGCCACTTTATCTGGAATAAACTTTGAGATTACCTTTGGATAAACTCTTACCGGACGAACAAGCGTATCGTGGCAAGCACCTCCACCATTAGTCACAATGAGAGAGAGCGGGTAGGTAACCAAATTATTTGGGTCGGGGTTGTCATATTGATGTTGAAAGGCAACTGAGCTGCTTCCATTGGCAGTGCCATCGCCGAAAATCCACAAGTAGCTACTAGCACCAATGGCTGTGGGGGTAATTGGCAAGAAGAATGGCGTGCACCTTGATGCGGAATCGATGACGAAGCTGGCATCCAAGCGTGGATGAACAGTGATATTGGTTTTGAGCGTATCTACGCATCCATAAATTGTGCTTGTTGCCAACCACATGTGGTATGTAGTATCGTTAACCGCGCTGCTATTAACAAATTCATGTGAGGGATTCAACAAGTTCGAGGTTCCCCCATCACCAAACCACCAGCTATTGTAGTCTGGCTTAGTTGCCGAGCCCGTCAAAATGGAGGTATTTGAGAATGTTAGCGGGAACGGATTACACCCAGTTTGATTTATGGGGGTATAGGCCGCAGTCACCTCAGGATACACCTGAACAAACCTAACCATTTGATCGGGACAACCATGAGCATTCTGAACATTTAGCGTTAAAGGTTGATTTTGAACGACTCCTGTTTGGTTAATGTAGGTATGTCTAAAATTGCTTGTAACGGTATTGGTTGTTGAGTCAATACTTCCATTACCATCCCAATCCCATCGATAGGCAGAATTTCCACCCCAAAGCACGTTGTTGATATCCACGCCCAGCGGGGAACATCCAGCAAAAGAGTTGTTTATGGCAAAGTTGGCATCCACCTTGGAATAAACTGTTACAGTTTTAGTTGTTGTATCTGAACAACCATATATGGAACGTCCAATCAGCTGAACATTATAGGTAACGTCTCCTGTTGTGCTATTCTCAAATTCATGTATCGGATTCTGCATCACCGAGCTACCACCATCCCCGAACGTCCAATCGAAAAGAGTGGCGGTTGAGGTACCTGTATAGCCAAATGTAGTCAATACGGGATTACACCCAACAGATTGATCTAAGGTATAATCGGTATGCACCTCTGGATAAACAGTTATCAATCGGGAGGTGTTGCTAGTACAGCCTCCTTCGTTTGTAACGGTGAGGTCCAAGGTTCTCGTCAATGGCACATTACCTACATTGGTGTAGGTATGCGAGTGATCGGAACTAGTGGCACTAATTGGGGAACCATCGCCATAATCCCAATGGTAGCTGACTATTCCACCCTGTGAATTATTATCAATAAGAATCTTAAATGGGGAGCAGTATTTAGGCGTGTCGACTGAAAAGTCGGCCTTTACCAGAGAATAAATGGTCAATGGCAGAGTTTTTGTGTCAGTGCAACCATGTATTGAGGTTACCACTAGTCCAACTATTGGATTGATAGAAGCATTTGTAAGGTTGGTATATGTGTGCGAGGGATTATTTAAACTCGACGTTCCACCATCACCAAAGGTCCATGCATAGGTGTTGATTGGTCCGGTTGATGTTCCAGAGCCAAATGCTACAGGTGCCGGCTGACAGAAAGCTGTGGCCGCCGGAACTGTAGTAATTCCGGCATGTACCTCGGGGTAAACAGTTACTGGCTTTGTCATGCTACTGCTGCACCCGAATGAGTTTGTAATCGTTAACGTTAGGTTATTTATGATGTCGGTTGCCGTAGCGTTGGTATTGTTGTAAGTTAGAGTATAATTTCCTGGAGTTGCAGGATTGGCAGGCTGTGGGCCACTACCAAAGTTTGTCAACGTCCAGCTGGCAATTCCACCAGCAGCCTTATTGGTAAAGGCAACATTGAGTGGTGAGCAACCAGCCGCCTTGTCAATATCAAAATCGGCATTAATGTAGGCAGCTACGGTTATGGCTTGTGATGCGGTATCCTTACAGCCATAAGGGCTGGTAGCAATTAACTGCATAGAGTAGATGGCATCCGTGGAAAGGCTATTGTTGTATATGTGGCTAACACCAGTGGTATTAGCCATAGTTTGGGTAAAACCATCGCCATAGTCCCACAGGTAGCTGTCAGCGGTATTGGTGGTAGAGTTGTTGGTGAACCCTACCGTTAGTGGATTACAGCCTGAAATCGTAGTAGGTGTAAAGGCTGCGTTCATACTGGGGTAAACGGTAATATCCTTATAGTAAAGTTCCGAACAAAAGTCGGCATTCTTCACCAACAGTTGCACATGGTAGGTTATGGGAATGCTATATGGGTTATTGAACACATGGGAAGTAATTCCACTACCGGGGGGAGGAAAAATGGTTAGTGTTAAAGGATCAGTATCGTAATTTACCAATGCTGTTGAATCGCCAAAATCGTACTGCCAATAGGTTACTCCACTGGAGTGGTCGGTAAAGTTTACCGTCAGCGGAGCACATCCTGTAACCTTATCCGTGGAAAAATTAGCAACAATGGGTGTAGACACGGCAACGGTTATCAGTGCAGAATCCTTCATATCGCAGGCACCCTCCACAACCACCTTATATTGAGTGGTAACAGTTGGATTGGCAAAGGGATTAAAAATGGTATCGTTGCTTAGGCTGGTCCCTGGAGTCCAAGTAAAGTTGGTTCCGCCCGTTGCATAAAGTTGCACTGGAGTGCCAAAACAGGTTTTAAGAACCGAGGAGGAACCTGTACCGGCAACTACTGCATTTACCTTAAGTTCATTAAAGTCGGAAAAGTAGCCATACATACAACCTGAGGATGCATTGCCATTCACAAACGCCATGTGGAACAAATCTCCCGTATTTTGAATAAGGTGTTGCCCTACTGATATCTGAGCGGTGGTAAAGGGTCCAAAGCGGGCAGCCTTCCACTTGGTTCCTGGAGGGCCAGGAGCTGGTTGGAACATTGCAGGTGGGAACAGAGCGTTAGCAGGAGCACCATCAAATAAAAAGTTGGCTTCTGCGCCCTGCCTTACCATTAAGTTAATGTAAAATGTTTGTGTGTTCGATCGGGTAAAAGCTACCTGAGTGCTACCAGTACATACATTTATGGGAGGAAGTATGGCACCACCTTGCTCGCAACCAAATCCACCAATGTGGAATACATATACCGGATGGTTAACGTCGGTCATAATTCGCATAGTACTTGCCGCGACAGGGAACGGCACATAGAGCTGCTGCCCTGCATTTAAGTTAAAGGGAATTGTTGTTGCACCGTAGTACACATTTCCCGATGTTCCATTCACTGTTGCTGTAATATAAATATGGTCCTGAATATTCAGCTGTGTTCGGATAGCAATGTAATCCCAACCTATTACGGTTGTAGGGATAAGCTGATCGCCCACCACATCGTAGCAACTGCCTGAAGTGTGGTCGATGGAGTCATCTTTCAGGGTAATGGCAATGGGTTTGTTGGATGTTACATGAGTTCCGCCAAGGTGAGCAGCCGCTGTACGCGCTTGGCCTGCAGGAAAAACAGAAAATGTTTGTCCCTTGTTTAGAACAATGCTATATGGCGTGCCAGCAGGAATTACAGTCCACAATGCACCATAGGCTGCATCCTTGGTTGGCGTTATGGTTACAACGGTATTATCCTCGGTGGCCACAATATCGATGGCAGAATAGGGGTATGGTGGACCAACAGCATGGTTGGCGGTTTGGTTCTGGAAAGGAGTATAAAAATCTTTCCCAAGAGCATTCGTTCCCTTCAGCGCCCATATATCTGAGTTGTTGAGGTTGCCGTCCTCATAGTAGGCCGTAATTACATTGGTAGAGGTAATGTGCAAACCCACATTGTTTACTCCAGTGGGTTTGCCGTAGCTACTGTTGTAGTTGCACTTATTCTCCAGCTGATTTGCCTCACCCAGCTCTCCTGCAACGGCAGGGACCTTGCGAATAAACGGTGCCATATCTACACTATAAGAGGAGTTGGCTGGGATGTTAACCACTATATCGTGAAAGCCGGTTGGGTTAAGCACTGCATTGTATTGATTTGCGGGCATGCTAATGGTAACAGTGGCGGGGAAGGCCATGGTGGAGAGCCGCAAGTTGGCAGGAACACCGCCGGGAGGATTGTGTGCCCATGTAATCTCTGGAACAACAAACCAGAACTCCGTGTCGGTTTGCGCGGTAAGCTGTCCAGATCCAATCATCAGAAATACAAAAAGAAAAGAGGAAAACCATTTCACCAATCGTCCTCTATATCTCTCTGTTAATTTTGACAAGCGTAGATTTTCCATCTTCACGGCATAGGTTTCGTTATTGCTATAATATACGTTAAATTGGGGAAAAGTTCAGAAAACATATCAGAAAAACGAAACTATTTTTTTGACCAATCACTATTTTTACAAGGTTAAATAAAAACAAATGTAAACAAATTCCGTAGAGAACATAGGCATATTTATCCAAACCGAAATGCCATTCGCCAAAAAATCGTATTTTTAGTATTCCAAATCAACGAAAACAGACCACCTATGAAAAATATACTACCACTAACAATAAGCGGTTGCAAAAGTGCTCTACTTACACTTTTTGGAGTTTTAGTAATGAGCAATGCAATGGGAGATAACCCACCCTTTCTATCCGAAGGATTTGAAAGCGGTGCTCTACCCTCCGGTTGGAGTCGTGAATATGTAAAAGGAACTAACGATTGGCGCTTTTACAACGGTGGCTATAGCCCAAACGACCCCAACTATGTTCTTCCGGCAGATGCTAACGACCCCACGCGGAACCCACCATCGGCCCATGGAGGAACATACGATGCAATGTTTCAGCTACAGAGCGTAAATGATGAGGCAACAAAGCTGATCACACCGGCAATTGATTTGGGATCAGCCGTAAAGCCGCAGCTCAATTTTTGGCTAGCACAGGTTGCGTGGACATTTGGCGGTAGCACCAGCTGGGATGCACTTCGTGTATACTATAAGACCTCCGCCGGTGGAAGTTGGAATCTATTGGCTACCTATGATTTTCCAATTAGTTCATGGACAGAATACAGCTTATTGCTACCCAACCCGACTAGCACCTATTACATTGCCTTTGAAGGTACAACCCAGTGGGGTCTCGGAACCTGTATTGACGACATTTCGGTAGTAGAGACTGGCAACCAAGATAGATGGGTTAAGAGCGTGACATCCATTGACGGTCCTATAGACTTTGTACCCTCTGGATCGAGCAACAACCCTATGATGGGCTTTGCGGTGAATGTTGGTGGTAACCAAGGAACTTGCATTTTCGACTCCTTGGAGGTTAAGTCGCTGAACACCGATGACAACGACGTAGCCTTAAACGGAGTCAAGCTTTATAAGACTACCTCCCCCATTTTCTCTACCACTAATCTTGTGGCCTTCGGTAACTTCTCCAGTGGCTATACACTTTTTAACCACCTCAACCTTGATTTGCCCAGCGGTGAAAATTACTTCTGGATTGCCTACGATGCAAGCGCTTCGGCAAAGCATGGTGACTATCTGGATGCCATGATTGAGGCCAATGCCATGAAGATTAACGACACCACCTATGCAGCAACGGCACTCTCCCCTGCCGGACAACGTATTATATATCAAACGATATCTTTTGAAGATTTCGAAACGGATAATGGGTGGACACTTACTGGGGAATTCCAGCGCGATACACCAACCGGGTTAGGTGGTAATCCAGGAAATCCTGACCCTGCTACAGCATTTTCAGGCACCAAGGTGCTTGGAACAGATCTTACCGGACTTGGGGCTAGCCCATACAATTATGAAGCTGGAATCACCAGAGGAACCGCCTACTTGGCCACCTCACCTACCTTTGATGTTTTCTACTATAAAGACCTTAGACTTACCTACCAGCGTCAGCTAAACATGTATATTGAGGATAGCGCTGCCGTAGAGGTGAGCAAGGATAATGGACTAACATGGACGCGCATTGGCGGAAATATAACCCCCGCTGGCCAAAATGCTTTTGTCCTTGATAGCAAGTGGAATCGCATTGAAAACTCAATTCCAGCGAGCATAAGCCGTTCTAAGGATTTTAAGGTTCGATTTGCCATCTTCTACTCTACAATATACAACTACTCAGGCTGGAATATTGACGATCTAATATTAACAGGAGAGTATATTACCAAGGATGTTTCAGTGGTTCAATGGGTAAGCCCCACCACCAAATGTGGCTTTGGATCGGCCGAGAGTATCACCGTAAAGGTGGCTAACCTTGCTGCTCAACCAACGCCCGATAAAGTACCACTTGCCATTTCTCTTGACGGAGGATTAACGTGGGTAAGAGACACCATAAATCAAATAATACCAGTTGGTGATACAATCTCCTACACCTTTGCACCTAAATTTGACCTATCCGTTCCTGGCCCACGTAACAACGTTCTGGTAAAAACAGAGCTTCCGGGAGATCAAGAAACAGATAACGACCAACTTGCGGCTTCATTCTACGTAATTCCTACATATCCAACACCCTCCGCTCAGGATTTTGAATTGTCAGATGGCTTCTGGCGGTCAACTCAGGGTAATCTGTGGGAATGGGGACACATAGGAAAACCGCAAATCTCATCGGCTAACTCAGGTAGCAAGGCTTGGATTACTAAATTAACAGGAACATACGGTTCAGGCAATCCTACAGGTGAAACCTCTGCATTTTTAGACGACTTTGAAAGCCTAAACGGATGGCAGCTTACGGGTGAATTTGAAATAGGACCGCCAAATGGACTTGGAGGTTCCGATGGAGGATACCCCAACCCTGTCAATGCATATTCAGGCGTAAATGTTTTGGGAACTGATCTTGATGGCTCAGGGACATTCCCAAATTGTTATGAACCAAACATTACAACACCAGCTGGACTTTCTGCCATCTCTCCTGCTGTAAACCTCAGCAATTATGTATCGGCACACTTAACTTTTTATCGATATCTAAATGTTGCTGCAGGCGACACAGCAAAGATCGATTTTTCAAAAGATGGAACAACGTGGTATTCTGCCTGGAAAAGTACAGATGCCATTACCGATGGATCATGGGAACTCATTGATATTCCAATTGCCGATTCTTTACTTTCATCAACCTTTAAAGTTCGGTTCTCGATTCGGAGCAATGCAACTATTAACTATTCGGGTTGGAACATTGACTACCTTAATATCCTTGGTGTACCATTCACCTCACCCGTAGCAATACTGGAGAGTCCCTGTATGGACTTCACAAACGATACCAAGCCAATTTTTGGTGCCGCTATAAACTACCAAACCGAAAAAGGGGTGGATGGTGCAGCACTCTACTACTCCATCGATGGTGGAACAACCTGGACTCACATCGAATCGAACGGCGACGCCTTCGATAGTAGATGGAATTGGTATAAGGATAGCACCGTAACGTCACTTGGCACCACCGGATGGAGTGGAAATAGCAATGGTTGGAAAAACGTTTACCATATACTACCTGCCAATGTTGCCGGTCAATCGTCGGTTAAGTTCCAGCTTAGGTTTAATTCCGACAGGTTCAATAACGATTATGATGGTGTTGCTTTTGATGATATTAGCTTCGCGGAAGCTCCCAACGATTTTGGTGTGACCGCACTTGTAAACCCAATAAATAGCTGCACCCTAACAAAGAATGAATCAGTAACTGTATCGGTTAAGAACTTTGGAGTAAGAACGGCTGAAGCAGGTGATACCGTAAAGGTTAAGCTATCCATAGACCGAGACGGGGACATTCAAAGCGGCGACCAATCCTTCATATTAGGATCAGCTCTGCCTGTCAACTCAGTAACCAACTTCACCTTTACCCAAAAGTTTGATTTTAACTTCGGTGGAACTTACAATATTGTAGCCTCCACCTATGGCGATGCCGGTCCGCGATTCTACTATGACACAGGGAATGACACCTTAATGACTTCCGTTGTAGTAAATAAACCATATGTCAACTTGGGTCCGGACATATATACCGTGCGAGCAGACACGGTTGTATTAGACGCAACGGCAAGTGGTCCTGTAACCTATAACTGGTATAGTCCAATTACCAATCCTACACCAATTACCACTACGCCCATTATACAGTACCCCACCATTCCCGCATCGGGAGGACAATTTAGAGTAGAGGTAATCGGGGGTTGTACAGCTTATGACACCATTCGAATAGTGAAGCTTATTTCCGACGTAGGTATTTTAAATCTTGTTAGCCCTGTTACTGCATGCCAGCTTAGCAGCAGCGAGCCATTCAAGATCAACATCAAAAACTTTGGTACCGACACGCTAAACGTTGGGGACTCAATTGCTCTAAGTTGGACAATTAATGGAGGCAGTACTATTCAAGATACGGTGGTTCTCCAAAACGTTCTGCTACCAGATGATACAGTAGAAATTACCACAAACAAAAAGACAGATTTCAGTGCCGTTGGTAATTACAACGTTGAACTTTACGCCAAACGACCTTACGACGAGGTTCCGGCTAACGACCACATTTCTTCAACCATTACTGTTCATGGATTTCCGACGTTTAACCTGCCTGTTATTCCTTCAACCATTGCAGATACGAGCTATACAATAGATGCAGGTTCAGGATGGAGCAGTTACCTCTGGCAAGATGGCTCCACAAACCAAACATTTGTAATGGATACCATAGGATGGGTAAAGGCCACAGTAACCGATGGCTTCTCCTGTCCAGCTTCCGATTCGGCTTACATTAATCTTAAGTACACCGATATCTCACTTCAAAAAATAATATACCCAGAGGATATCTGTAAGCAAACGCTGCCTGTGTATCCTCAGGTTACCGTTCGAAACAATGGAACGGATACCTTGGCTATTGGTGATAAGGTAAACGTGAGCTATACTGTGAACGGCGGCACAACAACTACCGATCAAGTTACCCTCAACACAGAGTTCACTCCTGGAGAAACGTTTAATCACACCTTCTCCGTGCCGGTTAATCTTACTTCAGCTGGACCATACAGCTTTGTATATTGGGCTGAAGCTTTGACGGAGATGAAGCCAGGAAACGATACTCTGAAAAAGATTATAAACGTAATCACACCAATTAACCTAAATCTACCGCCAACTGTTTTTACAAGAAACAGCCAAGTAGTTTTAGATGGTGGTCCAGGAGCAGACTCCTACTTGTGGAATACTGGAGCAACAACGCAAGCCATAACGGTTACAACTTCGGGCCAATACTCTCTCATTGCCACAATAGGCGGTGCATGCTCAGCATTTGACACCAGCAATGTTACCTTCCTACACCATGACTATGCGCTTACCCAGTTCGTAGATCCTCTGGATTCCTGCGCTGCAACTGCTGGAAGAAAAGTTTCTGTGAGGATTTACAATAATGGTAACGATACGCTGACTACTGCTCAATCCTTAAGCATAGTGTTGAATGTAAACGGCAGCTTAAATCAGACAAAGATTTTCCAGCCAAGCACAGACTTTATTCCAGGCATCTACAGGGATGTATTTTTCGACAACCCCATAGACCTTAGCAGTGAGGGAAGCACAGATCTTACGGCTCAACTAACATTTGCAAGCGATATAAATGCAGGGAATAACTCCACTGCGAAAACCATAAATGTTTGGGCAAATCCGGTTGTTAACCTTGGGCCTGACCAATGGCTCACAGGAGGAAATGTGGTCCTCAATGCAGGAAGTGGCTATAGTTTCTATAGTTGGAACACAGGAGCTACTACGCCAACCATAACGGTTTCAACAAGTGGCACCTACTTTGTAACTGTTACTTCTGATAAGGGTTGCACAGGAAGTGATGAGGTTGGTGTTAGTTTTACCGCTTCGGCAATTAACATTACCGCCTTACTTGCTCCTGCTCCAGGTTGTCCTTCTCAGGACCCGATGGATGTAAGTGTTGAGGTTACCAACCAAGGTGTTTCAACGCTTCCTTCTGGAACTAAAATTCCGTTGGGATACAAATACAATGATGGAGAAACCATGAGTGACACTCTTGCACTTACGTCCGATTTGAATGCAGGGGATAAGATCAACCATACCTTTGCCGACAAGGTGGTTATTAATACAGCTGGAAATATGTCCTTCAAAACCTTCACTTACTATAACGAAACCCAGGGACCTGTTTCTGAATTCTTTGTGCAAACTCTACCATTGCCAAATTTCCATTTCACTATCGACACATTAAAGGTTAATTTTCCTTACGTGCTTTCTGCATATGGTGGAACCTCCTATCTTTGGAACAACGGATCCACTACAGCCACTACTATAGCCGATGGTCCAGGAGATTATTGGGTGCAAGTTACGGGAAGCAATGGTTGCTCACTTAAGGACTCTGTGTATGTAGCATCGCTAGTTAGCGTTGGAGAGAACGACTTCTATGCATCATTGGCATACTATCCTGTTCCCACCACCTACATTCTGCATGTGGAAGCAACGCTAAAGGCAACCACCGACGTAACCATTGACGTGGTCGATATGTTGGGCATTCCAAGGTGGTCTAAGAAGTATATAAACGTTGACAAAATTGAAGAAGCAATTGGGTTGGATGGAATAAAACCAGGAACCTACCTGCTACGAATTTCAACGCCAACAGGCAATGCAATAAAAACAATTATTATAAGTAGATAAAAAAAGGAGGCTGACGAAAATCAGCCTCCTTTTTTATTGAAAACTCTCAAGCAAATAGGGCTGCCCCCAAATACAGGAAGGCAACCCTAAACTCAATAAACCCAAACAAAAAACTATCTAAACAAACTTTACTTTCCAAGTAAAGGGATAAGTGTAATATAGATTCCCGCTATAATTGCAGTTGTGATAACGCCAGTAATATTGGCTCCAATTGCTTCCGGCAAAATTAGAGAGTATGGATTATCCTTGCTTACAATTTTCTGCGCAACCTTGGCAGTTGTTGGTACACAGCTGACTCCTGCAATCCCAATCACAGGATTAAAGTTCCCCTTTTTAATGAAATACATGGCGTAGCCTCCCAGAATACCGCCTATACCAGAAATTAATAGTGAAACGATTCCCAAAACGAGCAACTTTAGGACCACTGGATCGAGCAATAGATGTGCATCACAAAGAACGCCCAGCACTATGCCAAGAAAAAAGGTAGATCCGTAAAGCAAGGGCCCACCAATAAACTCCTGAAGATGTTTTAAATCGGATTCGCGAATAGCAACTCCAACAAAGAGCGAAAAGAATAGAGGGGAAGCCACTGGGAAAAGAAAACACAAAACCGCACAAAGAATTACAGAAAAGCTGAGTTTTGTGGCAGCGCTATAGTTTTTTGGTTTTCCCTTTCTTACCATCCGAATCTCTCGAAATCGCTTTGGCACCATAAGCTTCACTAAATAAGGATAGCCACCATAAGTTAATCCAAGATAGAGGTAGGCCACCACTGTAATTGGAACAAACAGATGCTTTGAAAGTGAGAGTGAAGTAAACAGCACCATTGGACCATCTGCCCCACCAACCATAGCAATGGAGGCGCTATCGCCAAGCGAAAGCCCCATAGAATGTGCTATTGGAAGTGTAAGAAAGGTGCCCAACTCGGCACAAAGGGCTAAAAACATGCTTGTAAACGGATTTTGCAGCAGATAACCAACATCAAGCAGCGAACCAATGCCCATAAATACAAAACAGGCGATAAGGCCATTGCTGAAAGTTAAGGTATACACCGGTTGCAAAAAATTAATCTGCATCAGATTCATAAGCGAGTTGGTATCCGAAACCATGGGATCCACAAAGAGGTTGCCCATTACACCCCCGGGCATAAAAAGCGTTGCGCAATTTATGGCAACCATACCCATACCCATTGGTATCATGACTAGGGGTTCAAGAACCCCCTTTCGACCAAGATAGACCAACAAAAAACCCAAAAATATAAGGACAATACGCATGGAACCCATTAGCCATCCAGAGGCAACCATGGTTCCAAATCCCTGAAATATTTGAAACAGGCTAAATTTTTCCATAGTAGTGATAATTCTTGGTTTGCTCATCCCAATCCCGCTTGGAGGAATCCTCTTTGTGGTTTTTCCCAAAGAACATCTTTACTAAATCGTTCCAGCCTACACTTGGAAATGATTGATCCTTGTTATCAGAATAGTAATGATTTACCAACTCATTGTTTTCGGCCATCTCATCGGTGGAAGCCATTAGGATGGCACTACTTTTGCGAGCCGATTTAATTCGACGAATGCGGCGAATTTCATCCTTCTTCAACCGCCACAGATTGGACGATTCAGCTCCACGAACAAGCAGGTAGATTACTCCTGCTACAGCAAAGCCTATGGCAAATGTAAACACCATCATGCCGACAGTTTCAAAAATAACGGATAACATAGTTTATGAGATTAGTTAATTCTTTGAAAGCTCCTCGTTGAAAGGAAAAAACAATTGACCCGAATGGGAAATAGAAAAGATTAGTAAGAAGTTAAATGCGGAGAATCGGCCGTTCCGAATCATAGTTGGAACAGTGAAAATCTTTAGGCTGACCACTCCAAGTTTTACCATCACCAAGAACAGCTAGCGAAGTTGGTAATACCTCAACTGGCAAATCAAGCCTCAATGTTTTACACGATCTGTGGTTTCGAATGGAATCAGGCTCAGAGTTTTGAAATGCGCCACTTTCCTCTACATAAATTAATTCATTGCCAGCGGGTGAATTTGCAAAATGGCTAGAGCCAAAACATACTTGCTCTGCATAAAGCTGCTCTTTGTAATGAACATTCTGGCTCACCGAACCCTGCCTTAACGCAGCAGAATTGCTGAAGACAAATGCATATGCAACCAAGACAACCAGCCCAACCGAAGTAAGATGAAAAATGCGTTTCACGAGAACCATTTTAACGATGCAAGTTTACAACGGTTTTTGGCACGTTGTTACCAATCTAACACTCTTTCTTTTATTCAAAAAACAATCATAACATACTGTATATTTGAATTTTAAGCAATAATAAGATCGCAATATGTCGTCAAACATAAAAGTTACAAGTTGCTACCCATTCTCATTCATTGAATTTGCCAATCACTCCAAGGCTTATATGCAGTCCTTTCACAAAAAAAACAAATTGAAAACCAACTTTTAAACAACCTGTATGCTGATTAAAATCATTTGATTTGCATACCCACCTTACTAATTTTCAGCCCTCAACATCAACAACAAAAACGCTATAAAATGCTGAAAATAGAAAAGCATCCCATTCTTGAAGTTCCACATGGAGACGAGTTCACCTTTTTATATGAAGGGAAACCGGTTAAAGGAGAAAAGGGATTCACCATTGCAGCAGCGCTGCACCGGGCTGGCTATCCCATTCATAGCCATAGTGTAGAAAATAGAGAACGTAGCCTTGAATGCGGCATTGGCAAGTGTGGAGCTTGCGAAATGCTGGTTGACGGCCACATTAAGCGCATCTGTATAACACCGGTGGATGGCGTTAAGGCGGTAAAAGAGGTGCCCCATAACCACACTCCCGAGGTGGAGCCCTCAAATAGGGATTTATCGACAAAGGTGTATAAAACCACCGTTGCTATTATTGGTGCAGGCCCAGCAGGATTGGCTTGCAGGGAATTGCTGCTAAAGCATCAAGTGGAGAATATTGTTATTGACAACAACGAAACCATCGGTGGCCAGTTCAACATGCAAACGCACCAGTTCTTCTTCTTCGAAAAAGAGAAAAAGTTTGGTGGTATGCGTGGCTTTGAAATTGCAAAAACGCTTGCCGGAGACAATCACGAAGGTATTTTCCTCAACAGCACCGTTTGGGATATTCTTGAGGGGAAGCGTATTGCCATTAAGAACATTCGCACTGAGGAGATTTACTTTGTTGAGGCCGACTACATGGTGGTTGCAACTGGTGCCGTTCCATTTATGCCAACCTTCGAGAACGACGACGTGCCTGGTGTTTATACAGCGGCAGTTGTTCAAAAAATGATGAACCAGGAATTCACCTTGCTTGGCAAAAACGTGCTAACAGTGGGTGCCGGAAATATTGGTTACCTCACCTCCTATCAGCTAATGCAGGCTGGTGCAAACGTTAAGGCTATTATAGAGGCAATGCCGAACGAAGGAGGCTTTCCTGTTCAGGCAAACAGAGTTCGCCGCCTAGGCATTCCTGTTATGCTGAGCAAAATACTTATTAAAGCCCTACCAAATGAAAAGCGAGATGGAGTTGTTGGCGCCATCATTGCCGACTGCGAAAATTTCAAACCTATTCCCGGAACTGAGCAAATCATTGAAGGAATAGACGCTATCAATATCTGCACCGGACTAGTGGCTGATGACCAGCTGCTAATAAAAGGTAACGAGGTATTTGGTAGAAACTGTTACGGTGCCGGTGACGCTATCCGAATTGGCGAAGGCACCAGCGCGGTTCTAAAAGGGAAACAGGTAGCCTACGAAATTCTTCAGGAGTTGGGAGCAAAGGTTAAATACGATGACTATCTCGCAGTTTCAAAGGAATATATCGATTCTCAGCAACATCCGCTGCGGGTTATTGAGAAGCCATCTGTGCCCACAGAGGAGCGCATGCAAAAACCATTTGTGCAAATTGACTGCCTCTATGGCTTCGCGTGTAACCCATGCCAGTTCGCCTGTCCGCATGGTGCAATCACAAAAAGTTCCACCAGCACTGTTCCTCAGATCGATTTCAGCAAGTGCATTGGATGTATGGAGTGCGTTTACCAGTGCCCGGGACTGGCTATCTTCGGCTATAACTACGCCAAGGATTGGCTATTTCTTCCCATTGAGTATGCAGCACAGGAAGGTGCCGAGGTATTTCTTGTTGATAACCAAGGAAAAAAGTTGGGAGAAGGCGTTATCGAGAAAATTCTCACCAAGAAAAACAAAACCAATATTGCCCGTGTAAAGTCCATCACCTTACACGGTAACGACCTTATTTCTGTAAGAGGTTTCATCGTTAAGGGAAATTACCCCGAACCCGTTAAATTGTCGAAAACCAACTACACTCCCGAGGAAAAAACATACGTGTGCCACTGCGACGACGTTTCTATGGATGAGGTGCTTGCTACAATAGGCAACCGCAAGTTCATCTCCGCCGACGAAATTAAGCATACCACCCGTCTTGGAATGGGAGCTTGTCGTGGGAAGCGATGCATAAAGAGATTGAAAACAGCGCTAATTCCAATGGGCATTCAGATTGTGGGTGATGCAACACCTCGTGGTCCGTTGAGCAACCAGATTAACATGGGTGAGCTTTTTCCAAAAAGTGTTCCCGAAACATATATCACCGGAATTAATGGCAAAAAAGTTCAGGTGGTTAAGGTAAAGGCCCTAGTTGCTGGTGGAGGAATTGCAGGAAGTGCACTATTCCGCTACATGGCCGAAGCAGGCATGGCTCCAGTGCTTCTCAACTATGGTCGTGGTGCTTCATGGCGGAATATTGCCGGTGGACGTCCAGCCTTTTCGCTTCCAGAAATTGCAGACATCGCCATACGAAGCCACGAAATATTCAAGGATCTGAACAAGATCAGCAAAATAGACTATAGGCCAATCAACTATGTATCTTTTGCCCATGACGAAGCCAACTACAAAGCACTTGAGGCCTCCAAAGCATGGAGCAACGCCTTTATGGTTGAGCCAAAGGATTTCAAAAAAGAAATTTCGCCAAACTTCAACCCAAAACTAAACACTTATTTATCGGCTCTAATAACCAAGGATTGCTGGCAAGCAACTCCTGGAAAGACCGTTGATTTGCTTCGAAAACTTGGTCTTTCCAAGGGCGGTACGGTAAAGGAAGATTGCGAGTTAATCAGCGTACATCGCAATGGAAGTGAATATGTAGCATTGGTGAGAGATCACGACCACAGCTACATCGAATACCATGCAGAAAACTTTGTCAACGCCCTCGGGCCAGAGTGTGACAAGTATGCACGTCAGCTTGGATTAGATCTAGGCATATATCCAGTGAAGCACCAAGCTTTTATAACTCGTCGACTCCCTTGGATGGGCGTGAATGGCGATCCGCTTGGCATGCTAATCGATCGTCGTAAGTACAAAGGGTTTGCAGCAGTATATGGTCAGCAGCTGGCAGAAACTGGTCAAATCATTGGTTGTGCCTCACCTGCAAGTGATGCTCAGGAATCAGGCAAAAACCTTAAGATAAACACTCAAGAGTTTATAGAAATTGCCTCTGAGGTCTTTGCCGGCTGGATTCCGCAGCTTTCAAGCGTCGGTTTCCAAGCAGTATGGGCTGGATATTACACCGAACCAAGAATGTATGTAGATCCAGCCAACGGGCTTCTTGTTGGACTACGTGGTCATGGATTTATGCTTGGTCAAGGGTTAGCCAAAATGTATGTTGACGCACTTACCGGAAAACCAGTTCCAGACTACTTTAAACGCTTAGCCGTCGATGGTGACGGACTTCCAGAAAAAGCGTTTAAGTAACATAGATATTGCTTTACAAAATCCCGGTCTACTAAAATGTATACCGGGATTCTTTGTCTTAGAAAACTTAATCTATCTCATATGATTATTTGCAGAGCGACTCTCACGGCTTACCTTAAGAATTTTAAAAAAAGTAACCAATAAATTGATGGCAGCGAAGTTCCAGCCTGAAATTTATTCATTAATATTAACTCATGCAATCATCATTTTGCGGTTATGTGAATGATGAAAAGGTTAAAAGATTGCAATAATATTTGCATAGATTATTCTATTAAACTAATTTTCAGAAGTTGTTTAAACCAAAAAAACCTATGAAAAAGATTCTACAATTTCTATTTTTAGGCTCTCTTGCGATAAGCCTAAACATCCCGTTACAGGCAAGTCCTGCCTATCCATTCCCAATCATGTTTACACAACCTGATGGGTCTCACATAAAAATTCTTTTGAAGGGTGATGAATATTCTAAATGGGCTGAGACAAACGATGGCTATGCACTGCTTTTCGATAGCAAAGGTTACTACGAATATGCCAAAACCGACGGCAGAAATTACATGGTTCCCTCTGGACTTATTGCCAAATCGCCCGAAGTTCGATCTGTAGATGATAATACCTTTTTGTTAAGTACAAGAAAGCATTTAACATACTCAAAAGAGCAGTTGTCGATGCTAAGATCTGCAACTTCTATGAGAAACAATGCGGCTCAAAGAGCATTTCCAACAATTGGAAATCACAAACTCATCTGTATTCTTATTGGATTTCAGGATGTTCCTTTTCAAAAAACACACGCTGATTTTGATAACCTATTTAATCAGATAAACTACTCAGCTAGTGGAGCAAGTGGTAGTGTAAAGGATTATTACCTTGAAAACTCTCAAGGTCAGTTTAATCTCACTGTTACGGTTGCCGGGCCCTACGTTGCCGACCACAACATGGCATACTACGGAGCCAACAATAGCAATGGTGACGATGCCGACCCACGAGCATTGGTTACTGAAGCTGTTAATAAAGCAAATGCAGATGTAAATTATGCAGACTTTGATAACGATGGTGATGGAACGGTAGATGGTGTTTATGTAATATATGCAGGCTATGGTGAAGAAGCTGGCGCAAGTTCTGATGCCATTTGGGCTCATGCATGGTCAATCACACCTCTCACCCTCGATGGCAAAACTGTAAGCAGATACTCTACTTCTGCTGAGTTACGCGGAAATTTTGGTACACAAATAACTACTATTGGCGTTATATGCCACGAATTTGGCCATGTTCTCGGTGCACCAGATTACTACGATACTGACTATGCTGAATCAGGCGGTCAATATACTGGAAATGGCAATTGGGATATTATGGCAGGAGGGTCCTGGAACAATCAAGGTCTTTCACCTGCAAATCATAACCCCTATACCAAAGTTTATATCTACCACTGGGCGCCTATCACTACAATATCATCACCCCAAGACATTGAGATTTTTCCAACAAATACAATGCAGGCAAACTATTATCGGGTCAACACGAAGACTGATGGGGAATATTACATTCTAGAAAACCGACAAAATATTGGCTTTGACACTGCCCTGCCAGGTCATGGTTTAATGGTTTACCATGTAAACAAAGATTTTGATGCATATCTCAGTTCAAATAAATTGAATGCGGGATTTCCTCAAATGATATATCCTGTTTGTGCATCAAACACTTCAATCATTAACAGCACTCCCTCATCATTTGGTAACATTAATAGTGATGGTTGCCCATTCCCTGGATCTTCGAGTGTAACTGAATTCACCGATTACACGGAACCTTCCGAAATGTCGTGGGATGGCTACTACACAGGGGTTCCAATTACACAAATTGCCGAAAATCCTACAACTAAATCCATCACGCTTAGCGTAAATGAAACAGCCGATTTTTATGCTTCGGCAGTCACGGCTCCACTAAATGGGCCAATTACAATCACCGATAATTCATTTGGAAACCTAAGTAGTGCTTGGAGTTGGGACTTTGGTGAAGGTGCAAATCCTCAAACCTCAACAGACCAAGGTCCAATTCAGGTAACCTATTCAACTCCAGGAACAAAAACCATTTCCCTCACAATAGATGGCACAACAACAACTACCAAAACAGACTATATTCAGGTGTATGATCCGGCTGCAACTGCTGCTGATATTATTATGTTCAACTTCGATGATCGAAATTTAACAGCAGACGATGGTGTTTCTCCAAATTTGACTCACGCTATTTCAACGACAAGCAGCGGCACCATAAGTTATCTTGCTGGAACACCAACTGGTTATTTGCTGAGTAGCTCAGGATGGGATAATGGAGCTAATACCAAAGCATGGGAAATCTCAGTTGATGCTTCAAGTTATAATTCCCTAACAATTTCTTCCTCGCAGGCCAGTTCATCGGCTGGTCCTAAAAATTTCAAGGTTCAATACAAGGTGGGTAGCGGAAGTTGGATTGACTTGCCAAATAGCAGTATAACCTTAACTTCCACTTTAACTCAACAGCTTAACAACATTGCCCTTCCAGCAGATTGTGACAACCAAAGTCAGGTTGGCATTAGATGGGTAATGGCTGATAACACGTCAGTTGGGAATAGCCAAGTTACAGCAGGTGGGTTAAGTAAGATAGATGATATCCACGTGCAAGGATTGCTCGGCCAGGGACCCTTAGGGATTGAAAACAATAATACCGGATTAGTTATCACAACCTTCCCCAATCCATTTTCTTCCGATCTTACCGTAAACGCTGAATCACCCATAAAGAACATCACTATTTACGATATTACCGGCAAGACCATTTTGAACATTCCTGTCAACATGGAAAATTCAAAAACTTTTGGCACTGCCAACTTTGCAAAGGGTTACTACCTTATTAGAGTTACTGATGCAAACAATCATGTTAGTACCATGAAAACGGTAAAACAGTAAACTATTAGATTATACCATCGAAAGAGAGCAGTCAGTCTGCTCTCTTTTTTTATTAGCACCATATCAGAGGTTAAGATTTTGAGAGCACGAAATGTGTTTTCTATTCACTGCCTATACAAGAAAGACATACAATCGCTTTTAATTTTTAGTTTTGCAGAAAAAAGCATGGCTCGATTTAAGCTCACCTTGGAGTACGATGGCACTAAATTTAGAGGCTGGCAATACCAACCCAACCAACCTACTGTTATGGGACGAATTATGGAGGCCTGTGACATTGCCTTCAACACCAGTAAATTCGAACTCTATGGTGCTGGACGCACCGATGCGGGAGTTCATGCAATTGCACAGGTTGCCCACCTTGAAGTAAACACACAACTTCCCCCGAGGGTAATTAAGTTGCAGCTGAACGATCAGCTACCATCGACAATCAACATACTACACGTCGAAAAAGTAGGCAGCCAATTTCATGCCCGGCACGACGCTGTTGCTCGCAGCTACGTCTACCAAATAGCAACACGTAGAACAGCATTTGGAAAAAACAACTGCTGGTGGATTAAGGACAAGCTGAATATTTCGGCAATGACAGATGCCGCCGAAATTATGCAAGGATTCAACGACTATAGTTCATTTGGTTCGTCAGAGGACGAAGAGGCATCAACCAAGGTAGATGTGCATTGGGTAAGAATCTATGAGGTGGAAAGCTCAATTATCATTCATGTGGTAGGCTCCCATTTCCTATGGAAAATGGTTCGTCGAATGGTCGGAGTATTAGTTGAGGTTGGTCGTGGCAACCTTTCAATTGAGCAAGTAAAGAGGTTGTTCACATCATACTCCGCACTCCCAGCAAAAGTAACTGCTCCGCCTTCGGGACTTTACCTTGAGCGAGTTTACTACTCTGGCGATGAAATTGCAGAGGATCCAATTTGGGTTCTTAATCTATTTAATTTTTCCTAGTTACGACCGATCTTCTAGGTCGGGAAAGTAGTATCGTAGCGAACTTAGTATTTGACTTTTAGTATAAGGTTCTCTCGTTATAAGAAGGATTGTATCGTCTCCAGCAAGTGTTCCGATTATTTCCGGCAACTTAATCGAATCGATAAATGTTGCCACACCGCTTGCAAAACCAGAATGCGTTTTGAGAACCGCAAAGCTGTGCGTAAATTCCACCGACAAAACATTTTCGCTAGGTATATTTGGAGATTGAGTTGGTTTGAAAACTTGACCACTACTGGGCACTACATAGGCGTAACCTGTCTCCCTATCCGGAACTTTTGCTATTCCAGTAGCCTTAAGATCGCGCGAAAGGGTTGCCTGAGTTATCTCAAAACCACTTTGTTTTAGCAGATCGAGCAACCGCTCTTGGCTAGATATCTTTCTTGAGGAAACTAAACGTCTTATTTCCTGCACCCTATCTCTTTTCATCGACATTATTTCGCTTAATTATTACTCGACAAATTCACTTTCTAATTACACAAGATTAAAGTGCAAAAGTAAAAGATAATCAAAGGGTAACAATAAGCAAAGATAAAAATCGAACTCCTGTCCTAAATTTGTGATTAAAGATTATAAACGTATTGCGATGAGGAAGATTAACTTGAGTGAAGAATCACTAGGTCGCTTACATAGCGATGCAAAACAACGATTAGAGTTAATTGATATTAAAGGTATTATTTACCATATACCGTTAACAAAAAGTCCCATAAAAACCACCAGACATTTTGTGGCGATTCATTACCAAACGCACAAGTTGGTTGTTCTTCGATACTCCGAGATTACAAAGGCACTAATAGATTATTCAACAGAAATAGTTTTCTCCTTGAATTAGGAGAAACAGGACTATGTCCATTGGGCATTTAAATTTACCTACTTAAAAGATCCAACTATCAAGTTGATAACCTAGCACTTAATTGTGCTTGACATAACGAACAACAATATCCTCTAAACTCCTTTTTGGTACATGATGCACCTGCCTGCCATCGCGCCAATACTTAACATCACCGTTGTTGTTGAGCAGTTCAACAGCAACCTCCTCCTTGGGAACGCCCAACGCTAAAACCAAAACCGGCTTCAGATTTTCGGGAAGATGAAGAAGCTCAGCAATCTCCTTTCGCTTTATCGAACCAAGAATGCAGCCCCCAAGACCTGCCTCAACAGCACCAAGCATTATGCTTTGAGCGGCAATACCTTGATCGTGTGCGAATCCCTCTGCAATTGAAGAATCCTCAAGCATAACAATATAGGCAGAAGGCCTTTCTCCCTCAATCGGTCCATCCCAATCATTCAAATACCCAGCCCAAGCCAAAAAAGGGAAAAGTTGTGCATTCTGCTCTGGATCATACACAACTGCATACTTCAACGGTTGTAAATTTCGACCCGATGGAGACATTCGGGCAAGATCGACAAGATGAAGCAAGGTTTCTTCAGCAATTGGGTTCTGCTGAAAAAAACGGCGATAGCTCCTGTTTCTATAAACAAGTTCTTTAATCATGGTAGCAATATTTTACTAAAAAGCTGTTCATCTATGACAGACGAACAGCTGATTCGATTAATTTTCTCCTAAAATCTTTGGCTAATAACTTTCCAGTCTACAACATTCCAAAATGATTGTAGGTAATCGGGTCGCCTATTCTGGTAATCGAGGTAGTAAGCGTGCTCCCAAACATCGCAAGTTAAGATTGGCTTATACCCTTTCCGCATAGGGTTTCCAGCATTGGACTCCTGAATAATCTCCAACCGCCCCTCCTTGTTCACAACCAACCAAGCCCAACCAGAGCCAAATAGCGTTGCACCTGCTTTGGCAAACTGCTCCTTAATGGCTGAAAGAGAGCCAAACGACTGATTTATAGCATCTGCCAACTTGCCGGTTGGTGTAGACAATGGTGTTGGAGAAAACTGCATGAAATAAAAGGTGTGGTTCCATACCTGCGCGCCATTGTTGAAGATACCACCATCGGCCTCACGAACTATTGTTTCCAAATCAGCATTTTCGAACTTGCTCCCAGGAAGAAGGTTGTTGAGGTTATTAACATAAGCCTGATGATGCTTTCCATAGTGAAACTCAAAAGTTTTACTACTGATATGCGGCTCCAACGCAGCAAAATCGTAAGGAAGTTTCGGCAATTCGTGCTTCATGGCATTTGTTTTTAAGTTAGATAAACAAAGTTAACCCAATCAATAGGAAGAACCAAGCTAATTATCTATAAAAGAAAAGCCGACATTGCTGCCGGCTCTCCCACTCATCTAACCCAAAAACTAAAGCTACCCTATGAAAAAAATCAAAGGCTGTTGTATCTACGATTTACCTCGTCCCAATTAATCAAGTTCCAAAATGCAGCAACATAATCGTTTCTCCTATTTTGGTATTTCAAGTAGTAAGCGTGCTCCCAAACATCAAGTCCCAAAATTGGATATCCCTTTACCTCGGACACATCCATTCTAGGGTTGTCCTGATTGGGTGTGGAAGCAATTGTCAACTTGCCTTGAACGTCAACCAGCCAAGCCCAGCCAGAGCCGAATCTTGACATAGCTGCCTTGCCAAACTCCTCCTTAAAAGCACCAAAGGAGCCAAAGTTTTTGTCAATGGATTTTGCAATATCGCCGGTTGGATTACCGCCTCCATTTGGAGATAGGATTGTCCAAAATAGGCTGTGGTTGTAGAAACCACCACCATTATTTCGAACGGCAACCGGGAATTTTGATACATTTTTCAGCAATTCATCTATGGGCAACTTCTCCATTTCGGTGCCCTGAGTTGCTGCATTGAGGTTGTTGGTATAAGCTCCATGATGCTTTGTATGGTGAATCTCCATTGTTAAAGCATCAATGTGTGGTTCCAGTGCGACGTAAGCGTAGGGTAATTTTGGTAATTCGAATGCCATGATATTTTGTTTTAGAAGTTGCTATTTGTATTCAGTTTAAATTAAAACAACACACTAACAAAAAAGTTCATGGCAACAACTTTCTTACACAAATCAGCACATACTTACCTAACATCAATGCAGAAGGGAGTTTTACAAAAAGAAAGTTACAGGGAAAGTAGCGTAGGATTTTGGCCCACCCAATTATTCTAAGTCATGAAGTTTACCAAACAAATACCATTCTCATCTGTTATTGAGTCAAATTTTGCTTGGTTAACCAAGTTCAGCATCAATTCAAAGGGCTAAAGGATAACGATGCTTAGAGCTAGATTGCTTCAAAGGCTATTATCAGAAACTGTGCTGCAATTAATCTTTAAGGTTAGGGTTGTAGGGGACAACCTTTTCCTTGGTTATTGTAAACATTTCTATCCGCAGGAAATAATAGGTTACCTCATAAAACTCCACCCGCCACTTACCATCGAGCGAGTTTACAGAACCTGTTTTTTTTGCGAGCTTACCCCATAAAGGCTTTTGCGTAGGATGCTTCTTATTCCCAGTCTGATTCAAATGCAGCACATTTTTATTCAATACTAAATTAACATTAATTTTTCGTGTCACCCATATTTTCAGTAAACAAAATGACAAAAATACTTAAAAACATTACCATTGAGGAGCTTATTGAAGTTCTTCCCGAGTCAGTTAAACTATTAAAAGATAAGGGAATACGTTGCATAATTTGCGGCGAGCCTATTTGGGGAACACTGGAGGAGGCAGCCAAGGAGAAAAGCATCACCGACGACGAACTTGAGGCTGTGGTTCAGGAGTTGAACAACTTAGCTGCTGGCCATAAATAGCAAAAGTTCCCCCTAAAGGAGGAACTTTTACACAATGTCACGTATGTGATTACCAAATTTTATTGGGAATCAAGTAGTTCTTCACGTAGTCGTTTACACCATCTTCCAGGGTGGTAAATGGTTTAACATAGCCTATAGAACGAAGCTTCACCATATTGGCTTCGGTAAAATATTGGTATTTATCACGAATATCAATTGGGGTATCAACAAAGCTGATATCCTCCTTCACTCCCATCGCCCCAAAGGTTGCCTTTGTAAGATCAAGAAATGTTCGTGCAGTTCCGGTACCCATGTTGTAGATCCCGGAATTCTTTCTGGTCTGCATTAAGAAAAACATGACATCGCAAAGGTCCTTCACATACACAAAATCGCGCATCTGCCCACCATCAGTAAACTTTGGATTATGCGAACGGAATAACTTCATTTTTCCCGTAGCAGATATCTGGTTAAAAGAATGAAAAATTACAGAAGCCATACGCCCCTTGTGGAATTCATTTGGACCATAGACGTTGAAAAACTTTAGCCCAGCCCAGAAGAATGGCTTCTTATGTTGAGCAAGAGCCCACTTATCAAACTCGTTTTTTGACTCACCATAGGGATTTAAAGGCTTTAGCTTGGAAATAATGGAGTGATCATCCTCGTAGCCAAGTTCACCCATGCCGTAGGTTGCAGCCGAAGAGGCATACACTAGAGGCAATCCAAACTCAACACAGGCATTCCATACCATTTGGGAATATTCCAGATTTAGTTTATTGAAAACCTTTACATCAAATTCGGCAGTATTAGTTCTAGCACCCAGATGAAAAACAAATTCCACATGCTTGTGATTCCGTTGGAGCCATTCATGGAAAGCTTCGCGATCAACTAACGCTGAATAACTTTTCCCCTCGTAGTTTTGCCGCTTCTCATCGTGCGAAAAATCGTCAACCAAAACTACATCGTTGAATCCTTCATGATTCAACCTCGAAACCAAACCGCTACTAATAAACCCGGCTGCCCCAGTAACTATAATCATTTTGTTAGTATTTCAGTTTTACAATCTCTATATCTTAATGCTTAGGCCCCTAGGGCACAGTGAGTCGTTGCCACAAAGATATAGATTTATGACTAAACGCACCCCTTTTTGAGAATCCAGCATGACTTTAGCAACATTAATAAATGGTTAAATAAAGCCTGCAACCCATGCATGAACTCATTAACTCACTATATTCTTACCTGAACTATGTTCAACGACATTACAATGGAGATCAAATGTTTTCTGGTATTGACTACAAAAAAACTATTTTCGCAAAAACAATATTAGACATAAATCCAATTCTCAACTTGAGGCCATTAGAACAAAACGAAATATTTGCGGTTTATATGTTTATGATTAGCTAATTAAGACTAAACAAGATGCAGGAGGTTTTTATCACCAGAAGAGAGAGATTCAATGCAGCTCATAGACTATTTCGTCAAGATTTTTCGGACGAAAAGAACTTGGAGGTGTATGGGAAATGCTCCAATCCAAACTGGCATGGGCACAACTATATTCTTTTTGTCACGGTAAAAGGCCATGTGAATCCTGAGGTAGGCTACCTAATGAATTTGAAGGACCTCAGTATGATTATTCACGATGAAGTTGTAGATAAGATAGACCACAAAAACATGAATGTGGAGGTAGATTTTATGCAAGGTCGCATTGCCTCAACAGAAAATTTGGCCATTGCAATTTGGGAGGCAATTGCTCCGAAAATTGAAAAACAAGGGGCCATTCTCCATTGCGTTAAGGTTCAAGAAACGGAGAATAACTGGGCAGAATATTACGGAAACTAAATACCAAACGATGGAAACGATAAATAGCGGAGCCATTATCGACGAAAATGATGGCTATGCAAAAATTGAGCGGTGGAATACCGAAAAAACCGAACTTTTAGCAGAGCACTACAAAGCAATACTACAGCTAATTGGGGAAAATCCCGAGCGGGAAGGTTTGCTGAGCACTCCCGAGCGAGTTGCCAAGGCAATGCAATTCCTCATGCAGGGCTATAATACAGACCCAAAAGAGTTGATTAATAAAGCAAAATTCAAGGAGGATTACCAGCAAATGGTTCTTGTGAAGGACATTGAACTTTACTCAATGTGCGAGCATCACATGATACCATTTTATGGGAAGGCACATGTAGCCTATATTCCAAATGGATACATTACTGGGTTGAGTAAAATTGCAAGAGTAGTTGAGGCATTTGCTAGGAGGCTTCAAATTCAAGAACGCCTTACAGTTCAAATTCGTGACTCAATTCAGGAAACGCTTCACCCGCTAGGTGTTGCCGTAGTTATAGAGGCCAGCCACATGTGTATGCAGATGCGCGGAGTGCAAAAGCAAAATTCAGTAACAACCACCTCTGCCTTCACCGGAGCCTTTCTTACCCAAAACAAAACAAGGGAAGAGTTTATTCACCTTATAGGAGTGAAGCTACACTAAGAAAAAAATTTCAGCATTAAAAAGGGGAACCACAATTGTGGTTCCCCTTTCCCTTCTAACCCTAAACCTAAGCTACCCCTCAGGGGCAACTTCCGCACTTTTGCTCTTTTGTTTATTGCTCAACCTCTTATATAATTCGACAAAATCGTAGAGGTAAATCAAAGAGAAGCCAAGTGTTCTATTTGAGTTGAACTCAGAGTCTTCCTTATGAACATCCATAAAGCTATAATCATAGCGTAGGTCGAATACCCACGTTCCCAATTTTCGAGGCCACTCGGCACCTGCACCGATGGCAAAGCCATAATCCATTGTTCGCCAGCCAGAGTTAGTAAGTGAAGACTCGTAAGATTGACCTGAGGCAGCATCAGTAAAAACAGCAGTTCCACCAGTTCTTACATTGACGAAACCACCACCTTCAACGTGAATCCGAGTAACACCAACAGCCATTAGCGAATATTGAGCCAGAATTGGAATCCCAATATAGCTTGTCTTAAACTTGCTTTCAAAAGAGCCACTTTCAACCTTAACACCCTTTTGTATAAACATTAATTCGGGCAGCAATGCCCATTTTTCATTAATGCCTAATTTGCCAGAAACCCCAAATTCGAACCCAGTTCTGAACTTCGATGTTCCGCCAAAAGAGGTTGTGGTATTGGATATCTTCGAAAGCGCAAGGCCAATTTTAGGACCCAAATAAAAATAGCCAAACTCCCTTTTCCCAATCTTTATCACCTGCGCATATGAACCCAATGATATTATTAAACTTATTAAAACTGCAATAATACCTTTCATAGATAACTTCTTTAATAGTTTGTTGTCAATTTACAATATTGTAAATTGAAGAAATGGAGCAATTTAGAATTTGTATTACTTTTGTCGAGTAACCAATAAAATTGCTATGAAGGCATTTGTATTTCCCGGTCAGGGCGCTCAATTTGTAGGCATGGGGAAAGATCTTTACGACAGCAATCCCGCAGCTAAAGAACTTTTTGAAAAGGCAAACCACATTCTTGGGTTTCGTATTACCGACATGATGTTCTCAGGAACCGATGAGGATTTGAGACAAACAAAAGTTACTCAACCTGCAATTTTCTTGCATTCGGTTATTCTTGCAAAATCGCTTGGAGATAAATTCAAGCCGGAAATGGTTGCTGGGCATTCCCTGGGGGAGTTTTCCGCTTTGGTAGCCGCTGGAGCCTTAACTTTTGAAGACGGACTTCGCCTTGTTTCCAAAAGGGCCATGGCCATGCAAAAAGCGTGTGAGAAAGAGCCCTCCACCATGGCCGCAATCCTTGGGTTAGAAGACGAAAAGGTAGAGCAAATCTGCAACTCGATAGAGGAGGTGGTAGTACCTGCTAACTACAATAGCCCTGGACAACTAGTAATTTCAGGCTCCATGAAAGGCATTGAAATCGCCTGCGAGAAAATGAAGGAAGCTGGTGCAAAACGAGCACTTCCACTTAAGGTTGGTGGTGCATTTCACTCTCCCTTGATGGAACCCGCTCGCAAGGAGTTGGAGGAGGCTATTATGGCAACCACCATAAGCATGCCTATTTGCCCAATATACCAAAATGTAACAGCACAAGCCGTTACAGATCCTGAGACTATAAAGAAGAACTTGGTTGCTCAGCTAACCGCACCAGTTCGATGGACACAAAGCGTGAAAAATATGGTTGCCGATGGTGCAACATACTTTACCGAAATTGGCCCCGGAAACGTTCTTCAAGGGTTGGTAAAGAAAATAGAAAAAGTAGAAGCAGAGAGCATACAATCACTATAAAAAGAAAGCGGGTTCTCCCGCCTTCTTTACTCTTTGAACTTAAAAATTACATTTTGCTTCAGATCAGGATGTAGGCTATTGGCCACGGGGCACTCCTTGGAAGCCAATTCGAGTAATTTTCTCTCCTTTACCGAATAGTTATTATGTGGAAAGGTAAGCTCTACAACCACCTCCACAACCCTACGTGGATTAGTGCCCATAATTTTCGTAATCTTAACGTCGGTTCCATCAATATCGAAGCCGTGGGTTCGAGCAGAAATCCCCATAATGGTAAGCATACAACTACCAAGAGATGTAGCGAGAAGGTCGGTTGGTGAGAAAAACTCGCCTCGTCCCTGATTGTCGATAGGCGCATCGGTAACAATCTTGTTGCCAGAACGAACGTGTAGTGCTTCGGTCCGAAGTTCTCCAATATACTTTGTTCTTACAGTTTCCATAGCAATATTTTTATGGCATGAATAACAGCTAGTAGTTAAGGGTGTTCAAACTTGGTACAAAAAAAGGGGCGTTATCCGCCCCTTTTGAAATATTCTTAGCGAATCGATTAGATAACGCCTTGCTCAAGCATAGCTTTGGCAACCTTCATAAATCCGGCAACGTTAGCTCCCTTAACGTAGTCAACATAGCCATCCTTATTCTTACCATACTGAACACAAGCAGCATGAATGCTCTTCATAATTTGGTGTAGACGAGCATCAACTTCTTCTGTTCCCCAGCTGAGTTTCATGCTATTTTGGCTCATTTCCAAGCCAGAAGTTGCAACACCACCAGCGTTTACGGCCTTACCAGGTGCAAAAAGAATTTTTGCCTTATGGAATACAGCAATAGCTTCAGGGGTGCAAGGCATGTTAGCGCCTTCAGCAACGCAAACGGTGCCATTCTTTACGAGCAATTCAGCATCTTCCTTACCAAGCTCGTTTTGAGTTGCGCAAGGCATTGCTACGTCAACCTTAACTTCCCAAGGTTTCTTGCCTGCCACAAACTTAGAACCTGGGAACTTTTTCTCGTAAGGAGCAACGATATCTTGGTTTGTAGCACGAAGTTCGAGTAGAAACTCGATCTTGTTGCCTGAGATACCAGCCTCATCGTAGATGTAACCATCAGGACCAGAAATGGTAACAACCTTACCACCAAGTTCAGTAACCTTAAGACAGGCGCCCCAAGCTACGTTACCAAAACCAGAAATAGCAACTCTCTTACCGTTGAAGTCGGTACCCTTAGTAGCCAACATTTCCTTTGCAAAGTAGGTAGCACCAAAGCCGGTAGCTTCAGGACGGATGAGTGAACCACCAAATGTGAGACCCTTGCCGGTAAGAACACCAGAGTTTTCACGAGCTAACTTACGATACATACCGTATAAGAAGCCAATTTCACGACCACCAACGCCAATATCACCAGCGGGAACGTCAGTCTCGGGACCAATATGTCTCCAAAGTTCAGTCATAAAACCTTGACAGAAGCGCATTACTTCAGCATCGCTCTTTCCCTTAGGATCGAAATCGGAACCGCCTTTTCCACCACCCATAGGCAAAGTGGTAAGTGCGTTCTTGAAAATTTGCTCAAAACCTAAAAACTTCAAGATGCTAAGATTCACACTTGGGTGAAATCTCAAGCCACCTTTGTAAGGTCCAATGGCATTGTTAAACTGAATACGGTAAGCGAGGTTAACATGAACGTTACCTTCATCGTCAACCCAAGGCACCTTAAAGGTAAAGATCCGGTCTGGCTCAACGAGTCTTTCGATAATCTTAGCGGATTCAAATTCAGGATGCTGGTTGTAAACTTCTTCGATAGATTCCAACACCTCGTGCACAGCTTGGAGGTATTCTCTTTCGCCGGGATGCTTTTTTTCAAGCTCCGCCATTAACTTCTGTACATTCATTGCTAAAAGGTTTTTATAATTCTGGTATCAAACGATTAATTTGTGTAAGCGCAAACGATGTTTCACTTACAAATTCTGCGTAAATTTAGAATCTTATTAATGATTTATCAAAACAAAAAGTCATGTTAAAGAATATTATTCAGCAGGTTTTTCAAAAATTCCATCCTTTATTATCACTCCACGGCTGTTTTTACCATCGATAACAACGTGCAATGGCTTACCAAACCTGACACAACGAATAAATTTAGACTCATACACAGCATTCATCTTATCGAGCTCGGTATAGTTTAAAATTCCATCACCCATAAAGGGGTTTATGGTTAAATACCCTACTCCAAAGGAGGTCAAGTTTTGGAAGAAGTGAGTTCCCTGACTAGGGTCTACACGGAAATCTTTTTGTCCAGCCTCTACAATTACCCGGGCCTCAGATATTTGAGGCCACTTAACTGGAATACCCAACCAGGGGTCACTGCTCCCCCATCTACCTGGTCCCACAAGAATATAGTTACGCTTTAACTTGGAATAGCGCTGATTAAGTGCCTCCATTTCCATGGCAATAATGCCTGACTTGGCAGGGTCAAACTCATCTGGCTTCAAATAGACAATATCTCTAATACCATCTATTCTCCCATTCCCAAGGGCCGATTCAGCGTAGATTAAAGCTTTGGATACATCAACATTATCCCACCTAAAATCTTCTAGTTGCTCACTTTCAACAATCGGGCGAATTTGAAGAAAGTTAAAGACCATAGGCTGCTCTTTTCCCAATTCCATATTTACGGCAAACTCTATCTCAATGGAATTATTCATCTCCCGCTGACCTATCTCCAGCAGATCAGCTAGAATGTTTGCGAGAGGGAATGTATTATGCTTCAATATATTAGAGAATGTTATAACACGAGGACCACTACCAAAAATGCCATCTCGAATTGAATGATTTTCATACTCATAGGTGGAAGCTACTAGGCCAATGCTACTTTGAGGGGCGTCGGCAATGCTCATCTTTCTGAGATTTATTCCATCATCGGTGGAGGGAACGAAAGTTTCAGGAGAGAGGTCAAGCCCATAGTAAATCTTTTGTGTATCCTTCATTGCCATCTGGGGGGTGCTAAGCTGGAGTACCTTTTTGGGGAACCGTGGGGAGAAGCGAAGTCCCATCCCTCCGTCAACAATGAGTTTACCAAGTCCGTATCCAATATTTGCAATTCCATGCTCCGGTCGCTCCAAACCAATGGGGTAAAAATTAACGGACCGAGCAACGCCTGAAATTGTTGGGTAAAAGAGATCACCGTGTTGATTTCCGCACACTTCTTGCAGAACGATGCCCATCTTCTCCTCGTCAATAACATTGGAAGTGGCGCTAATGTATGCCTTGCTACTTCGGTAGAATACCGATGCATATACACTTTTAATGGCTTGACACAGCAATAGAAAAACCCTTCTATCATCCGACACCCGTGGTATCATGTAGGTGGAATAGATACCAGCAAATGGCTGATAGTAGGAATCTTCCAACTTACTGGAAGAGCGAACCGCAATTGGGTTTGCCACCACCCTTATAAATGTTTGCAAATCGGGGATTAACCTTTCGGGCAGTGGGCAATCTAAGAAACGCCTCAATATTTCATCATCAGATATTTTAGATAACGCAACTTCATAAAGTGAATTTGTCTCCATGAACTCGTCGAAAATCTCAGTAGAAAGAACTACCGTTCTTGGTATGGATACAATCACACCTGGATATCTGTCGAAGAGCATATGCTTGTTGATAACGGTATTGATAAAGGCCAGCCCTCGCGCTTTACCGCCCAGTGAGCCATCACCAATTCGAGCAAAAATTAGATACTTGCTGTAGGTGTTTCTATCAAACTTGGCAATTACCCCTCTGCCAGTGGCAAAGCGAAAGTTCGAAATTGCCTGATGAATGTACTTTCGAACTTGAGCAGTATCTTTAAAATCCTCCGGACGCAGCCGCTTAAAAACTTCGGCGATAGGGAACAACGCCCTAGCAAACAACCACTTCGAAATATGGTTTCTACTTGCATGATAGAGCAACGAATTATCGGGAATGGTAAGAATAATGTCTTGCATTGCCTCCAAACTTTTTGCCCTTCCCACTTCCTGATGAGTATCAGGATTCCGAAAAACAAAATCACCAAAAGCAAACTCACTCACAATAAAATCGCGCAACTCAATGAATAGCGTTTTGGAGTACTTATAAATAAATCCAACTCCCAGTTCCTCCGCATTTTTCCTATTTTGCTTGTCCGACGACTGAAGTATAAAAGGCATATGTGGATCCTCAGCACGAACTATCTTGCAAAGTTCAAAACCAGCCTTAGTCGTAGTTTTGCCTCCCTTCTTCGTCTTGTATGAGATGTCGCTAATAACCCCCAAGAGGTGATCCTTATACTTGTCGTATAGTTCCTTAGCCTCATCAAAGGTGGTAGCAAGAAGAATTTTTGGTCGACCTCGCATACGAAGCATCTGCTGCTGCTCGTTGAGCGCTTCGCGCATAAACATTTTAGATTGCTGCAGCACAACCTTGTATATATGTGGCAGATACGATGAGTAGTAACGGATGGAATCTTCCACCAAGAGGATGGTTTGCACGCCAACCTCCAGGACGTCGTGCTCAACATTCATTCTATCCTCAATGAGCTTAATAATTGCCAGCAGGAGTTCCGGATTCCCAAGCCAGGAGAATACAAAGTCAACGGCACTCAAATCCTCCTTCTTAAGTTTGAGGGAAACCTCCCGAGAAAAGTGCGTCAATACAGCAATGGGCACTTCCGGACAAATCGACTTCATCCTCTTAGCCATCTCAAAGGTATCTATCTCACCAATGTTTAGCATTGAAATCACCAAGTCGATAGATTCCGAACCAAGAATTTCCAATGCCTGTGTAGCAGAATCAGCCCGTATAAATGAAGGAGGGTAACGTAGGTTATGCGACACATATTCGTTGAAAATAAGTTCATCTATCCGACCATCCTCTTCTAGCATAAAGGCATCGTAGCTAGAGCAGATGAGCAATACCTTATGAATCCGCTTCTGCATAAGCAAATCAAATTGGGTATCGCTAAAATCGACTGTATTATTTTGAAACAACGCGCTGTATGGAGCCATAATTACTATATTTTCCTAGCCAAATATAGTTATTTTAAAAATGGACAAAAATGCAAAAAGGGCCCAGTAAGGGGCCCTTTTTATTTAAAAATCGAAAGATTCTACTCAACTTCCCATGTTTCTCCGCTGTGCAGCAACTCATCCATGTTATGAATTTTAGCATTCCGCTGTACCTCGATTACTTGGTCACGAACGTTATCGTCGTAGGTTGAATCCTTAACCATTCGAATAACACCCAATGCCACTGGATATTCAGGATATTCCATGTTAACCAGCATCATGTGTAATCCTGGATTAGGGTTAGTTTCATCATGAACCAATACGTCATCAAGGGTGTAGCCATCCTGTCCTATGGTAACTACTTTCAGCCTTAAGCCCTGGCCGTCAAGCACTAATCCTTTATCCCGCTTCTTACCAAACACCATCTTTTCCCCGTGATGGAGCACAATAACACGATCATCTCTGAACTCACGATCGGTTATGTTGCCGTGGGTACGGTCGTTGAAAATGACGCAGTTTTGCAAAATCTCAACAACGGAGGTTCCGTCATGTTTTGCAGCCTCAACGAGAATCTCGGAGGTAAGCTTTACCTCTACATCGATGGAACGGGCAAAGAACTTGCCTTGAGCACCAATCACCAATTCACCTGGTCGAAAAGGATGCTCAACAGTTCCAAATGGAGATGTTTTAGTTATGGAACCAAGTTTTGATGTAGGCGAATATTGACCCTTGGTTAATCCGTAAATCTCGTTATTAAAGAGGAGGATATTGATGTCGATATTGCGTCGAACAGCATGAATAAAATGGTTGCCACCAATGGCCAGCGCGTCACCATCTCCGGTAATTTGCCAAACACTTAAGGTTGGATTAGCAACCTTTATACCAGTAGCAATGGCGGATGCCCGACCATGAATCCCATGGAATCCATAGGTATTCATGTAGTAAGGGAAACGGGAGGAACAACCTATACCCGATACAAAAACATAGCGTTCCTTTGTATATTTCAGAGCCTCTGAAACCTCAGGCAAAGCTTTTTGAACTGAACTCAGAATGGCGTGATCACCACAACCAGGGCACCATTTAACTTCCTGATCACTCTTAAAATCCTGAGGCGTTAACGTCTTAAAATCTGCCATGATTACTTGCCCTCCAAAATTTCATTAAACTTGTCTGTTAACTCTGCCACCGTAAAGGGAAGTCCCTGCACCTTATTCATCTGCTTATAGTCAAACTTTTGATAAGTCATCCGAAGATAGTTTGCCATTTGTCCCATATTGAGTTCACAAACCACCAATTTCTTGTAACTCTTAAAAATTTCACCGAGATTTTTTGGCAGCGGATTAATATAGTGAATATGGCAAAGGCTAACCTTTTTCCCTTCGGCGCGCAACAAATTAACAGCGCTAACCAAGTGTCCATATGTTCCGCCCCAACCAATCACAAGCAAATCGCCCTCCTTGTCGCCAACAACATCTTGCTCGGGAATATAGTTTTGCATGCGCTCAACCTTATTGGCCCTAGTTTCAACCATAACCTGATGGTTCATGGCATCGTGAGACACGGAACCCTTCAACGCATCTTTTTCTAACCCGCCAATGCGATGCTCCAACCCAGGTGTACCAGGCAAGGCCCATCCGCGTGCTAGAGTGTCAGGATTACGTTTGTAAGGATAATAATCGGTTGTTCCCATTGGAACAACTGGCGGCTTTATGGCTGGATAGCTGCTCATGCTTGGAATCTTCCATGGCTGTGAGCCATTGGCAATAAATCCATCGGTAAGTAACATAACTGGAGTCATGTGTTCAATCGACAACTTCCCAGCCATGAATGCATAGTCGAAGCAGTTTGAAGGGGTGCTTGCCGCAACAACCGCCATTGGACACTCACCGTTCCGTCCCCAAAGAGCTTGTAGCAAATCACTCTGCTCCGTTTTTGTTGGAAGACCAGTAGAAGGGCCACCACGCTGAACATCAACTACCACAAGTGGTAACTCAGCCATAACTGCAAGGCCAATGGCCTCCGATTTAAGCGAAAGTCCTGGGCCAGAAGTTGAGGTAACTGCAAAATTGCCAGCAAATGCAGCTCCAATAGATGTACATATGCCAGCAATTTCATCCTCTGCCTGCAATGTTTTCACGCCAAGATCTTTCCTCTTTGCCAGTTCTACAAGAATCTCAGTAGCTGGGGTAATAGGATAAGATCCGCAAAAAAGAGGTAACCCAGCCTTTTCAGCAGCAGCAATTAATCCCCAAGCTGTAGCAGTATTCCCATTTACATTCCGATAGGTTCCCTTATCGCGGGTAGCAGCCTCTACGTGGAAACGATTAGGCATGGCCTGAATATTACCTGCGTAGTTATACCCATCCTTCAGCACCTTCATATTGGCCGCGGCAAGACCAGGCTTCTTGGCGAATTTTTTAACAAGGTATTCCTCCGTATGAAGCATTGGACGATCGAACATGTTATACACCATTCCAAGCGTAAACATGTTTTTACACCTCACGATGCTCTTATTGTCCATCTCACTCTCCTTAAGGCTTTCCTTGGTAAGGGTAGTTATATTGGCAAAGATGAGGTGAAAGTCATCCAGATTAAGCTCTGCCACAGGATCAAGGGTTTTGTAACCCGCACGAACAAGACCCTTTTCATTAAAAGTATCAGCATCCAAAATAATGGTACCGCCCTTCTTAACCCACATCCAATTAGCCTTTAAGGCTGCAGGATTCATTGCAACTAAAACATCACAAAAGTCACCTGGCGTATTAATTTTCTTGCTGCCAAAGTGCACCTGAAATCCTGAAACTCCGCCTACCGTTCCTTGGGGTGCGCGAATCTCGGAAGGATAATCGGGGAAGGTTGAAACTCCATTGCCTAGTAGCGCAGAGGTATCGGAAAACAAGGTACCGGTTAGCTGCATTCCATCTCCAGAGTCTCCTGAAAAGCGAATAACAACCTCCTCCATTTCAACCCGACTAACTTTTTGGTCCATAACTAACTAATTTTTAATTTACCTTGATCACCGAGTTGCTTCCAAAACGGATAATGCATATAATGCAACGAAATGCCTTATATGCATTAGCAAATTGTTTTTCATATTTTTATGCACAAACCCGTGAACAAAAATTTTCACAAATTTACTCTTTTTACTATTCAAGCGACACTTAAAACAAACTTTTTTGGAAAGATTGCAATCGTTTTAAATGTTCTTGTTTACAACCTATAGCTTACTAAACCAATAGGCCAAAGAACCATTCAACCAGAATGTTGTTAAACACATTGCTAGACTATTTCCGGCATCATCTATTAACTTTGAAAACAAAAAATGGCACTTATAAAATCGGTCAGAGGGTATACCCCTATTATAGGAGAGAATTGCTACCTAGCAGAAAATGCAACAATTGTTGGAGAAGTAACCATGGGCAACGACTGCAGCATATGGTTCAACACGGTTCTGAGGGGCGACGTTAACACCATCACCATTGGTAATCGAGTAAACATACAGGATGGAGCCGTTCTGCACTGCCTCTATCAAAAATCGAAGGTGTTAATTGGCAATGACGTTTCCATAGGGCACAACGTAACCATCCATGGTGCAACCATAAAAGATGGGGCACTTATTGGAATGGGAGCAACAGTGCTGGATGGTGCAGTGGTAGGAGAAGGTGCAATAATTGCTGCAAATGCACTAGTGCTCAGCAACACCATTGTAGAGCCTGGCAGTATTTATGCCGGCGTTCCAGCCAAATTTGTAAAGAAAGTTGACCCAGCACAGGCTCAGGAGATCAATCAGAAGATTGCAAAAAACTATCTCATGTATTCTAGCTGGTATAAGGAGGAATAAAAAAGGGTGGAGTTGGCTCCACCCTTAAATACCCTATTCTGGCATGATTACACACAAGGTCCTATCCGCTTTAGTAGCTGAGTTTATAAAGTCGACATAGGAGTTATATTTTTCCGCCGGGTAGCTGTTTCTATAAACCGCCATCTCTCTTACAACAATTATCTTTGAACCTTTACTTGTGCATGAGAGCTTGTAAGCTCCAAATTCACTTTCGATTGATTTCTTTTCGGGCATAGCCTCCACCTTAAATCCAGTAGGGATTACGATTACAATTGTATCCCGATCCAACCAGCCCGATCCAATTTTAAAATCCATTTTTCGACTTTTGGGTTTGGCCAAAACTCTATCAAACGGATTAACAGGAACGGCAGGAACAAAAAGACGGCTACCAGTTTTGGAAGCAAGTTTTGGCACCAAAGCTTTTACATCACTACTGGAGGTTACTGTATCTCCCTCAGAAACGGCAATGCTGAAATCGAGTATTTTAATCCCAGGCAAGGAGTATTCTTTGTAAAGTGCTTCTTCCTGATCCTTACGAGAATACCACGCTTCAGGAAAAACATTCTCCACCTGATTGCCGTAAAATTTGGATTTTACTTCAAAAGAGGCATCGCCAGCCATATCTATTGCAACATCTATTCGACGCTCCTCCTTATTGTCATAAAATTTCCTAACGGGCGTTTTTACAAGCACGCCCCCTCTTTCTGTCACCATCAAGGCATACCTGTTAACTAGCCAAGGTGTAACATAATAAAATGGATTCCGCTGATCGGTGCATTCAAGCCAAACTGTATCCTTCTCCATTGGAATGGAAAGAACCGCATGGTTCATCTGATTTAACGAAGAAAAATTGGGGAAGGTGATTTCGTGACCTGCAACTCCAATTTCGGTATAGTAGCCATTAATGCCTGCCACCTTCAAGAGCGCTTTTGTGTAGTTGGTTAAAGCCTTACAGTCACCATAACCCGTTTCGTCGACAACGGCGGCAGGAAATGGTTGAAATCCTCCAATGCCTAGCTGAATACTAACGTATCGGGTTCGTGACTGCATATACTTATAAACTCGCTTAATAATCTCCCGCTTATCGGTTACTCCTGCAACAAGGGCTTTAATCTTATCAACGGTGGCAGCAGGAAGTACATCCCGCCCTTCAATCAAATCGCGAGTCCATTTGCCGGAACTTTTCCATGTAGTAAGGTCTCCCGAAGTCTTATCGAAGAAGAAAGCTGAGGGGGCGAAAAAAACTGTTGGGAGGAAATTGTACCTGTTAGGCAGGTAATCCTCATCGCTATAAGCATCCTTGTTCGATATACTCCATCGGTAGTGAACTACCTTTCCATCATTTGAAGAGTCAGGTGGATTAACATTAAATTGTAAAAAGCGAAGCTTATAGCTACTCGGTACTTCAACAACCATTTCTGCACTTTGGAGAGATTGTCGGTCATCATCCATGGGCATCCATGTTGGGAATCCAACGAATCCATTCATCTCGATTTCATAGGTATAATCAACTGTATAGGGCAACTTATTCGCAGTATAATTTACATACTTTGCCCTAGAGTCATCATACAACGTATACCCGTCAACGAGGCTGAAATCCTTAATCTCGCTATTTTTTATCTTTTTTATTTCAACACCAAATTCATTATAAACCACTGCGCTTGTAATGGACAGCTTATGGAACTTGTCATAATACTCATACAACGAAGCCTGTTTCCTTCCAGCTTCAGTTAAAACCGTCTTCACCACATGCACCTTCAAAATTGCCTTTGACTCACTTTGAATTAAGAGTTGAGAAGAATAATCCCTAATAACGATATCGGCATTCTTCACTAGTTCAGCAGGAATGGTCAACGTAGGATATTTCACCTCTTTTGCCTGAAGTGAGCCAAAAATTAAAAAGAAAAAGCATATAAGATGCAGGAAATATTTCCTCATTTCTCAAAGATTAACAATAATTAAAACTGGCTACAATTTTAAAAAAGCACGACTATTAACTATTTTTTTTTAGCACAACCTTCTGTTGAAGTTTTGTAGCAATCTGATTGAAAAACTCCTTAAAGTTGGGATAATCCAAGGGTGCATATACCGAATTTGGAATTGTAAGCCGTGATACAACTACCAGTACTTTTCCATTCAAAGCACAACTATAAATAAACTTGCCGCCATTATTAGGTAAAACGATAGCCATTGGCTTAGGTAAGTCCTCCACCGTATATCCCTCAGGCACCACAAATTGGTTCATGTATGTTTCTTCCCGCGGCATACCAAAATTTATTGGAAACTTCCGATTAACATCAACAAAGGGGTTAGCTGTATTTCCAAACCCAACACACGGGTCTATATACATTAAATCTCCAGCCACGGAAACAACTCCCTCCGGTTTGAGATGAACTTTTACGGTAACCATTGGACTTCCTTTTTCGCCACAGGTAATCTTTAGACTATCAGCCACGTCTGAAGCAAAATCTTTCTTGATTTGCTTTTCAACCTTTGCCTCGGCATCAGCCTCCCCAAACGCGGATTGGAAGAATGTGGCAAAGTAGTCGGAAAAGATTTGTTGAAGATCTCCCTCCAACCCTCCATCGGTTGAAATTGTGAATGAACTGGAGGACCTCAATTTTGAGATAAAACTAGGATCGAGAGAGATCCATCCAGCATGGTTCTCATCCACAACTCGACCTTGTCCATTAAGGTCAGCAAACGGAAGTACGTTAACATCAGAAAAGCGGGATGTTGCATCAAGAAGGTAGGTTTTATCGCCCACTATTACCTCTGCAATCACATTGTTAAAGTTAGAAAGGGTGGGCCTCCCTGGGTTTACAACGCCATTTCCTCGAGTGCTCAAAGCAACGGGGAAAGCATCAAGTCCAACTTTTCTTAAAGCAATCACAAGATTTAAGTTGACTTCAGCGGAATTGCCACCGCCATCTTTATAGGCTCTCCTAACCCCATCCTTGACAAAAAGTCTATAGCTATTGTTCCATTTAACCTTTGAACGAATGAAGTTGAATGTATTTAATATTTTATCCTCAGGTGTGGTTCCAACTTTGAGAGCACTAATATCATCATCCATATAGCCACCACCACTCAGCTGCTGACCAAAATAATCATTTTGTAATAATTTCTTTGTCACATCTTCCCAAGTAGTGGAGAATGTTTGTATGGAGTGACCTGGGTGAGAATACTGAGCGAGTTCAAACTCCAAACGAGTAAAATAATTATCAATATTATCAACAAACACTTCACCCTTCTTAAGTGCTGGAACATCCTTAGCAATATAGGATATTCTAGAAGCCATGTAATCAACAGTATATCCATAATCACCCGAATCAGCTTTGCCCTGCATTGTGGCTTCATGGTGAGTAACGGATACACTCTTATGGAGGCTTCCTAAATCTATATGAGAGTAAGACTCAAAACCATAAGGGTAAGTATTATAGTGAAAATACTCAGGAATTGTAACCGTATAGCTACTATATATTACAGGAATTGCATACTGAAATTTCCATGGGTATAGAGAAAATAAGTAGTTAGACGAAATACTGTATTGAAAATCTATAACCGAACCGACCTTGCAATCGGGAAAAGCAAACTTCTTTTTGCTATAGTTCCCCTCTACATTCTCAGTAACTCCGTCTCTTAAACCGACTTTTGACTTAACAATTTTTCCTTTTTCCTCATTAAATACTATTGCCCCAAATTGGCTTATGCGTTGAGACTGATCCCCTTCAGAATATAGTGAAATTTCTAGGTTAGCCCAGTCAAGCCCCTCTTTAGTTAATATTTTTATACGCCCATGCCGCTCAAATTTCATCAGCCATTTTTCAGATGCATCATCAAAATACACTTCAACATTACCCTCGTCAAAAAGGAAAACAGCCTCTGCAGAGGAATCTTTTGGGTAAATCTCCATATTCATCTCCTCAGGAGACACCTTTCCAAACTTGGAAACCTCGTTTTGACCAAAGGCACATGCTACCATCAGCCACACAAGGGTAAACAGTAAAACAGACTTTTTCATTGTAATGTGATTAAGAATTAGGTTATTTTGAAATTATACTTTTAAGCAGCGGCGGTGTTAATATAATAAAGGTAAAAAAATAATTATAAAACAAACAATTCTGTTGAATTAATCATTAAGAGATAGCCAGAAAGCTACTATACTGACCATGAAATACTAGTAACTGGGAAGGCAATTAGGGATAGGTGGGGGGATGAATTGTAAATCACAACTCACAAACAGAAGGAACTATTAATCAACGACATATTAGCGAAAAAATAATTGTATTGTCACAATTATTAGCTTGTCAACGGCTGAGTTGCAAACCTAATATTTCCTTGATTTGGAAGATTATGTACAATCTGACTAACAAGCAACTGCAAAGTTGACAATGAACCACTGGAATAAAAATGGTAGAATGGAGACACTGTTGGTGAATTGTGAAGTGTTTGGTAAATTCGATCTACCTGCATAGCAACCGCAGGCGATGGATTTACAACTGTAATTTTCCCATTCGAAACTTGCCGAATTGCCTCTTCTAAAAAAGGATAGTGCGTGCAACCAAGGACCAGATGGTCAGCTCCTGCATTGATCATTGGATCAATATAATGATGCAGCAAATCCAGAACCTTATCAGAAGAAAAATCACCGGATTCAACTAGTTCAACAAGTCCATTCCCGGGTTGAATAATCATTTGTACATCGGAGGCAAATCGCTTACTTGTCTCCTGGAATAGCCTACCATTAAAGGTGCCACTTGTGGCAAGCACGCCAATTACTCCTGTTGTAGAATTTAATGCGGCAGGCTTAACCGCCGGCTCCATTCCCACAAAGGGAATTGGATACTTAGCTCTCAAAAAATCAATCGCAGCGGCTGTTGCTGTATTACAGGCAACTACAACCATTGAAGAGCCTTTGCTCAACAAAAAGTTGGTTACCCTATCGGCCAAAACAATTACTTCCTCTTGGGATTTCTCGCCATAGGGACAATTGGCATTATCGGCGTAGTATAGAGTGCTTTCATTTGGCAACAGGGCAATAATTTCCTTCCAGACCGAAAGTCCACCAACACCTGAGTCAAACACTCCAATTGTTGCCATTATGTACTAAAAAAAGAAAGGGCCACTCCTTTCAGAATGGCCATTCCTGTATTTTACAATATTGAATTACTTAGTAATTCCCAACTCTTTTTTAACCAAAGTGGTGATATCAATGCTCTGGGTGTCGGAATAGTAAACAATTCCAGGAGTACCAATGTCAAAAATATAGGTAAAGCCATTGGCCTTAGCCACTTTCTTTATGGCATCATTTGCCTTTTCAAGGATAGGTTTAAAAAGGTCTGATTGCATCTTCTGGTAGTCATCCTGAGCAGTTGTCTGGAATTCCTGAATTCTCTGCTGGAGATCCTGCAACTCTTTTTCCTTAGCATCCTTAATAGCTGGTGTTAAACCATCCTTTTTTGCAAGGTATGCCTGATACTTGTTGTTGAACTCTGTTTGAAGGTTTTCTAACTCACCAGAAAGTTCAGTCCCATAATTCTTCAACTTAACCTCGGCGCTATCCTTCTCTGGCATTAGAGAAATAACCTGCTGAACATTAATATGTCCGAATTTAAAACTCTGAGCCTGAACATTTCCCGTTAACGAAAAGCATGCCATCATGGCTGCTACTACGATAAGTCTTCTCATTTTACTAGTGGGTTTGTTTGTTACAAATTTACGAAAATTCTAATATCTATTTATAGCCAAGTCGTTGCAACACTTCATCACTCTTGTCATACTTCGGATTGGAATAGAGCACAGAGGGGTTATTTGCCACGTCAAAAATGGCTGCATAACCTCCTTCTGCGGCTAAATCCTTTACCGCATTATAAACTTGATCCTGAACCGGCTTAACCAACTCTGCTCTCTTTTTAAAGAGCACACCATCGGGGCCAAAATAGTTGCGTTGCAAATCTTGTGCATCCTTCTGAAACTTTGCTATGTCCTGCTCTCTTTTATTTCGCATATCCTGTGTGAGCAACACCCGCTCTGCTTGGTATGATCGGACCATGTCATCCAAAGTAGTAAACCGCGTCTCAACCTCCTTCTGGTATTGGGTGGACAACTTATCAAGTTGCTCTTGAGCCGCCCGAAACTGAGGAATCTTTTTAAGAATATAATCGGTATCAACGAATGCAAATTTCTGGCCAAAAGCTACTGCACTGGCAAAAAAAAGCACGGACATCAAAAATATTTTCTTCATTGCTCCCAATTTTTAGAATGGCATACCAATTACAAAGTGGAAGTTTGACCCGCCTGCACCAGGATATGTTGCAACATTATCGAATCCGTATCCCCAGTCAATCCCAAGTTGACCCAGCATTGGGAGGAATAATCTGATACCAACACCAGCAGATCGTTTTATAGCAAATGGGCTAAATTGAGTAAAATCGTACCATGCATTACCCCCCTCAATAAAGGTCAACGCATAAATAGTTGACGAAGGAGAAAGCACCAATGGATAGCGCAACTCTACCGTAAACTTATCGTAAAGGTTTGCCACTTGAATGCCATTGTGATAAGGAGTAAGTGAATTATTCTCATATCCACGCAACCCGATGGTTTCCTTCCCATACAAATTGTAGCCAGACATACCATCACCACCTACGTTAAATCCTTCAAAGGGAGAATACCCAAGTTTTTTATTATAGTAACCAAGGTAACCAAACTGTGCGTTTGTGCTCAACACCAAATTGCCTACCAGTTGGCTAAACCACTGGTAGCGGAAATTCCACTTGTGATATTCAATCCATTTATATTTATCGTTTTGACTCATACCCGAATTAGAATAATCCTTTCCATTAAAGAGGGAATAGGGAGGGGTAAATTGAACAGAAAGAGATAAGTTCGACCCTCTTCTTGGGTAAATTGGTTGATCGGTTGAATTTCGTCCAAATGTTGTCTTTAGGCTTAAAATATTTGACGATCCATTACTAATAATAAACCCGGACCAATCCTTAAGATCGTAATTTTGATAGCTAATCTCATTCGACAATGTAAAATAGTTGTCTGGCCATTTTAAACGCTTACCTAGCCCAACACCTGCACCGCTAACCTTCATATACTGAGTTCCTGCTTGGTAAACATAGCTACTATTGTTTTGCACAGAATGGTAGAGCGATACGGATAATGAAGTAGGTTTCTTACCTCCAAGCCAAGGCTCTTCGAAGCTTAAGCTATAGGCTTTATAGTATGATCCATTGGTTTGAGCTCTAATGGCAAGTGATTGGCTATCTCCCGAAGGAACAGGTCGCCAAGCTCCCTTGTCGAAAACTCGCCTCATGGAAAAGTTTGAGAATCGTATCCCAATGGTTCCAACAAACATATTCGCACCCCATCCGCCAGAAATCTCGAGCTGGTCGTTGGGCTTCTCCTCTACAATATACTTAAGGTCAACAGTTCCGTCAGCTTGGTTTGGCATTGGAATTACATTGAGCTTCTCAGGGTCGAAGTGCCCAAGTTGGGCAAGTTCACGATTGGTTCGCATAATATCGCTCTTGCTAAATAGTTCACCTGGCTTGGTCCATATTTCGCGACGAATTACGTGCTCATTGGTTTTGGTGTTTCCGCTAATTAAAACCCTATTGATAGTGGCCTGCTTCCCCTCGTAAATTCTCATCTCAACATCAATGGAGTCATTCTCAATTTTCACTTCGGTAGGCTCCACGTTAAAGAACAGGTATCCATCGTCCATATAGAGGGTTGAAACTGAATTGTCGTCTTGGAGCAAGCGCTTATCGAGCAGCGTTTTGTCGTACACATCGCCTTTTTTAATTTTCAAGACAGCACTTAGAAACTCGGAGGGATATTTGGTATTTCCAACCCAAGTAATATTTCTAAAGTAATACTTTGGTCCCTCTTCAATCTTAATCACAATACCCACACGTTTAGGGTTTACAGCGTACACTGAATCGGACAATATGCGCGCATCCCGGTAACCCTTTTCATTATAGTAGGTAATTATCTTCTCCTTATCAGCCTCATAGTTAGACTCTACAAACTTAGCACTCTTAAAAAAGTTTAAGTCCTTCCTATGGGTTTTTTTCATTGCCCTGCGCAGCTTACCGTCAGGGATAGCCACATTTCCTTCAAAGTCAATGTTACTTATTTTTACCTTTTTCTTCCTATCCACCTGAAATGTTACTCTTACACCATTTGAAATAACGGTATCATTTGCCTGAAGAACATCAACGGTTATATTTCGATAACCCTTTTCAGCAAAATACTTTTTAATGGTTCCCTCTGCCGTAGACAACAAATATGGGGTAAGTTGATCTCCAATTTTGAGCGTCAACTTATCCTTTAACGCATCTTGCTCCGATTTCTTTAGTCCGGTATAAAATATTTTGGAGACTCGGGCTCGCTCAACAAGGTCCATATTAAAATATGCAGTATCACCTTTAAACCTAACAATGGAAACATTAATATTTGAAAACAATCCCTGTTTCCATAGTTTTTTAATCCCTCGTGTGACTTCATCGCCCGGAACCATAATGGTTTCTCCTTCGTCGAGGCCAAAAAGGTTTATCAGGGTTTGTGCATCTAGAAACTTTAGCCCTGAAATAGTTACACCGCCCACCACATATTGTTTAGGAGCAGTATAGTCTGCAGATGAAACTGAGGCTAACGAGTCGGTAACTTGAGAAAAAGCTGGAAGAGAAGTAAAAAATATTACTGCGGAAACTATTAATTTACGAAGCATTCTCAGATGTTGTTATTTGTAGTTAACACTTATGTTTTATTTGATCGCCCGTTTTTCCAAAACGACGTTCTCTTCGCTGGAAATCGAGTATTGCATTGAAAAATTCATTTTTATCAAAATCGGGCCAAAGCACTTCAGAAAAGTAAAATTCCGCATAGGCAAGTTGCCATAGCAAAAAATTACTGAGACGCTCCTCTCCGCTTGTTCTAATAAGCAACTCTGGGTCAGGAATACCCTTCGTTGTAAGGTAATTGCTGAAAAGTTCTTGAGAAATATTACCAGCGGGTAGCTTCCCGCTTACAACATCATCCACAATTTTCTTAGTGGCATCAACAATTTCCCATCTAGCGCTATAGCTGAGTGCAAGGATCAGGTTAAGTCCATCATTTTTCGCAGTTTTTTCAATTGCTTGAGCCACATTCAGTCGCGCCTTTTCGGGTAGACTTTCAATATCTCCAATAATGCTGAGACGCACTTTGTTTTTCGAAAGATTATCCACTTCGCCATTAATGGTGGAAACGAGCAAGTCCATAAGGGCATCAACTTCAGCCTTTGGTCTATTCCAATTTTCAGTGGAGAATGCATAAAGTGTCAAATATTTAACACCTATCTCACCAGCCGCCTCTACTGCCTCCCTCACAGCATTAACACCGTTTTGATGGCCAAAGATGCGTTGACTACCACGCTGCATTGCCCAACGTCCATTACCATCCATTATAATGGCAACATGGATTGGAACCTTTTGCAAATTGAGACACTCTTTGGACATTTCTGAAAATTCAATTACTTGTAAACAGGACAAACCACGCTATTATTTAAAAGGCGGAAAGTTATAAATAATCCGGCTACTGAGTACCAATCGTTGTTATGAATTACGGAATTTTTCTGATCCGTCCAGTTGGTATAGCCATCTAGCTTATCAGTGAACGTTTTACTAATGGTCCACTCAAAGCCAACGGTCCATCGACGTGCCGGTCGGTATTTAACGCCGATACTCAATGGTACCGAGGGAGACAAAGCTCCTCCAATATAGGAAACACCAAAGCCTGCACTCACAAATGGAGCATACTTTTTTCGTTTATACGCTAGGGCATCGAAGGGTAAAAAGTTAATCTCCAAAGCAACATTTCCATCAAAGATTAGCGTGTTGAAACCACCTCCTGCAGCAGGAAGGTATCCATTTGTAGCGGAATAGCCTCCCGAAAAGTTACCACCATTTACACCAAACCTGACGGCGTAGTAGTCGTTAAAATTATAGCGAAGAAAAACGCCACCGGCAATATTGGGGTGGCTAAAAGGTGTAGCTACGTTGTAGTCACCAATATAGTAACTCCCACCAACACGGCCACCAATATCTATACTGTTTTGAGATATTGCAATCGTCGTAATTAGATTAAGGAAAACAAAAAGGATGGTGTTTTTTTTCATGAAAACGGGCGAAATAGGAATCAGTTCCTTCGGAACTTCATCTTTTGTACCAACTGATATGAAACGCCAAAAGTGACAACATAGTATATATCGTTGGATTTTGAGTAGGGGGACGCAAAACCGTCCATACGATCGGTTGTAGTAAACCGTGTTCCAAACTCACCATTAAATGAAACTCTTGGCATTAAATTCACCTTAACACCCACTCCTATTGGGAAAATTGCAGCAAATGAAGATGAACCGTTAAAATTTGGGCTAGCTTCTAGCGCCGCATTGCCACTCGGAGAAAACATTGCACCACCAAAACCTGCATACACATAAAACCCATAAGGATTGCCATATGGCCTCACGCCTCCTCTTACCGCCATAATTGAAAAATACCTATTTTGAGCAGGCTTTACAAAATAGTATTCAGCAGTAAAGCCTATATCCGTGGCAAAAATATTTACCTTATAACCTCGTGTTTCGTTTCTAGAACCCTTATCGTTACTGTACATAATACCAGAAGCGATCATCCCTTTAACATAAAACCGATCGTTCACTTTATACCTCAAACCAATAGTTAAACCGGGTCGCAAGTTGGTAAAAGAAAAATCGCGAAGGCCGCCCAAATTATTCGAGGATGACGATCCACCAATATCATCAAAACCGTGATAAATAGAAAGTCCTGTAACAATTTCATAGTGACTATAACTCCACGATTGAGCGGCCAGATTAGTCTGAACACTCACAAAAGCCAACACTAAAAATAGATATTTAGTCAGTTTCATGGTTAAGTTGCTATGCACTACAAAAGTAACTATTTTTATTTACAAGCAGACATGCCTTTTTCAGTTCAGGTTGCTTAACAATATTTAACAAATATAATGCGCTAATTGTTTCGTCCGGTCAAACTTCGGTTATCTACACCCCACATCAGTTTTGTGCGTAACCGTTTAAAAAAATCCGTTTCTCCGAGCATGAGCAACTTTACGGTAAACGGTGCTTTCGAAATAAAAATTTGACTGCCAGAAGCAATGGGCATTGACCGGTTATCGATGGCGCAAATAACTGTTTCATCGCGCGATGTAGGTTCAAGCCGTAACTTATAGCTGTCGGGAACCACGAGTGGCCTCACTGTTAGATTGTGCGGCGCAATTGGTGATATTACGAAACTAGCAGAATCAGGTGTAATAATCGGGCCTCCTACACTCAAGGAATAAGCGGTTGACCCAGTAGGTGTCGCCACCAACAAGCCATCGGACCAGTATGTATTTATTAATCCCTCGTTATGATAAACATTTACCGATACCATAGAGGAGCCATGCTTTTGTATACTCACCTCATTCAGGGCAAAAGGAAAATCCGACAGCGGAGCAGGCAGACCTTCAACCATTATTAGTGATCGGTTCTCCACACTAATGGTGTTGCCAAGAAGCGTATCGATCACCTCATCAATAAACTCACACGAAATGGAAGTCAGAAAGCCAAGCCTACCTGCATTTATCCCTGCAATGGGGATTCCGGAATCGCGCACTAGTGCCACTGTTTCCAAAAAGGTACCGTCCCCACCTAGGCTAAACACACAGGCAGTATCCATATCAAGTTCCGATGGAGAATTAAAGACCAAAACGCCTTTAGGTTCAAAGCCAAAATCGTTTTTCAGCAGCTGGTAAAACGCCTCATACACCTTTACCTGAACACCATTCTTAGCAAATCGTTCGAACAGCACCTTAAGACAACTCAAGTGTGATTTAGGGAAATAACGTCCGTAAAGAGCTACCTTCATTACTTAAACATTTAAATACCTCATTAGTAAGTCAAATCTCTCCTCCATCAAGTCGTCCATCTCATCAACCCGCATGTGGGCACCAATAATTGTATATTCGTATCGGGTAAAAGTTTGAATTATAGATGTAAGATCCACCACATTAAGCTTAAGCGTTAACTCTATCTTCGTAGAATCTTTGTGAGCAGTAATGTAGCTCGATAATATTTTTGCTCCGTTACCCTCAACAATCTGGGCAATGTGCGCCAACGAATAATCATTTTCATTGAGTTCTAGAACCACAATTCCACCAGGGTTTTTTAGTGCTGACAACTCTGCAAAATAGTGCAGGAGGTCAGGTAGAGAGATCACCCCTATGTACTGCTTCTTTAGATTTAACACGGGTATTAGTGAAAGTTGCAGCCTCGACATTACATCCATAATCTCGAACACATGCTGATCCTCCAACACATATGGTCGTTGTAGAGAAAGTGGATGATTGCCTAGTGGCTCATCCGGCATATTGGTGTCGTAAATATCGCTTTCACCGATTACCCCAAGAAAATCCTCATTATTTACAATGGGAAGATGGGCAACCTTAAAAATGTCCATCCATCCCAAAGCCTTTGTACCTGTATCAGAAGTTCTCAGGGCAGGAATAACATCGGAGATTAAATCCTTGGCCAGCATAAGGTAATTGTTTTTAACTTTGTGCGATGTTAATACAACAAATCAACAATGACAAAGCTTAGCGTAAATATAAACAAAATTGCCACACTTAGAAATGCAAGAGGTGGCAACATTCCCAATATTGTGGAAGCAGCCATAAACTGCGAACGTTTTGGTGCGCAAGGCATCACTGTTCATCCACGGCCTGACGAACGACACATCCGCTACCAAGATGTGTACAACATTAAAAAGGTGATAAAAACAGAGTTCAACATTGAAGGATATCCTTCGGAACAATTTATTGACCTTGTTATGCAAATTGTTCCAGCCCAAGTAACCTTAGTGCCAGACCCTCCCGAGGCCATTACCTCAAGTGCTGGATGGAATACTCTTCACAATAGAACATTTCTTACAGATGTAGTTAAGGAGTTCCACAAAAAGGGAATTAGGGTTTCCCTGTTTGTGAATGCGGAATCGGCCATGGTAGAAGGAGCTGCAGAAACAGGCACCAATAGGGTAGAACTTTATACGGAACCCTATGCCTCGGGCTACTCTTTGGACAAGGTTGCTGCAATTGCCCCCTTTATCGCTGCTGCTAAGGTTGCAGTTGAATGCGGACTAGGACTTAACGCTGGCCACGATTTGAGTTTAGAGAACCTAAAGTATTTTTACCAGAATATTCCTGGCCTGCTTGAAGTTTCAATTGGGCACGCATTAATTTCCGACGCTCTTTACTTTGGATTGGAAAACACCATTCAGCTTTACCTAAGACAATTGTACGAGTAGCTCATGAAACTCTACCACCGAAGATTAGGACAAGGCAAACCCATAGTAATTGCCCACGGGCTCTATGGCTCTTCCGACAACTGGATGTCCATAGCCACTGCGCTCAGCAACCAGTTTGAGGTAATTCTAGTGGACCTGCGCAATCATGGTCAATCCCCACATAGTCCTGCGCACAGTTACCCTGACCTTGCCGCCGATCTTTTAGAACTTATTGAGGATTTGGGAATTGCCGTGCCCATACTCATTGGCCACTCCATGGGTGGTAAAGCCGCCATGCAGCTAACCCTTGACCATCCAGCAAAAATAGCAAAGCTGGTAGTGGTAGACATTGCTCCCACCTCCTATATTCTGTCCAATTCGCCCCAACTACAGGAACATCGTAAAATAATTTCGGCACTGCAAGAGTTACCGTTGAAAAGGATTGACACCAGAGTTGAAGCCGAACAGCTACTTAGCAAAAGCATTAAACCGCTAGCCGTAGTCCGCTTCTTGCTAAAAAACCTTGCAAGAGATGACCAAGATAATTTCTATTGGAGGCTGAACCTTGATGCACTTGACCAGAATCTCACAAATCTCATGGGTGGAATTTCCTTTAGTGCAAAAGAGGATTATCCAGTTGAGACGCCAACCCTATTTGTTAAAGGAGAACTCTCGCCTTACATCAAAATTGAAAGAGATCAAGAAATTATAAGATACCTGTTTAGTCACTATAAAATAGTTACTATTCCCAATTCTGGTCACTGGGTTCACGCTGAACAATCGGCCTTATTTCTGGAAAAGTTAAAAGAGTTTTTACTCAACGGATGAGCCCGATTGGCTGGCCCTCTCAATATTTTCGGCTGGGATTAACTCTTCACCCCGGTATTTTCTCAACAGCTGCACAATGGTGAGCACATCCTTTTCGCAGTAAGTTACAATTCGATCAATATCGTGCTGGCGATAGTAGACCTCAGCAACCATTGAACCATCAATGTCATCCTTAGGTGTCGGAATGCCAAAAATAGTGGCAAGCAGATGTAGCGAAGTGTAATTTTTATGATCACCAAACTTCCAAAGTTCCATGGTATCGAGAAACGCCACCTCCCAAGGTTTTTTCCCAGCAACATTTAGCATTCCAGGAAGGGATACCCCGTTTATCAGCATCCTTCTGGCAATATATGGAAAGTCAAATTCCTTTCCGTTGTGTGCGCACATTAGTGCTCCCTTTCGCTGGCCAAACTTGCGTAGGAGTTCACCAAACTCTTCAAGGAGCTGTTGCTCGTTGGAATTATAAAACGACTTTAAGCGAACGTATGGAACTTTTTTTCGAGAAAAAACAAAACCAACAGAGATGCAAATCACCTTGCCAAATTCAGCATAAATACCAGCCCGGTCAAAAACCTCGGCACTGGATTGATTCTCATCCTTTTTTATAAACAGTGCCTTCTTATCCCAAAGTTGCTGCATCACTTCAGGAAGTTCAGAGTAAACAGGAACAGCAGGCACCGTTTCGATGTCTAAAAATAGTATGTTCTCTATGTTTACTTCATTAAGCATTGCTAATAGCCATGTTGGTGAAGTGTTTTTTCTATAATGGTGGTAAGAATGCTAACAGCAACTTCATTGTTTCCTCCTTGAGGAACAATAATGTCAGCATATCGCTTAGTTGGTTCTATAAATTGAAGGTGCATCGGCTTCACTGTTTTTTCGTAACGCTCGAGAACCTTGTTTACGGATCGACCCCGCTCAATAATGTCGCGACGGACAACGCGGCTAAGTCTATCATCAGGATCTGCGTCCACAAAGACTTTAATATCCAGCAGATCGCGCAACTCCGGATTGGTGAAAATCAATATTCCCTCAACAATTATAACATGCTTTGGCTCGATATACACAGTTTCTGCCGCCCTAGCGCAGGTGAGGTAGGAGTAAATTGGCTGATTTACAGCCTCCCCTTTCTTGAGTTTCTTTAGATTCTCCACCAGCAACTCAAACTCAACTGATGAAGGGTGGTCAAAATTAATTTCCTGCCTCTGATCCATAGGCAGGTGGCTGCTATCCTTATAGTATGAATCCTGAGGAATAACGGTAACCTCGCCTGGAGGCAAACAGTCAACAAGTTTTTTTACTACAGTAGTCTTGCCTGAACCAGTTCCTCCAGCAATACCAATTATCAACATACTCTCAAAGAATTTATATGCTAACTTTGCAAAGTTTATAATTATATTCGGGAATTCCTTACGATGTGCATTCCCTAATTACTGATTTTTTTAACTACAAAACCATGCAAGAATTATACCCACTTAAATTTCAGCCAATTTACAAAGAGAAAATCTGGGGAGGGAACAAAATCGCAAAAATATTTGCCCGAAAAAACCTTCCTGCAGGTAAAATTGGTGAAAGTTGGGAGCTATCTGCCGTTGAAGGGGATGAATCGATCGTCAAAAATGGTTATCTGGAAGGCAATAGCCTGAACGAGTTGGTAGAAATTTACATGGGCGACATGGTGGGTGAAAAAGTTTATGAAAAATTTGGTTCTGAATTCCCTTTGCTCATCAAGTTCATAGAGGCCAACGATAAGCTCTCTCTTCAAGTACATCCCAATGATGAGGTCGCCATGGAGCGCCATCACTCCTATGGCAAAACAGAAATGTGGTACGTTCTCGATAGCGAACCCGACGCTGAACTTGTGTACGGCTTCAACAGGCCAACCAGCAAGAAGGAGTTCAAAGAAGCATTAGAAAGCAGCAACTTCGATCAGCTGCTAAACTTTGAAAAAACTAAAACAGGAGATGTATTTTACATTCCTGCCGGCAAACTCCACGCATTGGGAAGTGGGTTAATGGTGGTTGAAATTCAGCAAACATCGGACATCACTTACCGGGTCAGCGACTGGGGACGAAAAGATGAAGCGGGAATGGAGAGAGAGCTGCATGTTGATCTCGCAATTGACGTAATTGACTATGCTGGTGAAAAATCAGGTAAGGTTACCTACTCTAAAACAAAAAACCACCCTAGCCTGCTGGTTGAGTCTGCCTACTTCAAGACCAACTTGCTTGAATTCGACCAAGAACTTGCAGTGGATTACAACCTTATCGACTCCTTTGTTGTTTACATTTGCATTAAAGGAACGGCATTCATCATCCAGAGTTCTGGCAAATCGACCAAGATACAGGCAGGCGAAACCATTCTAATTCCTGCTGACTTGCGAAATTTCCGTTTGGTGCCAGAAAAGCCCTGTTCGTTGATTGAAACATACCTTCCGTAAACGATTACACATCTATAATCACATTTTACTAACCTGCACGATCCAACCAAAATATTTTTTCTAACTTCATGCTGATTAAAAACCGCATGGATAACGTTATATATTTCATAAAGTCAATACTGACTAACGAGCTCGCTTCCAGTGGGTTTCCCCTTATTTACAAGGGCGAAATGAACCATAGTATAATGAGGTCATTTGCTTTAATGGCCAACCGAAAGATTCAGGAAAAGCAACTTCCGACATCGATTAGAAAGAGAGTTTTTCACATAATCATTGAGTGCCTTCAGAACGTAACAAAACATTCCGACGATTTTGATGAAAAGGAGAAGCAGATTGGGAATGGAATGTTTGTAGTGGGCGAAACGATGGAAGGATTTTACGTCATTACGGGCAACCTCGTAATGAACGATAAAATTAAGATGTTACGGGAACGGATAGACACCTTAAATGGAGCTTCTCCCGAAGAGCTTCGAGGCTTGTTTATCAAGCAGATGATGGAGGGAGAAATTGATACAAAAGGGGGAGCAGGTCTCGGGTTGATAGATATTGCAAGAAAATCGGGAAGAAAGCTCTATTATCACTTTGTTCCTTTTAATGAACGTGCACATTACTTCATTTTAGTTGTTACAATACCATCAAGCCACAATGTAGTTTAAATCGTTTTATAGCGGAATTAAACGACAAACGCACAATACAGAATGTGGGAACAAATTGCTAACTTTAGGCCCAAACTCATTAAGGAAAAATGAAAAAATTTCTGGTTTTTGTTGCATTATTCTCCTTAGCAACCACTTGCTATGGCCAAACAATTAACGAGCAACGGGAAAGAGAACGCATCGCTGAAAACAAAATTAAGGAGATTACCGTTTGGAACCACAAGTATGCCAACGGTATACCTTCGCCCAAGGGATATAAAAGTTCAGAAACCACCTATGATCTGCAAGGACTCCCAATTTCTGTTATAAACTACAAGTCGACAGGTGCCATTTCATCAAAGCAATCATACGCCTACGACAACCACGGGAATAAGACACAATACGTTAACATTAACGGAATAGATGGTAAAATTACCTACCAACAAACCATTGTTTACGACAACAACAATAACAAGTTGTTGGAAAATGGTTTTGATGGAAGTGAACCATATCGGATTGTTTATAAGTATAACAGCCAAGGGAAACAGTCCGAAATTATCCGCTATAAGGCAAATAATAGCATTGATGAGAAATGGGTTTACAGCTACCAGGGGAACAAAGCAACCATTACTGTATACAAACCTGAAAACGTTGTTTCCTATACCATGGAAAAGGTGAGCGACGCAAACGGCAATATTATTGAAGACATTCGCAAAGAAACCTCAGGTGCCATTTCAAAACGCTATTCAATGAAGTTCAACGATAAAAATCAGGAAATTCAGCGCGATGTTTATCTTGGGGGAAAGTTCGTATACAAACAATTTTTCACCTACGACAATTTCGCCAATCTGATGCAAATTGACCAAACCAACGCCAATGGAGAGAAATTTGTATACAGCAAATATAAGTACGACACTAAGGGAAATATTTTGGAGGAACAGTGGAACGAGGGTGATACGGATGAATTCTCAAAAAAAGAGTCTAAATATAACCCAAAGGGTGTGCTCGTAGAGGTGGATACCTTCTACGCACCTTATAACTACAAAGTGCTCTACAAATACACCTACGAATTTTATAAGTAAACTACGGCTTACTGTTTAACAACTATATACTACAAAACAGGCCGAGTCTCTCGGCCTATTTACATTATTGGAATCAGACACCACAAAATTAATTGTCATGCAAAACTTCAAGCAGGCGGACATCTACGCATTAAAGGAGAATCCCTTTAAGATTCTTGACAAGGACTGGATGCTTATAACCGCAAAGAAAGGTGACGCAGTGAACACCATGACAGCCAGCTGGGGCGGTTTTGGCATTTTATGGAATAAACCCGTTGCCTTCGTTGTTATTCGCCCACAGCGCTACACTTTTGAATTTGTTGAGTCTGCAGAACACTTTAGCTTAAGTTTTTTCCCAGAGCAGTTTCGTGATGCGCTAAAGCTATGTGGGAGTAAATCCGGTCGTGAGATAAATAAGATCAAGTTGGCAAACCTGCATCAGCTTGATCTTCCATCGGGTGTACCAGCATTTAGTGAAGCGAGGCTTATTATGGACTGCAGAAAGCTCTATTTCAACGATCTTGTTTCTTCAAATTTCATTGAACAAAGCATTCCTAAATCAGTTTATCAGAAAAATGATTTTCACAGACTTTATATCGCCGAAATAGAAACTTGCTGGGTTAAATAGCCTATGATTATAAAAGCCAGAGAAAACAGTCTCACGACTAAAAAACAGCTGATAATATTTTTCGACTCCAGCTGTATGCTTTGTAGCAGACTGGCGCACTGGATATTGAAATTTCAAAAAGCACAAGAATTACAGTGCTTATCGCTCGAAAGCGAAGACTCGAGAACGCTCCTACAAGCAAACAATATTCCATTCGACATTAACTCCATAATCGTAGTTGATAGCAATACGGTTTACACAAAAACCGATGCGATAGACAAGATTATGAGCCGGCTGGTTTGGATATTTTGTCCCCTTAGAGTTGCATTGTGGCTAACCCCAAAATTAATTTCCAACTGGGTTTATGATATAATTGCAAAAAACCGAAAGCATCTTTGGCCCAAAGAAAGTAGCTGTATCTTACATAGTAAAAACATAAATTTGTAGATCAATGCACTACCTAAAAATTTCTAAAACAACGGCAACTTTACTCCTTGTTTTCTTCGCATTCACGAGGATTGTAAATGCACAAGATAAAGTGCAAAAAGGAGACACACTAACAAAATCCGACACCACTAAAGCACCAATAATAAAACCATGGAAAATCAAGAATGAAGTGAGCCTAACCTTTTCTCAGGTTTCGCTAACCAACTGGGTCGCCGGTGGAGAAAATACCATCTCTGGTAATGGTCACTATGGATTTGCGTCAAGCTATAGTGAAGGAGATAATTCCTGGGACAATACTTTCGACGCTGGCTATGGACAAACACGGCAGGGCACTAGCAAAAACATCAAGAACGACGACAGAATTGAGGTCTCCTCAAAGTTTGGTAGAAAAGCCTCAGCGAAATGGTTTTATAGCGTGCTTGCAACATTCAAAACACAAATGTTCCCGGGTTACAACTACCCCAACGATAGCACAGTTGTGTCAGACTGGCTTGCGCCTGGATACCTAGGCTTATCTTTCGGTATGGACTACAAACCGTCAGACAGATTGAGCATATTTCTTTCCCCCGTATCGGGAAGATTAACGGTTGTCCAGCGCCAAGATTTGGCTAATGAGGGTAGTTACGGGGTTAAGGCTGCCGTGTATGATCAGAGTGGCAATCTAATAAAGAAAGGGGAACATTACCTATACGAAGCCGGGGCTCTAGTGAGAATACAGCTAATCCAACCCATTTTTAAGAAGAAATTGCTGTGGACTTCGAAGCTGGATCTTTTTTCAAACTTTATTAAGGATCCTCAAAACGTGTATGTAAACTGGGAAAACACGCTAGAGGCAAAACTAAACAGCTGGTTGACAGCTCGATTATTTATGCTGGCTATTTATGACGACAATGCTCGGATAGCGAAGGACACCAATGGTGATGGCATAAATGACAGGTTTACGCCAAAAATTCAGATGAAGGAGATTTTCGGGATAGGAATTGGCATAAAGTGGAAGAATTAATTACGGAAGGGCTATCCAGGTAGTTCCTTTTGACCCGCTTCAATCTGGTGGTAATATTTCGACAGCAGGGCGAGCAAGTTGGTTATATCTTCAACTGCTTGCCTTGTTTCGGTTGAAACAGGAGCATTTTTAAGACCCAAAAGCCAAACTCCATATATTGCAGTAAGAAAAAGGGAAACCATATTCTCCTCAGAGTTTCCTTTCTGGCGAAGTTCTTCACCAAATATCTCCACCTTTATATAGAGTTCATGGTATTCTTCCTCATTAGGTGCATTAACTAACCGCAAATGGAGTTGAAAGAGATCGTTTGTGAGGTTTACCACATGCTGCAAGTGATATTTTTGTTCAATTTTTTCCTCCTGCATCATTTCAGACATAGCCAAAAACCAAGCTATCCCTTCATCCCTATCGCCAAGTTCGCTTCCAAATCGTTGCTCGGCAACTTTAGTAATTATCGACTTGTCAAAATTACAAGCTCGAATAATGTCTTCAACCTGATACATTAGGAGCAAATACTCAAAGAGTGAGGTTTGCTTTAGCTTTCGTGCAAGTTCCATGTGCTAATCTTCAGGGTCTTGAATGAGTTTGTCGATATCACGACGTTCCTTTTTTGTTGGCCTTCCAGTTCCACGATCGCGCTGAAGTGTTATAATTATGCTATTCAGCGTAAGCTTATCCAGTTCCTCCTGAGGGGTCATATTCTCAGCATAGTTTTCGACCAGCTTTGCTGGTTGGCGGTTACCAATAAGGCCTAAAACACGAAAAGAGTATACCACCGGGCTTTTTCTTACAGACACAACATCGTTGAGTTTTAGGTCCCGCGATGGTTTTACCACCAACCCGTTTACCTTTACCCATCCCTTTCTACAGGCGTCGGCAGCTTCTGTTCTGGTTTTGAATACCCTAACAGCCCAGAGCCACTTATCTATTCTGGTATTACTTTCTTGGGCCACCTTTTTATTTTGTGTTGAAGAGATTCATCGTACGGCCTAGGCCAATAGTTCCAAAGTTCAGAACGGCATTGGAAGCCTTTTCAATAAATATTGACAGCTGCTCTGCTTCGGAAGCAGACCATTCGCTAAGCACATAATCCACCTGCTGACCACGCTCAAATTCGTTTCCAACACCCATACGAATACGGGCATAATCCTCACTACCTAAAACCCGTGCAACATCTTTTAATCCATTATGGCCACCATCGCTTCCCTTACCCCGCATCCTAAGCATTCCGAATGGCAACGCAATATCGTCAACCACCACTAGCAAATTCTCGATGGGAACTTTTTCTGTTTGCATCCAATATCGAACGGCCTTTCCGCTAAGGTTCATGTAGGTATTGGGTTTAATCAAAATAAAGGTACGGCCCTTATGCCTTAGCTCTGCGACGGAGGCATAACGACCATCTTTAAAAAAAATATTGGACGCTTTTGCAAGGGCGTCCAACACTTTAAAACCTATATTGTGGCGGGTATTAGCATATTCAGCGCCAATGTTCCCGAGCCCGGCTATCAGATACTTCAATGTTACCTATTCTATTTACTTTCAGCAGGATTTTCAGCTGTAGCTGCAGCGGCACCACGTGCAGCCCTAGTCAACTTAACAGTTGCAATTATTGAATTCTTAGGAGTTATAATCTCAAAATTATCAGCCACTATTTCTCCAACAATCTTTGAGCTGCCCATTTCCATACCAGTAATGTCAATGGTTACGGCATCAGGAAGTTGGGCTGGTAAAGCCGAAACACGAATTTTACGATAAAGAAGTTGTAGCTTGCCGCCTTGCCTTACGCCTTCGGAGGTTCCAACAACAAGAACCGGTACGTCTACGGCAACCTTTTTATCTTCAAAAACACGAACAAAGTCAACATGAAGGGTTTTATCGGACACTGGGTGAAACTGGCAATCCTGCATAACTGCAGAGTATTGCTTTTTGCCAATCTTCAGGTTAACTAAATGGGCGTTAGGGGTAAAGATGAGGGTATTAACCAACTTCTCCTCAACACTAAAGTGAACATTTTCGCCACCTCCATAAAGAACACATGGAACCAAATTGGCATTTCTCAATGCCTTAGTTTCCTTTTTACCAACATTAGTGCGCAATGCACCAACGATTTCTAAAGTTTTCATTTTCTTCTTGTAATTAAGAATTAGTAATTAGTGCTACTCAGAGCATTTGCTCCCCATTACACCATTTGCTAAAATTAGAGGTGCAAATATAGCATTAAATTATAAACTTGGAACTAATTGACTGATAGTTGTAAACTTTATCGATGACATCAGCAAATAGATCGGCCACGCTTAAAACGTGGATTTTTGAGATATCCTCTCCCGGCTTTAGTGGAATGGTGTCCGTAACAACAACCTCTTCCAAAACGCTATTGGCAATTCTATCGTAGGCTGGGCCAGAAAACACTGGATGAGTTGCAATAGCTCTAATGCTCTTTGCCCCTTTATCCATCATCATCTCCGCGGCCTTAGTCATTGTTCCAGCCGTATCGATCATATCGTCAAGAATTATCACATTCTTATCCTTCACGTCACCAATAGCATTTATTTCAGCAATAACATTTGCCTTTTCGCGCGACTTGTGGCATATTATCATGGAGGCATCCATAAACCGGCTGTAAGCATTTGCCCGCTTTGCACCACCCATGTCGGGAGCTGCAATGGCAATGTTATCTAGGTTATGGTTTTTGATGTAGGGGACAAAGATGGAACTTGCGTAAAGGTGATCGACTGGTACATCGAAGAATCCCTGTATCTGGTCTGCGTGCAAGTCCATGGTCATAACCCGATCAACTTTTGCTGCGCTAAGGAGATTTGCCACAAGCTTAGCTCCTATGGAAACACGAGGTTTATCTTTTCGGTCCTGGCGGGCCCATCCAAAATAGGGAATTACGGCAACCACCTTATAGGCTGAAGCACGATGAGCTGCATCAATCATCAGAAGCAACTCAAAAAGATTGTCTGTTGGCGGAAACGTTGATTGGATAATAAATACAGTAGAGCCACGAACAGACTCTTCAAAGCAAGGTTGAAACTCACCGTCGCTAAAATCTAGCACCGACGATTTCCCCAGCTCTGTTCCAAAACTTTTTGCAATTTTCTCCGCGAGGTAATGAGAATTTCTTCCGGAAAAAAACTTAATAGGACTCTTGTGGGACATTGGAGGCAAATATTTAGGATTCTAACTCGCATTCCTGAATGACGGGACAAATTTAATCATAAAAACTGGCCATTGATCCTTTTTCATAAACTGTTTAACCCGTTTGCCATTTTTTATCCTTGGATCCTTGGATCTTCACATCATACTTCATCGGATGCCCCAGCTTTAACATCAACATTCAATGCAGTGATGTAGCTAATAATTTCTTCACGCCCGAGCCTTGTTTCAGCCGAGGTAACAATCATTTTAGGTAGCTCTTCCCAGTCCTCAAGCATGCTACGCTTATAGCTTTCCAGCCTATTGTGAAGTGCATTGGTCCCAAGTTTGTCTGCCTTTGTAAATACAACCGCAAAAGGTATTTGGTTACGCCCAAGCCAACCAACAAACTCCATATCGTTTTTCTGTGGCTCATGCCGAACATCCACGAGTACAAAAACACAAACCAGATTGGTTCGTTGAAGAAGGTAGCCCGAGATCATCTCCCCAAAAGTTGCCCGCATTGTTTTGGATGCCTTGGCATACCCATAACCAGGAAGATCGACCAAATACCAGCTCTCATCAACAACAAAATGGTTAATATGCTGCGTTTTCCCAGGTGTCTGAGAAACCTTGGCCAACCCCTTCTTATCGGTTAGCATATTGATGAGTGATGATTTTCCCACATTGCTTCGGCCAATAAATGCGTACTCAGGCATGGTCTCTGCCGGACATTCGCTTAGCTTCGTGCTTGACTTAATAAATCTTGCCTGTTTTATCAAACTCCCCATTTTACGTGATTTTGCAAAGGTAAACAATCGTTGATCTAGAACCTTCCAACAATAGAAGTATCCGCTTTGAACTCAATCGAAAAAAAACAGCCCGAAGATATCGGGCTGAATCATAATTGTTGCCAACACCTATTGCTTTCCGGTTGTAATAGACACGGTTATCACAACTTGGTCGTCGATGAATTTATTTTTAAGGTTACCAAAAATAGATTTCGAACCGTAGTTTACACCCCAGTCGGTTCTATTAATGCCCAAAGGTCCTGTGGTGGCTTTTATTTCACCATTTAACATTTCAACTAAGGCCTTAAACTGTATGTTTTTGGTAATGCGCTTTAACGTCAAATTTCCCTCAATTCGATATTCAGAATGAGAAGCGTCAACTTTTTCCCGAACGATGGCTTTGGTAATAACAAACTCCGCAAACGGAAAAGTATCAACGTTGAAAAAATCGGCCGACTTAAGATGCATCTCCAATTTTTCACGTGAGGCTTGATCGGAAAGGTCCTTATCATGAAGTTTATTCATATTAATGGTAAATCGGCCACCTACCAACAGCTGATTGGCAACTTCAAAATAGCCATTTGCTAGCATAAATATACCATTATGCTGACCACCGGGCTTACTACCCACCCATGTAATCACCGATTTTGTAGTATCTATTTGGTATACCGTGGTAGTTTGTGAGGAAGATTCCACCTTTTGAGAATCCATCGCTTTTAATACGGAAACACCGCTAGAATCATTGCTACCACAAGAGGTGACCAGCAACAAGCCAGCAGTAATACTTGCAATTAGCACTCCAACTTTTTTCATAGAGGTGGTATTTTAATTCACAACCAAATAACAAAAAAATGCCGAACATGGCAAAATTCAATCACGGTTTCGACCTATTCCTCCTCTTCAAAGGTATAGTCGGAAACGTTAAACCGCTCCAGAATTGTCTTGTCGTTTATTTCCTTGGAAAGGGAGGTTATGGTTTCTATTGGAACCTGAAAGATGTCGAGAATTAGCAGTCCATCGAGGCAGTTGTTGAACAGCGGGTCAACATTGAATCCAATAATTTTCCCATTAAGCTTAATATACTTCTTCAGCAATACGGGCATCCTATAATCCTCCTCCTCAATATCGGCAATGAACTTATCGAGCCTATTGAGATCGTTGGAATGCTGAAGAAGAATGTCAGCATCTATTTTTCCAAACTTCACCTTAAACTTCTTTCTAGGCGAGATATACTTTGAAAACTCAGGGTCATAGTGATTTTCACGCATGAACTTTATGATAATACCTTTGGAAAAGGTAGAAAGCCTATCGCTGATAGAAACAGGTCCTATGAGGAACCGGTACTCAGGATTTTTCAACAAAAAGTATAGTATTCCTTTCCAGAGCAGAAACAGTGGCAAAGGCTTTTTTTGATAGTCCTTAACAATAAAAGATCGTCCCAATTCGATGCTCTGTCCAAGAATTGGAATAAAGGTGTCACTTATCTTAAAGAGAGTTTGTATGTAAAAACCGCCAACTCCATATCTGTCAAGAATTTCTTGGCCCTTGCCCGCACGGTATGCGCCAACAATTTTTTTCTCATCCTCGTCCCAGATAAACAGCTGGTGGTAGTATAGGTCGAATTCGTCGATGTCGATTTTACGATTCGTTCCCTCACCCACTTCACGAAAGGTCACCTCACGTATGCGTCCTATCTCCGTCATCAAGTTCGGCATCTCAATGGATGGCGCGCATATCACAGAATAGTTCTTGCTCTGAAAAAGGAGATAATCCTTCTTTAGCATTTCCACCTCTTCTTGAACAATCGCTGGATTGACAGGATCAATAATATTCTCAACGGCAATGGGTTCTTTTATAACCCTAGGTGAAAAAAAACGCTTCACCTCCAGTGATGTTCCAAGTGCATACGTTTTTGCCCGAAGAAACCGGCCATACTGGCTCAAGTCGGTAAACTCATTCTGCTCTTCGGTGCAAATTGGATTGCCAATCCTTATCCTAATTACCTTATTTCTCTTGTTCAGCAACTCCGATGGCAACTTAATGGTTCGGAGCATAGGATGAAGAAGTCCAAGAAGGTGAAATAACCTGCTGTTGGTTCCAACAAAATAGATTGGCACTATGGGCACACCGGCATTCTTCATGAGTTTCAGAGAGGAAGGTTGCCATTTTCGATCGGCAATCCCCATGAGCCCAGCCTGATACGATGACACCTCCCCTGCTGGGAAAAGGCCCATACAATGCCCTTCTTTTAAGTGACCTAGTGCAAGTTTGAGCCCTGTTAAGCTCGACTTGTCAGCCTTTTTTGATTCGAAGGGATTAACGGGAAAAAAGAAGTCCTCAATGGGCTTTATTTTGCTTAAAAGAAAGTTTGAAAGCATCTTGTAGTCTGGCCGTATTTCAGCAATCGTTCGGATGAGCAAAAGTCCATCCACACCGCCAAACGGATGGTTGGACACGGTAATAAACGGCCCACTTTTGGGAATGCGCTTTAAATCTTCTGGGCTAACTTCAAACTTAAGTTCCAACTCCTCAATAACCTTATCAATAAACTCAAGCCCATTCCTATCGGATATTTTAGAGTAAATTTTATTAATAGTGTTAAACCTTAAAATATACATCAGCAATTTAGACAAGCTATCTCCACCAACAGTGTTCAAGTTGGCTGCCTTTTTAAAATCTTCCGAATCAACCAGGTTCATAGTTTATCTTTTCTTTTTAACAAGGCTGCAAGATAAGAAATATCGGATAATTCCGACTACCATGCAATACGATGTTGATCACATTTAAAGTCGGTATTGTAATTTTTGTAATTTTGAACCATCAAGAAAGTTCATGAAAAAAATTGTCAATATTTTACTAATTTGCCTCTTAGCCTGCCAGACCTTTGCACAAGCTGACAGCGTTAGGATGGTGAAATATACACCTGATCTTAAGTTTAAGGAAGGCCTATACCTTTCCTTTGCCCAGCTTAAGAGCAATAATCCTATTCCAAAATCAAGAGTAATTATTTCAGAAAACATCAACAGTCCATCGTTCTTCGATAAGGTTCTCAGCGGCAAAAAGGTATTTTACTTCGACAGCGAAGGAATTCGGCAGGAAATTCTCACGGAAAAGATTTGGGGCTTCTCCAGCAATGGCTCTATCTACATCAACGTTGGAGGTAACTTTAACCGTATTTCAATCATTGGCAGCATTTGCCATTTTATTGCCACCGTTACTGTGGCAAACCAGCAATACTACGACCCGTTTTACTATGGATACAACGGTTATTACAACTATGGCCCATCGACCTACGCCACTCAGGAAACAAGACAATTCTTGCTAAACTTTAAGACGGGTGAAGTGTTTGACTATGACTACAAACATGTAGCAGTACTCATAGCCTCCGATGAAGAACTCTCCAACGAATATGAACAGCTGAGCCGTAGAAAAAAGAATGACTTGAAATTCTTCTTTATCAGACGGTTCAACCAACGAAATCCGTTGATGATTCCACAACTAAATAAGCAATAATCACTTAAAAACCATAAATGCCATGAAAAGACTTCTCCTTTTAGCAGCCATGATGACCGCCATGGTAAAATTTGCTGCTGCCGAGCGTTACGTACCCACGCAGGCAGACGTTGAACGGTTCTATAAAACCACAACCTACGTAGTGCTGCAGAATAATCCCATGAGCGAGTTTAACATGAGGATTAAGGATGCGGTTGAGAAATCGTGGACCATAACTCCTTTTAAATTTATTACCGCTACCCAGTTTGAGGATATGCGGAAGGATCCTGAAAAATCTTTTATTGTGCTCATTCAGGTAAAATTCCCTGGCGACAAAATTGAAGCGTCATACAATTTTCTAAGCGTTCTTCTCGGATCCGCCGTAAAGAAAATTACCGACATGCCGGAAATATGCGGTATTCCTATTAGCTACGCTAGCGTAGACGAATACAGCTGGGCATACAAAACCAAGGCCATGGTGCTCTTCCTTCAAAATCATATTAAGCTAATGAAGGCAAAGCCCGAAATTATCTCCTCCAACATGTTTGAATATTACAACAAGAACCGCGGAGATATTCACACAAAAGAACTGTGGGTGGTTGAAAAGGACCTAGCCAAAGAAACTCGAAGCCTTGCAACCTTGAGGAAATACTACACATACCCAATTAGGGTAGTTAAACCCGAGGACATTCAAGAGGCAATTGAAAAGAATGATACCAACGTGGTTTTCCTTCACAAGGTTGGCCCAGAGGGAACTCGTCTCCAAGCTCGCTGCTATGTTATGATTATGGGTATTGGTGAGAACAAACTCTACTACTGGAGCTACCACATGATTAAGGACAAGGACGACGATGGTTTGCTGATCAAGGACTTGAAAAAATTAGAGCGGTAGTTCACCACTGCTTAGCTGCAAATGTGACTTCTAATCTGCACAACGATGTAGAAGAGTCCATAGTAACCTTAAACCTTGGAAGAAGATTAAAAAATGCACTTTTGAGGGGCATAATTCATCTTGTTTTTCAATATCTTTGCCCCGCCACACAGCGGGGCAATTCATTAATAGTCAACAAATACCAAAACATGGCTGACGATAAGAAGATTATTTTTTCAATGGTTGGGGTGAGCAAGTTGTTTCCACCTCAAAAAAAGGTGCTCAACAATATTTACCTCTCCTTTTTCTATGGTGCAAAAATTGGCATCATTGGTTTAAATGGATCAGGAAAATCAACATTGCTCAAAATAATTGCAGGTGTTGAGAAATCGTTCGACGGTGAAGTTGTTTTCTCTCCCGGGTACTCCGTTGGATATCTGGAGCAAGAGCCTAAACTCGACGACGCCAAAACCGTGAAGGAGATTGTTCAGGAAGGCGTTCAGGAGGTGATGGACCTACTGAAGGAGTATGAGGAGATTAACAACAAGTTTGCCGAGCCAATGAGCGATGACCAGATGAACCAGCTCATTGAGAGACAGGGCATACTCACAGAAAAGATTGACGCGGTGGAGGGTTGGGAAATTGATAGCAAGCTAGAGCGCGCTATGGATGCATTGCGTTGTCCCGATAGCGATATGCCGGTAAAGAATCTTTCCGGTGGCGAGAGAAGAAGAATAGCACTGTGCCGATTGCTGCTCCGTGAGCCCGATGTTCTTCTGCTTGATGAGCCCACGAACCACCTTGACGCCGAAAGCGTAGAGTGGCTTGAACTACACCTGCAGCAATACAAAGGAACCGTTATTGCCGTAACCCACGACCGCTACTTCCTCGACAATGTGGCCGGATGGATTCTTGAGCTCGACCGTGGAGAAGGAATTCCATGGAAAGGTAACTACACCTCGTGGTTAGAGCAAAAATCGAACAGGTTGATGCAGGAGGAAAAGCAGGAGAGCAAACGCCGAAAAACGCTAGAACGTGAGCTAGAGTGGGTTCGTATGGCTCCAAAAGCGAGACACGCCAAAAGCAAAGCTAGGCTTGCGGCTTACGATAAGATGCTCAACGAGGACTCCAAGCAAAAGGAGGAGAAGTTGGAAATATACATACCCAACGGTCCTCGACTTGGCAATAAGGTTATTGAGGTACAGAACGTATCGAAAGCCTATGGTGAAAAGTTGCTATTCGAAAACCTATCATTCTCGCTACCACCTGCTGGAATTGTTGGTGTGATTGGTCCAAATGGAGCTGGTAAAACAACGTTGTTCCGGCTCATCATGGGGCTAGATAATCCAGACCAAGGATCCTTCGAAGTTGGTGAAACGGTTAAGCTCGCATACGTGGACCAGCAGCACAAGGCCATTGATCCCGAGAAAAGTGTTTTCGAGGTGATTTCTGGAGGCACCGACACCATCATGATTGGCGGACGTCAGCAAAATGCAAGAGCTTATGTTGCCCGCTTTAACTTCTCAGGCGGCGACCAGGAAAAGAAGTGCGGAATGCTTTCAGGTGGAGAGCGCAATAGGCTTCACCTTGCAATCGCACTAAAAGAAGAAGGAAACGTTATTCTGCTTGACGAGCCTACCAACGATATCGACATTAACACCCTTCGTGCCATGGAGGAAGGGTTGGATAACTTTGCAGGCTGCGCAGTGGTTATCTCCCACGACCGCTGGTTTCTAGACCGAATTGCCACGCACATTCTTGCCTTTGAAGGGAACTCACAAGTTTACTTCTTTGAGGGAAGTTACTCCGAATACGAAGCCAACAAAAAGGAGCGTTTAGGTGATGAGGGACCAAAGCGCATCAGATACAAAAAGTTGAAGGCCGACTAACTAGCCGGTCAACAAACGATCACGAGGGTGCTTCACTAAAATGTTGCACCCTCGTTTCATTCAAATCCAGTAAAGATTATTTCGTCGCACCGGGCATAACAGCAATATCCCTAAGAAGGAATAGCGTTGACCTCAGGGCAAATGGTTAATGCTAAATAACATGAAGGGGTAAGAATTTGGTTGTTTTTCTATCTTTGTGCAAACTTTTAACTATGGCTGTTCAAAAACCAAGCATACCGAAAGGCACAAGAGATTTTTCTCCGGAGGAATCGGCTAAGCGGGGATACATCTTCGATAGCATCAAGCAGGAATTTCAGCGATTTGGCTACCAGCCACTGGAAACCCCTGCAATGGAAAACCTCTCCACCCTGCTCGGAAAGTATGGTGACGAAGGCGATAAGTTGCTTTTCAAAATCCTCAACTCCGGCGAATACCTCTCTAAAGTTACTGCCAGTGATCTCACATCGGCAAATAGCAATGCGTTGTCTGTTCAAATTTGTGAGAAGGGGCTTCGCTACGACCTTACTGTTCCTTTTGCAAGGTATGTGGTCATGCACCAAAACGAGCTATCTTTTCCTTTTAAGCGATACCAAATTCAGCCAGTTTGGCGCGCCGATCGGCCTCAGAAAGGACGCTACCGTGAGTTTTATCAATGCGACGTGGACGTTATTGGTAGCACCTCTCTCCTCAACGAGGTGGAGCTCATTCAAATTACAGACAGCGTTTTTCAGAAACTTGGTATAAGCGTTACGGTTAAGTTGAATAACCGAAAGATTCTATCTGGCATTGCTGAATACCTCCACGAATCAGAAAGGCTTACAGATATAACTGTTGCCATAGATAAGATTGACAAAATTGGCCTTGAGGCCGTTAAGGCAGAGTTGGCAGAGCGTGGAGTTGCACAAGAAGCCATTACCAAGTTGGAACCCATTCTGTTGCTCGAAGGCGACAATAGAACAAAACTCGCTAAGTTAAAATCCATTCTTAGTACTTCAGAAATTGGGCTAAACGGCATTGCGGAGTTGGAAACAGTGCTTGGATTTATTGAACCTCTATCAATAACCACAATGGTGGAAATCGACCTGTCGCTAGCAAGAGGTTTGAACTACTATACCGGGGCAATTATTGAGGTAAAAGCAAACGATGTGGCGATAGGAAGCATTTGCGGTGGTGGCCGCTACGACGACCTTACCGGAATCTTTGGATTGAAAGACATGTCGGGTGTTGGCATCTCATTTGGCGCCGACCGCATCTACGACGTTATGGCCCAGCTAAACCTATTCCCTGTTGAATCGGCTGCCTCATCGAAGCTGCTTTTTGTAAATTTCGGAGACAAAGAGGCGATGGAGTGCTTAAAGCTTCTGGCACAAACTAGAGCTCTCGGAATTGCATCGGAACTTTATCCCGACTCCACCAAAATGAAAAAACAGCTGGACTACGCCAACAAAAAGAACATACCATTTGTAGCCCTCATTGGCGCGAACGAGATTGAGCAAAAGATAGCCAACGTTAAGATTATGGCCACTGGTGAGCAGCACCAAATACCATTTCATCATCTAGCCGAATTTATCTCTAACCAATAAAAACTATGTAAAAGCCCGTCCTTCTGTCGGGCTTTTACATTCCCATAAACTTCAATAAACCAATGAAAACAATTCATCAAATTTCACCTGCACCCCTCACCTTCCAACTTTTGGAAAACTTTCTTGAAGGAGATGTTGAAATTAAACTCTCGAACGAATCGAGAGTGCTAATCCAGAAATGCCGGACCTACCTCGACAACAAAGTAAAAAACCAAAAGGAACCAATCTATGGCATTACCACCGGTTTTGGTTCGCTTTGCAAGGAAACCATCTCCCCTGACCAGCTGGCCCAGCTGCAAAAAAACCTAGTAATGTCGCACGCCTGCTCCACTGGTACCGAAGTGAGTGCAGAAATTGTGAGGCTAATGCTTTTCCTTAAAGCGCACGCCCTATCCATGGGCAATTCCGGTGTTCAGGTAGTTACAGTGGAGCGAATATTGTACATGCTCAACCACAACGTGCTACCCATAGTTTACGACCGTGGTTCGTTAGGAGCATCCGGTGACTTAGCACCTCTATCCAACCTCTTTCTTCCGTTGCTTGGACTTGGTGAGGTAAGATACAATGGTGTAAAACGCAACGCCGAAGATGTCCTTCTGGAACTCGGCTGGCAGCCCATCGAGCTGCAGAGCAAAGAGGGGCTAGCGCTTCTGAATGGCACGCAGTTTATGAGTTCCCATGCTGTATTTGCTCTACTGAAAGCATTTAAGTTAACCAAACTCACCGATATTATTGGCGCTATTTCACTGGAAGCGTTCGATGGACGCATTGAACCATTCCACGCCAACCTTCAAATGGTAAGGCCACATCAGGGACAGATTGAGACAGCCAAAAATTTTAGAAAAATTCTCGAAGGTAGCGAGCTCATTACGCGACCAAAGAAGCATGTTCAAGACCCATACTCCTTCCGCTGCATGCCTCAGGTGCATGGGGCTTCTAAGGACGCCATTAACTACGTGGCATCGGTAGTGCTTACCGAAATAAACTCGGTTACCGATAATCCTACAATTTGGCCCGACGAAGATTTAATTATCTCTGGAGGAAATTTTCATGGACAGCCACTGGCATTGTCGCTCGATTTTCTAGCCCTATCGCTGGCCGAACTAGGAAATATTTCTGAGAGAAGAACTGCACAGCTGATCTTAGGTCTTAGAGGACTTCCTGAGTTTTTAGTTGCCAATCCGGGCTTAAACTCCGGCTACATGATTCCACAGTACGCGGCAGCCTCCATGGTAAGCCAGAACAAGATGTATTGCTTTCCTGCCTCGAGCGACTCCATTGTTTCGAGCAACGGTCAAGAGGACCATGTATCCATGGGTGCCAACTCCGCAACAAAGGTGCTCAAGGTGGTCGACAATCTGGAGCGCATTATGGCCATTGAACTGATGAATGCCGCACAAGCACTCGACTTCCGTCGCCCAGCCAAAACCTCCCCTTACTTAGAGGAGTTTGTGGGTGAATTCCGGAAAGTTGTTGGATTTATAAGCGAGGACAAGATTATGTACCACGAGATAGACAAAGCGGTAGAATTTATCAGGTCAGGAAAATTCGACAGCTTCGAGTAGACCAAATAAAAAAGGGCGGTTCCTCAGGAATCGCCCTCTTCAATAGAAATATCTTCTACTTAATTATCTTTCCCGCCTTCTTTAATCTGCTGCAGCAGCCAATTCTTAAAGTCGTTATCGGCCTGATATAGCTTCATCACCTTTTCCACGGGAAGCACCTTTTGAAACTTCAGGTTAAACTCCAGTAGTAAATCAGCCTCCTTCTTCTGAAAACCCACATACTTATCGGCGTAGGCTTTAATCTCCTTAGAGGACATACGACTCAAATTCTTCTGACAGTAAGCCATGGTCTCCCTTCGGTCGGCAATAATAATATTCTTTCGGCTCCAATACTCATTGTAAACAGGCCAAAAACGCTGTGCCTCGTCGGGAGTAAGGTTAAGCTTTTGAGTAAAGAACGCGATTTTTTGAGCCTTCACCAGCTCAGCCTTATTCTGATTATCCTGCGCCACTATTTTTGTGGAGTTCCCAGCAAAAATGATGGTTGCAATTAGGAATATGCGCATTAATGTTTTCATCGGAAAGGATTTAATACTTTTCAACAAGCGTAGTGTAGTCCACATTATCCTCAACGAGGTATTGAATCATGGCATCCTTGGTTGCGTTGTCGGTAACGGTAGTTTTAACTTGATTATGATCATTCTGAAGCGCATCGATCAGCGATGCTTCATCAAAATCGATGTACACTCCATTTTCCCTAACAGCAGTAACCTTCGCAACAGGCTGGGTCACTTTAGTGGGCTCCATCATTCGTAAACCAAGGTATCCAAGGCTTATAAGTAGGGCAAAACCCGCAGCATAGGCCAGCTGAGTGTAAATAAATCTTCTGCTTGGCCTGTGGGTTACTTCAATAAAAGAAGGTTGGCTAAGTTGTTCCTTCAACCTACGCGGAAACTCGTTGAAGTATCCTTCCGGAACCTTATAAGGGTTGCCTTTGGGAAAACCTTCCACCACCTTTTCTAACTCCTCTTCTCCGCTAAAACGCTTTTTCATTGCACTGTAAATCTTTTGTTGTTATGATAACCGGCTTGACTAATAGTTTAATCCTCAGCCATAAATTTCTCAATCTTTTTTACAGCATGGTGATACGATGCCTTAAGCGCACCAACAGAAGTTTTTAGAACTTCGGACATTGCCTCGTACTTTATATTCTCGTAATACTTCATATTGAAAACCAACCGCTGCTTGTCCGGCAGCCTTAGAATTGCTTTCTGTAGTTTTAATTGTAACTCATCCCCATCGAAATACACATCAGATTCGAGCGAATTTCCCAGCTGATACTCCATGTTGTCAATTGGAGAAAAGATGTTCGATCGCTTCTTTTTCAAAAATGTCAACGCCTCGTTGGTTGCTATGCGGTAGAGCCAAGTATAAAGTTGAGAATCCTCCCTAAATCCATTTAATCCGCTCCATACCTTTAAAAATGTGTTCTGCAGAATGTCGTCTGCATCGTCGTGGTCAGCCACCATTCTCCGAATATGCCAGTAAAGCCTCTCCTGATACTTTTGCACAAGAAGGGTGAAAGCATTCTCCTTGCTTTCACCCTTCTTAAAGAGTTCTACAATATTTGCATCGGAATATTCGGTCATCAAACGGATGCGAGTATTACTGTTTTTTTCTTTTTAGCACACGCTTCACTGCTTCAACAATTGTTGGGGTGTCGAGGTGATACTTCTCCATGAGCTCCTCCGGCTTTCCACTTTCACCAAACACATCATCAATCGCAACCATTTCAATGGGTGTTGGAAGCTTACGGCCAAGAACCTGCGCAATGCTATCGCCTAGGCCACCATTCATCATGTGCTCCTCCGCTGTAACTACCGCTCTAGTTTTTCCAACTGAGCGAAGCACTGCCTTCTCATCAAGAGGTTTAATGGTGTGAATATTGATAACTTCCACCGATATCTCATCCTCAGCAAGAATTTCTGCAGCCTCAAGAGCTTTCCACACCAGATGCCCAGTTGCAAAAATGGTAACATCCTCGCCCTCGGTTAGCAACACTGCCTTACCAATTTCAAACTCCTGATCTTCTGGAGTAAAGTTGGGAACAGCTGGCCTGCCAAAACGAAGATAAACAGGCCCTTTATATTCTGCCATGGCAAGCGTTGCTGCCTTCGTCTGGTTGTAATCGCAGGTATTGATCACTACCATGTTTGGCAGCATCTTCATCATTCCTAGGTCTTCCAATATCTGGTGGGTTGCCCCATCTTCACCAAGGGTAATTCCCGCATGGGAACCAACAATCTTCACATTTTTGTTTGAGTAGGCAACGCTCTGACGAATCTGGTCGTAAACCCTTCCCGTTACAAAGTTGGCAAAGCCTGCTGCAAATGGAATTTTACCACCAATAGTCATCCCGGCAGCTAGACCTATCATGTTGGCCTCGGCAATACCCACCTGCACAAAGCGTTCAGGGCAGTGCTCAATAAACCCCTCCATTTTGAGTGAACCAATAAGGTCGGCGCAGAGACCCACCACATTTGGGTTGGTCTTCCCGAGCTCTGTGAGCGCATCACCAAACCCAACCCTTGTCTCCTTTAATCCAGTAGAAACGTATTTTTTCATCAGTAATTTTTTTTCATCAAAACATGGTGGAGTAATCAACTACTCCTTGCTCTTCAACCTCTCGGAGGCCTCCTTTTTAATCAGGCCAAGAATGAGAAGTTCGGCACTAGCATAGTTGGTGGCAAGCGGAATGTTATTCACGTTGCAAGCCTCCAGCAAGTTACGAATATCCTCGTGGTGTGGCTGGTATAGCTTGTGGTCACGGAAAAAGATCACAATATCTACCTCACCGTTATTAATCATGTCGGTAATTTGGATATATCCTCCCGAAAGACCTGGACTTAAATGCTTAACTGTGATGCCCTGAGCCTCCACAAACTCCGCCGTACGACCCGTGGCAAGGAGATTTACCCCCTGAATCCAATCACGTCGTTCGCTCAAGAACTGAACCAAATCGTTCTTTTTCCCATCGTGGGCAATAACAACAATATTTTTCATCTCAATAAGTTTTTTGTGGTTACCATAATGACAACCATTCTCTCAAAAGAAAATCTCTAATAATCACCGATAGTTTCGGGAAGTTGCTCCAAAGCCTTGGCCAGCTGCTCATCGTTGGGTGCCTTGCCATGCCACTTGTGCGTGCCCATCATAAAGTCGACACCATTTCCCATCTCCGTTTTCATGAGGATTACCACCGGTTTACCCTTACCTGTTCTCACCTTAGCCTCGTTAAGGCCACGGAGCACGTCTACCATATCGTTGCCGTTCATCTCAACCACATCCCAGCCAAAGGCAAGCCATTTGGCCTTAAGGTCACCCAGAGATAGCACCTTATCCACAGGGCCATCAATTTGCTTTCCGTTGTAGTCAACAGTGGAAATGAGGTTGTCTATCTTGTTGTGAGCGGCAAACATCATGGCCTCCCAAATCTGACCCTCCTGCAATTCGCCATCGCCGTGGAGTGAGAATACCAGCTTCTTGTCGCCATTTATCTTCTTTGCCAATGCTGCACCACATGCCACGCTAAGACCCTGACCAAGCGAACCCGAAGCAATGCGAATACCGGGAAGGTGCTCTGCGGTGGTTGGATGTCCCTGCAACCTAGAGTTTATTTGTCGAAATGTTGAAAGTTCACGCGTTTCGAAGTAACCAGAGCGTGCCAGTACGCTATACCATAGTGGCGAAATGTGACCGTTGGAAAGGAAAAACAGGTCCTGATTTTTTCCGTCGAGGTCAAAATGCTTCGGATCGTGCTTCATTACCTTGAAGTAAAGAGCAACCATAAAATCGGCACAACCTAATGACCCACCGGGATGTCCCGAAGCCTGAGCATGTACCATACGAACAATGTCGCGTCGAACTTGAGATGCAATTTTTTTGAGCTTATCTACGTCTTCCATTAATGTAGAAAATGTTAAACCATAAATAAAGCCGGCAGTAATTCTCCCAGCTTAGAAAAATTTGGTTGTAAAATTAGCTCTTTTCCAGCGAATCCCACAGAAAAAAATCGGTTTTCTACAACCATCTTAAAAGCTAATCTATTCACTATCATTTTTTCAACTAACTTTGCGCTCCTGAAAATATTGATACGAAAATGGGACTTCAATGTGGTATAGTAGGGCTTCCCAACGTGGGCAAGTCCACACTTTTTAACTGTCTTTCGAATGCGCGTGCTCAGGCTGCAAACTTTCCGTTCTGCACCATTGAGCCAAACCTGGGAGTGATCACCGTTCCCGATGAGCGGCTCAACAAGCTGGCTGCCATCGACAAGCCCGCACGTATTATTCCTACTACGGTGGAAATTGTGGACATTGCCGGGTTGGTGAAGGGAGCCAGCAAGGGCGAAGGTTTGGGCAACAAGTTTTTGGCCAACATCCGCGAAACCGATGCCATTATCCACGTGCTTCGCTGCTTCGACAACGACAATATCACCCACGTCGATGGCACCATCAACCCGCTGCGTGACAAGGAGGTTATCGACATGGAGCTGCAGCTGAAGGACCTCGAAACGGTGGAAAACCGCATTGCCAAGGTGGAAAAGCAGGCCAAAACCGGAGGCGACAAGAACGCCAAGCGGGTGCTCGATATTCTGATGCACTACAAGCAGCTGCTGCAGGAGGGCAAATCGGCCCGCGTGCTTGAGCTCGAAAAGGAGGACCGCAAGCTCGTGAGCGACCTCATGCTGCTTACCGATAAGCCCGTGCTATACGTTTGCAACGTTGACGAAGGCTCCGTTCTAAAAGGCAACAAGTATGTAGATGCTGTGAGGTCGGCCATTGAGGAGGAAAACGCACAGATGCTCATTATTGCCGCCGCCACCGAAGCCGACATTGCCGAGCTGGAGACCTTTGAGGAGCGACAGATGTTTTTACAGGAAATTGGGTTGGAGGAGTCCGGCGTTGCAAGGCTCATCCACTCTGCCTACAAGCTACTAGACCTACAAACCTACTTCACCACCGGACCCGACGAAACAAGGGCGTGGACCTTTACCCGTGGCACCAAGGCTCCACAGGCAGCAGGCATTATTCACACCGACTTTGAGCGTGGCTTTATTAGGGCAGAGGTGATTAAATATACCGACTATACCACCCTTGGCTCTGAAGCTGCATGCCGCGATGCCGGTAAAATTGGCATTGAAGGCAAGGAATACGTGGTGCAGGATGGTGACATTATGCACTTTAGGTTCAACGTATAGGAGTTTAGGTTGTTAGGGGAATAGGATTTGATTCCTGATTCCTAGCTACACAGAGTTACACCGTGTTTTCACTGAGTTACACAGAGGGATTAAAGAGGTAGATGGCAGCCGCAAAACTTCGGTCTCCTGTCTTCCGATTTTTTCGTTACTCGTCACTTTTCTGTCACTTGTAACTATTAAAACTATCGCTCCTACATAAACACATTCAGCCCGGTTAACGCCTATCTCGGTACCGCGATCCTCTTGATGGGTTTATACCTTGCCTCGAATTTCTTATAGCTAATGGCATTGTCACAGCTGGCCACGGAAACACTCTTTTTCAGAAAAGTTCCAGGCTCCTTGCGGTGAATCGAGACGTAAAACAGCTCCTGCTTAGCCACATCGAGCGAAAAGAAACTAGGCACTTCGGCTTCACTGAAATATGGCGTAACGTAAAGGCGCTTTGTAACAAAATCGTAGTAGTAGTATCGGGTAAGATGTTCAGAAGAGTTGCGTTCCGAAAATAGGCTGACAATTTTTTTTGAAGATGGCAGCACCAGCATTCCCATAAATACAAAATCGTTGGTATCGCATTTGACCTGAAAAACCTGCAGCATTCGACTGCCATCGATGGAATCTAATACGCATAGGCTGTCCGTGAGCCTGTCGGTGGCAACAATGAGCGATTCCCTATTTTGCGCCAATACAGAATTGGCAACAAAAAGCAATATGCCAGCTAGTATGAGTCTCATAGGCGATTATTATTAAGAAACGTATTAGAACACAAGCAAGAACCAAGTGCTAGCGTAAATATAGTAAAAAACTTTTTGACCGATGATAACGCTTCCGTTCTGCATATAAGTCAGAACCGAACCCTTGGAACCAAACATGTCACCCCGCTGGTAGGCCAAAAGTTTGTATATTTCCTATGATCATTAAAGCACCAAAAGCCATGAACTCCATCATTATAACCCCAAAGAACAAGGAAGAGCTCGACCTAATCAAAGAAATTCTTCGTCGCATGAATATTGCCTCCGCAATCCTTACTGATGAAGAGAAGGAAGAGTTGGGACTCATTGAAATGATGAAAAATGTGGATCGAAATGAAAAGGTTTCGAGGGAAACTGTAATGAAATGTCTTGGTAAATAAAAGTTGAATTCCTTACCAGCTTTAACAGGGATATCGGCAAGTTAACCACTTCGGCAAAGGTAGATGTTATTAATGCTATCGCAGAAGTAGAGCGGGCAACAAGGTTAACCGATATTACAAACCTAAAGAAGTTGAAAAGGATATAAAAACGTATACAGGATTAGAATTGGCGACTACAGAATTGGCCTTTTTATTGAACACGCCACAGTTGAGTTTGCCCGTGTAGTTCACAGAAAAGATATCTACAGAATTTTTCCCTGACCAATTTGTGTAAAATCAGTTTTGGTGCGTTCCCCACAAACTAACATATTTCAAGAGTAAAGAGGAGTTGTTGCTCTCCAACCACCTCTGCACGAACTAGTCCCAACCTAAGGATTGATGCCTAACAAAACAATTGATGGATGAAGAGAGGAATAAACTTTCCTATTGACTGCATACCGTTCTATCCCTTATAAACATCGATTTCTTTCGCCCTGTGGCCACAAAAACACGAAGGAACACAAAGGAAATATCTTACACAATGCACTCTATTTCTTTTGTATATTTACCTCCTTAAAATGCAAATGCCATGATGCGATTTTTTACCGCCATTCTGCTTCTGTTATCCCTTTCCTCATTTGCACAGCAAGTTCCTGAATACTACTTCACCTTTACCATTCAGTCGAAAAGCGAACTGCAGAAACTCACCCGCATAATCTCCATCGATAGGGTTAGCAACAAACAGGTTTGGGCCTATGCGTCACCTACGGAGATGCAGAAGTTTGCTGCTTTGGGCTACACCTACACAAAACTCACCCGTCCCTCGCTGCTCAATACCCGCTCCATTACCATGGCCACCACCACCGACCAAATGGCCAACTGGGACCGCTACCCCACCTATGAGGTTTATCGCGCCATGATGAAGCATTTTGAGGCCACCTACCCTACCCTTTGCAAGCTCGACAGCATTGGAACCACCGCCAACGGGAGAAAAATATATATGGCTAAAATCTCGGCAAATGTTGCCCAAAGCGATGGGAAACCTGCCGTTCTCCTAACCAGCACCATGCATGGCGACGAAACCACCGGCTACGTGCTCATGCTTCACCTCATGGACTCGCTGCTCAGCACCTATGGGCAAGCGAGCGGCGTTACCAACCTGCTCGATAACGCCATTGTGTTCATCAATCCCGACGCCAACCCAGATGGAACTTACTATGGAGGAAACTCCACCGTTCTAGGTGCAACCCGATCCAACGGAAGTGGAATCGACCCAAACCGAAATTTCCCCGATCCTTGGGTTGGCAGCCACCCCGATAGTAAAAGCTATACCTTGGAAAACCAAGCCATGATGAACTTCGCCAACCAAAATAGGATTGTGCTTTCGGCAAACTTCCACGGAGGTTCGGAGGTGGTTAATTACCCTTGGGATTACTACACAGCCTCACAGCGTCAGCACCCCGACAGACAATGGTTTATAGCCGTTAGCCAGCAATTTACCAACCTTGCAAAGGCCTATGGGCCAGCGAACTACTTTACCGACGTTGATCTCTCTGGAATTACTCAAGGTGCCGACTGGTATCCCATTACTGGTGGTAGGCAGGACTACATGACCGTCTTCCATCATGGGAGGGAAGTAACCATCGAAATTTCATCAACCAAATTGCTTAGTTCTGATCTGTTACCAAACTACTGGAACTATCTAAAACGATCGTTCTTCTCCTACATGAACCAAGTTCTTACAGGAGTTTATGGAACAGTTAAGAATGCAGATGGTGAAGCCGTAATGGCCGATATTATAGTTGCCTCGCACGACAAGGACAGCTCCAACGTATGGAGCGATTCGACCACCGGAACATACTACCGTTTAATTTATCCGGGAACCTACACCTTCACGTACTCGGCCACCGGATACGACACCTATCAAAAGAGTATCACCATCAACAGCATCACCGACCGCGTGGAGCAAAACATAGTGCTAACTAAAAGCACCTCCACCATTGGCAATAACGATAGCAGCCAAAACAAGTTATCAGCAAATTTAGGTAGCAATGGCACCACCGTTATGTTCACCACAAATAAGTTCACCACAGGGCAACTTAACATTTACAGCATAAGCGGAAAATTATTGGGAAGCAACACGGTAAGTATACAACCGGGGGTAAACCAATGGCCGCTGGAGCAGTGCGTGTCGAGTGGAAATTCGTTGGCTGCGGGTATCTACCTTGTCTCGCTTACGATTAATGGCATTCGGTATTCAGCCAAGATTCCTGTCATCATAAATTAATTTCAAATAAACCTCTCACCTGACCTTTTAGGCCATTGCATACACTAATCGTACAATGAAATTTATCTCAAAGCAACTTATCTCCACAGCAATTTTGCTGTTTACCATTTCACTCAACACCTTTTCTCAAAACGGCAGAGCACTCCCTCCTGATAAGCCGAAACTAATCGTTCAAATTGTGGTTAGCCAAATGCGCTACGATTTCATTCACCGGTATTGGAGCAACTTCTCAGAGGATGGCTTCAAGGTGCTGGTCAACGAGGGCACTTTTTGCAAGAATGCCCGCTACAACTACCTGCTCACCCAATCGGCTCCCGGCATAGCCACCCTCGAAACCGGGGCGCAACCGGCTACGCACGGTATTGTTTCCGACCAGTGGTTTTCGCGCAATTCCGAAGAGATGGTGGAAGCCACAGCGGACAAGCGCTACCGCGGTGTTGGTGGCGACGACATGTATGGCTCCTACTCCCCTCGAAATATGATGGCCAGCACCCTAGGCGATGCACTTAAGCTGTGGGACCCTAAGTCGAAAGTTATCGCCATCTCCCTTGATCCGCAATCGGCTACACTTGCAGCCGGTCACTCGGGCGATGCAGCATACTGGCTAAACCCATACAGTGGAACATGGATGACCAGCAGCTACTATATGGAAGACCTACCCAACTGGGTTAAGGAGTTTAACAAGAAAAAGTTGGCCGACACCTATGTAGCACAATCGTGGGAAACACTTCTTGCATTGGGCAGCTACCAGGCACACCTAATGTCAGCCATCGACACAACCAAGAAGGACGAGCTGGAAGAAAAGCGCAAATCGCCGATGATGATCCTGCAATCGCTATTTAAGGATAAGCAGAAGGAGCCAAATTACGCCCTACTAGCCTCCACTCCGTTTGGCAACACCTACACCAAAGACTTTGCTGTAAACACCATTATAAACGAGAATCTCGGCAAGGACTCCAGCACCGACCTGCTCACCATCGTATTTTCATCCACTGGTGATATTTGCCAGAAGTATGGCACCAACTCCGTAGAGTTGGAAGATGCTTACTACCGCCTCGACAACGAATTAGGGCACTTTATGTCGTTCCTAAGTGAGAATATAGGGAAGGAGAATGTGCTAATTATTCTTACCTCCGACCACGGGACACCCGATACGCCGGGCAACCTCTCGTCGGTGAGAATTCCAAGTGGCTTTTTTGAGCCAAAAGCAGCGATGGCTCTGCTGCGCAGCTATCTCTCCGTAACCTACGGAAAGGGTGATTGGGTAAAGGCCTATGACCAAAAACAAATTTACCTCAACCGTAACCTCATTGAGGACAGCAATCTTAAGCTGTCGGATTTTCAGGACAAGGTTCGCGACTTTATGGTACAGTTCACCGGAGTGGCAGGAGCTGCTACAGCATCTACCATGGTAAACGCGGCCTTTAGCCAAGGTAATTTCTACAAGATGCAAAACAGCTTTAACGACAAGCGCTCTGGCGACGTTATCTTCTTTCTCGAACCTGGATGGGTGGAGAGGACTGAGAAGCCAACAGCGGCCAGCAGCCCCTACAGCTACGACGCTCATGTGCCTCTTATATTCTATGGATGGAAGATTAAGCGGAAGACCATCCTAACGCCAATAGATATTGCCGACGTGGCCCCAACCACTGCCACGCTAATTGATATCTCCTGGCCCAATGCGGCTACGGGCAAACCGTTGGAAGAGCTATTCCAATAGCATCACATAAAAGAAAGGTCTGGCAGATGCCGAACCTTTCTTAATTATAGTCAAAAAAAATCTAACGACGGAAATTTTTCACAAGGCTCACCAGCCGACCAACAGTGTTGAGATCATCCTCAACCGCAGTTCCAACCACAACCACATCGGCTCCTGCTTTTAAGGCAGCAGTAACGCTTTCGTTGGAGCGTAAGCCACCACCTACAATAATAGGAATGCTCACCGAACTTCTGGTAGCAGCAATCACCTCTGCCGGAACTGGTTGTGTTGCACCACTACCTGCCTCTAAATAAATCATCTTTAATCCCAGCATTTCACCAGCCATTGCTGTAGCAACCACCAAATCGGGCTTGCTGGCAGGAATGGGCATGGTGTTGCTCACATACTGCACGCTCGAAACAACCCCACCATCCACAAGAATGTAGCCAACCGGAATTACCTCAACGCCCAACTTTTTAATGTAACCTGCAGCTAGAACGTGGTTTCCAATGAGGTATTCTGGATTTCGCCCAGAGATGAGCGACAGTAGAAAGATGGCATCGGCGCTGGCCGACAGCTGCAACGGACTGCCAGGAAAAAGCACCACCGCTAACTGAGTAGACTCTTTTATGGCAGATACAACATCGTTGGCATCGGCAGAAACATAGCTGCCGCCAACCATTATAAAGTCCACTCCTGCTGCAGTTGCAACGGCTGCAGCAGCCGCGGCTGAAGTGGGCGTATGCTTGTCTGGGTCGATGAGCAGGGCAATTTGTGGTTGCCTACCGGTCTTTTCTGCTATTTGATGGAATACTTTCAATCTTGCTAGTTTAAGAATGCATTACAGAATAGGCAATACAGTAATCCTCAACATCAAGAAACGACACCAATTGGTTACCGTTAAATGGTCGCACAAAGAAGGTGGTTGAAGTAGAGTTTGCAAACAATTTTTCAGCAAGAACAAAGTCCTCCTTAAATGTATAGCAGTTCTTTCCCAACACCTTAAAAAGAGCCTCCTTGGAACACCATGCCCGAGTAATGGCGGCACCCCTAATATCGTTTTCTAAGAGAGCAACCTCCTGCTCCTGCATAAACCGTCGAGTAATTTTTGCCGGACGAGATGAAACCCGCTCAATATCCAAACCCACAGAGTTCTTCGTGGAGAAAAGTAAGCCAACCAACGCATGAGAATGGCTAATGCTAATATGACCGTCCACCCCAACCAAAAGGGGTTTACCGTCGTCCGTGTATTTCACTTGACCATTTTCACCTAACCCCAACTTAACGAGCAATCGGGAAGCTAGCCATTCCAGCCTGCGCGGTGCATGGGTGTAACTGTTCAACCGTGAAAGTTCGTGGCTGCTTAAGCTTAGCTGGTTCATGAAGAAGGATTCTCCTTCCTCAACCTTCCAAACCCAGAGCATGGTGTTGGCGCGAACATTCTCTTGCAGCAGCAACGGCATGGCTACTTTTTCCAGTGAAACGAATCAATGAGCTTAAGCACATCCTCCCTTTCGAAAGCGACCACGGGAGCCAGCGAATCTTGATTGGGAACGGTGTAGAAGTACAGAGCACCTCTCAAAAAGTGGTGAAGGCTATCGGTAAGGTAAAATTGTACAGGTGAGGCTGCATTACCTTTAACATCGTAAAGCAAGCCATAAACCTTTCGCTCAGGCATGGATATTCGGCTTTCATCGATGGCATCGGCCTTAACCGATTGCTTGTAAAGCAGCGTATGGGAGTCCTCGAGCAGGGCGCTCAGCTTATCCTTACTCAATGGTAGATAGCTGATATGAATTGTTGCCTTCAACGATGGCGTAACAACGTTTATCCAATACTTCTGTGACAACCGTTCCGGATCGGGAGTAATTTTTGAATATACAGGATAGTCGAAGGCAAATGGAAATGAAGTCGAATCGAATGAACGGTAACTCTTCTCCGGAAAACCAATTCGAAAATACCCTCTTGGCTTGGGCGTATAGTTCTGACTGCAAGAAACCAATAATCCAAGTGCAATACAGCTAGTCAGCCACCTCTTGATTTTGATCATAGTTAACGTTCCTCGGTTTAGCAACTACTCTAATTTTCTTAATTCTACGGCTATCCACTAATTCTATCCTAAATTCAAATCTACCGAAAGTCAGGGTGTCATTTTTCCGAGGCATTTCGCCCTTGATCTCCAAAATCAACCCGGCTAGCGTATCGGCTTCGCCACGAACCTCGTCAAGTGAATCAACGCTTTCGTTAAAAATTTTGCAAAAATCATTCAGCAATATTTTTCCCTCAAACAGGTATAAATTCTCGTCCAACTTCTGATAGAGAATCTCCTCCTGATCCGATTCGTCAGAAATTTCACCCACAATTTCCTCAAGAATATCCTCCAAAGTAACAATACCGCAGGTTCCACCAAACTCATCAACTACAATAGCCATGTGGTTCTTTCGTATCTGAAACTCCTCAAGTAGGTCGTTGGTTTTTTTATGTTCCGGAACAAAATAGGGTTTGCGCATAAGGTGCTGCCAACGGAATTTGTCGTCCTTCTGTAGATGCGGTAGCAGGTCTTTCACGTAAAGAATCCCCTTTACATTATCAAACGAATCAGCATATACAGGTATTCTAGAATAGCCAGTATCGAGCACCACCTTGAGGACCATCGAAAAGGGTGTCTCGTAGTCCACTGCCTCAACGTCCATCCTGGGACACATTATGTCGCGGGCCTGAATGTTGGCAAGTTTTACTATACCCTTCAATATCTTTCTATCCTCCGGGTTCGGTGTAACCGTGATGTCTATTGCCTCCGAAAGGTCGTTAATGGAAAGGTTTGTTCGCTGTAAGCTGAAGTGTCTATTAACCCTAGTAGCCAAAAAGATGAGCATTATCCCAAATGGTTTAAATATCTTCTGCAAAACAAACAGTGGATGCGCCATGAGGCTAGCCATTCCAGTAGGCTTATGAGTAGAGTATACCTTGGGGAGAATTTCACCAACCAGCAGAATAAGAAAGGCAACCAGCACCACCTGAATAAAGTATCCAAGCACTGGCGCTTCGGAAAAATTAAACATGGAGGAGGTAATAAAGGTGCTCAACACAACAATACCAACATTCACCAAGTTGTTGGCGATTAGAATGGTGCTAAGAAGCATATTTGGCTCAGACAGCAGCTTTAATGCCATTATTGATCTACCCGACTTAGCCTTACGCAGCTTGGCAATGTCGGCAGTGCTCAGCGAAAAGAAGGCTGATTCAGAACCGGAAAATAGTGCCGATAATATTAGAAGAACCACCAGAAGCGCCAGCCCAAGAATTGAAGAGCTTGAGAGAGGCAGAAAAATATTGACATATGCAAAGGTCACTGCGGAGGGAGGAATACTTGCTTCCAAAATAAAACAGTTTGGTTCGGGCCATAAAATTAGTCTTTTATGGCGAAAAAATAAAGGGATCAGCCACTTGATCAGCAAAATCATCCTCCATTGCTGCGCAAGAAGCTGCTCCCTTAAGCTTAATTAACGATTAATAACGACTAAAAAGGCAAATCATCGGCATCGGCCAATGGTGCCTCCTGTAGGTCACTAACCTTGGTCTCCGGCATATTGGATGCGTATTCTCCGGTTGGAGCACTGGAGCCATCTTTCTTACCAAGTAGTTTAATGTTATCGGCTAAGATCTCTGTAATGTAGCGTTTAACACCATCCTTACCTTCGTAGGAGCGGTTGCGAATGCGTCCCTCAATAAAGAGCGGGGTTCCTTTCTTTACGTACTTTTCAACAATTTCAGCTAAGCGGCGCCATACCACAATATTGTGCCACTCGGTGTGCTCTTGACGTTGTCCGTTCTTCGAAGAAAAAACTTCGGTTGTTGCCAGCGGGAAATTGGCAACCGGTGTGCCGTTAGCACTTTTAACGTCAGGGTCTTTCCCTACATTTCCAATCAGCATTACTTTGTTTAACGACATCGTTTTATGAATTAAGTGGTTACGGTTCTCAAATTACAACATTTTTATTTCAAAGTCAATTTCACTTGCAATATTTCTCCAATGGTTCGGCCGCCAAAAAGTTGTCAATGAGCCTTGGAGTTGAATAGTTATGCAAGGTTGAAGACGAAATCTCCATATATTTTTGTTTTAAAAAATATGAAGGCCGATCGACACGAACCACAAAAAACCGCGTGTAAAGGTGTTGGTGGCTGAGCACGTGCTTCACCTCGTTCGAGATGTATGCAATTTCCACGCTACCAGCACCACATATATCGAGCCATTCAGCAGTTAGCGGTAGTTCCTCAAGCGACAACCTCCGGTTCACCTCCACCAGTGGAAATTCAAACAAGCTGTGCCATATATCCTTTTGATCCCTTTGCCGAATAAAGGTGCTACTGCCACGCATTACTATAATATAGTAAAAAAAACGGTCACGCACCTTTACCTTTACCGACTTGACTGGCAAATTGGGAGTCTCCTTACTTTTATATGCATAACACATAGCATTTACAGGACATTCCTCGCAAAGCGGATTCTTTGGTAGGCAAATCTGTCCACCCAAGTCCATGATTGCTTGGTTAAATAATGCTGGGGTTTCCCTGTCGAGCTCATCTGAAGCAATTTGCCGTAGTGCGCGCTTTCCATCGCCCTTGTCCACCGGTGCATAAATGCCAAAGATGCGGCTATATATACGGTATACATTCCCATCGATGGCCGCAACCGGTTCATCAAATGCAAAGGAGGCAATGGCTGCAGCGGTATAGTCGCCAATCCCCTTGAGTTTTATTAGGGCATCATACGATTCGGGCAATCGACCATCAAAATCGGAAACAATGCTTTTAGCCGTCTGGTGAATATTCCGGGCACGGGTGTAATACCCTAACCCCTGCCATACTTTAAGGACTCTTTCGAGTGGAGCGTTGGCTAAATCCTCAATTGTTGGAAATGCCTCAACAAAGCGAAGGTAGTAGCTGTAGCCCTGCTGTACGCGGGTTTGCTGCAAAATAATCTCTGATATCCAAATAAAGTAGGGGTTACGGGTGTGCCGCCACGGTAAATCACGCTTATGTGTGTGATACCAATCAATCAGAGCCTTACCAAACACCATGTCATAAAATTCTTCATAAAGGAAATCAAAAATAATGGTTATGAATTTCTTAAATAGGATTAATTCATTTATATTTGCAATCCGAAACTCAAGAAGTTTTTAAAACATTGATAATTAAAGGTTTTTAAAAATGACTAAGGCAGATATTGTAAACGAGATCTCGAAGAATACCGGTATCGAAAAGATAACGGTACAGAAGGCGGTAGAAGCTTTCATGGAGTCAATCAAGGATTCTCTTGTGAAAGAAAAAAATGTCTACTTGCGTGGCTTTGGCAGCTTTATCGTAAAGAAAAGAGCCCAAAAAACTGCAAGGAACATTTCCAAAAACACTACCATCATCATTCCTGAGCACTTCATCCCATCCTTCAAACCCGCAAAGAGCTTTGTCTCTAAGGTTAAGAGTCATGTAAAAAAGTAGTGCTGAAAAAATTTATTATTAACTTCTAAACACCTACGTGTCATGCCTTGCGGAAAAAAAAGGAAGAGACATAAAATGGCGACACACAAACGGAAGAAACGCCTCCGTAAAAATCGCCACAAAAAGAAAAACCGTTAGTCTTCATAGGCTTTTAACGCCTATATTCTAATCATGGATTAAACCTAAAGAGTCCTCGATTCTTTAGGTTTAATCTATTGTAGCACATCCAATAATTTAAACCTTCCAACAAAAGTTTATGGCTGCGAGTAACGATCTAATTATTAACGTAACTCCCTCCGATATTGCCATAGCCCTTCTGGAAGACAAGCAACTGCTGGAACTCAATAAGGAAAAGAGCAACCTGCAGTTCTCTGTCGGTGACATTTACCTAGGCAAGGTTAAAAAGATTATGCCTGGACTAAATGCTGCTTTTGTTGACGTTGGTTACGAAAAAGACGCATTTCTCCACTACCTAGATCTTGGGCCACAGTTTAAAACCCTCGTAAAGTATGTAAACATTCATCTTTCGAGGAAAGGTAAACCCATTGGCATTGCAAGTTTTAAACCGGAAAAAGATCTAGACAAAAACGGAAAAATCACCGACGTCCTCACTTCTGGACAGGTGGTAATGGTTCAAATTGCTAAAGAACCCATCTCCACCAAGGGACCAAGGCTCGGTTCGGAAATTTCAATTGCCGGTAGAAATATCGTGCTCATTCCGTTTTCAGACAAAATTTCCATTTCACAAAAAATCTCCTCACTGGAGGAGAAGAAAAGACTAAAAAGGTTGATGCAAAGCATCATGCCTGATGGCTATGGGGTAATCGTACGCACAGCAGCAGAGGGGAAGAAGGTTGCAGTGCTCGACGCCGAACTTCGTGGTCTTATTAAGAAGTGGGAAAGCGCCTTTGAAAAGCTTCGAACAAATAATATTCCTACGCTCCTAGTGAGCGAGCTCGACAGAACCTCCACCATTCTGCGTGATTTACTGACGGTGTCGTTTAGCAACATTTGGATAAACGACGAGGCAATTTTTCACGACATCCGCAGCTACATTGCCACAATTGCTCCCGAGAAGGAGAAAATTGTGAAATTTTATGCTGGAGGCGTGCCAATTTTCGAACAATTTGGCATTGAGAAACAGATTAAAGCGCTCTTTGGGAAAACTGTCTCCTTTAAAAGTGGGGCATATCTTATTATAGAGCACACCGAAGCACTTCACGTAATAGACGTTAACAGCGGTAACCGTAGCAAGGCCTCTAGCGATCAAGAAACGAACGCGATGGAGGTTAATCTATCGGCTGCCGATGAAATTGCCCGACAGCTTCGTCTTAGGGATATGGGAGGGATTATCGTTGTCGACTTTATCGACATGCACAACCCGGATAACAAGCAGATGGTTTTCGACCGAATGCGAGAGGCAATGGCCAAAGACCGGGCAAAGCACAACATTCTACCCTTATCAAAATTTGGGTTAATGCAGATTACCCGGCAACGGGTTCGACCAGAAATGCACATCCACACTCAAGAAAAGTGCCCCACCTGTAACGGTAGTGGCGAGATTGGACCAAGCATTCTGCTCGATACCGAGATTGAAAACCAGGTAGCTTACCTTGCCCGAGATAAGAAACAAGCTATTCTAACGCTCAAAGTTCATCCTTACGTTGCCTCTTTCCTCAACAGAGGATTCTTCCCCAAAAGGCTTCGTTGGTCGCTAAAATACCGTTGTATTCTAAAGGTAAAGCCAGCTACGGCCTATGCCTTCTTGGAATATCACATTTTCGACAGACATGGCGATGAGCTAACCTATTAATTTACAAAACAGTTGATGAACCGAGCCACAATGGCTCGGTTTTTTTGTTTTTTATTACATTTGTCTTCTCACAAAATCAATCATCCAAATATGAAAAGAGCTGCATTTTATCTACTTACCATTGCAGGACTATTCACCAGCCTAGTTGGCACGGCTCAGGTGCAGAACAATGTGAAATGGAAATTCTCGGCCGAATCAGTGTCTAATGGAGACGTTGTGCTTCACTTTACTGCCAACATCGACAGGGAATGGCACATGTATGGGCTTGACCTTCCTGAGGGAGGGCCACAATCGACCGTCTTCACATTTAAGAACAAGGATGGTTATAAGTTTGTGGGGAAAATGAACTTTACCCCAGCGCCCACCGTGGTTTACGATGACGTATTCAAATTAAACGTTAAATACTTCACTGGAAAAGCCGAATTTACCCAGAAAATAAAAGTTGGAAACGCTAAAACCGTGGAGGGGAACATCGCCTACCAAACATGCAAGGAGGGCACCTGCATGTATAGTGAGCAAAATTTCTCCATTGCCCTTCCGGAGAATAAGGCAGCAGTTGCTTCCAGCAGCACCACCGCTGACACCACCACCAAAACGGCTGTTGCTGAAGTGAAAGCAGATACAGCCAAGACAGTGGTAATGGCAGCTAAGCCAACTTCCAAAGAGACCAAATCGATGGGTGGATTTATTTTACTTGCCATTCTTACTGGATTTGGAGCACTTCTAACACCTTGTGTATTCCCAATGATTCCCATGACAGTTTCCTTCTTTATGAGCAAGCAAACGTCGAAGGCGAGTTCAATTCTCAATGCTGCAGTGTTTGGCTTCTCCATAATATTGACATACACACTTCTTGGCGTAATCGTATCGTTACCAGGAGTTGGTAGTGATATTACCAACCAGATCACTTCTAGTTGGATTACCAACCTCATCTTTGGCGTGCTTTTCTTAGTATTTGCTGCTTCGCTCTTTGGCGTTTTCGAAATTGTACTTCCCGGCTCACTTGCCTCAAAGGCAGATAGCAAGGCAGAAAAAGGCGGTCTCATTGGTTCGTTCTTCCTTGGGCTCACCACAGTGATCGTCAGCTTGTCGTGTGTAGGACCTTTTGTAGGTGCACTACTGGTTCAATCAGCTACTGGAGTTTCGCTCCGCCCCATTATTGGAATGTTGAGCTTTTCCGCGGCATTCGCTCTCCCATTTGTTGTTCTGGCAGCATTTCCCTCTCTGCTCAAGAACTTACCAAAATCGGGAGGTTGGCTCAATGCCGTTAAGGTGGTTATGGGCTTCATTTTGCTTGCCTTCTCACTCCAGTTCTTCTTGGTAATCGATAGCGTTTACCACTGGAACATCCTTACAAGGGAGATTTTCCTGAGCCTCTGGATTGCAATTTTCAGCATGCTTGGGCTTTACCTTCTTGGTAAGATTAAATTTAAGCTGGATAGCGAGGTTAAGCACGTTGGGTTCTTCCGGCTCATGCTTGCAATACTCACCTTTTCCTTTGTTATTTACCTAATCCCCGGACTCTTTGGTGCACCGTTAAAGACACTCTCGGGGTTGCTTCCAAACGAAGGTGAAAACGCAGCATTTTACGAAAAGCAAGCCTCTCCAACCGCAACAGGAGCCAATAACACTGAACCCAAAATTACCGCCAAGTATTCTGATATTCTTCATTTACCATTTGGATTACAAGGCTACTTCGACTACGACGAAGCTTTGGCAGCCGCTAGATTGGCAAACAAACCCCTTTTCATTGATTTCGTTGGCCACACCTGCCGTGAATGCAAAAAGATGGAGGGGCAAGTGCTCTCCGACCCTAGAATTATTCAGCGGCTTCGCGACAACTTTGTGGTTGTTGCCCTGTATGTTGACGAACCAGCAAAGTTGCCTGATTCAGAACAATATAAATCAAATCTCGACGGTCAATTAAAAACAACGCTAGGAGAAAAAAACAAGGATATCCAAGTGGCTAAGTTCGGATTAAACGGACAACCCTACTACATCATTACCGATCAAGATGAGAAACCACTCGGTGATCCTCATGCCTATGATCTCAGCATCGACAACTTTATTCAGTTTTTGGATAATGGAAAAAAGATTTACGAAACGAAGCACAGTGCGGGAAAGTAATACAACCTGCAACTTCTTCTCAGCATAATCAAAAAGAGATCCCCGGATTACTTCCGGGGATCTCTTTTTATTCCTATGTCAAATGGTTTTTAACTAGTTCGTCCGCAATAAGAATTCTTCTCTTTACATATCTGTTGGATTGGATTATTGCAAGCTAGTTAGTTCCAGTTAATAGCCGTTTCATCTTTTGTATCAGAACCTCAATTTGGAAAGGCTTGCTAAGGTAATCATCCATACCTGCGGCAATACACTCCTCACGATCGCCCTGAAGGGCATTGGCTGTAATGGCAATTATGGGTGTATGGGTGTTAGTTGAGGCTTCAATTTCCCTAATTTTTCTGGTGGTTACGATACCATTCATAATGGGCATTTGGATATCCATGAGAATTATATCGAAACGGCTCGTTCCAAATCTATCGAGTGCCTCCTTACCATTGTTGGCAATTTCAATATTCTTCACAATTTTCTTAAGACTCAGAATAACAATCTTCTGGTTAATCAAATTATCTTCAACCAACAAAACGTTTGCATCTAACAAATCGATTTTCCGCAGAGGTACATAAGCTGTGCTAACAGAGAAGTCTGTGCTTTCAGTCGGATTCTCGACAACTTCTTTCAGCGGTGCCATTGGATCGTTGACCTTATTGAATGAATATGGGAAGGAGAAAGTAGATGAATCGGTATTAAGAACGATGGTCAGTTTCCCTCCATTTCGCTCAATGAGTCGTTGCGTAATCTTTAGGTCTAGAACGTCAACAAGCACCTGGCTTCCAATAGCATTTCCAACAAGATCACTTGTAATCAGCTGGTTTTTACCATCACCCGCAGGAATAAATATGGGGCTATTGCTTTTGAGTTCAAATAATAGATCAACCTTATCAGCCGTTTCACTACTCTTTTTAACCAAAATGTCAATCTTAATTCGGCTGCTACTTTTTGTTTTTATCAGACTCTCAATAATGTTCAGAAATATCTGCTTTATCTTAACTGGCTCACCCCCTATTAGTCCTGGAATAATTTCATCGATCTTCAGGTTAAACTGAACGTTATTGGAGTACTGGTGAGCAAACAACTTTATGGTATTTGCCACTGTGGCACCAAGGTTAAAGTTAATGGTAAAGCTGTCTCTTTCCGAAAGGTCAATGTTGGAAACCTCCACCATACTATTAACCACGTTCACCAGGTTGTTTGTGGATGCATGGATGGTATCTATTAAATCCTTCAACTTTTCATCTTCCGTTGAGCTATCTACCAAGTTGGCAATAACCATAATGTTATTGAGGGGAGTTCGTATTTGGTGTGACAGGGTAGAAATGAATTCGTCTTTCCGTTTATTAATATTTCGCTCTAAAAGCACTTGCTTTTCTACGGAGGTCATTGCCCAGATTCTAAAATAATCGAACACATAATAAAACAGTGATATTGCAACAAAAGAAGCAATGAAACTTATTTTGAACACGGAACTATACTCTACCACTCTGTCGAACATGGGGACATAGAGCAGAACTGAAAACAAAAGCAAGTAGAGGAAGTTAATCGCAAGCGCAGTACCAGAAGTAAAGGCAAAAATAGTTAAGATCGGCAACAAGTAACTAATTGCAACAGCATATTGGTCTGCTACTCCTACATAGGCCATTGCAAGGCCAGTCATAAAAATGGCAAATGACAAGAAGTAAGCAGCCAGAGTAATTTTACCAGCACGAAGAAGAATCAGTAGAACCACCAATGTGATCAAGAATCCAGCAAACGAGCTGATCACCACAACAGTATTGTCGGCGACTAAACCCACAATACCATATACAGTATAAAGAATCAACGAAACAAACCCAACCAGATTGAGAATGGAGGCCTTACGTTTTGCTTCTTCCGGCATTCTTTCCGAAAGATTAAACTGAAAAATCTTGAACAACAGGTTTGAATTAGGCATATTTCAATATCTTTTTATCGGGCTTTACATCAATCCAAACGCCACTACAAGTTAGTAAAAAATGGAAATAGAGTATCAGTTGCGGCAATTAATCCTAAAAGAAAAATAACGCCACCTGATATCTTGTTAATCCACCACAACTGTTTCAATCTAAAACGAGCTCTAAAAACATTAATAAGAGTGCTCAGAGTAAACCACCAAAGTCCCGCACCAAAGAAAACACCGCTAAGCATTATTCCCGCATAGAATATGCTTTCACCGTCAGAAACCAGACCCATCGTTGCAAACAGTGCGACAAACAAAAAAATGGCAAGCGGATTTGTGATGGTAAGGAATAATACTGAAAGGTAATCTTCAAGTAAACTACTTTTTTTCTTACGGTGACGCTTGAGCTGACGGATAGGATCGGTATAGAAAATTTTAATTCCCAACAACATTACAATAATACCACCTGTTAGCTGGAAAACAAACTGCTTTTCCTCAACAAAGTTAATAACAAAGGTTAAGCTAAAACCTGCAATGGTGGCGAAAATAGTATCGGCAGTTGCCGCACCAAGTCCCGAAAGAAACCCCGAGAGTCGTCCTTTATTAATTGTTCTCTGTATACAAAGAACACCTATAGGGCCAAGGGGAATAGAAACAAATAATCCAACAATTATTCCCTTAATCAGTAAAACAAAACTCATTTTTGCCAAAATTCATCAGAAACAAAGAGTTTCTGGGTTCACGTAACAAGAAATGCAAAGTTAGCAAATGTTTTTAACCAGCAGCCGAGGTTCAAGCATATCATGCATGGCGTATTTAACCCCTTCTCGCCCCATCCCAGAATCCTTAGTCCCACCGTATGGCATATGGTCGACCCTAAAAGTGGGAACATCGTTTATGATTACTCCACCTACATTTAAGTCTCTGAATGCATGATTCATCTCATTAATATTATTTGTAAATACCCCTGCCTGCAAACCATACGAGGAACTATTTATTGCATCCACCGCTTCATCAAACTGGCCAAAGCGCTCAATGGTAACCACGGGACCAAACACCTCTAAGGAACAAACTTTCATGGAGCGTGTGGTATCCGAAAGCACGGTCGGTCCGAAGGTTGTTCCAGAGCGCTTTCCTCCAAATAGAACTTTTGCTCCTTGCCCAATCGCCTCACTAACCCATTGCTCAACACGAATGGCATTGGCTTCATCAATCATGCTCGAAATGTCTGTATCAGGATGGTTGGGTGCACCAACCAATAAGCGGCTCGTCAATGCAAGAAACCGATCCAGAAAGCGATCAAAAACGTTATTCTGAACATAAATACGTTGCGTGTGAATACAAACCTGTCCTGAATACGAAAAGGCTCCAGCAACACACAGCTTAACCGCATCGTCCAAGGCACATGACTCAGTAACAATTACACCAGCATTACCGCCCAACTCAAGAACTACACGCTTTCGACCTGCTTCGTTTTTCATTTTCCAGCCAACCTGAGGAGAACCAGTAAAGGTTAGAAGCGCAAAGCGATCGTCAGTAACCAGCTGATTCCCGGAATTTCTATCCATTGGCAATATCGAAACAGAGCCTTTTGGAAGTGAGGTTGCATCAAACGCCTCCGCAAGCGTAAGTGCTGATAGCGGAGTGGACCGTGCTGGCTTCAAAATAATAGGACAACCAGCAGCAATGGCAGGGGCTAACTTGTGGGCAGTGAGGTTTAACGGAAAGTTGAAGGGTGAAATGGCCGCGACAAGTCCCACCGGGAAATATTTAACTATCCCCTCCTTCCCCTTACCGGACGGAGTCCAATCAAGCGAAATATACTCAGAAGGCAATCGCTTGGCTTCCTCGGCTCCAACTAAAAAAGTTTGAATTGCCCTATCTACTTCACCAAGCGCCAACTTAATAGGCTTTGCTGCCTCCAACGATAGCGTTTCTCCAATTAACTGTCTCCTCTGTTGCAGATATTGAGCCACCGTTTTAAGCGCATCGGACCGTTCATAGGCAGGCATATTTGCCAGCTGTTCTTTAACCGCCTGCACCTTGTCTATAGCGTTCTCCAGTTCAGTCTTTCCCGCTAAGTAAACCGTTGCAATCACCTCTCCATTATAAGGATTCTTTACAGCATACTGTTGCTCCGTAGCACAAAACTGACCACCTGAATATACTTTCTTAGTCTCCATATACCTGAGTAATTAATTATTCAGCATAATACAAAAAACAACAGTTCAAAGTAAAGAGCACACTCAAAATTAAAGCTAAAATTTGTTGTAACATTTCCAACGTTAACAATTTGTCTAATTTTGGACAACCGACTGCATCATTTTTCTCCAACAGGAGACCTCAACCAACAGGTTGGTCTTCCTTTTTTTGGTAGCACGAAGAACCCAAAGATCAAGGGCTTGTTTTATGCAAGCCGAACAACTTTATAATTTTTCAGGCTATAATGGATTAAGAAAGCATGTGGTTTTATAACAGTAAATTGCGGACATAATTCGATTAATATTTGCATGTGGAGCAGTAATCAACTCTCAATGAATAGCTCCGTCAATATTTAAAAAAACAACAATGAAGCAATCAAGATTTCTACCCCTTTGGCTAAGCATAGTAAGTGGAATTCTACTTTCGTTACCTTGGTATCAAAGCATGCCCGGGCTCATTATTCTTGTTGCGTTTGTTCCGCTGTTGCTTGCCGAACACCTTCTAACTAATCAAGAAAAGAGCACAAAAAAAATCGCACTGCATGTTTCCATTGCCATGGCAATTTGGACTGCTATCGATGCTTGGTGGATAACAAACGCTGCCGTAGAAGGGCTAATTGCCGCAATAATCATCAACACTACGCTAGGCAGCATGGTGTTTGGCCTTTTCCACATCACCAAGAAACGGTTGGGCAATACTGCAGGATACATTAGCCTAGTATTTTTTTGGATAGCCTATGAACACTTCTATACCAATGCTGAGATCAGTTGGCCTTGGCTCACCCTAGGAAATGCATTTGCGCACAATGTTCACCTAATACAATGGTATGAGTACACCGGAGTTTTGGGAGGAACGCTTTGGGTCCTCGTTACCAACATCTTTCTGTTCTTTGCAATTCAAGCGTTGATAAATAATAATAGGAAACGTCTGCTTTTATGGGCTACCTGGAGCATAGCCGCTGCCATTGTTCCCATCATTATTTCTGCGGTAATTTTCAGAAACGTCACAGAAACTGGAGTTAACGCAACAGTTGCCATTTTGCAGCCCAATATTGATCCTTACAACGAAAAGTTCAACGGTATGTCCGACCTCGAGCAGACGACCATACTGCTAAGTTTGGCACAGGAGGCCTCCGACTCCAAGGTGGACTTCTACATTGCTCCTGAAACTGCTCTGCAGGGCCAAATTATGGAGGATAACCTCATGGCAAACGGATCGGTTGCCCTTGTTAAGCATTTTATCGAAATGCACCCAAACGCCACATTCATTGTAGGAATGACCTCCTACAAGACATTCTACTCCACCAAAAAGCCAACACCAACGGCAAGAAAGGTACCTGGGCAAAATCTCTATTACGACCGTTTCAATTCAGCACTCCAAATAGATAGCGACGGCTTCCATATTTACCATAAATCAAAGTTGGTGGTTGGTGTTGAAAAAATGCCCTACATTAACCGCTTCCCTTTCATTGAAAATTTGGCACTTAATTTGGGTGGCACAACTGGTAGCCTAGGTACTCAATCCACAAGAACGGTGTTTTACTCACATTATGGGCAATTCAGGACTGCTCCGGCCATCTGCTACGAGTCTGTTTATGGCGAGTATTTTGCAGAATGGATTAAGAATGGTGCAAATATTGGAATAGTGATTACCAACGACGGTTGGTGGGGCAACACACCCGGTTATCACCAGCACCTAAGCTATTCGTCCTTGAGGGCAATAGAAACAAGGCGCTACATTGCACGATCGGCCAATACCGGAATATCGGCCATCATTAATACAAAAGGGGAGATTGTTCAGCAGCTGGGCTGGTGGAAACGTGGGTTTATTAAAGGAGAGGTTGTAACCAACGACAAAATCACCTTTTACGTAAAGGCTGGTGATTACCTTGGCCGAATTGCCACACTGCTTGCACTCCTTATGCTTCCGGTATTACTTGTGCAGTATCTTAGACGTAAATCAGGGAAGGAAAACTAGCGATTTAGTGAGCGCACCAAAAACATGATATTGCTTTCAAGTTCTCAAATACCTGTATTAATGCCCATAATGAGAATGTCATCGACCTGTTCGTATCCATTTCTCCACTCCACGATGCTCTCTTCAAGCATAGCCTTTTGACGCTCCATAGGTTCTCTATGGATATTCAGCAATAGGTGTCTGAAGCGCCGAAACTTGTATTTCTTCCCTTCAGGGCCGCCAAATTGGTCAACATACCCATCAGTAAATAGGTATAAACGATCCTCCTGTTCGAGGTCGATGGTTTCGCTGGAGAACTGTTGATTGCCACTGGTAGCCAAGCCTACAGCAAAACGGTCACCCTTCATCTCAATTATTTTATTGTCACGAACAATGTACATGTTGCTAAAAGCACCGGCAAACTGCATTCTCCTTGCAGTCTTATCGATTACGCAAAATGATACATCCATGCCATCCTTAACATAAACATTCTGTTCGTCCTTACTGAAGGTATCAATAACACCTTTGTTTAATCGATTCAATATCTCTGCCGCATCGTCAACGCCCTGAATGGTTGTGATGTTTCGAAGCAGCTCAAAACCGATAATAGACATAAATGCTCCAGGTACGCCATGCCCGGTACAATCAACCACTGCAACGAATATTTTATTTTCAGTCTCATTTATCCAAAAAAAATCGCCACTCACTATATCTTTTGGTTGGTATAAGATAAATGATTGAGGGATAATTTTCGAGAAGGACGTGGCGGACGGCATCAGTGCCTCCTGTATTCGCTTAGCATAGTTGATGCTATCAGTGATATTTTTGTTTTTCAAAAAAAGTTCCTCTTTCTGCTTCTGAGCCTCTGTAATCGCCAATTCCCTCTCCTTTAGCAGCCGTCTGGTCTCCTTTAACCCGCGTGTTCTGTAGAGGATAAATAGGATTGTCACAAATATTGCCAAAATAGCATATAGCCAGCGAGCCAAAGCCGAACCCCAAAATTCAGTTTTAATTACCACGTTTAAACTAATACCTGTCATGTTCCAAACGCCGTCATTATTTGCGGCAAGAACTTTTAGCGTATAATGCCCTTGCTGGAGGTTGGTAAACGATACGGAGTTTTCAGTACCCAGATCTACCCATTGATTGTCGAAACCATCTAAAATGTATCGGTAAGTATTTTTGCTCGTCTTGGAAAAATCTAAAGAAGCAAACTCAACGGTAAAGAAATTGCAGCCCTTGGGAATGTTAACAGTCCCAAAATTTTGTACAGGAACCTCCTCTACCCCCTTGTGTGTGTATATATGGCAAGCTGTAAAAGCCATGCGAGGAGCAACGTCACTAATTTTAATGGAGTCGGGGAAAAAGTAGTTCAATCCATTTATTCCTCCAAAAAAGAGTTCTCCCCTTTTATTTTTGTAACAGGCACCAACATTAAACTCGTATGACTGCAATCCATCAAGAATATCGAACTTAAACACCTTGCCCGATTCAGGGTCAATCTTTGCAATACCACGGTTGGTGCTTAACCAGATATTTCCCCAACCATCTTCCTCAATGGCATAGACCAACCCATTGGGTAAACCATCACGTTCCGTATACTGCTTAAATACACCCGAGGAAGTATTAAATTCACTCAACCCGCTAATGGTACCAACCCAAAGTAGGCCTCTGCTATCCAGATAGAGCGAAACAATTTCATTGTTAATTATTCCATCACCCTTGAAGGGGGTTGGGCGTAAAAACCTTATGACCTTTCCGTCAGTAGTGCTATATCTATTTAATCCATTGGAAGTCCCAACCCAGAGATTACCATCTCTATCACTTGCAAGCGCGCGAATATCGGAGGAGGTAAAGAGCAACGATTCACGTCCTTGCTTATCCACTCTATCAACTCGTTGGCCATTGAACCGGTATAAACCAAAGGAAGTTGCAAACCACAAATTCCCCATAGAGTCCTCATTAATTTGATAGACTCTATTGCCCTTAAAAACAGACTTAGATGGCAAATGATAGTAGGAAAAGAAGTCCTCCATCTGATGTAAGGATTCATTATACACGGCAACTCCATCCCTAGTTCCAATTAATAAATCGCCCCACGATGTTTTGCAGATTGCATGAACAAAATTATTAGGAATTCCACCAGACCTCATGGCACCAAAGTGCTCAATAGCCATTGTACTCCTGTTCAATTTATACAGCCCGCTACCCCATGTTCCAACCCACAACGACCCATATCCGTTATCGTAGATGGAAGCCACTAGGTTGTTACCAAAAAGAGGTTCGTCCTTAGAATTATAAGAATATTTATGAAACTTAGGTTCCCTGTTGTCAATCTTAACTAATCCTTGAAGAGTGCCAATCCACAGGTTTTGACTGCAATCCTCAACAATAGAAGTTATGGTATTCGACAAAAAAGATTGATTCGACGAAACGAGCTTATTATAGAGGTTGAAGGTGTATTGGATTGGATTAAAAACGCCAACACCATCATCAGTTGCAAGCCAAAGTTCACCCTTACTGGTCTCTGCTATCAAATTCACCACATTATTTCCCGATTTAGGATCAGCGTTGCCAGGAAAAAATCGTTTGAAATTATCGCTCTCAGGGTTATATAAATTGAGGCCAAACTGCGTCCCCACCCACAATCTACCTTTAGAATCCTCAAAAATATATTTAATACGATCGTTGCTTATCGAGTGTTTATCTCCTCTTTTGGTGTAATACCTCTTAAATATCCTTCGCGCCCTATCGAAAAGATTAAGTCCATCCTTCGTCCCTACCCACAGGTTCATTTTGCTGTCCTCTAGTATGCAGAAATCATTGGTTCCCACTGAATAGTTGAAGGGGTCATTATAGTGGCGATAGTGCAGAAACTTGCCAGTTTTAGGATTCAAACAATCCAATGTTTCTAGCGTCTTAGCCCAAACATTATTTTGGTGATCGACATACACATAGTACACAATTGAAGAGGCAAGCGACTGGCTCCCTCCATCGGTGTATCTGTAGTTGGTAAATTTATCCGTAACGGGACTAAAGCTGCTTAGCCCAGCCTGCGTTCCAATCCAAAGCGTTCCGAAAGTATCTTCTCTTATGGAATAAATAAAGTTGCTCGCAATTGAGCGGTCGTCTGTCGGTTGGTTTCGATATATCTTAAATGAATAACCGTCGTATCGATTAAGTCCATCCTGGGTTCCCACCCATAAAAAACCTTTGCTATCGATAAACAGGCACTGAACGCTTGACTGCGAAAGTCCATTGTCAATGGTAAAAAGTTCAGCTTGTAGCGCATGATTCTTGCTTTGAGCATTGGCTGTAATGGCCGTAATGCACAAAAGCACAGTAAAAAGAGATCGGTATAGGACTCCCCTTTGCATTATGCTAATTTAGCACTAATAATTATTGATTCCATAAATAAAGACGAGAAGATAGCCCACAAAGGGATACAAATCGACTATTATTAGATAATTAGTATCCGGATTTTATACCGTTGGTTGCAGTTTTTAAGTCATTCACCCACTCAGGACAATTCTTTATCAAAACGAATCTCTTGCTGGAATTACCAACTCCATTACTCAGCCTACACACAACTATATCAGACACTTAATACAATAAAAAAAGCCGTCTTTGTAGAGACGGCTTTTACAACAAACAATTTCTACCTATCGCTTTGCATATTTAAATGCACGACCCAGGTATTTTGCATCGGCTCCTAGCATCTCCTCTATACGAAGTAACTCATTGTATTTGGCTATCCGGTCGGAACGTGAAGCGGATCCAGTCTTAATGAGGCCTGTGTTTAGGGCAACAGCAAGCTGAGCAATTGTAGTATCTTCTGTTTCACCAGAGCGATGGCTCATGATGGAAGTCATTGAGTGGAGATCAGCCATTCTTACAGCCTCAATTGTCTCAGTTAGGGTACCAATTTGATTTACCTTAATAAGAATTGAGTTGGCCACACCCTGATCGATCCCCATCTGAAGTCTCTTGGTGTTGGTAACAAAAAGATCATCACCAACAAGCTGGCATTTTGAGCCAATTGCATCGGTAATCAACTTCCAACCCTTCCAGTCATCCTCTGCCATACCATCTTCGATAGAAATAATTGGGTATTTATTCACCCATTCTTTCCAGTAGGCAACCATCTGCTCAGGAGTGAGCTTATCACCAGTAGATTTGTGCAAATGGTATACATTTTCCTCAGGTAAGAAATACTCTGAAGAAGCTGGATCAAGTGCGAGGAAAACATCTTCACCAGGACGATAGCCTGCTTTTTCAATAGCCTGAAGAATAACAGTAACTGCTTCCTCATTAGACTTTAAATTTGGAGCAAATCCCCCCTCGTCACCAACGTTGGTGGAGTAGCCCTTACTTTTAAGTACTGACTTTAGGTGATGAAAAACCTCAGCACCCATGCGAATAGCATCGGTAAACGAAGCAGCACCCACAGGCATGATCATGAACTCCTGAAAATCGATACTATTGTCAGCATGAGAACCACCGTTAAGGATGTTCATCATTGGAATGGGCAAGGTACATGCATTAACGCCACCAACATAACGGTATAGTGTTTGCCCCGTGGCCTGTGCTGCAGCATGAGCTGCGGCTAGTGAAACGCCTAGAATAGCGTTTGCGCCTAGATTAGCCTTGTTTTCAGTGCCATCAATCTCGATCATTGCTCTATCGATGGCCTTCTGGTCGGTAACCTCCATACCCCGTAGCTCTTCGTTCAGGGTAGTATTTACATTCTCAACCGCCTTTAGAACTCCACGACCAAGGAATCTTCCTTTATCGCCATCGCGAAGTTCAACGGCCTCGTGTATTCCAGTAGAAGCGCCGGATGGTACTGCGGCACGGCCAAAAGCGCCATCTTCGGTAATAAGATCAACCTCAACGGTTGGGTTTCCACGTGAGTCAAGAATCTGACGAGCGTGAATGTTAAGAATTTGTCCCATGATAAAAATATATTTATGTTACAATATAGCCTAAAAAAAGGGGAAAAGGTACAACCTTTCCCCCTGGCAATGCATATGAAACAATCTTCGTGTTACTCTTGATTTGTCTCCTCTGCAGCAGCTTCAACAGGGGCTGCAGGTTCCACAACAGTACTTTTGCTACGGCCTCGACGTGTAGTCTTCGCCTTCTTAGCAGATGCAGTTTTGTTGTAGTTTTCGTTATAGTCAACTAACTCAATGAAGCACATTTCGGCAGCATCACCAAAGCGATTTCCAGTTTTTAAAATTCTGGTATATCCACCAGGTCTGTTAGCAACTTTTTGAGCAACCTCCCTGAATAGTTCAGTTACAGCATACTTATCCTGAAGTAGGCTGAAGACCATGCGCCTGGAGTGAGTAGAATCCTCCTTAGAGCGATTGATCAGAGGCTCAACGTAGGTACGAAGTGCCTTTGCCTTAGCCACCGTAGTGTTTATGCGCTTATGCATAATCAACGATATAGCTAAGTTTGCCAGAAGGGCCTTGCGGTGAGCACTCTTACGTCCTAAATGGTTAAACTTTTTATTATGTCTCATCTCAACTTATTCCTTGTCAAGTTTATACTTCGTAACGTCCATACCGAAGGTAAGATTTAAGCTTTCGAGAAGCTCATCCAATTCGGTAAGAGATTTTTTTCCAAAATTTCGGAATTTCAGTAAATCATTCTTGTTGAACTTTACTAAATCACCAAGGGTCTCAACTTCAGCCGCCTTCAAGCAGTTTAATGCTCTAACAGAAAGATCCATATCGGTAAGTTTGGTTTTGAGCATCTGCCTCATGTGCAGAACCTCTTCATCAAACTCCTCGCCCGAGAATTTCTCGTCAGGCTCCAAGGTAATCTTCTCGTCAGAGAATAGCATAAAGTGGTAAATCAATATCTTAGCAGCTTCTTTCAATGCCTCTTTTGGATGAATAGACCCATCGGTGGCAATCTCCAAAACCAACTTTTCGTAGTCTGTCTTTTGTTCAACACGATAGTTTTCCACTGCAAACTTCACATTTCTGATTGGAGTGAAAATAGAATCTATTGGAACAACGCCAAACTCTGTTTCAGCGGTTTTATTCTCATCTGAAGGAACATAACCTCTACCCTTTTGAATAGTAAGTTCCATTTGAAGCTTAACATTGGGCTCCATATGACATATAACTAACTCGGGGTTGAGAATCTCAAACGAAGAAAGGAAGTTGTTGAGCAATCCGGCCTTAAAATCTGTTTCCCCGGATATAGTTGCGTTAATTTTCTCATGCTCTACGCCTTCAACCGTACGCTTGAAACGAACCTGTTTTAGATTGAGAATAATCTCAGTAACGTCTTCAAGGACGCCGGTAACGGTGGAAAACTCGTGGTCAACACCAGCGATCTTAACCGACGTTATTGCATAACCTTCCAAGGAAGAGAGAAGTATTCTCCGGAGGGCGTTTCCCACCGTAATGCCGTATCCAGGTTCCAATGGACGAAACTCAAATTTTCCATAGGTTTCACTGGATTCCACCATTATCACCTTATCAGGCTTCTGAAATGCAAGTATTGCCATAACAACTTCAGGTATTATTACTTGGAGTAAAGTTCAACGATGAGCTGCTCCTTAATGTTTTCAGGAATTTCAGTTCTTTCAGGGTGATTCATATACTTGCCTGTCAGGGCATTTGAATCCCACTCAAGCCAAGCAAACTTAGCATGTCTTCCACGTGAAAGAGAATCCTGAATAACTTCAAGAGCCTTGGATTTTTCGCGAACACTAATGATGTCACCTGGACGCATTGTGTACGAAGGAATGTTTACTATACTGCCGTTTACAGCAATATGACAATGCCCAACCAGCTGACGCGCAGCACGGCGAGTAGGAGCCACACCTAATCTATAAACCACATTATCCAAACGAGCTTCCAGCAAGCGGAGCAGGTTTTCACCTGTTACACCCCTCATTCGAGAAGCCTTGTGAAAAGCATTCGCGAATTGACGCTCAAGCAGGCCATAGGTGTATTTCACCTTTTGTTTTTCCTGCAACTGAACTCCGTATTCTGAAAGTTTTTTACGTTTCTTATTTTGGCCGTGTTGCCCGGGGGGATAACTCTTGCGTTCATAAGCCTTATCCGGTCCGTAAATGGGCTCCCCAAACTTCCTAGCGATTCTTGAAGTAGGTCCTGTATATCTTGCCATTTAACCTAATTTTATTTAATCAACATTAGCACTCAATTTTACGAATACTAGGTGAATTACACCCTTCTTCTGCTAGGTGGACGACAACCATTATGTGGAAGCGGAGTTACATCAATAATTTCAGTAACCTCAATTCCGGCAGAATGAATTGTACGAATAGCAGATTCACGACCTGCACCTGGACCCTTAACGTAAGCTTTTACTTTACGTAGGCCACTATCGTAAGCAACTTTAGCACAATCCTGCGCAGCAGTTTGAGCAGCATAGGGAGTATTTTTCTTCGAACCCTTGAAACCCATTTTACCAGCAGAAGACCAAGAAATTACTTGTCCATCGTTATTGGTAAGGGTAACAATAATGTTATTGAACGAAGAATGAATGTGAACTTGCCCTACAGGCTCTACTTTTACGACCTTTTTCTTAACAGTCCCTGTCTTCTTTGCCATAGTTACTTAGCCTTATTTAGTAGCCTTCTTTTTGTTAGCAACAGTCTTCTTACGTCCTTTTCTGGTACGTGCATTAGTTTTGGTTTTCTGTCCTCTTACGGGCAGGCCAAGACGATGCCTAATACCTCTGTAGCATCCAATGTCCATCAATCGCTTGATGTTCATTTGAACTTGGGAACGAAGTTCACCTTCTAGCTTAATTCCAAGATTGCCAATCGTATTACGGATTGCTGCAATCTGCTCGTCATCCCAATCCTTAACCTTAGTATTGTAATCAACGCCGGCTTCAGACAGGATCTTACGGGCTGTGCTATCGCCAACACCATAAATGTAGGTAAGGCCAATTTCACCTCTTTTGTTCTTTGGTAAGTCAACACCAACAATTCTAGCCATAGTGATCCTTAAAGTTTTACAAAATTAACGATTTTATCCTTGGCGCTGTTTAAACTTCGGATTTTTTTTGTTGATCACATATAAGCGACCTTTACGTCTCACGATTTTGCAATCGTCGCTACGCTTTTTTATGGAAACACGCACCTTCATTTTTGCAACGTTTTATTTGTACCTAAAAGTTATTCTGCCCTTGGACAAATCATAGGGAGACATCTCCACTTTTACCTTATCCCCAGGAAGAATCTTAATGTAATGCATTCGCATCTTTCCAGAGATATGTGCGGTAATTACGTGACCATTATCTAACTCAACTCGAAACATTGCGTTGGATAGAGCCTCTATGATCGTTCCGTCTTTTTCAATAGCAGTTTGCTTCGCCATGCAGTTTATGCCTTTTGTTCTAAAAACTCATCAATAAACTTGAAGGTTGACAGCACATCTGCCTTCCCATTTCTAACCGCCACAGCTAACTCAAAGTGAGCGCTTGGCTTTCCATCCTGGGTGCGGATAGTCCAACCATCCTTCTCCTGAAAAATCTGACGCTTGCCTGCGTTAATCATTGGTTCAATGCAAATAACCATGCCATTTTTCAACATTGGTCCTTGCCCTCTCCTTCCATAATTTGGTACTTCAGGAGATTCGTGCAAATTTCTGCCCAAACCATGACCCACCATTTCGCGCACTACAGTAAAGCCATTTTTCTCTGCATTTTCCTGCACTGCACTCGAGATATCACCAACTCGATTCCCAGCTTCAACTTTTTCGAGGCCCAAAGATAAACATTCTCTGGTAACTTTTAAAAGTTTTTTAACATTATCCGCCACTATTCCAACTTCAAATGTAAACGCTGAATCGCCATAGAAGCCACTTTTGAGAACGCCACAGTCGACAGACACAACATCTCCCTCCTGCAATCGACGCTCTCCAGGGATTCCATGCACCACCGCATCATTAATAGAGATGCAGAGCGTTGCAGGAAAACCATTGTATCCCAAAAATCCGGGAATGGCCCCATTATCGCGGATATACTCCTCTGCAACCTTATCGAGCGACAGAGTGGTAACACCAGGTGCTATATGACGAGCAACTTCTGCTAATGTTTTTGACACTAGTAAGTTACTCTCTCTTAAGAGTTCAATCTCTTCGTCAGTTTTATAGCTTATCATTATTTAAAGAACGTTAGTGCCTGCTTAAAAGCCAGACCTGCCCTTGAGTTTTGAACCACTCTTCATCAGTCCATCATAGTGACGCATCAGAAGGTGACTCTCAATTTGCTGCAGAGTATCTAGGATAACCCCAACCAAAATAAGTAGGGATGTTCCACCGAAAAAGTGTGCAAACTGATTGTTTACATGAAAAATCATGGCAAATGCCGGTAGAATAGCAACTAAAGCCAAAAACATAGAGCCTGGCAGCGTAATTCTTGACATGATAGTATCAAGGTATTCCACCGTTTTTTTACCCGGTTTAACACCAGGAATAAAGCCTCCATTCTTCTTCATATCCTCAGCCATTTGCACTGGATTCACCGTAATTGCCGTGTAGAAATAGGTAAAAACGATAATTAGCAGCGAAAAGGTGAAGTTATACCAGAATCCGGTGTAACTGGAAAAAGCAGCAGCAATTTGCTGCCCAATCTCGCTGTTAAGCCGAGCGAACATCATTGGGATAAACATCAAAGCTTGTGCAAAAATGATAGGCATAACACCGGCAGCATTAATCTTCAAAGGAATATACTGTCTTACACCACCATATTGTTTGTTCCCAACGATTCGTTTTGCATACTGAACCGGTACTTTTCTGGTGCCTTGAACAAGTAAAATTGTTCCAGCTACCACCATGAATAACATTATGATTTCAACCAGCAACATTACCAACCCTCCAGTTTGTTCCGTTACACGTGAACCAAACTCAGCCGCGAAAGCAAACGGTAATCTTGCAATAATACCAATCATAATGATGAGAGAAATACCGTTACCAATTCCCTTGTCAGTGATTTTTTCACCAAGCCACATGATGAACATTGTGCCTGCAATAAGAATTATGGTAGATGGTATGGTAAACCAAGCCCCCTGTATAACAAAAGCGGATGCGGGGAGTTGGAATGAAAGGTTTGCTAAGTAAGCCGGGGCCTGAAAAAGCAGAATGCCTACGGTCAGAAACCGGGTAATCTGATTAACCTTGCGTTGGCCACTTTCGCCCTCCTTCTGTAATTTTTGAAAATAGGGAACAGCAATACCCAACAGCTGCACAACAATCGATGCGGAGATGTAGGGCATAATTCCCAATGCAAAGATTGACGCGTTGCTAAAGGCTCCTCCTGAGAACATATCCAGCAGTCCCATAAGGCCTGACGCGGTTTGATTCTTCAAGCCAGCCAGCTGCAGGGGATCGATTCCAGGAATAACTACAAAGCTGCCCAGCCTGTAAATCAGAAGTATTCCAAGTGTATAGAGAATTCTTTTACGAAGCTCTTCAATTTTGAAGATATTCTTGATGGTCTCGATGAGCGTTTTCATTCAACTAGAGTTTTACGGCAGTGCCTTGTAATGATTCTATTGCCTTCTCAGCACTTGCAGAGAAACCATTAGCATGAATTTCCAATTTTGAGGTAAGTTCACCGTCGCCCAGAACCTTGTATAGCTGTTTCCTGCTAACTAACCCAGCGTTAACCAAAACCTCGCGAGTTATTACGGTAATACTCAACTTTTTGGCAACCTCATCAATCATTCCAATGTTAATGCCCTTATACTCTTTGCGGAAAGGATTCTTAAATCCAAATTTCGGCAACCTGCGTTGAATAGGCATCTGACCGCCTTCAAACCCGACCTTGCGAGAGTAACCGGAACGAGATTGCGCCCCTTTATGACCCCTGGTGGATGTTCCACCGTGGCCCGATCCGGGACCCCTTCCGATTCTTTTCACTTTGTGGGTTGAACCTTTAGCAGGTTTTAAATTGCTCAATTCCATAGCCAATTTCTTATTGAGTTACCAGCTTATTTTACTTCTTCCACCTTAACAAGGTGCTTAACTTTTGCAATCATGCCCAAAATTTGAGCATTCGCATCCTTTTCGGAAGCACGATTGATTTTTCCCAGACCCAAAGATTTAAGGGTGCTTTTTTGGCGCTCTGAGCTACCAATCATGCTCTTAACCTGTGTTATTTTTACTATTGTCATGGTCTAGAATTCTATCCGTTAAACACTTTGGACAACTTAATTCCTCTCAAATCGGCAATGGCGCGTGCATTACGCAACTCGGTGAGAGCGCGAACGGTAGCCTTTACTAAGTTGTGAGGGTTAGAGGAGCCCTTTGATTTTGCAAGCACGTCGGTTACACCAACGCTCTCGAGTACAGCACGCATTGCACCACCTGCCTTAACTCCAGTTCCAGGAGCAGCTGGCTTGATGAATACCAAAGCGCCACCATATTTTGCAAGTTGCTCATGGGGAATGGTTCCTTTATAGATTGGCACCTTAATGAGGTTCTTCTTAGCATCCTCAATACCCTTTGCAATAGCAGAGGTTACCTCGCTTGCCTTACCCAATCCGAAACCAACAATCCCATTTTCGTTGCCAACAACAACGATGGCAGAGAAGCTAAAGGTACGACCACCCTTGGTTACCTTGGTCACACGCTGAATGGCAACCAATCTGTCCTTTAGTTCGAGATCGCTGCTCTTTACTTTACGTATACTAGTATTTGTCGACATAGTCCGTTAAAATTTAAGTCCACCTTCTCTGGCAGAGTCAGCTAACGATTTTACACGACCGTGATAAAGATATCCTCCACGATCAAAAACTACTTGAGAAATTCCAGCTTGCAACGCTTTGGAAGCGATTAACTTACCAACAAGCTGCGCTTTCTGGATCTTGTTTAGACCCTTTTGCTCTAAAATTTCCTTCTCTAGTGAAGAGGCAGCCACCATAGTTCTGCCATTTTCATCATCAACGATTTGTACGTAGATCTGTGCATTGCTGCGGAAAACGTTCAAGCGTGGGCGTGCCGTTGTTCCATGCACTATTTTGCGGATTCTTCTACGAATCCTTATCCTTCTGCTTAATTTGGTCAAGGCCATAGCTTTTAACTTTTATGTTATTTAACACTAGCCGACTTACCAGCCTTCTTGCGAACCACTTCACCAACAAAACGAATACCTTTTCCTTTGTATGGTTCAGGCTTACGAAGCGACCTAATCTTTGCTGCAACCATCCCAAGGAGCTGCTTATCGTACGAAGTGAGGGTAACCATTGGGTTTCCACGCTTCTCCGTTTTGGCCTCAACCTTAACCTCGGGGGGCATCATCAGGTGAATTTCGTGAGAGTAGCCTAAGCTTAACTCCAAAACTTGTCCTTTAGCTTCTGCTTTAAAACCTACACCAACAAGTTCCTGTTGAATTTTAAAGCCTTCGGAAACGCCAACAACCATATTATTAATCAACGATCTGTAAAGGCCATGCATAGACCTATGACGAGGTTGCTCGGTTGGGCGTGTAACAATAACGGAATTTCCCTCAACGGTAACAGTGATATCTCTATCAACCTTCTGCTTCAGTTCACCGAGCGGGCCTTTCACGCTAACCACATTACCGGAGTCCACTTTTATGGTAACTCCATGTGGTAAGTTTACAGGTTTTTTTCCAATTCGTGACATTACAATTCTCTAATTAATTAGTAAACGTAACAAAGTACTTCCCCGCCAACGTTCTGAATTCTAGCCTCTTTATCGGTCATTAAACCGTGAGAAGTAGAAACGATAGCCACTCCAAGTCCGTTAAGCACGCGAGGCATTTCAGCCACTCCGGCATATTGGCGTAAACCAGGCGAAGAAACACGCTCAAGGTGCTTAATAGCCGGCTTCTTGGTTACGGGATGATATTTCAGGGCTATTTTAATGGTGCCCTGTGGACCTTCCTCAACAAACTTAAAACTGAGGATATAACCCTTCTCAAAAAGAATTCGCGTAAGTTCCTTTTTCATCTTTGAAGCAGGAATCTCAACCACTCTGTGGTTTGCCCTCACGGCATTGCGAATACGGGTTAAGAAATCTGCAATAGGATCAGTCATTGCTCAACCTAGTTAAATAAATTACCAACTTGCCTTCTTAATTCCTGGTATTAGGCCGTTTGAGGCCATTTCCCGGAAAGTAATTCTGCTAACACCAAATAACCGCATATATCCCTTTGGTCGTCCAGTAATTTTGCAACGGTTGTGCAGACGGACAGGATTAGAGTTAGGTGGAAGTTTGCTCAAACCAACATAGTCACCTTCGGCTTTTAGCTTAGCTCGCTTTTCAGCATACTTCTCAACTAACTTGAGGCGCTTAACCTCGCGAGCCTTCATTGATTCTTTTGCCATATAGCACTAGTTCTTTTTGATGTTTTTAAACGGAATACCAAACTCGCGAAGTAGAGCAAAGCCTTCTTCGTCTGAATTAGCAGAGGTAACAAAGCTAATCTCCATACCTAAAATCTTTGTAATCTTATCGATATCAATTTCAGGGAAAATTAACTGCTCACGGATACCAAGGGAGTAGTTACCCTGGCCATCAAACCTCTCTTCAACACCGTTAAAGTCACGGATACGAGGAAGTGATACGGAAATTAATCTCTCCAAAAACTCATACATCCTATCTCTGCGAAGAGTAACTTTAACTCCAATTGGCATGCCTTTACGCAGCTTAAAGTTAGAGATATCCTTCTTGGAGTAAGTTGCAATAGCCTTTTGACCAGCAATTTGCGTAAGTTCCTGAACGGCAATGTCAATAAGTTTTTTATCAGCCACTGCTTGTCCAACTCCCTGATTGATTACAATTTTCTGAATACGAGGAACCTGCATGATGCTCTTGTAGCCAAATTCCTTCATTAGTACAGGAATAATTTCCTCCCTGTACTTGTTCCTTAAGCTAGGTACGAATTCCATTACTTAATCTCCTCCCCAGACTTTTTAGCGTAACGCACTAGTTTATCTTCATCGTTATACCTACGACCAATTCGGGTAGGCTTACGGGTGGCAGGATCAACAACATTTAAGTTGGAGATATGAATAGGTGCCTCCTGTTTAATAATGCCACCTTGGGGATTCTTTGCATTAGGTTTGGTATGCTTGGTAACCATGTTGATACCTTCAACAATGGCCCGCTCCTCTGTAGGAAGCACTTCAAGCACCTTACCTGTTTTGCCTCTATCGTTGCCCGTATTAACGAAAACAACGTCCCCCTTCTTTATGTGTAACTTCCTTTGCATTGATAGTCATTTAAAGGGTTAAAGCACCTCCGGTGCTAGCGAAACAATTTTCATGTATTTATCGCGCAGTTCGCGGGCCACAGGGCCAAAAATACGGGTTCCGCGGATTTCACCTTGTGCATTAAGGAGAACACAGGCGTTGTCGTCGAATCGGATATAAGATCCATCAGGACGACGAATCTCTTTACTCGTTCTAACAATAACAGCCTTGGTAACAGTACCCTTCTTTATTTCACTGGAAGGAAGTGCACTTTTAACAGTAACAACAATCTTATCACCAATGCTAGCGTACCTCATACCAGTTCCTCCAAGCACACGGATGCAGAGCACTTCCTTTGCTCCGCTGTTATCGGCTACGGTTAATCTGCTTTCTTGCTGAATCATGGCTACTTAACTTTCTCTATAATTTCAATTAGTCTCCAGCGCTTTGTTTTACTCAAAGGCCGAGTTTCCATAATACGAACGGTATCGCCAATGCTGCACTCGTTCTTTTCGTCGTGGGCCACAAATTTAGTGGTTTTATTGACAAATTTACCATAGATCGGGTGTTTTACTTTACGTTTTACGGCAACCACGATAGATTTATCCATCTTGTTGCTCATAACTATCCCGATTCTTTCCTTGCGTAGATTTCTCGTTTCCATTCTCAGCTCCAATTACTTGTTCTCCTGATTATTTCTCTTGGTAAGCTCGGTCAACAGCCTCGCAATAGTTCTGCGGGCATTACGCAACTTAGTAGGGTTATCGAGAGGCGAAATAGTGTGGTTTAACTCGAGGCGCTTATATGCTGCACGCTCTGTATCAACTCTTTCCTCTATCTCCCTGACGGTTAACTCTCTTATCTCTGAATTTTTCATACGTCACAAAGATTATTCAGTGTAATCACGTCTAATTACTAACTTAGTAGCAATAGGCAGCTTTTGAGCACCCAAGCGAAGTGCTTCTTTTGCAACTTCAAACGGAACACCTTCAGCTTCAATAAGGATACGGCCAGGTGTAACTGGAGCCACAAATCCTTCCGGAGCACCCTTACCTTTACCCATACGAACTTCGGCGGGTTTTTTGGTAATGGGCTTATCTGGGAAAATTCGGATCCAAATTTGTCCTTCACGTTTCATGTAGCGAACCACTGCTTGGCGAGCAGCTTCGATTTGACGACCTGTAATCCAGGCCGTTTCAAGTCCTTTGATGCCGAAGGAACCGAAAGCAAGCTGATTCCCTCTTTGGGCTATACCTTTCATACGGCCCTTTTGCATCCTCCTAAACTTGGTCTTCTTAGGCTGTAACATTTCTATGTACCTTTATGCGTTTAGCTACTTGCTTTTTCTTTTTCTGGCTCCACCGCCGGCACCTCCACGGGGACGGTTGTTGCCATTATCCCTTCCAGGATGACTAGCAGGTCCACCTTGTTGATGGCTGGCAGCAGCAACGTTTGGCGACAAATCGCGCTTCCCGTATACTTCACCGTTGCAAATCCAAACCTTAATACCTATAACACCCACCTTGGTAACGGCTTCAGCGAGTGCATAGTCAATATCGGCTCGGAAAGTGTGCAATGGAATTCTACCCTCTTTGATGGTCTCACTTCGGGCCATTTCGGCACCGCCAAGACGACCAGCAATTCCAACCTTAATACCTTCAGCGCCCATGCGCATTGTAGATGCAATGGACATTTTGATGGCACGACGGTAGGAAACACGACCTTCGATTTGGCGAGCGATATTGGAAGCCACAATGGTAGCATCCAACTCAGGACGTTTAACCTCGAAGATGTTGATCTGTACCTCCTTCTGGGTAATCTTCTTCAACTCCTCCTTGAGTTTGTCCACTTCCTGACCTCCCTTACCAATGATGATACCTGGTCGGGCGGTGTAGACAGTTACAGTGATAAGTTTCAGGGTTCTTTCAATTACTACCTTCGAGAGGCTTGCCTTTGCAAGACGCGCGTTAAGGTATTCGCGAATCTTGTAGTCTTCAACAAGCTTCTGGGAGAAATTTTTTCCACCGTACCAGCTGGAATCCCATCCACGGATGATTCCAAGCCTGTTTGCTATTGGATTAACTTTTTGTCCCATTATTTTGCCTGAGTGTCGTTAGCGTTCAAACTACCTAATACAACCGTAACATGGTTTGATCTTTTCCGGATACGGTGAGCGCGTCCCTGAGGAGCGGTCCTGATTCTTTTCAACATCTTTCCGCCGTCCACAAAGATCTCCTTTACGTAAACGTTGCTGTCTTCAATGCGCACGCCCTCGTTCTTTGCCTCCCAGTTGGCCATTGCTGAAAGAACCAGCTTTTCAACCTTACGGGAAGCCTCTTTAGTGCTGTAGCGGAGAATTGCCAACGCTTTGTTGACTTCCACACCACGAACTAAATCGATAACTAAGCGCATTTTTCTGGGAGAACTTGGGCTGTTACGCAAAATTGCGTAAGCCTTCTCTTTTCTCTCCGCTTTATTTTTTTCTGCTGTTATTCGTTTTCTTGCACCCATCGCTAAGAAATATTTTCAGTTACTTGCTGTTATTTCTTCTTATTACCTGAATGACCTCTAAAGGTGCGAGTTGGGGCAAACTCTCCCAGCTTGTGACCAACCATATTCTCGGTAATGTAGACTGGAATAAACTTGTTCCCATTGTGAACGGCGATAGTATGACCCACGAAATCGGGAGAGATCATGCTTGCACGAGACCATGTTTTAATGACGGTCTTTTTTGCGCTTTCGTTCATGGTGAGAACCTTCTTCTCCAGCTGATATGCTATGTAAGGACCTTTTTTAAGTGATCGACTCATAACGCTTGGATTAAACTGTTACTTTTTCCGTTTTTCAATAATGAACTGGCTAGAGTTCTTCTTCTTGTTACGGGTTTTATAACCCTTAGCAAATACACCTTTACGCGAACGTGGGTGTCCTCCAGAAGAGCGTCCTTCACCACCACCCATTGGGTGATCGACAGGGTTCATTGCCACACCGCGGGTTCTCGGCCTACGACCTAGCCAACGGCTTCTTCCGGCCTTACCAGAAACTTCCAGCGCGTGGTCAGGATTAGAAACAGCACCAACGGTAGCACGGCAGGTAACCAAAATCATACGGGTTTCACCGGATGGCATTTTGATAACAGCGTACTTACCTTCGCGAGCGAGCAGCTGTGCGTAGCTACCAGCACTGCGTGACATAATTCCACCTTGGCCTGGACGAAGTTCAATATTGTGAATAATGGTACCAAGCGGTATCTCAGATAAAAAGAGGGTGTTACCAACTTCAGGAACAACTCCAGCACCGGACACAATTTTTTGTCCAACTTGCAACCCTTGAGGTGCTAGAATGTAACGTTTTTCGCCGTCAGTATAAACCACCAGTGCAATACGTGCACTGCGGTTGGGATCGTACTCAATGGTCTTTACGATTGCCTGCATGCCATCCTTGTTCCGAAGGAAATCAATGATGCGGTACATTCTCTTGTGTCCACCACCAATATAGCGCATTGTCATTTTACCGGTTTGGTTACGTCCACCGGTCTTCTTCAACGGTACAACCAACGATTTTTCTGGAGAGCCAGCGGTAATCGTGTCGAATGCGCTAATTATCTTATGTCTTTGACCGGGAGTTACCGGTTTTAGTTTTCTTACAGCCATTTTCCTTAGATGTTGCTATAAAAATCAATCTTTTCACCTTCCTTCAAAGTTATGATTGCCTTTTTGAAGGAATTGGTTCTTCCTACAAGATACCCGGCTTTGGTAAAGCGTGACTTAGCTTTCCCACCATAACGCATGGTATTTACATCGGCAACAGTAACTCCGTACATATCCTCTACTGCCTGTTTTATCTGCAGCTTATTTGCGGTTTTCTCAACCACAAAACCGTAACGATTCAGCTTCTCGCCCTGAATCGTCATTTTTTCGGTAATTATTGGCTTAACTAAGATTTCCATCTCGCTTAATTACTAAAGTCCAAATAATTTGTTAATCACGCCTATCGAACCCTCGGATATCACAAGATTTCCGGCATTCATAATCTCATAGGTGTTGAGCTGAGATGCAAGCATAACCTTAGCATCGGAGATGTTGCGAGATGAAAGCACAACATTTGAATTTACCTCAGGAAGAACGAAAGTACACTTTCTGTCATCAACCTTAAGGCTAGCTCTAATCTTGATAAACTCCTTCGTCTTAGGTTCATCAAGATTAAAATCCTCAACTACCGTGATTTGGTTCTTCTGAGCTAAGTAGGTTAAAGCGCTTTTACGAGCCACTTGCTTTAACTTCTTATTTAACTTAAAGCTATAATCTCTTGGAACTGGACCGAACACGCGTCCACCACCTCTGAAGAGTGGCGACTTGATGCTGCCGGCACGAGCAGTTCCAGTACCTTTTTGCTTTTTAAGTTTTCTAGTGCTACCGGAAACCTCGTTGCGCTGCTTGGACTTATGAGTACCCTGTCTCTTGTTGGCCAAGTATTGCTTAACGTCGAGGTAAATAGCATGATCGTTGGGTTCAATGCCGAAGATGGTATCTTCCAGCACAACCTTTCTTCCGGTTTCCTGTCCAGCGATATTTAATACTGCTAATTCCATTACTCCTCAATAATTAAGTATGAACCTTTTGCACCGGGGATTGATCCCTTTACCAACAGCAGGTTGTTTTCTACAATAACCTTAAGAACTTTAAGGTTAAGCACTTTTACCTGTTGTCCACCCATACGACCAGGAAGTCTCTTACCTGGAAATACGCGTGATGGGTAAGATGACGCACCCATTGAACCGGGAGCTCTCAAGCGGTTATGCTGACCGTGGGTTGCCCCACCAACCCCGGCAAAGCCGTGGCGCTTAACAACTCCTTGAAATCCCTTACCTTTAGAGATACCGGTAACATCCACCCAGTCTCCCTCTTCGAGCACATCGGCTACGGTGATAATATCACCTAGCTTATGCACCTCCTCGAAACTCTGAAACTCCACAAGCTTGCGCTTGGGGGTGGTGTCGGCCTTTTTGAAGTGACCTAAAAGGCTCTTAGTGGTCCGCTTTTCTTTCTTTTCGTCATAGGCAAGTTGAAGAGCGATGTAACCGTCGGTTTCAACACTCTTAACCTGCGTAACTACGCAAGGACCAGCCTCAATAACGGTGCATGGTATGTTTTTACCATCAGCACCGAAAACGGAAGTCATTCCGATTTTTTTTCCAATAATTCCTGGCATTGCTTTTTCGCGTTTTTCTACTTAATTTATCACACCTTGATTTCTACCTCTACGCCACTTGGAAGCTCTAACTTCATCAGAGCATCAATTGTTTTAGGAGTAGAGCTGTAGATATCCAATAACCGTTTGTAGGTAGAAAGTTCGAACTGTTCTCTCGACTTCTTGTTGACGAAGGTAGAACGGTTTACAGTAAAGATCTTTTTGTGGGTAGGAAGTGGAATTGGTCCACTTACTACAGCACCAGCAGCCTTTACCGTTTTCACGATCTTTTCAGCCGACTTATCTACCAGATTGTGGTCGTAGGATTTTAGCTTAATTCTAATTTTCTGGCTCATTGCAGCACGCTTAAACTGATTGAACTATTCAATTTCCTTAATTTTTCCTTGGGATTTTTCCATAATCTCCTTGGCCAGGTTAGATGAAACCTCATCGTAATGAGAGAATTCCATGGTGCTGGTTGCCCTCCCAGAGGAAAGGGTGCGGAGAACAGTAACATATCCGAACATTTCGGAAAGGGGTACCTTTGCCTTTACTACGCGAGCACCTCCACGAGATTCCATACCGGTGATTTGACCCCGACGCTTGTTAAAGTCGCCGATGATATCACCCATATTTTCCTCTGGGGTTACAACCTCCACGGACATTATAGGCTCCATGATAATTGGTTTAGCCTTTATTGCTGCGTGACGGAATGCGTAGCGAGCGCAAATTTCGAAGGAGAGCGCATCGGAGTCAACGGCGTGAAAGCCACCGTCCTTCAATACAACCTTCAAACTATCCATAGTATAACCTGCGAGAACTCCATTTTTCATGGCAGAGTCGAACCCCTTTTGAACCGCAGGAATATATTCGCGAGGAATGTTACCACCCTTAACTTCATCAACAAACTGAAGACCGGTAACACCAGGATCAGCAGGTCCAATGGTAACAATTATATCAGCAAACTTACCTTTACCACCCGACTGTTTCTTGAAAACTTCACGATGGTCGGCAGTTCCCTTAAGCGCCTCCTTGTAGTTTACTAAAGGAGCGCCTTGATTAATCTCAACGTTAAACTCACGGCGGAGACGGTCAACAATAATCTCGAGGTGAAGCTCGCCCATACCACTAATAATGGTCTGTCCGCTATCCACGTCAGTTTTAATACGGAATGTTGGATCTTCCTCAGCCAATTTACCCAGCGCAATTCCCAACTTATCGAGATCTTTTTGCGTCTTAGGCTCAATGGCTAATCCAATTACCGGCTCAGGGAAGGTCATGGACTCGAGAGCAATTGGATGCTTCTCGTCGCAGAGGGTATCCCCTGTGCGAATGTCCTTAAATCCTACGGCAGCACAGATATCGCCAGCTTCAATAACCTCCATTGGGTTTTGTTTGTTGGCGTGCATCTGGTATAGTCGAGAAATACGTTCCTTTTTCTGATTTCGGGTATTGTACACGTATGAACCGGATTCAAGTCTACCGCTGTAAATACGCATAAAAGCTAAGCGACCTACAAATGGGTCGGTAGCAATTTTGAATGCAAGTGCTGTAAATGGATCCTTAACATTAGGATGGCGAACTACTTCATCACCCGTTTCAGGGTTGATTCCGGTAATAGACTCAACATCCAGTGGGCTGGGCAATAATTCAATTACCGCATCAAGCAGTTTTTGAACTCCCTTATTTTTGAATGCAGTTCCGCAAAGAACAGGAACAATCTTCATGTCGATGGTAGCCTTGCGTATGGCTTCAATCAACTCATCCTCTGTAATTGAGTCAGGGTCTTCAAAGAACTTTTCGAGCAATACATCATTGTATTCAGCAATTGACTCTACCAACTTAGCTCTCCATTCTGCTGCTTCTTCCTTCAATTCCTCAGGAATATCTTCGTAGGTGTAGTTAATCTTCACCTTATCGTCATCGAAGTAGATAACAGCCTTATTGAGAATTAAATCAACTGTTCCCCGGAATTTTTCCTCCGCTCCAATTGGAATTTGGAGAGGAATTGGCACAGCACCCAACTTATCCTTAATCTGTGATACCACAGAATAAAAATCGGCTCCAGTACGATCCATCTTATTAATGAAGGCCATACGAGGAACTTTATATTTATCAGCCTGTCTCCAAACGGTTTCCGATTGGGGCTCTACGCCACCCACTGCACAGAAAACGGCAACTGCACCATCGAGAACGCGGAGCGAACGCTCCACCTCCACGGTAAAGTCAACGTGACCGGGGGTATCAATTAGGTTGATTTTGTAGATCTGATCCTTATGGCTCCAGAAGGTAGTAGTTGCTGCTGAGGTAATGGTAATACCGCGCTCCTGCTCCTGCACCATCCAATCCATGGTAGCAGCTCCGTCGTGAACCTCACCTATCTTGTGCGTCTTACCAGTATAAAATAGAATACGCTCCGATGTGGTAGTTTTACCCGCATCGATGTGAGCCATAATTCCAATGTTTCTGGTGAGCTTAAGATCGTTGCTCATTAATGTAACCTCTCCTTAAAATTAAATACTAGAACCTGAAGTGAGCAAAAGCCTTGTTCGCTTCGGCCATCTTATGCATATCCTCTTTTCGCTTATATGCACCACCCTCGTTGTTATAACCGGCCATGATTTCATTAGCCAGCTTGTCGGCCATGGATTTTCCCGAACGCTTACGAGCATAAAGAATCATATTCTTAATGCTAATAGAGACTTTTCTATCGGAACGAACTTCCATAGGCACCTGGAATGTTGCACCACCTACACGGCGGCTTTTCACCTCTACCTGAGGAGTAATGTTTTCAAGAGCCTTCTTCCAGATCTCAAGCGGACTCTTCTCAGAGTCCTTCATCTTCTTCTCAATAATATCTACTGCCTCGTAGAACACGCCGTAAGCGGTGCTCTTCTTGCCCTGATACATGAGATTATTCACGAAACGGGTAACCAAAGAATCACCGAACCGTGGGTCTGGTAGTAGAATCCGTTTTTTTGGTTTTGCCTTTCTCATCGACTTAAACTAAAAAATGCATTTTAACTTGTGTTATTTCTTTGCTTTTTGCGCCTTTGGCTTCTTAGTGCCATATTTGGAGCGCCTCTGATTACGGCCTTCAACACCGGCAGCGTCGAGCGCTCCGCGGATGATGTGGTAACGCACACCAGGCAAGTCTTTCACTCTACCGCCCCTGATAAGCACAATGGAGTGCTCCTGAAGGTTGTGACCTTCACCAGGTATATAAGCAGTAACCTCATATCCGTTGGTCAACCTAACACGGGCAACCTTACGCATAGCGGAGTTTGGTTTCTTTGGCGTAGTAGTGTATACACGGGTGCATACACCTCTCTTTTGCGGACACGCATCCATTGCCGGAGCCTTGCTCTTATCGACTAACTGCGTTCTTCCTTTCCTTACAAGTTGTTGAATTGTAGGCATAAATACAACTACTTTGTTAATCCTTGGTTATACTATATTTTATCAATTTGGCTTGCAAAGGTATTCCTTTTTTTTGATTTGCAAGACCTTTCAGCAGAATAAATTAAGCCAAAACTTTCGCCACACTTAGGAAAGCTCTGGATCTCCTGCCTATTTCCGGGGTGCAAAAATACAAAAATATTCTTGCCAAACAATAGCACAACCAGCTAACCTTCTCTTTTTCAAGCCTGGGCTTAAAAAATAAATAATAAGTGTCCGAAACGCCCACCGCTATTGCATGTGAACAAAAAATAACTATTTTTGGGTCTCACTTAACGAAAAGTTAACTACAACATGAGATAGAAATCACTACTAACTAAACCGTATTGGCAATGAAAAGCTACTTAACTAACCAAATCAAGAACATTGTTCTGCTCGGCAATGCCGGTTCTGGAAAAACCACCCTTGCGGAGACCATGATGTACGAAGGAAAGGTGATTGATCGCAGAGGATCCGTTGAGGCAAAGAACACGGTATCGGACTACACCGAAATAGAGCAGGTTTACCTTCGCTCCATATACTCCTCCGTGCTTTACACTGAGTACCTAGACCACAAGCTAAACATCATCGATGCGCCTGGCGGTGACGATTTCGTTGGCGGGGTGATTCCGGCCCTTCGGGTGGCCAACACTTCCATTATGGTTATTAATGCTCAAAATGGTGTAGAAGTTGGTACCGAGATTCAGGGCCGATACCTTGAGAAGTACGCTAAGCCAATGATGTTTTTCGTGAATCAACTCGATAGCGATAAGGCCAACTGGGAAGGAACCCTTGACAGCATCCGCCAAAGCTTTAGTAAGAAAGCAATCATAGTCCAATACCCACTCAATACCGGTACTGGTTTTGACGGAATTATTGATGTGCTCATCATGAAACTCTTCAAATTTGATGGAGAAACCGGTGTGCGCACAGAACATGACATTCCTGCAGATGAAGCCGAACGTGCTGCTGAGCTGCACAACGCACTTGTAGAAGCAGCGGCTGAAAATGACGAACCGTTGATGGAGATTTTCTTTGAAAAAGGTAGCCTTACAGAGGAGGAGATGCGCCGTGGCCTCAGAAGGGGTATCGCCAATCGTGACCTCTTTCCCATTTTCTGCGGATCGGCCAAAAAGGATATGGGTATAAGACGGTTAATGGAGTTTATTATTAACGTTACCCCCTATCCAAATCAAGTTCCAAAACCTAAGGCTACCGACGGCACAGAGATTGCCTGCGACTCCAATGCTCCAACTTCCATCTTTGTATTCAAAACATTACATGAATCACATATTGGCGAGGTTAACTACTTCAAGGTAATATCGGGTAAGGTTACCGAAGGCATGGACCTTACCAACATGAACAACGACGTTAAGGAACGGCTAAGTCAACTTTTTGCTTCAGCTGGAAAAAACAGGAATAAGGTCACCGAACTTTATGCTGGCGATATTGGATGTACCGTTAAATTAAAGAATACCAAGTCGAACCATACGCTGAATGGGCCTGGAGCTGATTGGGTATTTGCACCAATTGAGTTTCCTGAACCTAAATTCAGAACGGCCATTAAGGCAAGAAGTGAGGCTGACGAAGAGAAGATGGGTGAAGTTCTTACCCGAACCCACCAGCAAGACCCAACGGTTGTGGTAGAATACAGTAAAGAGCTGAAGCAAACCATTGTTTCAGGACAAGGGGAGCATCACCTCAACATATTAAAGTGGTATTTGAACAACGTTTATAAGATTGATATAGATTTTATTGCTCCAAAAATCCCTTACCGCGAAACCATTACCAAAACTGCGGTTGCCGATTACCGCCACAAAAAGCAGAGTGGTGGAGCCGGGCAGTTTGGTGAGGTTCATATTGTAATTGAGCCACACATTGAAGGTGCACCCGATCCATCAAAGTTTAAGGTTGACGGAAAGGAAATCACCCTCAACATTAGAGGAAAAGAGGAGGTAAAGCTGGATTGGGGTGGCAAGCTCGTTTTCTACAACTGCATTGTAGGTGGAGCAATTGATGCCCGCTTTCTACCGGCTATTCTCAAAGGTGTTATGGAGAAAATGGAAGAGGGACCACTCACCGGCTCCTACGCACGTGACATCCGCGTTGCCGTATACGACGGGAAGATGCACCCCGTTGACTCCAATGAAATTTCCTTTAGATTGGCAGGAAGAAATGCGTTTAAAACCGCGTTTAAAAATGCTGGGCCAAAGATTATGGAGCCAATTTACGATGTGGAGGTTCTTGTTCCCAGCGATAAGATGGGTGACGTGATGAGTGATTTACAAAACCGTCGCGCAATCATTATGGGGATGGGTAGCGAGAAGGGGTTCGAGAAGATTACTGCCCACGTTCCGCTTTCAGAAATGCACAAGTATTCAACCACCCTTTCGTCGATTACCAGTGGTAGAGCAACCTTTGGAATGAAGTTTGCCAACTACGAACAGGTACCGAGCGAAATTCAGGAGAAGTTGCTCAAGGCATACGAATCAGATCAAGACGAAGAATAGCATTTTATGTCCATAATTCGAAAAGGCCACCTCAATCGGGTAGCCTTTTCTTTTGCAACTGTTGTTGATGCAGAAAGACTCAATAGCGTAAATAAACAATTCGGCCCAACCTGCATGGTTGGGCCGAATTTTAAACACGTTCAGAACAAGATAAACTCAAATAAGAACTTTGATTAGTTGGTTACAACTTCTACCCACATTCCCTTGTCCTTGGCCGATATGGAATTATCATACATTGCTTCGCAGTATGCACCGGGGAAGTAGAACTTACCCGCATAGGTGGCCGTAACCATAATTACGTAGCGCTTTGTCTCGCCAGGGCGAAGGTCGAAATAAGTCATCACACGGTCGTCTCGGAAATCTTGATAATCGCTACTAGAACTTCCTAGCGAAGGTTCATTACCCTCGAGACGCGTATTCCGAATTTCCCAACCGGATGGGAATACCTCGGTTAACGCTAGGTCCTTATACTCCTTAAGTATGCCGGGGTGGGTAACGGTTACCTCAACGGTAAATTCAGTTCCCTGTTTTAGACGAGAAACATCAATAGGGGTACCATTGCTAAGAAAGCGAACGCTCATATTAAGGTTGCTGCGTGAACTTTGCTCATCGCCCTGAAGAGGTACGCCCACCTCGCGTAGCTTCACAAATAGCGTTCCCTTGCTCTTATTGGTAACTTGGAGCGAATTACTTCCGTCCTCCTTAATAGTCAATGGGTGCTCCACCATGCTAAGATCGGTTTCAACCTTCTCTCCCTTACCGTTAAAATCAATCGAAGTCTTAAGTCCCTTATCAGACTTGGACATGGCTTGATACTTAGCCATAGCCAATAGAGAATAGGCAGTCTCCTGCGTACTCATCCAACGGCTAGAATTCATATCGGTGGCCAAATCTTTTGCAACGGAGGCAGCCTGTGCCGTTTTATCCAAAGTGGTGAGAGTTTCAAGAATCATCGCCTTGTCGCGAAGGTCGGAGCCATAGGTGTAAGCCCACTCTCGGTATGCTGGAACTCGATCGGGCAGCGATGCTACCATCTGATTTGCTACATCGGTTTTCCCTGCTAGAGCATATGCTGCCGCAAGGCGCCATTGCGCTTGAAGGCTAAGGTCCTTTACCTCCTTCAACCGATTCATCGCACCCATTTCAGGAGAACCAGCAAGTGCCAAGGTGTAAAGTCTATAGGCCTGAACCAATTCGGTATAGTGATATCCATAATTGGTATCATCGGTCCATCTTCGAGCAGCGGACGATTGGTAATCCTTCCACTTCGTAAGCATTTGGTCGGGAACGGAGTAGCCCGCCTTTTTGGCCTCAAGCAAGAAGTGGCCGACATAACAGGTGCTCCAATCGTCTACATAGCGGTAGTAACCGGGCCAATACATAAACCCACCATCGGCAGTTTGAAACTGCATGAGCCGTTGGATGCCTGCCTTCACGTTATCCTCGGTTCGGACAACCTGTTCCTTTGGCAGGTCGATAACTTTTGCGAGATATAGCTGAGGAAAAACACTGGATGTGGTTTGCTCAACGCAACCGTGGGGATAGGCTATGAGATAGCGTAACCTTTCGCCCAGATTAATTGGAGGAATGGCCGACAGTTCCAAGCTAACTTTGTTTGTTCCAGTAATGCCGAACGGTTTAAAGGTGTCGTCCCACTTCTGTCCCGGAGCCACCTCGGCATCGGTAATCTTAGCCATGGGAACATTGGCATTCCTTATCTCAATATTAATTGTGTAGGTCGATTTATTCCCATTGCCTTCGGCGTAAACCTCCACCTTGGCGTTACCAACTGCAGGCTTTGCTTTCAACCGGAAGAACACTACCTGATCGCCGGGCTTGTCGAAGTTTATGGTTTGGGTATTGCCGCCAACAATTTCCAGCAGGTTGCTGGTCTTAACCTTCACATTAACCTTATGAACCCCTTCCTCCATTGCAAATACGTTGGCTGGCAACAAAACTTCTTCCGATGGACCAAGAACGCGAGGCAGGGTCGCCATCACCATGAGCGCCTCCTTTACGGGTGTTGCCTTTTCGGCAAATCCGTAGGCACCATTGCCAGCTGCCACTACCATAGTTCGAACGGAACCAATGTAGTTTGGCATGCGGAATTTATGGGTAGCCTTTTTTCCTTTTCCTAGGGTGAAAGGTCCCATAAACTTCACCACCGGTTTGAAGCGAAGCCCCTTCCCATTGTCGTCGGCCTTGAGTTCCTCATCACCGCCAATGGATAACAACCGGCCCATCTCACCACCAAAGGCACCAATAATATCGTCGTAAAGATCGAATGACTTAACGCCAAGCGCCTCCCGCGCATAGAAACTGTTCCACGGGTCAGGTGTTTTAAAGTGGGTGATGTCTAGCAACCCCTCGTCAACCACGGCTAACGTATAGGTCATTGGCTTTCCATTCTTTTCGGAAACCGTAATGGCAACATCCTTTTCCGGCTTAAGTGATTCAGGCATCTCAATCTGGGGCGTTAGCCTTGTTTGAGGGTCAATAACCTCTAATGGAACAATGCCATACTGGCGAATGGGGAGGTCGTTGTTTTTCCGAAGGTGTGGTTGCACTAAGGTAACGTTAATAAACACGTTGGGGGTCATCTCTGGAGTAGCCTCCAACTTTATGGTATTGTAGGTATCACCGGCATCAACCCAGTAGGCCTTCACAATCCTCGAACCATTCTCGATGGAGACAAGGGCGCGTGCACCCTCTGCACCCGGAATGGTAACCTTAACCTCCTCACCCACCTTGCATGTAGTTTTGTCGGTAGATAGCGATAGCATGGTAGCACCACCGGGCATATCGCCCTTGGAACGTCCACGCGACATGGGCCAATCCATGTATATGATGTCGCCGCAGCTTTGACCCGACTCAGGGTTGATTACCCTGATGTAGTAGCGTCCCCAATCGGGATAGTTGATTTTGAACTTTACACTTCCCTTGCCATTCACGGTATTGGCTGTGGTAGAAACCACCGGTCGGGAATAGTTGGAGTTAACGTAGCTGGCTGCTCCATTCTCATTCTCCTGCCACCACCAGCTCCAACCCATCTTATATATCTCCACATTGAGCCCCTTTACGCTAATTGGTTTGCCATCACCATCGACGGTAACAAGCGTAATGGTCTGATCACGATCAACCTCTACCCACTGGCCACGTTGAGGCTCTGGTGGGCGCATACCCACGTAACTGTTGTAGGGGAGAATTGGAAGGGTAAGAAAATCGACGCTAAAATCGCCACCCGGTTCAAATACCTTTCCACGGAAGTTTGCATTCAAGGCAGAAGGCAGGGTGGATGAAATATTCAGGTTTGTGTGAATAGAAGCGTTACCATTTCCGTCGGTGGTTCCGTTGAAAACCTCGAACGATTCCGAAGGAGCAGAAATTCCCGGATCGTCGAACAGGTAGTTGTCATACCCCTTGAACTTGGCTCTTGCCTTACTGAGTGTAACCTCGTAGGAAGCCTTCAAATTACCGGCTATAGCACCATGTAACCAGCGAGCATTCAATGAAGCATCTATGTGCCCCGTTTTTCCAAACCGTGATCCCTTATCAAGTTCAAAGGTGACCTTGAGGCGATTGGGTTTAACGGTTTCCACCTTCAGTTGCTTGGTAAAGCTGGTCCCACCCGTTTTAACGGTGGCAATGTAGTTACCTGTTGGTGCATCCTCTGATGTAAAGGGAGCAAACGAGTAGATACCCGTTTTATCGTAGGTGCGAACCAAGCGGCTCACGAGCTGCCCTTGCGGATTTCTGAGTTCAAAAACTATGGGGTGACCAACAGGGAGCAATTCCTGCTTGTCCTCCACAATAAAGCTGACAAAAAGGGTGTCGCCCGGACGCCAAACGCCACGCTCACCGTAAATAAATCCCTTGAGTCCCTTTTGCACCTCAACTCCACTGACGTCGAAGTTACTGAGCGATAGCGACGAACCATCGTCGAGACGAAGGTAGCCGCGCTGCTTATCCATCTTGGCAACAAGTAGAAAAGGCGTTCTTCCAATACGGAAGGTAGCAAGTCCATCGCCGTTGGTCTTTACTTTTTGCAATGGCTGAAGTTGATAGTCGAGAATATCTACCTCAACACCACTGAGAGGTTTGGCTGTGCGAATATCGCTGGCAGCAACCAACATATCGCCGCTGTTGCCACGCTTGGCAATGAGGCCAATGTCGGAGGCCAAAATATTTTGCTTAATCATTTTATTCGAGGAGTAGTAGGCCACATTGCAAGGATTATCGCGCTGCTGCCAGTCGTAATCCTCATCGTATTCATACTCATCATCGTAATCGTAGTAATACCCGGGAGCATCATATTTTTGATCATCCTTAACATCTTCCTCACTCTCCTCAAAACCCGACATGTTATCCTTGAGGGTATCGCCCTGACAGGTCCAAATAATATTTTTCTTGCTAAAGCTAATGTTGATTTGGTAGATGGCACCTGGCTCCGCCTTAATGTAGTCGTTAAGGTCGAGGCTAAAACGGTTCCAGCGCGAAAGGTCGGCAATACCCGAGTTGGTAAGAGGAATGGTTTTCCGTAGCACGGGACGACCAACGCGCTTCATCTCGCTATTGCCATCGAGCCTATTCACCTGTAGAAATTGTGCAACGTTGCTTTCGTAAACCTTTATTATGGTTAGCTTCACCGCCTTCAAGTTCACTGCCTCAAAGGGGAAAACCAACCCTTGGGACGAAGGGAGAATGGTTCCATTGGAAATAGATCTTAGAGCAGGCTTTATGGGTTCAAAGTTCTCCTCAACCACAAAACCTTTAGGAAGTTTCATACCCTGAGTATTGAGAATACCGGGGTTAACGGTAACCTGAATGCCACCATCAAACTGGTCGGCGAAGGTAATTTTGAGCACGTTGCCCGATACGGTAAAGCGCTCAGAACCATCATGGTTGGACTGCACTAACCCTCTCAAATCCTGCTTTGGGTCGAGCGGATCGCTGAAGTAGATGAAAACAGCCTGTTCCGGCGAGTAGGTCATACGGTGGCTCACCATGCCAAAGAAACCTTTCTCCGGAATCTTCACCTCCATGCTGCCATCAACATCCACACCGATGGGTGAGCCATTCCACTTAATGGAAAGCAACTGTTCAGTGCTGCCACGTTGAAGTCCTGTAATTTTAAAGGTGTGCTGACGGTTCTCTTCCGAAGACACCCAATCGATGGTTTTATCGGCACCACCGAAGGTAGCCTTCATTATTTCAGCCAACTTGGCCGTTGGCAGATAATCGGCCGACACCAACTTTCCTTGGTAAGTATAGGTGTCGGGCTGTTGCGGATTTTCCACAATTAGCCCCTCCTCCTGAACCTCGAAGGACTGCTCCATGGTCTTAAATCCAAACTCAAATGTTTTGTAATCGCTCTCAACCTCCTTCACCTTGCCCAACGCAAACTTGGCGGTGTAGGTAGTGCCCGACTTTAGCAGATTGGTTGGCCGGAACTCCACAGTTTGTGCATCGAGCCAGAAGGCTTGACCCTCAATGGACGGAGAAAAGCTAAAAAGTTCCTCCACTGCAGGCTTGTTCTCACCTGCAAATGATTTTGAAGCCTCAGCAAGCCGTACCTTAATGGTGGAGGCTACTGAGATGTTTCCGGAGGTAAATGCCGTTACATAGGTAGCAAACCGAGAATCGGCCTGAACCATGGTTTCAGAACTTCGACCTAGGTGCCGGATGCCTAAGACCACGGCAGCAATTACGACTATCGCAACGCCAACTCCTATGCCAATCTTTATTCGCTTCTGCATAATGTTTTAGGTTAGGGATAAGGTTAAGGGATTGATTTTAGAGCGATTTTTGGTTTGGTTAAATCGGTATTAAATTACAAAAAAATGAATGCATGAACAATGGTGTATTTGATAAATCTCAGAAGGCATAGACATTTTTTGTAACCCGTAACTTTTCTGTCACTGGTCACTAGAGAGGATGTTAGCGGATTAGGAAGTTAGGGGTTTAGGGAAAAGATTTCAGCGCCAGCACATTGGTCTTTTTTCAACTTTCGGTAATTACGGTGCAAAGCAACTTCAATTCATTTGACTATTTGGGAGCGTGCACCGCTCGCTTTTGGGAAGGTGCCAACAACCCCGCCATAAATGACGGGGAAATTAGTTACAGCATTTCGGTTGTCACCTATAACCCTATAACCAGTCACTTTTCGGTCACCCTGATCAATCGAGATATTCACTTCACTCCATCTTGTCGCTAAATAGGTAGCTAGCGAATCAGGAAGTTAGGGGTTTAGGATAGAAACAGTAGATTATTGGCTGTGGGTAAGCCTAAGCACAACTTCGGACTTTCTGCTCTCTTTCTACCAATTAATGGTTCCGATAGAGGTAGAGGAAGCCCTTGTAGGAACCACCACTATAGGAAACGTCGTCCCAACCCTCTGCGGTAAAAACAAAGTAGTAGACCCCAGCGTCGGCATCGGCACCGGATTCGGTTTTGCCATCCCACCCGGTCCAGTCGTCCACTGTGCCTTTGTAGGTATAAACTTGCTTACCCCACCGGTTGAAAATATTTACGCTGATGGTGCGAATGGAGCGCACGGAGGTGGTGTCGTTCTTAAATTTAAAATAGGGGTAGTTTCCCCCTGGGGTAAATACGTTGGGAATAAGGTCGGAGTTGAACTTGGAGGTAAGCACATCGGCATACTTCAGCTCAACGGTATCGCGGCAGCCGCTGCTCTCCTTTATAGCAATAAGCCGGAGTATGTACTTACCGGGGACCAGCTGAGCGGGCTCATAAACATTGTCGGTAGCGAGCCGGTGAAGGTTCCAAAGGAGGGAGTCCCCACCTTTATAAACAAGGTTCACATCGTTGAAGCCGGTCCATATAATGCTGTCGCAATTTTTGCTCTGGCTGGTGAGCTGCAGCTTCATGGGGGCCTGTCCTGTTACATCGGTAGCTGGCGATCCCCAAGTATTATTGTTCCAAATAGATACGTCGAACTTGGCTAAGGGAGCAATGGCAGGAATAACAGCCGTTTGGGCAGTCTGTGGCTTACCAAGCACATCCGAAATGTCCACGGTGTAGTAGGCATCTTCCACTGGCAGGTTGTCGTTCTGTAGTGTAAGCACCTGACCGTAGTCCAGCTCATCGGCACCATTCTTTTTCCAGGTAACAGTGAGCTTATTCTTGCTACTCACTGGAACCAAGTTTGGCAGCTGGCTCAGGTCATAGTAAAGGTCGTAGTAGTCGTAGCTTTCGGGGGCGGTATTTGCCCTTAACTTTAGGTAACTACAGGTATTGTTAACCGTAATACTGGCAATGGAAAAGGTATCAATAAATGCCCAAGCAGTATCGGACTCCGGCGTGCCTACCAGTGGTGTAATGGCCACAGAATATCCCCCCGACTGCACGAGGGAAAGGGTCGACTCGGTTTTCCCGAGGTCCTGTCCCACCTGATCAAACTGTTTGGTAGTCATGTTGAATCGACTCCACACAAAGTCAGCAGTGGTGCCGCTGCTATGGCGAGCATGAAGCACGGCGTTGGCCGGATCATAAAAAACGTAAACGGTATCCTGACTTGTGGAGTAGGCATACTGCGTGGTGAATGACTTATCCGACAGCGGGGCAAACAGCTGCCCAAGAGCATGTTCAGAGAAAAAAAAGAGCGATAAAACAACCAGCACAACGTATTTCCGCATTCCCACAGTTTTGTATTTGAGCTACAATATTAGAAAAATAAGAGGCAAGAACCAAAGGATGAGTGCCCAACTCCAAAAAGTTTAAGGAAAGAACTGTTGCCCTTGGCCAATTATTGCAGGGGAAGAAAAATTGTTTGGGAAAGAAACAAAGGCGAACTGGCACGTGGAATTAGAGCAGAGAGCAAGACCAAACAAACTGAAAATTGATTATTCGTTAATTTAGAATTTGCCACCCCGCAAGTCTAATATTTTTAACGGGGGGGGGCTTGTTGTTTATGAAATTTGAATTATTGCATCAATTCTAAAATATTTGTATTTTGTATTTTTTTGATACTGGATACATTTTAATTAAGTTAACAAGGCATCCTGAAATGAATAATATGTATTGCGCCCCTTTTGTTTTGCAAGATTCAACTCACAAATGCAACTTGGGTTAACTGATTGTATATTACAGCGGGAGCGATAAACCCTAGCCTTTTTCTAGGCCGACTGTTAAGCATCTCTTCCACCCACTGAACCTGCTCCTGCGTTATCGTTTTAAAGTCCGTTTTCTTTGGGAAATACTGCCGTACCAGCCGGTTT